>Ga0209083_1000057_pt1 | contig 172482 bp, 154 predicted proteins | sample AM7aDNAmetaG_FD_184132 | JGI IMG/M metagenome (GOLD analysis project Ga0209083, IMG submission 184132) | Freshwater microbial communities from Finland to study Microbial Dark Matter (Phase II) - AM7a DNA metaG (SPAdes) (version 3) | ecosystem: Environmental > Aquatic > Freshwater > Lake ... | reverse complement strand
AATTGTACCTCGTGAACATACCAAGGCTTCTCTACCATCAAGGCTTTCGCGAACAAATCCTTTTGGGTTAACATCGGATAGCTATGTTTGTTTCTGTAAATTTACCCACTTACTTTTATAAAGAACCTATTTAAATCTTAAAGATTACCAGCAAGCTTTAGAAATGTTTCTAATTGTTGTCGAATTAAGGAAAGACGTTTTGGGAGAAAAGAATACAAGTTATATTAAAAGTCTTTCCGGGCTTTCGACTGTATATTCATTTCTTGAAGAATACCAGAAAGCTATAGAAATTTGTCTAAAAGTTGTCGAATTAAAAAAAGAAGTTTTGGGAGAAAAGAATACAAGTTATATTAAAAGTCTTTCAGAACTATCTTTTATATATTCTAAACTTGGCAACTTTCATAAGGTGTTAGAAATTGATTTAATGGTTTCTGAATTACGTTTACATGTTTTGGGAGAAACCCATTCGGATTATTTAAAAAGCCTGCATGACTTAGTTGCTGATTATTCAAATCTAGGGTATAATAATAAGGCATTGGAAATGGGTTTGAAGGTTGTTGAATTGCGAAAAGAAGTTCTGGGTGAAAAGCATGGAGATTATCTCTCAAGCCTCAGTAACTTGGCTGTAATATATTTAAATCTTGGCTATTACAAAAAATCTTTGGAAATAAACATCAAGGTTGTTGAATTGCGGAAAGAAGTTTTAGGTGAAAAGCATCGCGATTATATAACAAGTCTCAATAACTTAGCATGGTGTTATGCAATTCTTGGTGATTATATAAAAGCCATAGATATTAATTTAAGGGCTGTTAAATTAGGAAAGGAGGTTTTAGATGAAAAGGATGAGATATATTTAACGAGCTTAGGAAATCAGGCGTCAATTTATTCACTTCTTGGGGATTACTCAAAGGCTTTAGTAATTAACCTAAATCTTGGTGAATCGATCAAAAATAATTTGGGTGAAACAAATCGTATTTACTCAGCTTACCTTAATAATTTGGCCACAAATTATTCTGATCTTGGTGATTTAGACAAGGCACTAGAAATTACCTTGAATAATGTTGAATTGAGAGCAAAAATATTGGGCGAAAAACATATTGATTATCTATTCAGCCTTTGTAATCTGGCCACGTCATATTTAAATCTTGATGATTATTCAAAAGCCTTAGAGATAAGTCTAAATTCAACTGAAACAATTAAAGAAGTATTGGGTGAAGAGCATCCCTTTTTTTTAATCAGTATGAATACCCTAGCAACAGAATATTTGAATCTTGGAGATTACCAAAAAGCCCTAGAAATTAACTTTAAAGTTGTTGAAATAGGAAAAAAAGTTTGGGGAGAACAGAATCCAGATTATCTTTCAAGCCTATGTAATCTCGCTATTACTGAAATTTATTTATCGAAACACGATTCCGCAGTGTGTCATTATCTTGAAATGCTAAATAAAACACAAGAAAGGGTTTCTGACTATTTTAGCTTGATGACCGAGCATCAGAGAGAACTATTTTGGAAAAAGCACAGTAGATATTTCACCCTTTTCCCGATGTTTTATGAAAAGACTGCCCTTATTCATCCTGAAGGTGCAAATGATGCTTATAATTTTTCTTTGTTTTCTAAAGGTCTATTACTCAACACTGACCTTGATTTTGATAAGTTAATTGCAGAGAAGGGAACTCCGGAGGCAATTGCAAAATTTGAAGAACTTAAACTACTCAGACTCGAAATTCAACGTCTTTTGGAAAAACCGATTGCCGAAAGATACCTGAATGTTGATTCATTGGAAAATATTGCCCAACAGAAGGAGAACGAACTGGTAAAAATATCTAAAGAGTACGGAGATTATACCAGCAACTTGAAAGTCACCTGGAAAGATGTCCAGGCTATTCTTCAAGATAAAGATGTCGCCATCGAGTTTGTTGAATACCCAACACTAACAGATACAGTAAAATATGCAGCACTCGTATTACGCAAAGGATGGCAATACCCGAAGTTTATACCCCTTTTCAGAAAGGACGAGATTGAAGGATTTATAAAACAGGATAAGAATAGAATTTATTCTAGCGATGATCATATTGGCAAACAGTTAAGAAACTTAATCTGGACTCCACTTGAAACCGTTGTTTCACCTGCTGATCGGGTTTATTTTTCGCCAGCCGGGATAATACACCAGTTAGCTATCGAAAATCTCCCGGTGGATGATTCGACAACCCTTGGTGATCGATACCAGATGTACAGGTTATCATCCACCAAAGAATTGGTTGTTTCTAAGAAACAAGAGACTTCCCACACAGCTGTATTATATGGAGGCTTGATTTATAGTCTTGGTATACCTGTGATGGAGGCTGAAAGTAAAAAATATGAATTTGAGAAGTCCAGGAATTATTTAGCAATGCGTGGTTATCAGCATGATACCAAAGATAAGAATGGATGGGAATTCCTGGAGGGTACAAAACCTGAAATAGATCAGATTAGCAGCATGATGAGACAACAAGATTACCAGGTTACGGAATATACCGGGCAGAATGGGACCGAAGAATCTTTTAAATCGTTGTCGGGCAAAAAAGAGGGCATTATCCATATTGCCACTCATGGCTTCTTTGAATCAATTGAAGAAAGCAGAAAAAATCCATTTATGTTGCAACGGATGGGTGATCAGCAGCAAGAAAAAGCCACTGTGGACCCCATGCTCCGATCAGGTTTGATTATGGCTGGCGGAAATAAAGCCTGGCTTGGTGAAAAGATTCCTGAAAATATTGAAGATGGCGTTTTAACAGCCAGGGAGATCAGCCGAATTGATTTACGAGGCACCGACCTGGTTGTTTTATCAGCCTGTGAAACCGGCCTGGGTGAAGTCTCAAGTGAAGGGGTTTTTGGCTTGCAGAGATCGTTTAAACAGGCAGGGGTTCGATCCTTAATAATGAGTTTATGGGAAGTAAATGATGATGCTACCAAATATATAATGACTGAATTTTACTCCAATCTGCTATCCGGTAAGGATAAACGAGCTGCTTTCCTAGAGGCAAAACGAAAATGCAAGGAAAAATTTCTAAATCCACAGTATTGGGCAGCATTTATCATGCTGGATTAAAAGAATATTAGAATCCTATTAAATTTATAATTATGGTTTTATTGGTTAATAAACAAACAGTTCTGGAATTTTTTAGAATATTTATCGAAGGTTATATTCTGAAAGACTTGGATAAGTTAAAATCAATTCAACCTGATACCAATACCGGATTAGGGGGATGTACTATTCCAACTGCAATGCTTATTTTATCATCAATGGATTTGTTTGGTTTTCTATTAAATAAAGAAGGAAAAACTGATTCATCAAAAGATAATATCCTATTTTTCATTGACTTTGATGATTTTTTTCCACATTACTACAAAGGCAAAAATGGAGCAATATATACAAAAGAGAAGTTGTACAATTACAGGCACGGAATGATGCACCATTTTTTTCCGAAATTCAAAGGCGAATTTGCCGGGATATGTAAGAATACCGATTCAACTTCCCTTTTTATTCCAATACAAATAAACGACAAATTTGAAGAGTCATTGAATGTAAGTTTATTTGCTTCTGATTTTATTAATGCTACGGGAAAATTAAAAGAATATCTACTTAACTGTGATGATGAAGATGTATTTGGTATGATAATCGGGAAATTAAAGGATTTGGATTATTATATTCAAATTTCTTCTACGACAACTACTTGTACAACCTCAAACCCCGGCACTCCGCAGAAAAGAAGAGAGAAAAATTTAATAAAGTAATGGGTTGCGTATAAATTGGCGAATTAGATGTAATCTAAGCTCATTTTCATAGATAGCTCTTATTGGTCTTTTCGACTTTTTAAAAAAAGTAATCCAATCCGGGTTACTTTTTTTTTGTTTCGACATTAAAGGGTATAAACAAAGAAATTCACTTAGTGTTTAACCCTAAAATTCAACAATCATGAAAACAAAAATTATTTTAATCATCGTTATTGCGCTTTTTTCAGTTGCCAATATATTCGCACAGGACAATTATCAAGCATTTACATCCGCCGGCTTTAAGGTAAAATGTGGATGCAGGATGTATGTCAACTCTACATTTATTCAAATGGCAAAACAGCAAGGTGCAAATAATATTGTAGCTGCCTACATATGTGCAGAAAATGAAGATAGTCCTGAATTAGGAGTCATTTACAATATTAACATTTATAATGAATCTAAACGCTATGATAAGATTCCGACTTCACGTTACGCCTTTTTTGAGAAGAACTATCTGGAGGAATATGCTGCCAATTTATCAAATGCCGGAATTCCTTATAACTATACAACTTATCTGGGTGTTACTGCTATAGAATACTCATTTGATCAGCAAGGATTGCCAACAAAAGCTATTATGTTTTTAAAGAATAAGAAGTCCTATCTGCTTCAGGTCGGAACAAGAAATAATTTGATCACAAAGTTCAACGCGTTAAAAAACAGCTTTGTAATTATTTGATAATAGAAGAAGTATGAGTTGCCAAATTAACAAAGATGAGTATTGGAGAACATTGGATAAGATTTTTGAAAAGAAAAAAGTGTTTTTGTTCTGAAGAATAATTTTTACCCAGACTTGACTAGCCTGAAAGAGGTTTCTAACGCTTTGGGAAACACTTGATGAATACGAAGAATAATATAAGGCATATAAGTCCGATCACTATCCAAGGCAGCTTTGAGATGAAGTTATCGAAGTGATCGGGTTTTACGATTTTGATCTTTTCTACCGGAATTTTTCTGTTGATATATACCGTATCTCCCTTGCATTTACCAGTAAGGAAGAGTGTATCATGAATTCGGCTTAGTTTGACTTGAAAGCGATCTTTCTGGATAATGACGGTATCACGGATTGTTTTAAAATCAAGAATGGTATCGACCTGGATTTGTGGAATTATTACAGAATCCTTTATAAACAGGGTATCTGGTGTTTTTAACTCGGGATGCAGAGCAAGTAGCCGGTTTAGGCGGTGCTGGGGGCTGCAGCTGGCGAGGAGAAGGAGGAGGAGAAGGGAGAGGGTTGGTTTCATGGTGGAAAAGTTTTTAGATGCAGGATACAGGATGCAGGATGAAGTGATTATAAGAAATCGTTCAATCGCTTTAGCCAGCCGTTTTCAAATCGTTTTTGGGTGGGATCTCTTTTTATGATGTTGCTGATAAAAGCAACCCGGGCATTGTATATCTGGATCTTGAGCTGATAAGGATTGGAGTTGTTGACCTTGGAGATCGTTACCGGGCCCACAATGCCATCCTCGGGTACTCCAAGGAGTCGTTGGGGTATGGTGATGCCCCATTTGCCACTGCACCAGAGCCAGTCAACCAGGATATCAGCCAGGGCCTGATTAATAATTTCATCGGCACGCCAACGGTTCCAATAGGCAATCCGCAGTACTTCCATGACATCTTCACTGGTGAGCCGGTGGAGGTCATCAATATCGATATCGCCATCACCGTCTTTATCATAGCCTACCTGACGCCAGGTTGAGATGGTTACGCCCATGTTAGTTGCTCTTCCATGATCGAGTGGATCATCAGCGAAGCCTCCTTCCCATTTGAATATTTTTGGAGCCAGCAACTTGATATCGGCCATGGTTTTACTCTTTGGGTTTTACCTGAAAGATAGTATCACGGACATACAGCAGTCCAAAGATGGTTGGAAGGAAAGCCATAAACTCGCCCCAGGCGATGATCTTATAGAAGACGAGGACAAGGCTGATGAGAAGAAAAAACGCGCCCAGGAGAGAAGTACGCCAATTGGTGAAGAGTCGGGTTTTCATAGTGAAGGGTTGAGGATTGAAGGAGTTACTTATTTCTTAGGTAGATTTGGATTTCGTCGATCTTTTTGAGGATTTCGCGGGTGTCGGATTTAATGTCGGTTCGGAGGTTTTCAAGATCCCGGCTGTTGTCGGACTTGTGGAAAGAAAGGTCTTGCTTGAGGTTGGAGAGTTCAACGTTTATCTCGGCCAGGCGGATTTCCATATGAACCCATACGGATATAATAGCCACAAGAAAGGTGAGCAGACTGATGGCTTGGGGAAGCGGGAGACCGAATATTTTCCATTCTTTCATGTGTAGGCATTAGGCACTAGGCATTAGGCAATAGGGATTAGGGATTAGGGATTAGGAGCCGTAGAAGGCGACTTCGACCATTTCAATAAATGCTACCCAGCGGATCATGGTTTCGGATTCACCGGTGACTGTGATTTTAAGAGCGCCATTGGAGGTGTCGGCTGTAACAGCAGCATCCCAGTCTGAAACGCTTTCGGCAATTACGGTTTTTGTTACTAAACCAATTATTGCAGTGGAGGCAGCGGTAGCATCTTTCTTTATAAGGCCTTTAAACTCATAGGCGGCTCCCTTGGTATTATCATCGGTGGCAGCGACAAGCATGACCCTGAAGGCATTCATCTTGTTATTCATCAGGATAATGTTATCTTCTTCGCCAACCACAAGCTCCAAAGGCCCATCATCTTCAGTAGCGGCCCGGGCAATGATGTTTGTATACTGGGCTTCGCCAATCTCGCCCGGGTTACTGAACCCGCAGGATGCTTTGGCATGCTGGTAGTTATTGTAGGACTTGGCATTGCAACCTTCGGCATGGGAATAATCGCCCTCACATTCGTTGAGGCTGCCTTCGGCATGAGAAGCATAGCCAGAAACAATATTTCCATCACCTTCGGCAAAGCCCGCTTCGGCAGAGACAACATGGCCTGTGCCAACTGCAGTTGCCCGGGCCCCACTTAGCTGATGCTGATCTCCAAAGGCAGAAGCATGATTGGCCGTGATTTCGTTATGCTCACCCGAGACCAGGCAGAACTGCCCGCTGACTTCATTGTGTGAACCTGCTGCAGCCATTGAGTTTGCACCGGATACCTGGTTATGCTGTCCGCCGGCAATGAATGAACCGGCTCCACTGGCCACCCGGGTTTCGGATTCCCGGACAAACTGGAAATCCGTTGCATTGGCGCCCCGGGCATTTCCGCCCATGGCTGCGGCCGATAAGGAACCCTGAACTCCAAAAATAGCTTTCAAGGCAGGACCGGTGGATGCCAGGAAATTCAGAAAACCCAGGCTATCGAGCCATGTACGGATGATCCCGGCACGTGGACGGGCAGGGGCTGAAAGTTGCTGAGAAAAGTCCCGGTAGTTGGTGGTGCCCCGGTTTTGCTGACCCATTAGAAAATATTTAGAGCTGCCCATAATTGATAGTTTGAAGGAATGAAGGTCTGAAGGAATGAATGATAAAATGATTAGGTCATAATGACATAGAGTTTGTCGAGGATACCGGTTTTAGCTTCGCCGACGTTCATGGAAAACTGGATCCAGGTGGTGAGCAGGTCGGCAACGTTCATGGTCATGGAGGCGAAGTCTTTGTCGAGGGTGATGGTTACCGGGGCATCGTCTTCGTTGGTACAGATATCGAAGTTGGAGCCGTCGAGGCTCTGGAGCATGGTTAGGGTGATATCTTCATCCAATCCTGAATAGACGAACTGGGTGGTGAGTTTGGTGGCGCCATTTGGAATCTGAATGGATGGCGTGGTGGCGTTACCCCCGGAAATGGGTAAGGCGCATTGGATCATTCGGCGGGCTATTGACATATGAAGGGATTTACGAAGTGCGAATTACGATTTACGATTTTCGGGTATTTGTTTATGATGTTATTCTGAAGCCGGAGATTCTTTTGGAGAGTGGGGCGGTGTATAGGGGGTAGTTTTGGGCGATGACGTATTCCTGCAGCAGGGTTTGCTTGGATCGGGCAATGGAGAGTACTTCCTGCATAGTATCGCGGCGATGATCACGTGGGAGCAATACTGCAGTTGAGATTTCAACCAAGGCCGGTGAAAGTGATGGATCGGCTCCAGGTGTGTACTGGGCAGTTTCGAGCAGCTGCTGGTTGATCATTGCATATTTGACAAAGAACGCCAGGCAGGGCTTTATATACGATGTAATCAGAGTCGAGTAATCACCAGGGTTTGTAACGACATCGTCATACAAGGCAGATGTCAAAACGGGTTTCACGTACTTGAGCTCGGTGGTTTGGATGACTTCGGATTTGATCATCGTGGGGTCGAGCTCGGTGACGTAGGCGAGGGAGATTACTTCGGTGGAGGAGATCAGCGACATAAATGGTGAAATGGTGAGATGGTGAAATGGTGAAAAAAGAAAAGATGAGCCGTCATATATTTAAGGTATCTGATGATGGGTAGATGTTTTTTAATTGCAGTACCAGGAGTTTTTGGATGGGGTCGGTGTTGTCGTAGTCGAGGCCGGTGTCGCGGCGGATTTCCCATACGTATTTCAAGGGGTTGATACGGGAGATGGGCGGGGTGTTGATGAACTCCATGTCTTTGAGCAGCAAGCCGCATTCGGCCAGGGTGTTTTGCAGGGACTGGATGAAGAGTCCCTGGATGGGTTGGATTACGGTGGCCATGGCTACTTCGTACTCGTTGAGGATGCGGCCTGAGTCGAATCCGGTTTTTTCTTCGGAATACGGCGTGAGGGAGCGGAACCAGTTGTGGATGGTGATGAGGGAGATTTCGGACTGTTTATGCAGCTCGGTCCAGTTATCTTCCTTTTCGCGGTTGAAAGAAATGAATTTGGCTTCCTGGGAACTGATACCGGGACCAAGATCGGCAAGATACTGGATGATGATTTCGTTGGCCTTTGAGCTCAGAGCGCCTTTATATTCTTTAAACATGGCATCGAGCTGATCGGCCGCCTCGTCGGAGTTGACTCCAGGGATCACCAGTAAACCGGGCGTAGCAAAGGAAGATTCAAGCCGGGTCTGATTCCAGATATTCGTCAGGCCCGAGATAATGACATTACGGATACCTGCAAAATAGGACGGAATGCCGTAATAGGTGAACTCCGGTTCGTAGTCTTTGATATGAACCAGGGAGTGAAGCAATCCGTCGTCACCCGAAGAAAACTGAGGAAACAGGCTGATGGACTTGAGATTCTTGTCGTTACTTCCGCGAAACAAATCCCAGCAGGGATGGATCAGGGCCTGTTTGCCGTCGATATGCAAACGAACCCTGGAAGCATCCTGGTGATAGACGTACACGAAGGAGCGTTTCTTGTTAGTGACCAGCTCATAGTAGCAGTTGCCAAAGGTGAGGTAATCGAAGCAAAGCTTTTTAAGTGTTGCCGGGAAGAGTTCCTTGCGGTTGTTGGGAGAGGAGAGGAATGAAGCGGTAGCGGGATCGGAGGATTGAATGCCCTGCCCCAGGATGTAGTTGGTTTTGGAGTTGAGGATCGCCCTGTGAACGGGCACTTCACGGGCGAGTTTGATCAATTGGCGGGGCAGGGCATTATCAATCCCGAAGGGAACGAAGAGCTTTAACGTAGAAGGATCCAATATCACGTCGGTATCGACCAGGTCAAGGACGGGAGCATAGGAGAACTCGTAGAACCTTGTAATATTGGGACGTTTAGCACGCATTGAGTGATGAGTAATCAGAGATGCGAGATGCAAGATGCGAGATGAGTGAATTAATCTCCAAACCCTGCCAGCACCAATAATTCCGAGTGGAGGTAGGCGGTTTGGGCTTTGTACTGGACGCGGTAGCGGCGCATCTGGAGGTCGGTGTTGTACCAGGATTCGATGTCGTTAGTATCCATCAATCCGTCGGTGCCAAAGATGAGGTTGGGCTGGGTGGTTAACATGGCCCGGTGAGGCTGTACGCCGTTCTGGTAGCTTGAGATCCAGGTATCCCAGTCGGGACGCACCAGAACCGGATAACCTTCGTATGAAGGAACCGGCAATCCGCCAAGCATCATCGTAAGAGGAAGATCACCAGAAGTCTTGGCCTTGATAGTATGCACCAGGTTGCGCCAAAGAGAACGGGTGACCATGAATACCAGCGGAAACTCGAACATTTCGGGACGAGCCGCATCGATCATGGCTTCGAGGGTGTCGTCGGCTTCGTCGGTTGCCAATTTACCCTGCTTTATGGCGGCAACCACTCCGGAAGCTGCAACAGAACCACTGCCGGTAACACTGCCAGTGAAGGTAAAGTCCTGGCCTTTGAACCGGCTGACCACCTTGATGGCGCCGGCGGAAGGATTGGTTACAATGACACCACTAAAGGCTCCACCTCGGGCTTCGACGGTTGCTTTGTGGGTGGTGAGCCAGTTGTTGCAGGTAACCGTGGCACTTGAGGCATAAGCCTGGGAATAAGCCACACCGTTGATGGTAAGCACCAGAGCAGTATCGGTACCGGCGGTATAGGTGAGGATCTTCTCGGCCTTGACGGCAGCCGTGGCTGAAGCAACCACCACATGCTGGGCAGATGGTATGGCCCCGGATAAGACATCCTTTATAAAATGTGTCATAAACCCGGTATAGCCCGAGAAGTTGGTATCGATGACCCCGGTTGGGATACCCGATGAAAGGACTTCCTGCAAGGGATTGCCAAAGAACATCTGGCGGATAAGGTCCTGCTGCCCGGCCTGGGCAATGATAGGAAGCATGATCTTATTCCAGACATCGGGCTGTTTCATTTGCTCGATATCGTCTTCACGATACCCGGTAGCTAACAACTGCTCAACGATGGAACCCCAGAAGGCACGGGCGTTCTGCTCGAACTCAAGGGCCATTGGAGCCACGGTGATGCTCTGGGTGGAGAGGGCGAAGGACCCGGTGGGCGTAAAGCCTGCTGATGTTTTAGGCTTGGTGATGAAGGATGGGCGGGAGATCTTGTTTAAAAGCTCGGTGCCCTTGATGTCGGAACGGACCGTGACGGCCCCGCGGATATCTTCGCCCATGAAAAAGGGGGCGATGAAATAGTCGTGAATGGACTGCTTGGTGAAGGCGGGAGAGAGGCTGTGGGAGAAGATGTTGGACATTTGCTTAAGGATTGAAGGAATGAAGGATAGAAGGATTGAATGATAGAAGGGAATAATAGAATAATCGAATACTCGAATTAGGAATTATGAATTGAAGGGGATGCAGGATGCGGGATGCGGGATGCAGGATGAATTATTTTTTGAGTTTGTCTTTGAGGTATGCAGGCATTTCGCTGAGGAGTTCTTTGCCGAATTTGACTTCGGGGTGGCCGACGGTGATCTGGGGGTCGCCGGAGCTTACTTTGGTTGGGCTGGCGCTGAGTTTGTCGGTAAGTGTGGCGACCTGGGAGGTGAGGTCTGAGATCTGCTGCTGATTCAGGGTGGTTTGGGCCTGTTCTGTGGCGAGCTTTTCGGTGGTTGTTGAAAGCTGCTCCTTAACAACTACCAGCTCTGAGGCAGAAGCCTGGAGCTGAGATTCAAACGTGGCGATTCTTGTTTGAAATGAGGATTCCAGGTTCCGGATTTCTTCCCTGTGATCGGCTTCGAGCAATTCAACCGCCTGGTCGTAAGCTTTGGACTGCTGCAGCTCATCGGGCAGTGGGGCGAAGAGGTTTTTAAACTTTTGAAAGATTTCTGGTTTCATACGGTCGGTTTTAGAAAAGTATTTTAACATGAATTCAAGAATGGTATCGGGACGACGTGCTATAAAAGCAGCAATGGCCGGGTTCTCGTCGAGGAACCTAGTTGCCTCCCAGGCAAAGGAGTCCCGGGCAAACAGCGAGTTCGTAGCCGCAGGGTCATCCACCAGATCGGTAGCCAGAAGCTCCTCAATACGAACCAGAGGAAACTCACCGGGACCCTCAGCAGGTTCAGCCGGGATAAAAGCCATGGAGGCACCGAACATATCAGGATTCTTTTTGGCCATGGTGATAATGTAATCGTAGAGGTTACCACCGGGAGATGAGCGGCAAACCGTGTCGAGGTGCAGATCGCCTGTGACCTTTTCGCCATCAAGCGAGAAGTTCTTGAACCTACCGATATAGGTGCCCATGGCCGAGGAACACATGTTGGGATGGCCAAAGCGGGCCTTGACCCCGTTCTCCTTAGCGTTTCCAAGAGCCACGATCTGAGAAAGAGTTACGCCGTCGATCTCTTCAAAATACGACTTAACCTTGCCTGCCTGAGCCACGACAACCTTTTGAAGTATGCCGGAACCCTCGTTAATAAAGGCAACCGAGAAGGCAACAGCGGGAGTGGAAAAGGATTTCATACGGGTGAAAAAATGGTTCCGACAAAACTACATCCGCCCACAGCCAAATAGTTCGTAAGAAGTGGCAATATCTCGCTCAAATGCTTGATATTGGTGTGTTTATTAAATAATTTTGTACAAAATGGCAATTTATGAACCCGGAAACTGAAAAAGTAATCTCCGACCTCAAAGAACACTATGGAATCGATGTAGACTTTATCGTTAGAAAAGGATTGTTGCCTGCATCGGTTGCAACCAAATGGCTGGTGAGGGAACGCTATTTTGACAAGGCAAAAGACGAAATGAACAAAGCCCAAAACGGGAAAACCTATGCCGAAATTAAATACGAATTGAGCGATTGCTACGGAGTGAGTGTAAGTACGATTGAGAAACTGATCTATCGGAAAAGGAGTAAACGCAGCGTTAATCAATTAGTTCCATAGTGAGGATGAGCTATATAAAGCAAGAAACGGAATGCCATAAAATATAGCAAATTATGGCAAAAGACAGCAATATGAGATCAAAGGCCAATCAAACATCGTTCAAACCCGGACAGGGTGGAAGGACCAAGGGATCGCCCAACAAAATCACCTCAGAGCAAAAAGAGCGCATCGAATGGGTACTTGAGCTGCTGGATGAAACCCTTGAAGACAGCATCAGGAAACTGAAACCAAAAGACCAGGTGGATTTGTGGATGAACCTGCAAGAATATATACGGCCCAAGCTCCAGAGGATGAACGTGGACCTGGGCCCGGCCGAGGACAAACTCACCAAGATCACCTTTGAAGTGATACAGAGCGGCATTCTTGCCGACGCAACTGTTAAACCCTTATCCCTTGGAGAAAACCATCAAGGTATCGACCGTATTCAGGAAAAACTATGAAGCCGGTACCAAGATCGTCGTGAACCAGGGCGGGAGCCGGTCGGGAAAGACCTTTTCCATCCTGCAGCTGCTCATCCTGGTTAAGGCCTTCGAAGGGACCGACATGGTATTTTCGATTGTCCGCCGGAGCATGCCGGCCTTAAAAGCATCGGCCATGCGGGATTTCTTCGAGATCCTCAGGATGGCCGACCTGTATGACGAACGAAGCCACAACAAGACTGAGAGCACTTACCAACTGAACGGAAACCTGTTCGAGTTCATGAGTCTGGATCAACCGCAGAAGAAACGAGGAGCCAAAAGGGCCTACCTGTTCATCAACGAAGCCAATGAACTCAGCCTGGAGGACTGGGTGCAGCTTTCTCTGCGCACAGAGAAGCAAATCTTCCTGGACTTCAATCCGTCGATGGACGAACACTGGATCTATGACATCGTCATACCACGGAAAGACTGCACTTTCATCCATTCCACCTATCTGGACAATATCCAGTTTTTACCTCCGGAACAGGTGAAGGAAATCGAGAACCTGAAACAAGTGGATGAGAATTACTGGAGGATTTATGGCCTGGGCGAGATAGGGCAGATCACCGGCCTGATCTTCACAAACTGGCGGACCATCGACCAATGGCCGGAATCCTGCAAGTGGATTACCTACGGAATGGATTTTGGATTCTCCAATGATCCGACCAGCCTGGTAAAGGTAGGATTAAGCGGAGGTGAGTTGTTTATAGACGAGCTGATTTACTCCCGGGGACTTACCAATACTGATATCTGCAAATGGATGAACCAGATCGGCATCACCAAGGCCGATGAGATCATTGCCGACAACCAGCCTAAATGTATTTACGAAATCCGGCAGGAAGGATTTAACATCAAGCCAACCTTCAAAGGTCCGGATTCGATCCTGGCCGGGATTGATATCCTGAAACGGTATCCCATGCGGATCACCAAACGGTCGGTCAACCTGATTCGTGAGCTGAAAAACTACAAATGGAAGGAAGATGTATCCGGCAAACCTTTGAATGTTCCAGTGGACCGGTTCAATCATGCCATTGATGGGATCCGGTATGCCTGTATGGGCCGGCTGTTCATGGGAAATCGGCTGATAAAGACAGCGAGGCATCTGAGGTGAGGCGGACTTAAGCCAGGTTTTCTTTCCGTCAAGCGAGTTTTACTGTCTGATTGAGCAATTCAACATTAAAGTTAACCTTAGCGTTCAATGCTTTAAACACTTTCATTATTGTTTCAAACCGAGCATCGGTAAGGCTATTTTCCAACTTAGAGATCTGAGCTTTCTTAACACCAACCAATTGCCCCAGTTCTTCCTGAGTGAGATGGCGTTCCTTTCGGGCTTGTTTGATGGCTTCACCAAGCAAGTCAATGCGTAATTCGCTTTCAAATGCCTCACGTTTTGGTGTTCCCAGTTTACCGATATGCTTGTCGACCATTTCATCTAAACTGTATATTTTCATGGCTTCCTTTTTCATAACACTTACCTTTTTTGTTCAAAATACAAACTTCTCAATCTCTCAGCTTTTTCCAAGTCGGCGACGGGATTTTTGTCTGTTTTCTTAATTAGTCCATGTGTCGAAATTACGACTGTTTCGACTTTTCCGGTCTTATCCCAAAAAGCAAAAAGCCGATAATGAGTCTTATTGTACAAAGTTCTAAACTCCCAAATTTCATTATTCAACTTTCTGAATAGCTCTTTATCATTGGTAACCTGAGCTTTTTTAATGTTTTAGTAAATCTTGTATCTCACCTTTTCTTCAAGGCTTTCAATAAATTCAGCAGCTTCTTCTAAAAACTGAACCTGAAATTTTACAACCATTTTGTAAAAGTTTACGCAAAGATAATAGTTTCTTTATTGGGAAACAAATAATATTTAATATCCTTTAAATATGGCGGTAGCTGGATACATCGGAGGGGAAAGCCGGGTAGCCAGGCCAGGAACACTTACCGGCTTCTGGTCATTTTTTACTTTAGAATGAGAGGTTCAAAAAAAAGGACTGCAACCAAAGGGCCATGGCCTTGTGATGAAAAATTATGGAGGTATTTTTGAGTAGGATTTGTATTTGATTCTGTGACTGACAAAAAACATTAAAAATCACATAGGTATGTATCAAGAGACATTATCAACCAGAGTTATTTTAAGCAACATCACATGTATGAGAACATCTTTAAAATCCCTTTTGAATAAAGGAAAGGGATATGATGGTCTTATTAATTACATAATTGACAATGAATTGGAATACAATCATTATTTGCCTACACCTCTTAAAAAACTTGCAAACATGATCGGTATAAAATCTGAGGTGTTGAGAAAACACATCCATCATATATATAAAGATATACTTGATGAGGATACCGAGTTTTATATTGACATTACTGAAGTTCAATATCGATTTACCTTGAGAGGGTATAAAAACACGGCATATTTTACTGTTAAATCGTTACCCGTTAAGCCCCAAATAGGTGAAAACATTTACGTCCCATATTTTTCAGAGTATGTTGGCAGTGAATATTTTAAAGTAAAAGACATCAAACATTATTTATATAATAATCAGCAGAATATAAGCATGGATGTAGAGAAGGCATTTTAAGTTTTAATACAAATTACCAACTGCCACGCTATGAAGTCCGAGGGACGAGGGCGAATAAGGTGGCAAGGCCTGCTGGCGGATTGATAAAAGTAAGCATACCAAGCGGCGTTTTTCACGCGGCTTGGTTGTGAAGTTTGCTGTGGTACCTGTTTAAATGAAGCTGAAGAGGTAATGCATTCACCGGTGCAGGCAAACCAGAGTTCGCATAGACTTTCTTTTTTAGGTCTACGTATTTCCCCGTTTTTGGTGGCATCAATTTATTTCAGGAAATGGCAACAGTTTGGATCAGGCCTGAAACTGTGCGAGTGCCGGTAGCGAGACCCGGAATAATTCGGTAGCTTTAATGGGTTATAATCAAGGTGAGAATGCGTTGCCGGTACTCGTGGTAGTGATGACCGAGTATTTCGGATGATGCTGGGCCAGGATTCCGGGCCATGGTGGGCCAACTATTTCGGCCTATGGTGGGCCAATGGGAGGCGCACTAATGGCATTGCGAAGGATGAGCATATGCCAAGGGTGCGCTGGTAATTTTGCGAACAGAGAAAAGTAAATAAACCAACCGGCGTTATTTTCAACACTGGTTGGTTATGGAGTTGGATGGGGGACCTGCTGGAATTGCGGAGAATGTTGGCTACGAAGGGCTCTCGTCCAGCTCGTCGAAGCCGGAGGCAGGGCATTTGCCGGTTTTTGATACCCGGGGATGTGATTTTAGGTGCGTTAAGCAATACCGGTGTTTACCGATATAAGTGAAGCGGGCGGTGAGGAGTTTGTGCGGCAGCCTTTTCTTGCTGCGGCACAAGCCCGAAGTGCCCGCTGGTGTGGGAGTGGAGGGCTTTCATGGTAGCGAAGTGGAGCGTCCAGCGCGAAGCGCTGGGTGTGAAACGGAGCGGACATTGAAGCCCGGAAACGACCGACTGGTATTGGCAGGTATTGCTTAATGCACTTTTACCGAGGCAAAAATGCGCTGCCGATATTCTTGTACTTCGAACTCAATTTTACTTGTATTGCTGGCCGGATGAGCACCCTCTCAATCTTCTCGTGAGGCTAACCGTGATATTTAACATAATGTGATTATAGGACTGACGCAGGTAAAGGCCAATGCCGATAAATGAAAAGGCAAACGCTGTGGGCAGGGATTCTCTAAAAAAACGGGGGTAAGCGTCAGCCCATTGCGGTTGCCGTACATTTGACGGCGTTGCTCAAAGCCGGGATAGGCCAGCAGCGGCAGTACTATAATAGCATGTTATGTTAAATAGCAAAGTACTCGTTGTACTGAGGGAAGTAGGATGCTTGTTTCCTGGACGGGCTGGCGTGCTATGCAGGCTGGGTAAATGGGCGCGTTGGTTGAAACCGTATGGATTGGCGAAAATTGCTTAATGGCCGTTGCTGGCCGGAACAGAGCCTGCAAATAGAAAATTCATACACCGGGTGCGAGGCACGAAGCACCGGGTGTATACAATATTGATGGGACCGGAGCAACGGCTAAGCCTGAACGAATGAGCGGTGAAGCCGTGAGGAGCTTGCGACGAAACGGAGCGGAACCGCCGAATGAGTGAATGGATTAGCGGTTGCGGAGGGGGGGGCATTTTAACGGTGGGGTTAAACACAACAAAGGTAGTCACTTCTCAAAGCAACAATACCCTGGATTTGTTGAGGTTAGCGGCATGTTATTAGGGCAAGGGTTGTCAATTTTTGTTATTAATTGTTTCCAGAACTTTTTCTTTATTTAAAATGTACATTCCTATCCTTTCATTCGTAACTCCATCTTTGATCTGATAATTATACTGAGGGTTTCCTTCGATCAGATTAGCTTCAAAGTATTTAAAGAAGATAAAGGAGTTTTCTTTTAGTTTTTCGGCTACTTCGATAATATGAGTTGAAAGTGCAAAAACGCTTCTGTTCAGGTTGGAGAATGCTTCAATAACAGCCAGAGACGCTTCATATGCATCTTTTATATTTGTGCCACGGAATAGTTCGTCAAACACTATAAAAAAATTTCCGCCTTTATTAATTTGTTCTGCGACATACTTGACTCTCAGAACTTCATTGTAATAATGACTATATCCATTACTTAAATTATCTGCCAGGTTAATTGTTGTAAACAAACCGTTGAATATTGAAGTCTTGAAGCTCTTAGCCGGGACAGGGAAGCCTAAGTGGGACAAGTATATTGATATGCCTAAAGTTTTTAAAAATGTTGATTTACCAGCCATGTTAGGGCCAGTTATAAAGCACACTCTCTTGTCGGACGTTAAGATAAAATCATTGGCAACGGGATTATCAATAAAAGGATGAAAGATTTCTTTTGTTTCCAAACAGTTCGGTTCTTTTGTGAAAGTTGGAAAGGTAAATCCCCGATTCTTTGAAGCATATGCTATTGATGTATAAACGTCAATTTCATAAACTGCTTGTAATAACTTCCTTACACCATTAATCTCATTTCTCCGAAAGATTGTATTAAGGTTGGTATATTCATGTGGATACAGTTTTTCTTTATTTTTCAGGTTTAAAACAATTTTTAGGGATGTATTTTCGATGGTTTCCAGAATTGTCCTGATGAAATTGTTTACTATGCCTGGTAACTGTTTAGAACTAACCGTTAAGGCAAACTCATGGAGTTCATTCAACGTTTTTATAAGATACTTAACACCTCTTTGCAGGATATAATATTCATTGCTTGGCCAAATCATATTCTTCAATGCTTTTGAATATGATTGAGAATATGAAAATGTAGATGAGTCTATTTTTCGGGATAAATAGTACTCTATCAGATTAAGAAAATTTTTATCTATCTCTATAATTGCCAATGAGTTTTGAAAGAAGCGAATTAGCTCAATTCGGTTTTCAATTTGGTCAATATCTGAAAAAGGCACAGAAAAAATTCTTTGTAATTCATCTTTCCCGCCAATTGACTTTGTTAAGTTGAATAACGAGAATATCGAATTATCACCTTTTGATTTCTCGAAAAGTTCTAAATCATTAGCAGTTTGTTTATCTATTTTAAAATTCATTTTAATGTGACTTTCATAGCATTGGCCCTAACGAATGGCTAAAATGATTAGCGGTTGCGGAGGGGGGAAGCTCGAAACAATTCGTACGTTTTATACCAATAAAAGAATGCTTCAGGATTGGATTTTTTTAAACGGTTCAGCTTTGTATTCAGGGGAGTTGAAATCGTCCAGTCTTTTATTTCCATGGGATTACTGAATTTGTCGATCTTTTCAGCGTTGAATTTTATCAACATTGCCAGATATGCTGCCTTTGAGGCATGTGTAATTGCTTTTTCAAGATGATAGTTTTCTGAAAAGATGAATCGATCTACCCGCTGGATCCCCAACTGTAATTGATCAAAAGCTCCTTTTCCATCGGCGCCTCTTGTTACGATGCATAAGGAGGTTTGATAAATATCTTCAATCACGTCATCAAGTGTCAGTGTGAGGTTATCAAAATATGAGAATTCTGTTTCAACAAATTTTATAAATGTTGACCTGATGTTAGTCATATTGTTTACTATATCGAATAAGCTACCGATATCATAGAGCTGCTTGATGATTTCCATACTCATACTGTCATTATTTTTGAAGTATGGAATACCTGTTGTGTTGGGAGCAAAGGCAGTTAATTTATCGCCAAGTATATCATCAAAACAGGGAACATTAACGAGCAATGGTTCAGATATTACCGGGACAAAATCAGATTGGACCGGTATTTCAATGATGTTTTGGTAGTGCAGATCTTCATAAAGAATATCGAGTAAGATACTTTCTTCATCTGCTTTTGACTTATGAGTAGGGGTGTAGAAAAATTTATAATGATTTTTTTTGATTTTTCCTGTTGTATTTCGTTGTTGCAACTCCTTTCTAATAAAACCCTGACTGGAAGCGACTTTATCTAATATTTCGTCAAGATGGTCAGGGGATTTTGGTAAAATAATATCTATATCGATGGAGAGGCGTTTGGTTGATTTCATCAATAGCATTAAAGCCGTTCCACCTTTAAACACAAATGAAACTTTAAATTTTACAAGCCCCTCGACCAATAACAATGCCCGAATTGCTTTTTCAACAAGAATCTTGTCTGCATTATGGTGTTCCTTGACGACTTTGTTAATCCAATCTGTTGAAATCTCAGGAATATTTATCATTTTCAAAACTATAAAACGGCAATAACTTTACTTTACTGCCGATATTTAGATACTTTACTCAAATAATCATCGAATGCATTCTTTTTATTTCTTCTTGCGGCATACCGAAGCATACGGTTCTCATTTACAGAATATTTTGCCAATGCTTCTTTGAAAATATGACTCATTTCAGATCCTTGCTGTGCAGCGAATATATTTTCGTCACAGTATATATCGACCAGCATCTTTTCGATGGTGACTGTTTTTACTCCCTGGATGTTCTGGTATGGAGATTCCGAAACTAACGACTTTACAATCAAGGCTTCTTTCTTATCGATTGCATACTTATTTATCAAGTCAATATCGGGATCAAGAAATGGCTGATATTTATTCTCTTTTAAAAAATAAAAAACTGATTCAACGGCAACACTATCAACTTCGATTAAAATGAAAAAGCTTCCAGGTTGATGAAGCATGAATTCATTTATTACAGAGGTGTTCCAGATGCAAATTTTCAGGTAAGGGTATTGCTTATGAAGTTTCCTGCTTAATATTTTTATTCCTGCGGACAATTCCGGAATAAAATGCTTTGTGCCATCCAAGGTGAATTTTCCCCGGCCAATTCGTTTTAAAATGCCTTTGTGAACCAAGTTATAAATTCGCCAGTTGATGGTTGTTGCAGTTACCTCTGGTTCTTGTTTACTGTAAAACTCAAATACATCATGGCTTCCAAAGAATTCTGTTTCTTTGAAATATGATTTTAAGTTGTCAATATTTAACTTTTCTGATGCGATGATTTGAGGATTATGTTGCAAATATACAAAAACTATAAAATGGCAGTAAAATTAATTTGCTGCCGAAAAATAGATATAGTCAGACAGCCCTTGTTACTTAAAATCTATCGCGGTATACCATTCATAAAACTCATCAAATGTATGGATGATGAGGTATATGCCTCCGGCTTTTTCGATTTCTGCCTGGTATTTTGCCTGGGCGGGGCTCTGGCGGTCTTTGCCCCACTTGATTTCAATTTTGATGGATTTGCCCTGGATGGTGGCGGATATATCGGCGGAGCCTTTGGTCATGGCGGAGGGGATGTATTTGACTGATCCGATCGTTTTGCGGTGGCCGAGGATGTCGGTATAGGTTTTGCGGGTGTTGATGGTGCGGCCGGTGACGGAGATGCGTTCGGCCTGGCCTCCGGATATGCGGATGAATTTGATAACGGCTTTGGTGAGTTCGTTGGCGGAGTTGGCTTTCATGGGTGTGAATGTGATATATTCTTGTGGCAGGTCGGGATAGCGGCGGATGAGATCGGCGCGGATCATAGCGTTGAGGGTTTGCAGGGATTGGGATGGTTTCATGGGGTTCTGTTTTAGAACGGGAATTCTTCTTCTTTTCCGGGGTAATCACGGCAGGGGTGATGGGATTCGGTGTAGTCACGGTAGGGATGCTGAACTATTGGAGGCACTTCTTCAGCCAAAGTATAATCGTAAATTCTGGTCATGGGTTCGTTGTGTTTGAACGGGATGGTTCCAACGCCTACGTTTCTTCCTTTGGCAATGATTTCGAAGCCTGTGCCGGGCTGATCGTCGGGATCGTAGTAGGAGGGGCGGTATGCGAAGATGACCAGGTCGGCGTCCTGTTCGATGGCTCCGGATTCGCGGAGGTCGCTGAGCAGGGGTGTTTTGTTACCTCTCTGCTCGCAACGGCGGCTCAGCTGTGCCAATACCATGACGGGAATGTTGAGTGTTTTTGCAATGATCTTTAATTCGCGGGTTGCCTGGGATACTTCCTGCTCACGGTTACGGCCTGACTGGTCGCTTCGCATGTCGACCAGTTGCAGGTAATCGACGAAAATGATGTCGCATTTACCCCGGTCTTTCATGAGTTTTGAATGGTATTTAATATAACGTGTGGTGACCACCGGGTTGTCATCGACATACACAGAAATTGATTTTAATTTCTCTTTAGCCTGGTAGAATTCATGCCAGTCAGCGGCTCCCATTGCACCGGCCTTAAACTTGCCGGCATCGAGGTCGCAGAGGAAGAGGATCATGCGGTTGACCAGGGAAATGCCGGGCATTTCGAGGGAGTAAATGCAGACGTTCGCTTTGGAGCTGATGGCGTGATGAAGCATCAGGGCTGTTTTGCCCATGGATGGACGGCCGGCCAGGATGATGAGTTCTCCTTTTTGCCAGCCGGCGGTGAGCTTGTCGAGCTGCTTAATGCCGGTAGGGATTCCGGTGCAATGGCCATTTTTAAAATGGTCTTCCCGTTTACGGGCTTCGGCCTCGGCTTCATCAACGATACGGTTTACCGGCAGCATGTTCCCGCCCGAGGCCATGATCTCATGGATGGATTGCAGGGAATGTTCAAGGGCTTCGACGCAATCGAATGGATCCATGACCTCATCGTACGCCATGTTGATACTTACTTGCGAGGAGTGAATGATCTCGCGTTTCATGTACCTCTCTAAAATGATGCGGCAATGGGTTTCGACGTTGAGGCCGGAAGTGATATCCCTGGTTAGTTTTGAAATATAATATGGTCCGCCAACAACATCCAAACATTCATTTTCCCTGAGTTTCTCAGTTACGGTAAGTATATCGACCGGCTGTGACAGATCGTAGAGTTGTTTACAGGCTGAGAAGATCCTCTGGTGCTGTTCTTTGTAAAACACGAACTCAGAGACCAGGCCCATGGCAACGGGCAGGCAGGCCGGTTCGATCATGATGGCGCCCAGGACGGCTTCCTCTAGTTCAATGGCCTGGGGAGGTATCTTGCCATCAATAGGGACGACTGTTGTTTTTCTTTGTGATTTCATCGGCGTTTAGTTTTATCGTGCTTTCTTCGGGAAAGGGTTCTTTCTTTTTGTCGGGCGGGTTGATGGATTTCCAGTTGCGGGCGATGCTGTGTTTGACCATTATTTCAGCTTTCTTAAGATCGCCCTGAGATAAATCGACCAGATTGTTAATTGCTTCGCTTTCGCTGATAGAGGTGTAATCGTCTAAATTCCGCTGCTTTTTATAATCAAGCCATTGATCCCAGATGCGGCCAAACTTTTCGGATTCGAATGGATATTGGATTTCGGGGCTCCAATGGTGGAAATTTTTAGCCCATGGTGGTTTGATGTTTTCCCCCGGACCCCCTTTCTTGTCATTGTCGTTGCCATTGCTATAGCCATAACAGTTAGGCAACTGTTGGCTAAGAGTACGTTTTACAGCTGAATTTGAAGAATATTTTTGAAGGATTTTCATGGCACTTTCCTGAGCTTTCGCTTTACTATCGGGGAATCCAGGATACTGAAACGTTATAAACTTTGGAATAAAGTATAACTGTTCACTAAGAGTTACCAAACGGTTACCCAACTGTTCGATAACTGTTGGCAAAGAGTTAATGTCGGTTTGTAATCTGACCATTTTAGGATTCAACTCAATAATTCCGGCATGATTACAACGGGTTATCATGTAAATCCATAAAATTTTTGCTTCTATTGACAGGTCCATGAACCAGGGATCATCAAACAACCCGGTGTCGATAAATCGCTTTGCCATGTTTCGTTAGATTTTATGTTTCTGAATTTACAAGGATTGATAGGCACTAGGCACTGGGCACTAGGCACTAGGGATTCAGAATGGCAGATCATCTTCAGGTGAATCGAATTGTACCGGTGCAGATGATTCAGGGCTCGCCTGGAATACTTTCATTTGAGGTGTCATCAGGAAATCATTGAGTTGGGCGTCGGTTGGTTTGTCCTGGTTCTGGACCTGTTTTTCCTCGATATATCCTGTGATCCTGATCTTTCCGGAATCGGTGAGGCGGGCCCAGGCGGATAATCGGAGTTCAACTCCTTTGAACTTTGCTTCGCCGAAGAAGTCGGGGGAGGTTTCTTTTTTCTTGTTTTCGGGATACACTTTGATGAGGCTGAAGGTGCCTTCTTTTGTTTCGAATTTGTCGGACATGGGTTGAGGGATTGAAGGTTTAATTGGTTAGGTTTAAAAGGGATATTTTGATAAATACACTTCAAGTCCTTTATCGGCGACCCATACGGATGCGTTGGGGGCTTTTGTCTGGACTGATTTTGAAAACATTATTGCATCGGAATTGGCACTACTGAGATGCAAAAGGACGATATTCCTGACCTGCCTCATATCATTTGCCTGCAGGAATTCCAGACAGGTAGCCAGGCTCATGTGTTTACCTACCGGGCGGTCGCTGGTTAAGATATCATCCTGATAATTGGCTTCGATGAGGATGTGGTTGAGGCTATTGAATTTATTGGGGATGCAGGCTGCATCGGTAACGAAGAGGATGGAGCCGGAGTAGGGATGGCTGATGAGAAAACCGAGGGTGGGCACGCCATGGGGAACCGGGAAGGGTATGATTTTAAATTCACCGATCCTGATCATGGAGTTGGCCTGGATGGGATGCACCCGATGGCCTGATAAGCCTGCTGCCTCAATGGTTTGGGCCGAGGTGTAGATATCGATACCAGCTTTGATGTAATCACCGACAAACTTGCAATGATCACCATGGGAATGGGTGATGAGACATGCAGTGACCTTTCGCAGATCATAATTAAGGGCTTTTTTGACTTCATGGAAGCTGATACCGGCCTCGAGGATGATAATCTCGAAAAAGGATTCGAAGAGATAGCAGTTGCCAGAGGATTCGCTGCCAAGGACTTTGAGTGTCATCAGAAACCGGGCTCTTTGGGTGTGACTTCTTTTTTCCACTCACGTTTAGCGTCGGGTTTGGTAGGTGTGGTTGGCGGAGGTGGATCAAGAGTCTCTATGATGACCTCGAAGGGTTCATCTTCAGGGATGTCGATAACGGCTCCCTGGTTGGCTTCGGCTTCGATCTCCGCTTTTACCCTTCCAATCCGACCGTTTTCACCCGGCTCCATAAGCACTGAATCATCACTGGATGCAATCAACAGTTTGCAGGCCCGGTTAATTACCGTCTTTTTGGCCATCTCCCCGGGGAAATTGGTATGGGCCGGGCTTTTGCCTTTGGTGGGACCCTGTTCCCATGACTTCTGAATCTGGGCCATGGTCATGATCTCGGTATTGACTGATCCGTCGTCAAAGGTTACCACGGCATAAGCACCAATGATCTTTGCATCATCGAGGTTTTCCATGCGCTGGGCATGAGAGGTGATCTTCTTCATACCGGTGGTGGTGTCGATGGCGAATTCAAACACATCACCTTTATATATAACACCGGCATAGATATTCTTCATGGAACTGTACCTGCGGGCCAGGGCTATACTTCCGGCATATTCGCGCTGCAGGGTCAATTTGTTGCCGTATACGATGAAACTGCACTGGCGTTTTGAAGGATTGAGGCCTTGCACAACCATATTGAACAATGAATTTGCAATGGAATCGGGGGTTGAGGACTGGAGGACCGGGAGGTTGGCCTTGTCTTTCATGTCCTGCAGGATGAGCCAGGCGGAACGGAGCGCATTTTCGGCGCTGTAATCGGGAGGAAGGGCGATTCCGCCGATTTCTTTGAGGCTGTTGACTTTGGTGAGAACCTTCTCTACCATAGGCTGTTCGAACTTTTTTACTGTTGTTTCGGTTGACATGGGATTGGGGTTTTTGAATATCGAATATTGAACATTGAATGTTGAATGTTATTTATTTGATAATTAAGGATTTATCCTTACTTACGATGAGATTAATAAGCTGAGATTCGGTATGTGGAATTTCATTCGTGGATTCGCGGTTGTCGATCCAGATGGGGGCGGTGATACCATAATGTTTGCTGAGGGTGTTGATGATGTCGATGCCGGCCTGGATCTTGCCGGCGCTGTTGACGTCGGTATAGGGTACGCCCTGGACCATGCAGTCGCAGGCTTCCTCAATGCCTCCATTGATCAGTGTATTGAACATCCTGAATTTAACCAGGCTGAATTTGCCGTTCACCCGGGCTTCAACCAGATCCATCCGGGAGCGGGTATAGGCATCCATGGCGAATTCCTGCTTTTCGAGGTTGCTGATTTGTGAGGCGAGGGATTTTTCGAGAGCCAGGAGTTCGTTGATACGGGTTTTTCCGCGGGTGATCACATCGAGATGGCCCAGGGTGACCTGAAGATTGTAGATTTCGGAATGGAGCTGTGATTTTTGCTGTTTGAGGGATTCGAGGTTGAGCTTCGGAGTTTCAAGGATCTGCAGCTCAAGTTTTGCAATCTGCTGGCGGATTTCGACAGCCAGTGGAGTAGAATCAAAGTCAGGTTCGGCAGGAGATATGGTGGATTCGAATTTGCCTGAAGTATGGCTGGATTTGGATTCGGTGTTAGCAGGGATGGATTCGAATTCTTTGAGCTGTTTGTCGAGTGTTTCCAGGGAGCCTGAAAGTTTATGGATCTCTGCTTTCGTAGTTTCGATATCGGCTGTGGTTTCGCAAAGAAGTACAGAAAGCCGGCGGCCACGGGAGGTGATATCCGCCAGCCGTTTTGAATTATTTTCAGTGAAGGCCTGAATCAATTGTGCCGATTTTTCGGTTATGGATTCAGGATCAAGGGCACGTTTGCAGGTTGGACAGATAAATTCATTTTCGCTGAAGATGAGTTCGGCGGTACTGACCAGGTTCCATTCGGCCCGGAGTTCTGAGATTTCGGCATCAAGGGCCGTTTTGGATTGTGCCAATACATCGAGGGCATGCTGTTCATCTTTAAGCTGCCGGGTGAGCAGAGACTGTTTCTGACGGAGATCGTTGATCTTAAGCGTTTGCTCATTCAGAACTTTCTGTGTTTTGGTTTTCGCTTCAAACCGCAATGAATTCAAGGTTTCACGGAGTTCGAATATCTGGTTCTGGACCGCCTGAATGGCTTCTCCTTTTTCTTTGTAAGCCGAGACCTGGTCGTTGATGGTGTTCTCGACATCGAGCAAATCAGACTGCTTTTGGGAGATATCGGCTTTGATCGCCTCGAAATCGACCGGCTCGGGTAAACCCTTGGTGACTTCATCGATGCGGGAGGGGACGGTCTTTAGATCGTCGGAGAGTTTCTTTTTGCGAACTGCAATTTCCTTGCTCAGTTCAGAGAGGTCTTTACCGGAATTGAGAATAGCGGTAATTTCTTTTACCTGGAGATTGTTCATCTTGCCAAGTATTTCGGTATTGGTGATTTTACCTGCAATCAGGATCAATACCTGGCGGCGATCCTGCCACTTCATGGAGTTGAAATAAAGGGTAGAGGTGAGTAGTTTGAACAAACCCTCATTGATGAGGCCATCGATCTTCGTTTTGTATTCTCCTGCCTGTAGCGGAACCCCATTCCAATAAAAAAGGGTTTCGTGACCTGTAAGTTCCGATTGTTCGGCACCACGCCGGCGAGTCCACTTTTCCTGGTACACCCGTTTAAGGGTAGTCGCGATGCCATCCGCAGACAATATTCCTTCGACAGAATGTTCAAGCATGGGGGTTGCATTGCCGGTTTGGTCAAGAGTTTTGATGTTGAAGTCCTTGGCTTCATGGGAATCCTTGCCGAAAAGCAACCAGGCAAACGCATCGAAAATGGTGGATTTGCCGGTACCATTTTCGCCGTGGATGTTGGTAACTGAGCCGAATTCAATGGCAAGTTTCTTGATACCTTTGAAGTTCGTGAGGATTAGTTTATGGAGTTGGATGTTCATGGTATTAGGGATTGGGTGTTGGGGATTAGGGGTTGGGGGGATTACCGGACCAGGCTGGCGAGGGCGTTCGCTTTGATTTCATCGACCGTGGAACGCCTTGCCGATTTGACCCAGGCAAGGAGCTCCAGTTTTGAAAAATACAAACGGCCCCTGCGTTTCATACAGGGGATGGCCCGCTGGTGGACATATCCATAAACTGTGGGAACAGTGACTGATAACAATTCGGCAGCCCGATCGATAGTAAGGAGTTCATCTTTGACCGGGTCATTGGTGACCTCGTGGATTTCGGTTAATGCCTTGCGAACCTGGTTAAAGATCAGGATTTCAAGGTCTTTTAAGGAAAGCGGGGAGAGGATGAAGTCGTGCATTGCTGATTTGATTTAAAACCAGCAGCAAATAAAATACAAAAAAAGGCGAATAATCCAAATTGCCGTCGCCAAAATTGCCGAACGGCAAATTAGGCAATTTAGGCAATTCAGGCAAAATCAGCTAATGCCTATGCATCAGCTAATTAGGTAAAAGAGATAGGCCAGGGAAGAGATATAAGGGAATTCAGGAAATCGGCAATTCAGGCAATTTAGGCAAAATTGGCAAGAAGGCTAAGTCAGCCAATGAGGCAAGCGAGGCAAACGAGGTAAACAATGGAGAAAAGGGAATCGAGGCATTCCAGGCAATCGGCAATCGAGGCAAAATCGCTCAAAAAGGCCAATATTAAAAGAAGTGAACCGGACATGGTGTTTTTTAATTCGTCGAACAGGTGGGAGAATTCAACAGGAGATGGGTGGACATGAGTAATTGTAGAAAAGCTTATTTTTTCGGTGTTGAATGTGTTCATGCAAATAGACTGGATTTCGGTGGTCGTGAATTTTGTTTTCCTGCAATAGCCTTGTATGGCCAGCCACTTTATTAAGGCAATAATAATCAGTTTCCATCCGGATTTGTAATCCTGCCAGGTGCCATTGGCTGTGCAATAGTTTTTATTTTGAAGCTGGCCCATTACCTGCTGATACTCTGAGAGGTTATTAAACGCTTCGAGAAGGGTGTTAAAGGCAGGCTTCTTTTTCCTGATCGCATACGAGCTTAAGGATTTGGGATTGAGAAAACCAGTGGAAGGAGCCGTAGAAGGGAAAGTCAGATTGTGCATCATTTTCACAAGGTAACCTTCTACAATGCGTCGTAATTCGGGGCTGAAATGCTGAGGATGTTCATGAAAGCGTTGAAATGTAGCTGAAAGCCAGGTTAAGGAATCACCGCCCCGTTGAATGTATGCATCGAGAAGGTTCTGTAAAATCGCAATAATAATTTCCTCGTTTACAAAGATGTGATTAAGCCCGGTATATAATGAAGACAGGTCAATGGTGTCAAGCTGTTCAACATGATCGTCGGTCAACTCAAGGTCGGGATAGTTTTTCAACAGCTCCTTTACCGGCAGTTTTTTATCCTGGACCGATATGGTATGATCAAGATTCATCAGTAACCCATACCTGGGTACATATTCAGCGACCTTCATAACAAGAATGGATTTGTTTATTCCGGCCAAGGTGACCAACCCCATGAAAAGGGGAAACAAACAAAATTATAATGAAAGATCGAGGACTATCTGTTGATAAAAATTATTCTTCTTTATGTTTTCAACAATATAGCACCCTAAAAAATAATCATTACCCGGCTGGTAATAACCACTTTGGTAGGGTTATTAACATATGAAAGATTGTTAATCGCCGGAAGACGGATGGAAGATTTTTACCGAGAATTCTTAAACCTCCGTTTCGGGCAACAACATATTCGCCCACTTCGTTTTTTCGTCATCCTCGAAATTGGCCAGGTAGTTTTGGGTAGTTTGCTTGCCTTTAGGGATGGAAGCCAGTCCTTGCTTGGTTTTGCCAAAAGGGTAGGGGACTCCGGCAGGTTTTACCTCATTGAATATCGTGCGAACATTCTTAAGACAGATGCTGACCGTGGTGCGGCCAGACTTACTTTTTTTGCAGTTTTTTCAAATGTCGTGTCACTTCACGTTCAACTTGTTCAAAATCGGGCAGATTATCTATTTGTTCACTGAGGGTAGTCTTCCAGCGGCTCTTATATTGCGGCATACGCTCTTCGAGTTTTGAATGAAAAGCATCAGCTGAAAACCCTTTCCTGATGCACTTATTCGAGAATTCATTGATCACGAAATCAACGTCCATGCCATGCGCTTCGAGCAGAAACCAAATGTCATAAAAATCCCGTGCCTGCATACGCTGCATTACCGATCGCAGCTTTTCAACGAGTACTTCTTCCAATTGATAACACAAAAGGTCATGAGGTTCAAGGTCTGAATAATTGAGAAAAGCAGATTTTTTGACAGGCTTGAATTCCAGTTTTTCGCTTTTCGAAATATCGACCTTCACTTTTTTATTGCTGCCAAGGCCTCCTAATGGGCCGATATACCCAATATAGAAATTGATGCCTCCATCCTCGTGTTCATTGTTGTCAATGATTTCGAGCGGGATATTGGCTTCATTCCTGATAAATTCAAAGGTCTCCCTGAACCATGAAAATATCTGATCGTTGCTCACCTGGTCGTCAAGCAATGTAAAGTCGAGGTCCTCTGAATATCTGTAATCCTCAAAATAGAATTTTTTCAGAACTGTTCCACCCTTGAATGCCATGATACCGGAAAGCTGGTCATGCCGAGCAACTCCATTCAAAATCCACGAAAGAACGTAATCTTTTTCGATCTGCTGGTCCCGTACTCCCGCTCCGCGGGCAATGCGTTGTATTTCTCCGGGTCGTATCATGTGAAAATAGCTGATTTAATGGTCTCTGATTCTACATTTTGCCTGATACTCCATTTGCTTCTCATCCTACCTGACTCAGGTAATCCGGGATCCAGCAAAATATATGAGGCCGTTTTTTCTTTCTGCAAATCGTTTATGATGCTTGTATTGATTTCAAACAGTTCCAAAAGAAAACCAAGACGCTTAATAACAGCTTTCGATTTGAACCGGGTGGCGTAGGTAAGAAGTTTATTAAAATCTATTGTATTTTTAGAAGCTTCAAGCGCTTTTGCAATTTCGACAATACCTCCAGCATATTCGGGTCGAAACAGGCAATCAATAAGCGTTTTCTCCAGATCGGAACACTGAACTTGCGTAAAATTGTCAATCCACTTTTTCTGTGCGCCGAAAAAATGGTTCTCATTGTGATAGATGAACTGGAATGTGACTTTCCTGATCGAAATTGAAGATGGCCTGATTTGCCTTGAAACAACGATTTGCTCTTTTAGCGACGGTTGTGTGATCAGACTGTGAATTTGCAAGGCCGAATAATACCCGATGTAATGACCTGCATCACCAGTCAGGTACCCGGCGACCAGGTGCCAGTCGGGCATGAAGGTTTCAGCATCCTGATCGTATGGAATCAAGTAATAAATTCCCTCTTTCAGACGCATCAGCAGACCTCTTTTGGTCATATCACTGAGCAATTCCTTAACTGCGCTTTCGTTCGCATGCGGAAACACTTTAAAAGCTTCGGCATAGTGAAAGCAAACCCGGTTCAATCCGTAAAAATAGGAGAGAAGATCGTTCGATTGTGTGGAGATATTTTTACGTCTCATAGTAATTCAGTCAGGTTAAACCTGACTACAATGATACAAATAATAATTGAGCTAATATACAAATGGACGAAAATATATTATATTTCATATTTGATTAGTCAGGCTTTACCTATAGGCAAAGCAGATCAAATCTCAGGTTCCGGTAACAACATATTCGCCCACTTCGTTTTTTCGTCATCCTCGAAGTTGGCCAGGTAGTTTTGGGTAGTTTGCTTGCTTTTATGGCCGAGTGATTCGCTGATAAACTCAATGGATGCGCCTGAACGCTTTAATACTGTGGCAAAGCTATGCCGGGCTGTGTAGGTGGTAGCCCGGGCGATCTCAAGCTCGCTACAGATACGTGTCATGTTATCATTGATATTACGCACCGTTTGCTGGATTAAGCGGTATTCGTCGTTGGGAGTGAGCCCCTTACTTAGAATAGGGAAGATATATTGATCGTTGCTGCCCGGTTTATTGCCGTGAAGGTCGATGATGCGACGGATTTGCCGGGTGATCATAATATCAATCGTTGTTTCCTCCTCGACTGTATCGGCTGTTTTTGCGCGGATGAGAGTAATTTTATCACCATGGATGTTCTCGTACTTGAGGCGGGCCAGGTCTTTTATATTGATTCCGTTGCAGAGATAACTGAACAGCCAGTAATCGCGGCATTGTTGCTCAAGTGTTCCGGTGGCAGCATTATATGATGCGATCTTAGCCACATCGGCCTGGGTTAATGCCTTTTTGGTGTTCTTGCCTTTGGGGACTGCATACAATCCGTTCTTCGATTTTCCAAAGGGATATTCTACTCCTTTGGGATTTACTTTATTGAATATTGTGCGAACATTTCGCAAATACATGCTTACCGTGGTACGGCCGTTTACTTTTGTACGGGATTTTGTCTTACCGGATTTTGTTTTCCATTCAATGGTTCTCGGGGTAAGCATCCACTTTTCATAATTTTTCAGAAATGTGACAGTGACCGACTCAAATGGGAGTTGTTCTTTGCCGGTAAACTCTTTAAGGGATTTGAGGGAACATTCATAGGTAACGGCTGTGCTGATTTTGCCGGCATCGCGGAATTGTTTGGCCGTGGCTTCGAGATTAGAAAAGAGGTCGTTGGCGTCTTTATGTTTTGAGAAGTATGCGGCTTCGAAGGCTTCGAAGGAAAAAACGGTCATCTCTTCAATAACCTTCATGGCTTTTTTTTCAATTTCGCCGAGATGGATCTTAAGTGGTTTTAATTTAGTGGACGTTGAAATTCTATCAAAGTCATCGGAGGACATGTATAAAGTCTTTTTATCAAGGCCTTTCAACGTGTAATATTTACGATTACCTTTATAGGTCACTCTTAATTTGACAGGATGCAATTCATCGGCATTGCTTTTACGGGTTTCGAGTATTATACCTGTTACCGGGGTGTTATCTGTTTTCATAATGTTTTATTAAAAAGTACACATAAAAGTACACATGAAACAGCGAAAAATTACAAAATTTACAAAAATAATTATCAACAAAGAGGCGTGTAAATAATTGATAATGAGTCGAATGATGAACTTTTACAAAAAAGTACAAAAGCCCAATTTTTTGCCTTACAAGCAGAGGGTCACAGGTTCGAATCCTGTTGCTCCCACTAGTAAAATCAAGGGTTTCGGAAGGTCAGCTTCCGGAACCTTTTTGTATTTCTACCAAATTTGCAGAGCAATTAAAGTTGGACTGGATTTTTCAGGGCGCCACCACCAGGCTGATATCCACGTTACTCCCGCTGTACGAAATGACGCATTTATAAACCCCGGGTAACATGCCATCTCCCCTGATTTCTATGCTGTTCTTTCCGGCAGGATAAAAATTGCTGTAATTCTTCAGTTGACGGCCGAACTGGTCGTAAACGATTATTAAGGCTTGCCGGGCTTCGGGAAGATTAAATAAAAGGGTTGTTGCTGATGTAAAGGGATTTGGATAATTCAAGGCCCGCTCGTCTGATGCTATGAGCCCGGGGTCTCCTGCAGGATTCGGCATGTGCAAAACGATGTGGTTGATGTTGGGGATCGCATCGAAATTCAGATAATTAAGCCCGTTCTCACTGGACAGATAGTACGGAAGTTTCTTGTTGCCCTGGGTTATAGAACGCACCCTCGTAAGATCGAGGCCCAACCTGAGTTTCAGAGAAATGGGAACCTGGGAATGAAACATTGAGTCGGGAAGGGGATTGGTCAGGGAATAGGATATCAGTGTTTGTGTCGAATCAACCATGGCAAGCACAGAAGTTTCCCTTTCTTTAATATACCTGAACACAGTATCCAGAGTGGTAATCCACAGGACGTCTTCATTCAATGCCATATGATCGAGGTGGGAGGCGAATTCTTCAATGGGAACAGGTTCATAGCCATTGGTGTCATTACCTACACGAAATCCATGCCAGCGTTCCACAAGCCAGCCTCCCAGAGCCATAATGCTATCGGTAAAACCGTTAACTGCCTGAAGTGGCGTATCATGATAAATATGCTGGCTGGAAATGTTATAATAATCCAGGGGTTCCTGCCCGTTAAAACCATTGTCGGATCCCCTGATCGCCAGATAGAATTTCCGGCCAATCTCGATTGTCGTAGCATTCACTTCACCGTTGGGCCAGGCAAATGTTTCACACTTCTGAAGAGGGATCCGTGAATTGATAATGTCCCTCGAATCCCTGAATTCGTGTATCATGCTGTCGGCCCATTCAGGATGCATTGACAATTCAACAAAATCGGGATGATTCTTGGAATGGCTCGCTATCTCATGACCCTCGGAAGCCAGGATGTTCAGGGTGTCCCAGCCCGGAGCCCATCCTTTCCCAACCCGGTTAGTTACTATGAAAAATGTTGCTTTATAATTATGCTGATTAAGCAAGGGGGTGGCATAAGTTACCTGGAAACGGTAATTGTCATCAAAACTCAGTGTAACGGCGGCTTTTTTAAAACCACGCCATCTGCCGATCTGATAATCAGGACCAGGGGAATGGTTATTCTCATTTCCGGTTTTATGTGCCGAAAGATGGAATGGGAAAACAATGCTTAAAAACAGTGAGAGAAAACCAATATTTATATATCTTGCAACATTCTTTAATCTCGCCGGGTAAATTCCCTGCAGCTTGCTGCAGCATCGGGGACCGGGGCAGGCCCCGGCCTTCATACCATTGATTTTGGAATGAGAGGGTAAAGAATATGCCATAAGCATCAGTTTTAGTGGATGTTATTTTGTTGTAAATATATATATAATTCCATATCATGATATCCGGATTATGTTAAAATACCTTAAAAACAGATCTGACTATTTTAAAAATATCTCAAAACTTGTTGCAGGGACTTCCATTGCCCAGTTGATCTCTTTTCTTGCAGCCCCTGTTATAACACGCTTGTTTACACCTTCCGACGTAGGGTCTTTTACCTTCCTTCTATCAATCGCTGGCGGTATCGGCTTAGTGGCGACTCTCCGTTACGAGTTGGCCATTATACTTCCAAAAGAGAATAGTGATTCGGCTAACCTGGCTTTTCTTTCAATGATCATTGCCTTCTTTATTTCCATCTTATCGGTTTTGGTTTTGTTTTTCATCGATCTGTTCATACTCCCCGGAATTATCAGGAGCCCGGTGTATAAACAATGGATATACCTCTTGCCGGTACTGATCTTTTTGATGGCCGCGAGCAATGTTTTCCAGCAGTGGCATAATCATAAAAGGGAATACAAGACATTGGCATACTCCAAGATCATTACTTCCCTGGCCAATAACCTTTCAACCTTGCTCATGGGGTTTGCCGGGATGGGTGCATTGGGATTGTGGCTTGGAAATTTTGCGGGATTTCTTTTCGTTGTGCTGTTTTTTACCATCATCTTTTATTTCCGTCACCGTGGAGATCTTAGCTATTTTAATTTTTCATCACAGAAAAAACTTGCCGGGAAATACAAATTCCTCCCTTTGGCCAATACTCCCCAGGTGATCGTTGAAATGGTTCAGTCGTATGGGATCATTTACCTTTTGAAGATATTCTTCTCATCTTCAGTATTGGGATTATATTCCTTATCCCTGCGCCTGTTGCAGGCTCCTCTGTGGCTTGTGGGCATTTCCATAGGCCAGGTTTTTTATAAAGAAGCCTCAGAGCAATACCAGAAGGACGGGAATCTTATACTACCGGTTATGAAAACGATAAGGACCTCGACTGCGATTGCATTCCCGATACTGATTATCCTTTTAACAATCGGTCCCTGGCTGATTGGTTTTATTTTCGGCAATACCTGGACCGAAGCCGGCAGGTATGCACGAATACTAGCACCCTGGATGTTTTTTGATTTTATCCGCTCAACAATCAGCCAGGCTCCGCTCATCATAGGAAAAGCAAGATCCATGTTTTACCTTTCGCTGATCGGATCAATCCTGATCATTGTATCCATTGTGACAGGAGGATTTATCTTCAGGGATCCTGTGGTTGCTTTTATTATGCTGTCGGTGCTTCAGAGTGTATATTGCCTGGTTATCATCATCTGGATCCTGGCATTCTCGAAGAAGGCTTCAAAGATCGACCGGTAAACAAATCCAGATAGCTTGTTTCAAGCAGGGTCTTCCTTGTTTCCAACATCTGCTGAATCCTGATTTTTATTGTTGCCGGATCCTGATAAACTGAACCTCTCGGGATGCTTTGCTTTCTTGCCCCGGTAAAAGTGCTGGATAACGGCCAGGTCTTTGTCATAATCCCCGCTTGGTGAAATTACAGGGCCAATCCCTCCTGTTTTTTTTTCATAATCGATAAATGAGCAGGCGATAGGGACTCCGGCTTCCATTGCGATCATGTAAAACCCCTTTTTCCACTGTGCAACCTTCTTTCGTGTTCCCTCGGGAGTTATCACTACATAAAAAGATTCTGAGCTGTCAAACATTTCCTTCAGCTGGTCTACCATAAAATTCTTCTTTCCCCTGGCCACGGGAATTCCCCCGAGTTTCCTCAGCAGCCATCCCAGGGGCCATTTAAAGACTTCTTCCTTGATGAGGAATCGTATGTTCACATCAGCAATATGAAAGGTCATCCATCCAATGACAAAATCCCAATAGCTTGTATGTGGGGCCGAAATAATCACGGCTTTTTTTACACCTTCAGGCACCTGGCCATCGGTATGCCATCCCATGGTCTTCAAAACGGATATTGCAAACCAATGGCTCATGACGTTAAGCTTTTACCGAAGCCTGGAGAAATATAATTTTCGAGAGATTTACAAACTTCCGCAGAAAAAGCGATCCCAGACAGGATTACTGCTTGTATGAGTCTCTTCGGCATGCTCCTCATATCTTCGGCGGTGAGTTTGCTGCTGACCAGGGAATAAATGATGCCGGCATTGAAATTATCACCTGCACCTACGGTACTTACCAAGGACTTCAGGGGAGGAATTTTGATCTCGGATTTACTATCGCCGAACCAGGCAATAACGCTTTTGCTGTTCCTTGTAATGATGACATTATTGCAGCCTGATAAGCTTAGTTTCGTCTTTATTTCTTCAGGTTTTTCCAGGCCGAAAATATTTAGAAAATCCTCATCGGAACCCCTGACGATATCAGCCAGGGCAATGTTCTGAATGATCCAGGGCCTTACTTTGTCAAGCATACCTGCATGGGATTTCCTGAAATTCGGGTCATAGATGATCAGGGTTCCTGCAGATTTTGCCTGTTTTACCCATTTCTTGATTTTACTGTGGATACCCGCTGTGATGGAATAAATCGAGCCGAAAAGAATCACATCCTCTTTTTTCGTTTCCGGCAGGGGATCTTTCATCCTCAAAGCAGGATACTGTGTATAGAAAGTATATGATGCATTGAGTTCCCTGTCAAGGAAGGCAAGAGCGAGAGCTGTCTTCCCATCCCCGTAACGGTTGATAAAGCCCGAACCTACATGATTCTCCTGTAAAAAAGAGTCTATCATCTTCCCCGTATGGTCATTCCCGTATTCGCTGATGAATTCCACTCTCAGGCCAGCCCTCCCGAGCGACACGGAAGTATTCAGCATTGATCCTCCCGGGATTGCCGATACGGGCACTCCATCCCTGAAGATGATATCCAGGACTGTTTCGCCTATGCAGTAAACAACAGTCTCCATATCAGTATTCTATCTCAAGATCAAGTTCTTCTTTCAGTTTAAGGAGTGAGGGATTTTTTTCAACCATTTTATCAAACTTATCCTTATCGGTATATGGCCTTGACCCCTTGCTGTTTTCAGCTACTTTCGCAGCCAGGTTCAGTTTAAAGTTATCAAGCCTCTGTCGCAGGAACCCCAGCATTTCAGCTTTTTTCTGAAAGATTTCGTCTTCGAGCAGCTTATTTTCAATGGTAATTTCAATATTGAAATCATCTTTAAGTTCCGGCATGGATTGCAGAAGGCTATTGTAGAGGTGAGGCAAACCGGACTTAAGAGAGCCAATATATTCATTCCATGCGGCATTCAGGTCTTCCTGTGTAAAGGGATTTGCCTTGTCATAGACTGCAGAATCTTCGAGAACTTCTGAATGGCCATCAGGCTTTTTTGCGGTTTGTTTGATGGAAAAAGTTCCGGAAATATTTTCCTTGAGGTCTTTCAGTTTGACCGGGGTCACCGGGGAAGGCTTAGCTGGGTTTGGCTGTTTTTCGGACGTTAAGATTTTCTTTTCAGGGGCAGGGGAGGCTGGCACGGGCTGAACACCTGCCCGATGCGGCTGGGACTGCTGTTGCGGCTGCGACAGTGGTTGTGATTGCTGTTGTGCCGGCTGTTGAGTCGGTGTTTGCTGGACAGGGTGGGGGCCCGCTTGTTTTATTGCTGACTGCTGATGAGAGGAGGCAGAGCACATCAGCATAAGCGCAAGTTCAAGGTGGATACGTTTATTGTTGCTGGTTTTATAAGCAAGGTCGCAGCGGTTGGTAGTATCCAGGAGGTTTAAAAGGTAAGCGGTCTGGAAACGGCCCGACTGCGCGGTATAACGGGCCCTGATCGATGGGGCGGTCTCCATGAGCTTCACCGTAGCCGGGTCTTTACAAACCAGAAGGTTCCTGAGATGTTCCCCGAAACCAATAAGGAAATGCTGGCCGTCAAAGCCTTTTCCTATGATATCGTCCAGGGTAAGAAGGGAGCCGGCGATATCAGAATTCAATATCTGGTCACAGATGCGGAAATAATATTCATAATCCAGAACATTCAGGTTCTCGATAACGGTAGAGTATTGCAGGGTATTCCCCGCAAAACTTACAAGCTGGTCAAAAATCGAAAGAGCGTCACGCATTGCCCCGTCGGCTTTCTGGGCGATGATATGCAATGCATTTTCATCAACGCTGATGTTTTCCTTGCCGGCCACGAACTTCAGGTGGCTTACCATGTCATCCGCAGTGATCCTTCTGAAATCAAAGATCTGGCAGCGTGAAAGAATGGTAGGAAGTATTTTGTGTTTTTCGGTTGTGGCCAGGATGAATTTCGCGTAAGGGGGAGGTTCTTCCAGTGTTTTAAGGAAAGCATTGAAAGCCGAAGCCGAGAGCATGTGAACTTCGTCGATTATATATACCTTGTATTTCCCCATCTGGGGCGGTATTCTCACCTGTTCGACCAGCGTACGGATATCATCCACCGAATTATTCGAGGCCCCGTCAAGTTCGTAAATATTAAAGGAAGCGTTTTCGTTGAACGAGGTGCAACTCTGGCATTGATCGCAGGCTTCGCCCGAATCGGAAAGGTTCTCGCAATTGATGGTTTTTGCCAGGATTCTTGCGCAGGTGGTTTTACCCACTCCCCTGGGGCCGCAGAACAGGAATGCCTGTGCAAGCTGGTTATGCAGGATTGCATTCTTTAAGGTGTTGGTGATAGTTGCCTGGCCTACAACTGTGTCGAAAGTCTGTGGCCTGTATTTCCTTGCCGAAACGATGAAATTATCCATAAATTCCCTTCAGATCTGTTCAGTTTAAACTCCCCCTGATCCTCCTCCAATACCCGGTGTAAACCGTTGCGGGATTTACCCGTGAAGGCATTCCAATGAATTATAATTCAAAAGTACGAAAGTTTTCGTTTTTTCCTTAATTTGGCTACATCAAAACCCTGAACAATGATCCTGATCTATACTTCTTCTGTTACCAACCGCTTACGGTATATCAGCAGCCTGTTATTAGGTGACTTGCTGGGGATTGAATGCGCTTTTACCACTTACCGGGATGATTTCAACTCATTCCAGGGCGCCAAATTCACCTATGCCAGGGCTACTGACGGAGATGAACTTTTCATTGAGTCGGCCAAGCTTTTATTTGAAGATACCGTATATCCCCAGGAGCCGGTGATCAGCGACGAAGACCACATCCCAGTTATATTTCCTTCGGAGAACACAAAATCTGCACTTCCTTTTGATCCGTTTGCCGCCTCTTTTTACATGGTAAGCCGTTACGAGGAATATGAAAGGCATAAGCATGATAAATATGGCCGTTTCCCAGCCCTTGCCTCGATAGCTATACAGGGTAAATTCCTTGACATCCCCGTGGTGCATTTCTGGGCTGACAGGCTTGCCGAAGTGATTGTAAGGAAGTTCCCGGGAATCGTGATCAAACGCCCGGCGTATAAATTCATTCCCACGATCGACATCGATCATGCCTATGCGTTTAAATGCCGGAGTTTATCGAGAACCGGGGGAGGGATAGCCCGTTCACTCCTGAATTTTAATTTTTATGATGTTTTACTCAGGTTCAAGGTACTTTCAGGAGCAGAGCACGACCCTTACGACACTTACGAATACATGCGTAAGGCACATGCAAACTACGGACTCAGTCCTTATTATTTTGTTTTGTTTGCCGATTACGGAGGGGATGACAATAACATCCCTGTTTCAAACAAGGCTTTTCATAAACTTTTGCTGAACCTTGACGCGGATCATAAAGTTGGCATACATCCTTCGCTGTCCTCAAACAAACACCTTAAAAAGCTTGACCAGGAAGTCTCGGGACTTGGCCTTATTCTGGACCGTGACATCACCATCAGCCGCCAGCATTTCATGAAAATTTCCTTTCCAAGGACCTACAGGAACCTTTTCAACCTGGGGGTCACCGATGATTTTTCGATGGGATATGCTTCCCACCCGGGCTTCAGGAGCGGCATGGCCAGGTCATACTGGTTTTTCGATCTTTCGAAAAATGAAGTCATGCCCCTGAAAATACATCCGGTTACCCTCATGGATGTAACAATGAAAGATTACTTACGTCTAACACCGGAACAAAGTATTGAAACCATTCACCGGATGATCTCAATGGTAAGATCGGTGGGGGGCGAATTCATAAGCCTTTGTCATAACGAGACTTTTTCGGAGCATGGCAGATGGCTTGGTTGGCGTAACATTTATGAGGAATTGCTGCGGTTTGCAGCACAATAAGGATATGATCAGCTATTTAAGGCATGATGAAATCGACAGGCTCAGTTGGGATGAATCTGTCAGGAACTCTTTGAACCGCAGGGTTTATGCCTTCTCATGGTATCTAGATGTTGTTGCACCCGGCTGGGAGGCCCTGGTTTCGGACGATTATACCTCGGTTTTTCCCCTTACCAGGGGGCGGAAAGCGGGAGTCTCATATTTGTTCCAGCCTTTTTTTGCGCAGCAGCTTGGTCTGATCTCATCAGTACCTGTTGATACGGTGGTTGCCGACTCGTTCCTGAGCGCAATCCCGGCCTGTTTCAGATATATTGATATCCAGGTCATGCCTGATTTTATTCCGGGTAGCGGCGACATTGAACTCGTTCAAAGGTTCAACCATGAACTGAATTTAATGAAGCCATATAACGAAATCAGTTCGGCTTATTCCCAGAATGCAAGAAGGAATATCCGTAAGGCTGAGGAATCGGGCTTAAATACCGGCAGCAATATTCCCCCGGCCGAGCTTGTGGATTTATTCCGCCGGAATTTCGGGAAAAAAGAGGGGAAACTCAATGCCGTCCATTATAAGCGGATGGAAGAACTAATGAACATAAGCCTTGAAAAAGGAATTGGAAATGTTCGTGCCGCATATGGTGAGGATGGCCTTTTGTCATCGGCAGCATTTTTTCTTTCCGACGGGAACAGGGTCTATTTCCTTTTTGCCGCATCTGCTCCTTCGGCCAGGGAAAACGGCGCCATGTTCCGGCTGATAGACGGGTTTATCAGGGGAAATGCAGGGAAACCCCTGATCCTTGATTTTGAAGGGGGGAACGACCCCGGCCTGGGCAGGTTTTATAAAAGTTTCGGAGCCTCGGAAACACCCTATTACAGGCTTCTAAGGAACCACCTTCCTGCCTTGATAAATACGGGATTAAAGCTGGGCCGGGCGCTCGGTGAGAAGTTAAAATAGGTACATTTGTCAAATTCACGAAACGAAACATTATGGTCCATATTTTATCAAACACCCCTTCGATACTGAATGTATTCATTTCGGAGATCAGGGACGCCGAAGTTCAGAAAGACCGTTTAAGGTTCAGGTTCAATCTTGTCAGGATAGGCGAGATCTTTGCTTATGAGATAAGCCGCCAAATGGAATATGTTGAAAAGGAAGTAGCCACCCAGCTTGGATTTGCCATGGTGCCTGTTCTGAAAGAATACCCTGTGCTGGCGGTTATCATGAGGGCCGGATTGCCGTTTCACCAGGGGTTCCTTAATGTTTTCGACCGGTCCGACAATGCATTCATTTCGGCCTACCGCAGAACACAAAAGGACGGCTCCTTTACCATTAACGTTGAGTATTCGCAGGTACCTGATATCAACAATAAGGTTTTAATCATCTGTGATGCCATGCTTGCTTCAGGCACTTCCATGGTCAACACATACAGGGACCTGATGCTTAAAGGAAAGCCGAAACATATCCACCTTGTTTCGGTGCTTGCCAGCGAGGAAGGACTTGACTATATACGCAAACACATCCCCCAACAGGATATCAGCATCTGGGTAGGGGTGGTTGATGAGGAACTTACGGCTCATTCACTCATTGTACCGGGACTTGGCGATGCCGGGGACCTTGCCTACGGGAAAAAAGAAATCAACTCATGAAAAATTCACTTGCCCTTGAAAATGTAAGGATCTCGCTGGATGCTATTACAAGCCATCTGCTGAGGACCATCCTCACGATCCTTATAATTGCCTTCGGGATTATGGCCCTTGTGGGGATACTTACGGCCACCGACTCAATCAAATACTACCTTACTCAGAATTTTTCGATGATGGGGGCAAATACTTTTACCATCAGGAACCGAAGCATGAATGTGCATATTGGCAACGACAACCAGGTTCAGAAAAGGTATGATCCAATAACCTATGCCCAGGCTGAGGAATTCAAAAGGCGGTTTGATTTTCCTGCCAATACTTCGGTCTTTATGTTTGCTTCGTTCGGGGTGACCTTGAAATACGGTTCTAATAAGACCAATCCGAATACGAGGGTAATGGGTACGGATGATGATTATATCACCACTTCGGGAGATGAGGTGGAGAAGGGAAGGAATTTTTCGGCCAATGAGGTTGATGAGGGACTTTCGGTATGCATCATCGGATCGGAAGTTATAAAAAGCCTTTTTAAGAACAATGAAGATCCCCTTGGGAAACTGATTTCAATAGGCCCCGGGAAATACAGGATCATAGGGATATTGAAATCCAAGGGATCCAGCATGGGGTTCAGCGGCGACCGTAACGTAATGATCCCCCTGAACAACTGCCGTAAGGAATTCCCCCGGCCGAACCTTTCGTTCAACATCAATGTCATGGCCAAAAAAACAGAGCTGGTCGACCCGGCAGTAGGTGAAGCCAGCGGGGTATTCCGCAGCATCCGCAAAGACCCTGTTGGAATTGATAACACTTTTGAGATCACCAAAAGCGACAACATTGCCAAAATGCTCATCGAAAATATCAAGTATGTGACCTATGCTGCCACTCTGATCGGACTGATCACGCTGATGGGAGCAGCCATAGGGCTGATGAACATCATGCTGGTTTCGGTTACCGAACGAACGCGTGAAATTGGGATACGAAAAGCCATTGGCGCAACACGAAGGGTTATCCGCAACCAGTTCCTTGTTGAAGCTGTTGTTATTGGCCAGTTGGGAGGTGCCCTGGGAATTACACTTGGCATCCTGATCGGGAATGTGATCTCACTGCTGATCGGAAGTGCTTTTATCATTCCCTGGATTTGGATCTTAACAGGGGTCGTTCTTTGCTTTTTTGTAGCCCTGTTGAGTGGTATCATTCCTGCGAGGAAAGCCGCTAACCTTGACCCCATTGAATCTCTTCGTTACGAATAATTAATTTATGGATGTGAAGTCTGTCATATCCACCCTGGTGGAGGAGTTCCCATATGAACCGACCAACTGCCAGAGGAGGCTGATGGGCAACCTGGCCGTCTTTCTTACCCTGGGCTGGAGAAAATCCAATGCCATTTTTGTCCTTAAAGGATATGCAGGGACTGGTAAAACCACGGTAGTTAAAGCCCTGGTGAATGTTTTACCAAAACTGGGCAAGCGAACTGTGCTGATGGCGCCAACGGGTAGGGCGGCGAAAGTGCTTTCCAGCTATACGGGCCTCCCCGCCCATACCATCCACCGTAAAATATATTTTGCCTGGACTTCCAAGGAAGGGAATATTGTAATGAGGCTTCAGAAGAACCATCATAAGCATACCCTTTTTATTATAGATGAGGCCTCGATGATCCCGCACTATACCAGGGCTGAAGGCCAGCTGTTTTCGACACACAACCTGCTCGACGATCTTTTTTCGTTCGTTCAGTCGGGTGAGAATTGCCGGATATTATTTATCGGCGACACAGCACAGCTGCCTCCGGTGGGCCTGGATGAGAGCCCCGCCCTCGATCCTGAATTCCTGAAACAGGCGTACAGCCTTGAAATAGATACCGATGAACTGACAGAGGTTGTTAGGCAGAGCAAGGAATCGGGGATACTTGAAAATGCAACCCTGATCAGGAACGAAATTCCCGAAAAGAAGGTGACTTTCCCCCTTTTCAGCCTGAAAAATTTCACGGATGTCATCAGGATAAACAGTTCCGAACTGGAAGAAATGCTTAACCTGACATACTCCGGTGCCGGTAAGGATAACAATGTAGTGATCTGCCGATCAAACAAAAGGGCCAATATCTTCAACCGTGAGATCAGGAACCGGATCCTTTTCCTTGATGGGGAGATCTCAACGGGGGATTACCTGATGGTGGTCAAAAATAATTATTTCTGGCTCCCGCCGGGTTCATCGGCAGGCTTTATTGCGAACGGGGATATAATGGAGCTGACCCGGATACGAAAGACGGAAGACCTTTATGGATTCCGCTTTGCCGATGTGACTATCCGTTTCCTGGATTATCCTGAAGAAAAGGAGCTGGATGTGAAGATCATCCTTGATACGCTTATGGCCGATTCCCCTGCACTTCCCCAGCCTGAAAACAACAGGTTGTTCCAGGCCGTTATGGAGGATTATACCGATCTGCCCACACGGAAGGAAAAGGTGGAAAAAGTTAAACTGAATCCCTTTTTCAATGCATTGCAGGTGAAATTCGCCTATGCCCTTACCTGCCATAAAACCCAGGGAGGACAGTGGGACACGGTTTTCATTGACCAGGGTTACCTGAGCGACCGTATGCTTAACACCGAATTTTTGCGATGGCTTTACACGGCTGTGACCAGGGCAACAAAGAAATTGTACCTGGTGAACTTTGAGGGCAGGTTTTTTAAGGGTAAGGATTGAATATCGAATATCGATCAACGAATATCGAATGTCGAAATATTATTACCTTATAGCTTATGGCTCTTTATAAGTTGTAACATATTCAAATGCCCCTCGTCTATTTCACATTAAAAGAATATAAATCATTCTAAATTTTACGATATGAAAAGAACATGTACTTTTTTATTAGTCCTGCTGATAGCTGGATTCATATCAATTCAGGGATTTTCACAGGACAAGAAAGAACATAAGCACCACTCCTGCAGCGATTCCTCAAAGTTCGAGATGCAGGGTGTGACCATTAAGAAAATCGGGAAAGATTCGATGGTTGTTTATGTAAGGACCAAAGAGATGAAAAAATGGAGTGAATTCCCTCCATGCCCGTTTGCGCGCAAAGGAAAGTATAACGGACACTGGGCAGGGGTTGAGCTTGGTATCAATGGCTATGTGAACGGCAATTTCAATATGAATTTCGATCCGCAGTATCCCTACATGAATATGAATACTGCCCGCTCCATGGTCGTGAACCTTAACCCTTTCGAATTCAACCTGAACCTTGTGAAAAATAAATTTGGTTTCACTTCGGGGCTGGGGTTTCAGCTGAGCAATTATTACTTCACGGGGAGTTACGTGTTGATTGCCGACAGTGCGCAGCTGATGGGCTTCAAAGTGAAAGACGCCAATAATAATTATGTGAGCCTGAAGCAGGACAAGTTGTTTGTAAGTTACCTGAATATTCCCCTTCTGTTCGAGTTTCAGACAAATCCAAAGCGGAACCTGAAAAGTTTCCACGTTTCCCTGGGAGTGATAGGGGGAGTGCGTTTATGTTCCTATTCAAAGCAGAAGTATAACAGCATCGATCAAACCTATTATCTTGTTGACGACAAGGGTAACCGGGTGGCATCCTATAGCGTGAATGACAATGTTGTAAGGTCTTACGGAGCCTACCATCTCAGCCCTTTCAAACTTGATGCTTCATTCAGGATCGGCTGGTCATTCCTGAATTTATTCTCAACCTATGAGCTGACCCCGATGTTTCAGAACAACCAGGGGCCGAAGCTATACCCATGGACTGTGGGGATCACCTTGCTGGGGTTTTAAACGGGATTTCAGGAATCGAGCTTGAGTACAGCCAGGAAGGCTTTCTGCGGAACTTCCACGTTCCCGATTTGCCGCATTCGTTTCTTGCCCTTTTTCTGTTTCTCGAGAAGCTTGCGTTTACGGGTGATATCGCCACCGTAACACTTGGCAGTAACGTCTTTCCTGACTGCCTTCACTGTTTCGCGGGCAATGATCTTTGCGCCGATTGCCGCCTGTATTGCCACATCATATTGCTGGCGGGGGATGAATTCCTTGAGCTTCTCACAGAATTTCCGGCCGAAATCATAGGCATTGTTACGTGTAATGAGGGCCGACAATGCATCCACTATTTCCCCGTTAAGCAGGATGTCGAGTTTGACAAGGTCGGCATTCTGGTAACCGATAGGGTGGTAATCAAATGAAGCGTACCCTTTGGAAATGCTTTTCAGCTTGTCGTAGAAATCGAATACGATCTCACCCAGGGGCAGGTCGGCAGTGAGTTCGATCCTGTCGGTGGTCAGGTATACCTGGTTCCGGAGGGTTCCCCGCTTATCCATGCAGAGCTTGATGATAGGACCAATATATTCGGCTTTGGTAATTATGTTTGCCGTGATATACGGTTCCTCCATATGCTCGATATAATTCGGTTCGGGTAGACCTGAAGGATTGTAAACATCCAGCATCTCTCCCTTGTTGGTGTATACTTTATAGGAAACGTTGGGTACGGTGTTGATCACATCCATGTCGAATTCCCTGTCAAGACGTTCCTGCACGATTTCCATATGAAGCAGGCCCAGGAAGCCGCAACGGAATCCAAAACCCAGTGCAGCCGATGCTTCCGGCTCAAACGAAAGGGAGGCATCGTTAAGCTTGAGTCTTTCAAGGGAACTCCTTAATTCTTCATAATCGTCGGCATCGGTTGGATAGATGCCGGCAAAGACCATGGGTTTTACGGGGCGGAACCCTTCAATAGCCTCTTTGCAGGGGTCGCCTACATGGGTGATGGTATCACCCACCTGGACTTCCTTGCTGGATTTTATACCCGAAATAATATACCCGACATCGCCTGTAAACACCTCGTTCCTGGGTTCCTGTTTCAAACGTAATATCCCAACCTCATCAGCATGGTATTCCATGCCTGTGGCATTAAACTTAACATGGTCCCCTTTTCGGATGCTGCCGTTGAAGATCCTGAAATATGCTATGATCCCGCGGAAGGAATTATACAGAGAATCGAAGATCAGGGCCTGGAGGGGGGCATCAGGATCGCCTTTGGGGGCGGGGATCTTGCTCACAATTTCTTCTAGTATACGGTCGATGCCCAAGCCGGTTTTGGCGCTTGCTTCCAGTATTTCTTCACGTTCGCAGCCAAGAAGGTCAACGATCTGGTCCTTCACTTCCTCAATCATGGCAGCTTCCATATCAATCTTGTTCAGGACAGGGATGATGGTAAGGTTATGATCGATGGCCAGGTAAAGATTTGAGATCGTCTGGGCCTGTATCCCCTGGGTGGCGTCAACTACAAGCAATGCACCTTCACAGGCGGCTATGGCACGGGATACCTCATAGGAAAAGTCAACATGCCCCGGGGTGTCGATAAGGTTCAGAACATAGTTCTCTCCCTCATGTTTGTAATTCATCTGGATGGCATGGCTTTTAATCGTGATTCCGCGTTCGCGTTCAAGATCCATATCATCCAGAACCTGGTTCTGGTAATCACGTTCGGAGATCGCACCGGTCGTTTCAAGAAGGCGGTCGGCCAGTGTGGATTTCCCATGATCAATATGGGCTATAATACAGAAGTTACGGATGTTTTTCACGGGTGCAAAGGTAGGGAAATTTCGTGATACTTTAGCTTGCTTCAGTATCAGGTTCAGGATTTAAGACAGGTGAACACTATCATCTCGCATCAGCGCGAAGTGCTTTCATCCCGCATCGGCAACGCATTGCGTTGCCCATCCTGCATCGGCGCGAAGCGCCCTCATTCCTAAATTACCTGAGAATAGTAAGACTTCCCTGCAAGGTCCTTTCCTGCAAGCCTGCAAGGGTGATCTCATAAATATCGCAGACAACGAAGTAAGTGCCATCGGAACAGGCCGATTTTGAATTCATATCATTGCCGTCCCAGTTTATTGCAGGATCGGAGGTTTTAAACACCAGCCTTCCCCAGCGGTCAAAGATTCTAAGATCGACATGATCCACCGAGGAATTGGTGATGGGCACGAAGAAATCGTTAATGCCATCACCGTTGGGCGAGAAAAAATTCGGGAGGGTGTAAACAGGGCAGGCAGTATAATCAACACAAAGCGTGTTGCTGTAATCGCTGCGGTTCCCTGCCGAGTCAACTGCAATAATGCTGTAGCAGCCAACTACTGAATTCGGTTGTTTGTGAACATACACTGTGTCGAACGGATTCATTATGGAATCAATAAGAGCCGGTTTGGAGCCTGTTGAAGGGCTGAAATAAATATAATACCTGGCAATATCGGTTCCGCAGGTATCACCAGGGTTTTTCCAGTGAAGGTAATTTGTAAACTCCTTGCAAATGACCGAATCGCCGAGTACCTGGGGGCAAGGGGGCACGTTGTCGACAGGGATTCCTCCCTTTTTCTGGGAAAAATTAATAATGGGGTCAATAAAGCCTCCCGAGGAATAACTGCCCCGGCTTTTTATCTTATAGTAATAGGCTTTCCCGTTCACAAGCTTGGGGTCGATATAGGTTGGCTGAACCGAAAACCCCACAGAATCATAAATGCCGTCAAAGGCATCACTCCTGAAGATTGTAAAAATATGGTTGTTCCAGGGTACATCGTTGGTCCAGTAAAGCCTCATTTTTTTATCGGAAGGGGAGAGGGTCAGGTACATGGAGGAAGCCGGTTGGGAAGAGCCGATAAAGAAATAATTGCCCGGGGTAAGGTTGTAAATATCGATCCTGTACCTGAAAGAATAGTCAAGGGTGTTCAGCAACGTGTCGGGCCGTATCGTATCGTTCAGGTTGAAAAGGGAATCGATGAGGGTGTATTGTGAAGGCTGGTCGGATCTTGAACGGTTGACCATGTATTTATAGGGGCCGGGGGCCTGCACGGTATCCAGCTGGGTTGGTTTTGACCAGGCCAGGTATAGGGATCCGAGTGTAAGGTTGGTAGTCTTGATGCTTACATTGGTGATTATAGGGACATCCTTTTTCAATTCGGCACAGGCTTCGTTTGAAGCATAACTTTCGGCTCCATCATGGAAAAAAGCGGTGACCAGGTAACAGTATTTAAGCCCGCGGTTCAACCCTGCCCCGTTATTGTCGTCAAGATAGGAGGTGGCGGTAATATTGTTCACGGTGGCGATCTTTGAATAACCCAGGTAGGCAGGTACCCCGGTTTGGCAGTAAGCCGGGACGTACCCGGTAGAATCCGATTTGCGGTATATGTAAAATCCCGTGGCATTGGTACAGGTGTAAGGGTTCCAGCTGAGGTTTATTGTATTTGCAACAGGAGATGTTGCCAGATTCTGGGGCCGGGGGCCGATCACCAGGATTTTCATTGACCTGATATCGACAAGCCTTACAGGTGTTCCGTTGTCCTGGGCTTTAAAAAATACCTCGTAAGGATTTCTTTTAACGTGCTCGCAAACCGTAGGCCAGTGAAAAATACTTGTTACATGCCCTTGCCCCTGGGCTGTGTCCGGTTCCATATAGGCGGGGCTGGGCGTGAGAATGAAAGGACCGCCCAATGCCGTTAAGGTGACCATATCAGTGGTGTCAGGATCATGGGCGCTGACCGGAAATCTCATGATATGGCCTGCTTCCACGCAGGTATCGCTTAAAGAATCGATAACAGGCGGCCGGTTATTACAGGCTACCACATTGATCTGCATATCCCTTTCAACACAACCTATCCTGAGCCCGTTCCTCCATTCCACTATCAGGATGGCAATATTATACTCACCCTGCTGAGGAGGGCTTATCCAGGAGAAATCACCGGTTACCGGGTTGATGTGGCAGGAGTTGACAGGGGGGGGCAGGGTATAACCCGGAATGGGCATGCCTTGTATGCCAAGACATGTCACCAGCTTGTACGAAAGGCTGTCCCCATCAGGGTCGTAAGCCCCCGGATTATGATAGAAAGGTTCATTCACACAGGCGTTATCCACAGGCGGGACCAGCAGGATCGGTGAGTTGTCATAAGTAATGTACGGGCTGATCGTAAGTTCGGAATAAATATACATGGGGATGTTCACCGAATTGGGAATATTCATAATCCCCAGGTTCCTGTTCGGATCTTCACAGGAAATTACATAAGGTGAAGAAGAGGGACCCGGAAAAGTATGCTGACCCACATATTTATTATAGCGAATGGTATCGGGAAGAAAGATGGATTGCACCCTGGGGATAAGGTCGGAAGTGCCGTCACCCCAGTTAATTGTAAGGTAGTTCCTGGCATTGTTTACCGGGCTTAATGTGTTGGTATAAGAGGTAAGGGTAATCTCATAGGTAAGCCCGCTGAGATGCCTGAAAGTTATTTCAGCCGCACGCTGATGTGTGGCAAAGACGTATGCAGGAAGAGTGAGCAAGGCCAGTAAGAACAATCTACGGCATATGTGGGTGAGACTTCGCTGCATGAGTTGAATTGAATGCGATTTCAAAAGTAATGATTTTACTGCAAAGGCTCTTTTTTTCGGGCTAAATCTTATTCAGTATCATTCTGGATTTTAACTTATTTTTGCAGAACTAATGACTGCACTGCATATGATGGCTACAGCTGTATTGGAATCGGAGAACCAGGAAATATTGAAACGTTACAGAAACCTGCTCAGGTTATGGAAACCAAGAAACCCTGATGACCGGAAGATTGTAAGGAAGGCTTTCAGGCTGGCCCTGGAGGCCCATCGCGATATGCGCAGAAAAAGCGGGGAGCCCTATATTTTTCATCCCCTTGGCGTTGCCACCATCTGCGTGGAAGAGATAGGTCTTGGGGCGACTTCCATTGTGTGCGCTCTTTTACATGATGTAGTGGAGGATACAGAATACACTCTTGAGGATATCAGGGGATTGTTCGGCGAAAAGGTTGCTTCGATCATCGACGCACTTACCAAGATCAAGGATATTTTCGACCGCAGCACCACCTCGATACATGCCGAAAATTTCAAGAGGCTGCTGCTTACACTTTCGGATGATGTAAGAGTGATCCTCATCAAACTTGCCGACCGTTTGCATAACATGAGAACCCTTGACGCGCTTCCGGTTGAGAAACAGCTTAAAATATCATCTGAAACCATTATACTTTATTCTCCTCTTGCACATCGTCTGGGGCTTCATGCAATTAAAAGCGAACTTGAAGACCTTGCCCTGAAGTATACCGAGCCCGATGTTTATGAATCCCTCGTGGGCAAACTAAGGTCTTCGGCCCGGGAACGCAGCAGGTTCGTAAGCAAATTCATACATCCTATAAGGAAAGATCTTATCCAGCAAGGGTTCCGGTTTTCAATTAAGGCAAGGGAGAAATCAGTTGCTGCAATCTGGCAGAAGATGAAGAAAAAAGAGGTCCCCTTCGAGGAGATCTATGATATTTTTGCCATCCGTATTGTTATTGACACTCCGATTGAAAGCGAAAAATCGGATGCCTGGAAAGTCTATTCAATAGTCACAGACCATTATTTGCCGAACATGGACCGACTGCGTGACTGGATCTCCATTCCCAAAGCGAATGGATATGAAGCCCTGCATACTACAGTCATGGGGCATACAGGTCACTGGGTCGAGATCCAGATCAGGACGAAAAGAATGGACGAGGTTGCCGAAAGGGGGTATGCTGCCCACTGGAAGTACAAGGAGTCGTTCAACATCAGTAGCAAGCTTGATAACTGGCTCGACCGGATAAAAGAAATGATCGAGTCACCCGATGCCGATGCAATTTCATTTATCGACGATGTCAAGGGATTCTTTTTCCTGGACGAAATTTCGGTTTTCACCCCTTCGGGTGAAATGAGGATACTTCCTGCCAGTTCTACCGTACTGGATTTTGCCTATGCCATACATTCGGAACTCGGTAACACCTGTATTGGCGCCAAGGTTGATAAAAAGCTGGTCCCGATAAACCATCCTTTGAAAAATGGGCAGCAGGTTGAAGTGATCACTTCGAGCAAGCAGACCCCCCGTGAGGAATGGCTTACCTATGTTGTTACAACGCGTGCCAAAACAAACATCAAACAGGCGGTTAAGGACGAGAAAAAAGTATTCAGCAAGCAGGGAAGGGAAAAGCTCGAGAAATGGTTCAGGCAATTCAGCGTGGATTTTAGGCCTGAACAGATAAAACAGTTTCAGACCGTGAATAATTTCCCCACGCTGGTCGACCTGTACTATTCGGCGGCTACGGACAAGATCGGCATCAAGGATGTGAAGATTTTTGCAGCTTCCAATTACAGGAACGGATGGATCAACTATGTGTCGAGGACTTCAAAAAGGAATAAGGATATCCTGCCTCCTGATACAGACGCCAAGGTCGAAATTCGTTCTGACTCTAAAACCAATACCCTGGAAGAGGATGTGCAGGGTGATGTTACCAGCTACGGCTACCAGATTTCAACATGCTGCAACCCTATCCCGGGTGATGAAGTGATAGGATTGATCACATCAGAAAAGGACCCGATGATGATCCATCGGACCATATGCACCCAGGCAATGGAAATGATCTCGCAATACGGCACCCGTTTTGTAAAACTCAACTGGAGCAATAACGAATTCATTTCATTCCTTACCTGCATCAGGATACACGGGATCGATAAGAAAGGCCTTATCAATGAGATAACCTGGATCATTTCAAATGAACTTAACCTGAACATACAGGCCTTTAACATTCAGGCCGAAAACGGGGTAACCGAAGGACAGATCAGGCTTTTTGTGAGGGATGCCAATACCCTCAATAATGTATTGGAGAAATTAAAGGATATTGAAGGAGTAACTTCTGTAAGGAGGGTGGATTAATTTTTTAATTTTTATTTGTTCTAAATAATTTTAATTATATACCTTTACTCAAAATTTCCAAGAATGAAGAAGCCATCCGAAGATACTTTTGAAAATGTTCGTAAGCTTTTTACGGAATATCTTGAAAAACATGGCCACCGGAAGACACCCGAGAGGTATACAATCCTAAAGGAGATCTATGCTACCGACGGGCATTTTGACATAGAAACCCTGTATATCCGGATGAAGAACCACAAATACAGGGTAAGCCGCGCCACTTTGTATAATACCATTGAATTGCTGCTGGATTGCGGTTTGGTGACCAGGCACCAGTTTGGTACAAATTACGCGCAATTTGAAAAGTCCAACCTTTTCAAACAGCATGATCATTTCATTTTTAACGACAGCGGTGAAGTAATTGAATTCTACGACCCCCGTGTTGAAGAGATCAGGGAACATGTTGAAAAGCTTTTCAATGTTGAAATTAACAGTTATTCCCTTACTTTTTACGGTCAGGCCAGGTCCAAAAAATAAACTCATTTCAGATGAAGGTTGATGTAATCCTGGGACTCCAGTGGGGGGACGAAGGAAAAGGAAAGATTGTGGATGTGTTTTCTCCACGATACGATGTCGTTGCACGTTTCCAGGGCGGACCGAATGCGGGGCACACCATTGAGTTCGACGGAAAGAAATTCGTACTGCATACGATCCCCTCGGGTATTTTTCACAGGTATTCGATGAATGTTATAGGTAACGGGGTTATCATCGACCCGGTTATCATGTTCAGGGAGATAGACAAGCTGAGGGAAGCAGGAATGAAACCCGAAGAAAACCTGCTGATTGCAAACCGAGCCCATCTTATCCTGCCTACACACCGGATTCTTGATGCAGCCTATGAAAGCGCCAAGAAAGAGGCTAAGATAGGATCCACCCTCAAGGGGATAGGTCCCACATATACCGATAAATATGCCAGAAACGGGATCAGGGTCGGGAATATTTGCTATCCCGGTTTCAGGAAAATGTATGATGGCCTTAAGGAATTACATATGAAGACGGTAAATTCCTATGGCTTTGACCTGGCCACTTTCACCCTCGACGGTATCCCATATAACGAATACGAAGCAATGTGGTTCGAAGCTATCGAAAAGATGAAGGACCTCAAGGTTGTCGATGCAGAAGTGTTCATTAATAAAAGCCTGGCCGAAGGCCGTTCGGTGCTGGCGGAAGGCGCACAAGGCACTATGCTGGATGTGGATTTCGGATCCTATCCTTTTGTTACTTCTTCAAGTACTGTTGCCGCCGGGGTTTGCACCGGGCTTGGGGTTTCACCCCATAATATCGGGAAAGTCTTCGGCGTATTCAAAGCATACTGCACCCGGGTCGGAAGCGGTCCTTTCCCTACGGAACTGCACAATGAGACGGGGAATAAACTCAGGGAAGGCGGTCGGGAATTCGGTTCTACTACCGGAAGGCCCAGGCGCTGTGGCTGGCTTGACCTCCCTGCCCTCAGGTATGCCATAATGCTTAACGGGGTCGACAGTCTCATTATGATGAAGGCTGATGTGCTTAATCCTTTTGAAAAAATTAGTGTATGCACCTCCTATAAGGAATCAGGAAAGCTGCTTGGCTCATATCCGTTCGAACTTTCTTTGGAAGGGTTGGAGCCCCAGTATACCGAGATGGAAGGCTGGAACACTGCACTCGGCTCAAATACATCCATGGAAAGCCTTCCGGCTCCTCTCAAGGACTATATAAAATTCATTGAAAAATTTGTAGAGCTGCCGGTGGATACCCTATCCTTTGGCCCCGACCGGCTTCAGACCCTTCAGACCTGATCTTACAGTTTTCTCTTGATCTCTATCTGTTCGTATCCTTCGATGATATCGCCGACTTTGATGTCGTTGAAATTCTCCAGGTTCAGTCCGCATTCGAAGCCCGAACTGACGTCCCTCACATCATCCTTAAACCGCTTGAGCGAACCGAGTTTCCCCGAGTGAACTACAATACCGTCACGGATAACGCGGATCGGCGTTTGGCGGGTAATCTTCCCGTCGAGCACCATGCAACCGGCAACAGTGCCAACCTTGGTGATCCTGAACACTTCCCTGATCTCGATGTTGGAGGTGATCTTTTCCTCGATCTCGGGAGCAAGCATGCCTTCAATAGCCGATTTTATCTCTTCGATAGCCTGGTAAATGATGGAATAGAGCCTTATGTCGATCTGTTCAGCTTCGGCAAGTTTGCGTGCGCTCACCGACGGGCGGACCTGGAAACCTACTATGACAGCATTTGAAGCCGATGCCAGCAATACGTCCGATTCGGTTATCTGTCCTACAGATTTGTGAATTACATTAACAGCGACTTCCTCGTTGGTGAGTTTCAGCAGGGAGTCGGAAAGGGCTTCCACGGATCCATCCACATCGCCTTTGACGATGATGTTGAGCTCCTTGAATTCCCCGATCGCAATTCGGCGCCCGATTTCATCGAGGGTGATATGCTTCTGTGTCCTGAGCCCCTGTTCACGCTGGAGCTGCAGTCGTTTCGTCGCGATATTCTTGGTCTCTTTTTCGTCCATCATAACATTGAACCCGTCGCCTGCCTGGGGAGCCCCGTTCAGTCCGAGCATGAGCAATGGAGCCGAAGGGCCGGCTTCGTAGACAGGCAGGTTACGTTCGTTATACATGGCTTTCACCCTGCCGTATGTAGCACCGGCAAGAACAATATCACCAACCTTCAGGGTGCCGTTCAGGACAAGCAGTTTGGCAACATAACCCCGGCCTTTATCAAGCGAGGATTCTATGACCGTTCCAATAGCCAGGCGTGAAGGATTGGCTTTCAGGTTTTGCATTTCAGCTTCGAGCAGCACCTTATCGAGCAAAATGCCAACATTCATCCCTGTCTTGGCCGAAATTTCCTGGGTCTGGTATTTCCCGCCCCATTCCTCCACCAGGATATTCATCTTCGAAAGCTCTTCGCGTATCTTCTCGGGATTCGCATTCGGCTTATCAATTTTATTTATAGCAAACACTATGGGAACCCCTGCTGCCATGGCATGGTTTATAGCTTCCTTGGTCTGGGGCATCACGGTTTCGTCGGCTGCAATTACAATAATGATAACGTCGGTGACCTTTGCTCCCCTGGCACGCATGGCCGTGAAGGCTTCGTGGCCGGGAGTGTCGAGGAAGGTAATAGCTTTCCCGTTCTCCAAAACAACCTCGTAGGCTCCGATATGCTGGGTTATACCGCCTGCTTCTCCTGCAACCACATTGGTTGAACGGATAAAGTCAAGCAGTTTGGTCTTCCCGTGGTCAACGTGGCCCATTACAGTGACAATGGGTGCTCGCTCGCGGATGTCTTCGGGTTTATCTTCAACATTATGGCCGTCGATGGCTTCCTGCACATCAACGCTTACAAATTCAAGTTTATAACCGAATTCGTCGGCGACAAGAGTAAGGGTTTCGGCATCAAGCCTCTGGTTGATAGAAACAAAGAGACCCAGCGACATGCAGGTTGAGATGATGTCGGTTACAGGAACATGCATCATGTTGGCAAGTTCGTTTGCAGTTACAAATTCGGTAACCTTGATAACTTTCTTGCCTTCTTCAATCCTTTCCTGTTCCTGCAAAAGCTTCTGGCTTACCTCTTCCCTTTTCTGGCGACGGTATTTCGATGCTTTGGACTTGCCGCTTGGGCCAAGCCTTGCCAGTGTTTCCTTGATCTGGCGCTCTATATCTTCCTGGGTTACTTCTGGTTTCTGTATCTCCCTGGAGAATTTTTTATCCTTGACAAAATGAGGCTTTTCGGCAGGTTTTGCCTGTTCAACATTTTCCTCGCCACCGGTGCGTTTAATGCGTTTCCGCTTTTTCTTTTTCGATTTGATTGAATCATCCGATGAAGAAGCCACCAGGGTCTTCTTCTTTTCAAACTTTTTCGGTTCGGGTAAAATCATCGAACCAAGGATGGTAGGCCCTTCCAGCTTAATCCTCTCGGTGGGAAGAAAATTAAGGTCAACGGCTTCAACAACAGGTTCGGGTATGATTACTTCAGGCTCCTCAGGAATGATTACTTCAGGTTCGGGAAGTATTTCAACGGGTTCGGCAACAACAGGTTCTTCAGCAACAGGTTCGGGAACTTCTTCCTTTTTGGGTTTGCCTTTTGTCTTTTTTGACGGTTTCTTTTCAAAGGATTCAAGGTCCATCTTACCCAGGATCTTCAGTTCCCCAACACCCTTTTCGGCTTTTTCTTCCTTTATCTCTTCTGCCTGTTCTTCGGCTGTTGGTTTGGATTTACGGGAAGCCTTTTTTGCTTCTGTTTCGGCTGTTTCAGGCTGGACCGCTTCAGCCGGTTCAGGGGCTTTCTCCCCGGCAACAGCTTTTTTCGCCGGGTTCTTACTTTCCTTTTCAGCCTCTTTGGCCTCTTTTACATTTTCTTCGGGCTGTACTACAGGTTCGGCAGGCTTTGGCTCGGGCCGGGGAGTTTCTTTTACTGTTTCCTTTGCCGGAGTTTCCCTGACCTTCCTTGGCGGCTCCATCTGCCTTTTGTCATACTCCAGCGACACATTCTTTATGAAGAGGTCTTCGCGTTCCTTTTCTCTTTCCTTGGTCGCAGATTTCTTGTCTTCAATAGTAATGGTCTGATGAGAAGCAAAAGCCAGCTCTATCTTCTGGGCTTCCTCTTTCACCTGTTTTTCTGTGGCAAACTCTTTCTTCAGGAGATTATACATCTCCACTGTGAGTTTGCCATTGGGGTCACGGTCTACAGTAAACCCTTTCTTGTAAAGGTATTCCACGACGGTAGTGATACCGATATTAAATTCTCTCGCGGCTTTGCTTAACCTGACCGTTGCTGTGCCTTCACTCATGCGGCAAAATTATGAATTATTATTCGAACTCAGCTTTTAATATGCGAATGACCTCATTGATCGTCTCTTCTTCGAGGTCTGTACGTTTTACAAGTTCTGATACATCAAGATCGAGAACGCTTTTAGCTGTATCACATCCAATGGTCTTGAGCTCGTCGATGATCCACTGATCGATCTCATCAGAAAATTCCATGAGATCCACATCCTCGTTATCAACATCAGTATCGCGGTAAACATCGATCTCATAGCCTGTGAGCCTTCCGGCGAGCCGGATATTAAACCCTCCCTTACCGATCGCCAGTGAAACCTGGTCGGGTTTCATATATACATCGGCTTTTTTTTCTTCTTCATTTATGATGATGGAAGTGACCTTTGCCGGGCTCAATGCACGTTGTATGTAAAGCGACGGATTGGTCGTATAGTTGATCACGTCGATATTTTCATTTTTCAGCTCCCTCACGATGCCGTGGATGCGCGAGCCCTTCATCCCTACGCAGGCACCAACCGGGTCGATGCGGTCATCATAGGATTCCACGGCGATTTTGGCTCTTTCACCGGGCACCCTCACGATTTTTTTGATCTGGATAAGCCCGTCGAAGACCTCGGGAACTTCAGCTTCGAAAAGCCTTTCAAGGAAAGCTTCAGAAGTGCGCGAGAGAATGATGACAGGATTGTTTGATTTCATTTCGACCTTCGAAACGACCGCCCTTATGGTATCGCCTTTACGGTAAAAATCGGTAGGAATCTGTTCCGATTTCGGAAGGATGATCTCTATCCCTTCGTCGTCGAGCACCAGGATCTCTTTCTTCCATACCTGGTACACTTCACCCGCGATGATCTCGCCGATCTTGTCTTTGTATTTAAGGTAAATGTTGTTCTTTTCATATTCCTGGATCTTGGAGATCAGGTTCTGACGGATAGCAAGGATCTCGCGCCTGCCGAAATCGATCAGCTTGATTTCTTCCGAAAGTTCTTCCCCAACTTCAAAATCGGGTTCGATCTTGATAGCATCGGAATAGGGAACCTGGGTGTTTTCGTCTTCAACCATCCCGTCTTCGACAATAATGCGGTTCCTCCAGATTTCAAGGTCGCCTTTGTCGATATTCACAATGATGTCGAAATTATCGGCTGATCCGAACCTTTTGGAAAGCATATGTTTGAAAACTTCCTCGAGGATACGCATCATGGTCTCGCGGTCGATGTTTTTGAATTCTTTGAATTCCGAAAAGGTTTCGACTAAGTTTAACTGTTCCATTGGTGATATTAATTTGTATTTAAATTCTGTAATTCAATGTAGCGAGATAGCGAAATAGCGAAATCAGGCTTTTTTAAAGCTGATAACGGCTTTCGCAGATTTTATTTCAACGTAACTCATCGCTATAATGTTTTTCACAATTTCCTTTTTTGATTTCTTTATTTCAACTTCAAGTTTAATGCCTTCATCATTTGCTTCCACAACCAGGCCTTCGGCTTTGGTCCCGTTCACCGTGGCCACCTCGAGTTTTTTCCCGATGTACCTCTGGTACTGCCTGGGTACTTTCAGGGGGCGGTCGGCACCTGCAGAAGAAACCACCATGTCAAAATCCTCGGTTTCACGGTCAAGATTCTGCTCCAGGTACCTGCTAAGCCCCTTGCAGTCATCAATTGTGACCCCATGGTCACCGTCGATGAATACCATGATATGGTTCGAAGCCTTAATCACGACCTCAATCAGGAACTTATCCGAACCCCGGAGAAAATTCTGAATTAAACCAATGAGCTGCTTTTCAGTTATCATGTATTTATAACGTAAGCGGATGAGGTAGCCGGAAAGCCCGGCAAAACTCCGTTTAAGCGAAAAAACCGACCGGAGTTTATTTCAGCAAACGAGGGGACTCTCGTCCCCTCGTCACTGAATCAACCTAAATCCGCAGCAAAGATAAGCGGATTTATTGTAAAACCAAAATTATACAGTATTCTTTATGCGAAATTGAAATTTACGCTCTCTTCTTTTTCTTCGGTTTGAGAAGCCATGTTGAATTCCTCCATCCATTCTTCGGTGCGGTTCGACAGGCTCTTGATGTCAGTCGCAGAAACCAGTTCATACAGCAGGTACTTGAGTTTTGATGAAAGCATGAAATACCTTAATGGAACGTTAGGTTCATAAGGCTGGAAATGCTTGAGTACGGCTTCCCGAAGATTTTCGGTGAAACCTACGTACCTGCAACGTTTGTGATCTGAACCTGCCTGGCCATCGGAAAGGATTGCGTAAACTGCCGGCATACTGGGGACCATCTCAAGTGTAAGCTCGCTAAGGATCAGTCCGGGATTTTTCTTGGTATTCATGGTTCTGTAATGGTAAAGTTGGAAGCAGATTTATTATAACATATAAAAGACATAACAAAGATACTACAAAAAATCCCCCGATGCAACAGCAAAGGGGGATTTTTTTTTAATTATTTATTGAAACTTCCGCAATGGTCATACATATAGTTAATTACGAGAGTTCCTGAACTGTTAATAAAGCCCCATTTTAAGCCCTTGCGAACCTGGGCAAATCCATGGCTGTAATCCTCAACGGCATCAAACTGGGGATTGGTGAGATACCTGCCGGTTTGGTCGATGAAACCCCATTTGGTAACTTTTTTAATCCTGGCCGAACCTCCGCAGAAGTCTTCAGCACCCTCGAATTGCAGGTTTATTGCAAAAGATCCCGAGGGTTCAATAAAGCCCCAGGATTTACCTTTTCGCACCCTGGCAAGACCTTCAACAAAGTCGCCGGCCTCATCGAACTGGGGATTGATCTTCCAGCTACCTTTATCATCTATATATCCCCACTGGTGCATCTTTTTAGCCCTGGCAAGGCCGCTGTTGAAATCACCCAAGTCTTCAAACTGCAGGTTGACAACATAGGCCCCTGTTTTATCGATAAATCCCCATTGGGTCCCTTTTCTTACCCTCGCATAGCCTTCATGAAAATCTTCCTCATCGCTGAACTGGGGATTGATCACCCAGCGGCCAGTTTGATCCACATATCCCCAGTCCTTGCCAAAATGTGCCCTTGCAAGACCATCGGAAAACTCTCCCAGGGAGCTGAACTGAGGGTTAATTACAAATTTACCCCTGGTGTCGATATAACCCCAGGCGATTCCCTGTTTCACCCTGGCCAGGCCATCGTGAAAATCGTCGGCTTCGGCAAACTGGTAATCAATCACTATCATTCCCTTATTGTCGATGAACCCCCATTTTTTAAATTTATAAACCCTCGCGAGGCCTTCACTGAAATCCTGGGCCACGTCAAACTGGGGATTGATCACATAGCTTCCTTTGCTGTCGACATAACCCCAGTCACCCATTTTTCTGACCCTTGCAAGGCCATCAGAAAAATTTTCGGCATCATCAAACTGGAGATTGATCTGGTAAACTCCATTCGTATCAATATAGCCCCAGTTCTTATAAACCTTTACTGCAGCCATCCATTTGCAGCATTTCTCCCTTTTTGGAGGCGGCTCCTGGGGCTTCTGTTGGGTGGTTAGGGCAGGGCCGGCGGTATTATCCTTGTTTTTATCCTTGCTCTTTTTCCCTGCCTGACCCTGTGCGATAAAAGCCATCAGCACAAAGACGATGATAAACATGTTTTTCATACTGTCCGGTTTTAATTTCTCGGGCCAAACTACAAAAAAAAATCAAATAATAAAAAAAAACAGCTTACCAGTCGACCATGATGCCGACGGCAGGGAGGATTGTGCCTGTATTATTCGGAATGGTCCTGAGCACATACCTCAGGTTCCCTTCGGGATCAACATATGTTTTGATGCTGCCATCTGCCTGGGTGTTTACTAGGGCATCGGGCTGCTGTGCTTTCATGTTCAAGACATTCTGAATATCGAGGTAAAACATCAGTGACCATTTTTTAAAATAAAAGGCCTTGTCAACACGGATATCGAGCTGGTTGAAGTCGTTAAGCCGCAGGGTGTTATACTGGCTGTAATCGAGGTAACCCCGTCCCTGGGCATTCCATGCTGCCACCAGGCTTGATTTGTTATAGTCCCATGGGGTATACGGGGCCCCCTCCTGCATACCTGTATTTAAGGCCAACCTGCCAGTTGTATTTGAACGTCCTGCTTACGGTAAAGTTCAGCAGGTTGCGGTTATCCCAGGAAGAAGGAATATACGTTCCGTAAAAATTCGTGAATTCACTCCTGACAAATGTGTACGACAGTATGACATTGAACCCAAACAGCTTGATATCCCTGAACAAAACCTCAAATCCATAAGCTCTTCCTTTTGAGACTGACAATACCGGTTCATCCCCGCTTATCCCGAAATCACTCCCTTTGCTGGCAAGGGAAACAGAATCATACAACGACATGGGATAATGCCTGTAATATTTGTAAAAGCCTTCAAGCGAGACCTTGGCATTGGCCCTGTACTGGTATTCAAGCCCCAGGACAATGTGGTCACATGAAATATAACGGATGCCCAGGGAATCATTAACCAGGGTCCCCTTGTTATCCCTGAATCCAAGGGTTGTGTAGGCAGGCAACTGGTAATATCTCCCGGTATTGAAATTCAGGTACCAGGCCTTTGCAAACCGGTAGGATGCAGAGAATCTCGGGGAGGCCTGTGAAAGGGGATTGCTCATCAGGCCGGAATAAGTGTTTCCGTCGAATCTCAGCCCAAGGGAAAGCTGCAGCTTTTCGTCGAAAAGGCCCCTGCCGACCTGGCCAAAGGCAGAGTATTTCCAAAGGTCAAGAAAAGAACTGTAATCGAGCAGCCTTACTGAATCCCTGAGAAAGACTTTCTGGTAGGTATGGTTGGTATAAACAGCATATTCAAGTCCTGCGCCGTAACTTATCTTCCAGTTATGGAGGTCGGTTACTCCTTCGTACCTGAACTTGTTTTCGATTTCCTGGGATTTCAGTTTTAAAATCAGGCTGTCGGGAACTTCTATATTGCCCGAATATTTGGTTTCCTCGTTATCAAGCATATTGCGGCTTAATACCCAGGTGTCGTTTCCTTTCTTGCGAAAATGCCTGTAAACCAGGCCGATGGTATAGCTCCACTGGTAATAATCGGGAAGGTACCCAAGTATGTACCTTTGTGATTCATCAGGATTCTTAATCCCCGTATTCAGCTTTGAATTGTCAAGCGAACCAATTGAGATAAGAGAGAGCTGGTCTTTTGGTGTTATATTCCACTTGTATTTCAGCTGGTAATCATTATAGGTAGGAAGGAAGGGCAGTTTCAGTGCACTGAAAAGGAACTGAAGGTATGAACGGCGGACCGAAAAAATCAGTGTTGAATTTTTGGAAACAGGGCCGTTCAGTGTAAGCCCAACATCACTTGAACCGATAGTGAACCTACCTCCCCATTTATCCTTGCTGCCATCTATCTGAGTCATTTCAAGAACCGAACTGAGAGTGTTCCCCCGCCTTGCCTGGAACGAGCTTGAATAAAGATCGATCTGCCGTATGAAATCCACGTTGATAATGCCTGCCGATCCCCCGGAAGAACCCTGGGTGGCAAAGTGATTTATATTCGGGATCTCAACCCCGTCAAGGTAAAACCTGTTCTCGCCCGGACCACCTCCCCTGACTACGATATCGTTCCTGAATGAAACGGTTTGTGCAACACCGGGCAGCGACTGAATAACCTTGGAAATATCCCGGTTGGCTCCCGGACTTTTTTCGATCTCCTGGATACTGAGAGACTGGACCGACAATGGGCTTTCTTCTTTTTTTTCATTCAGTGACGGACGAACTTCCACAGTTTGCAGATTAACTGCCGATTCATCCAGGGCAATATCAAAAAAAACAGTATGGGATTTTGTGACGAGGAAATCTGCAGTGACTTTTTTTTCATAGCCGAGAACAGAAACTACAAGCCGGACATAGCCGGGGTCAATTTTCCGGAGAATAAAATTCCCGGCCGAATCGGATGTCGTACCATGGGTGGGCTGCCCGTCGATGATGATATTTGCATAGGGAATTGCCTGGTTGTTCTTATGGTCGTATAGTCTTCCGCGAACTTCCCCCGACTGGGCCAGGGCCTTATTCACCGTAAGCTGTAGCATAAGAAACAGGAAGAGGAACAGGGCGGTACATAGGTGTTTCATCAGATCAGATTATATTAAATCGGACTAATTAACGACAATTTTCGTGCCAGCACAAATCATGCATGAATTTTTGTCATGTTAGGCCGGCAATAATAGAGCTTTTTGTATGGAGGGTTGCGGCCGTATAATTGATTTTTGTATTTTTAAGGCTGGATAATTCTGAAAGGAATCCCATGAACCCCAAAAGAATACTTGTATTTCTTGTCCTGTTTCTGTTCATTGTCCGCCCCGGCCTTTCGCAGCAGCCCGACTCGCTGCTGAGCAAAGTGGAACAGTGGAAGCTGAAGCACCTTATCAAAGGGCTGGATATCCAGGTATACGCCGATGCTTACTATGTTGGTAACATAGGCGGCTCGATTCCCACCTCCCACACTTATGAATTTCAGTCAAACAGCCCTTACATCAATGAAGCCAGGGTGAATATGTTCGACGTCATGATGAATTACAATACACGCTGGACAAGGATGACAGCAGAGTTCAGGCTCGGCGACCAGCCTTTGCTCTTATCCAATTCAACGGCCCAATGGACAAATTACCTGAACCAGGTATCGCTTGGGTTTACTTTTGGGAAAGGCTTATGGATTGATTTCGGGTTCATCGAAAGCCAGCTTGGGGTAGAGTCATCCATGCCCATAAATAATCTGTTAAGCACCTGTACTGTCGGGTCATACTTCGAACCCAGTTCAGTACTCGGAGGATTTTTATCCTATACAACCAATGACGAGATTTGGACGATGGGTGTATGGGCGGGCAACCAGTTTTCACTTCCCGATGGCAAAAACATACATGTCACGTATGGCTTGGATGTTGCATATAACCCATCGGACAAATTAACTTTGAGCTTTAACAATTACATGGGAAACATCGCAAAAAGCGGGGTGACTTATTATAAATACCTTGCCTTTAATAATTTTTATGTAACCTACAACCCGCTTCCGAAGTGGTATTTTACCTGCCAGGCAGATGTTGCATTCCAAAAGGTTTCAAGTACTGAAAAGGATTCAGTAAGAATGGGGACCATGGTATCGGGATTGCTGGGGGCAAAGTATTATTTCCTGCCGAAGTTTGCCATAGCCCTTAGATCAGAAGTTTTTTATGATCCCCGCAGAATTTTTATCGGGGACAAGTTCAGCGGGAAGACTTCAGATTTCATCATTTACGGCTTAAGTGCGGGTTTGGAATTCAACCCGGTAAAGGATGCTTATTTCAGGGTTCAATATACTTACCTCACAACGGGCGATCCGGGTGTAAAGCCATTCAACGAGGTTTTATCGGCTCAGCCGGTATCACATTACTGGCCCGATTACCTGAGGCAATGCTATACCATCACGACCGGGCTGAGATTTTAATCGCTTCCTGTAAATTCCCCTCAGCTCGCTGCGGAATCCGGGTCCGGGGATTGCCGGGGTGAAACCATTGATTCTTTCCCTGTAAATTCCCCGTATGCTTCGGAAACTTGTGCCGCAGTTGATTTTCAGGCTAAGCTCCTTCCTTGCATAAGTTTATTAGGCGGGCTCCCATAATATTGTTTGTAAAAATTAGTTATTTACAAGGCAACCTATGTTATCAACTGATTGTCATATACACTGCCTATTCTACCTTGATGAAAAAGATGTCTAAACCTGCCCCTTCTCGCCTTAGTCCTCCCGCTAACATACCAGGCCCGGTTAAGCGGAAGAGATCCTGGCTGAGCATTCATATAATTATTATGAGCTCCCTGGTTGTACTGTCAATAGCACTGAATATATACTACTTAACCAGGAAAGCATCAGCACAGAAATCCGCAGTCAGTTCCGCTGAACCTAAAACTCCGTCATCCTTACATTTTTTAAGGGAACAGGAGAACTCCAGCAAGCTTATCCGCCCACTTTTGCTTGTTGACGGAAGTCCCGAGTCGCCCAGGATGGCCCCTTTAAAATGGGCGCTTACAAGGACCATAAAAGAATGGCAGAAGGACGGGCGTGTCAGCGCGGTATCGGTTTATTTAGCCGCCCTGAATGATATGAGCTGGATGGGGATCGGAAGCGAAGAGCAGTATCTCCCCGGCAGCCTGATGAAAGTCCCCATCATGCTGTATTACCTCAAACAGGAGCAGGAACATCCCGGGGCAATAAACAAGGAGTTCGTTTACGAACGCCCCAAAGTTAGTTTTCCCCAGCAAAATTATGTCGGGGATTCAATTATTGCCGGCCGCAAATACAAGATATCAGAGCTTCTGAGGTACATGATAGCCGAATCGGATAACAATGCAACCTTTGTTCTTTCGATGCATATCCAGCAGGATGAATACCGACAGATGTTTGTTGACCTGGATATTACGCCTTACGAGGTAAGCAATACTCTTTACTCCATCTCTCCGAAGCAGTACTCGAAATTTTTCAGGGTACTTTACAGCGCCACCTACCTTAATGAGCAATTGTCGGAATATGCCCTGGAACTGCTTTCAAAATGTAACTTCAGGGAAGGTCTCGTAAGGGATATTCCAAAGCAGACCATCGTGGCCCATAAATTCGGCGAAAGAAGCATAGATTATGACATGAATTTCTCGGAATCGGCCATAGTGTTTTATCATTCAAGTCCTTACCTGCTCATTGTAATGACCAAGGGCAGGGATATCAAGCTCCAGACTGACCTTGTTTCAGAACTTTCGCATGAGATATACCTGAAATACGGTAATATCTGAAAGCTCCGTATCCCCGGGTTTCAATTTACCAGGTTTATAATTTAAGAGAGACCATGAACTGGTCGGCGGGAAGTATAGGGCCGTAAGCCCTGGAATATCCGAATGAAAGATTGGATTTGATCAGCGAAAACAATACCAGTTCCAGGTCCAGCTGTGCTCCTGTTGAAAAATAGTTCATGTTTGTAAGGTTGTTGGCCAGGTTAGAGAAGAGACCCATTCCGAAAGCAGAAAACCTTGCATACGTTGAATAGAAACCAAGGAGGCCGACTTTACGGAAGCGGATAGGGGGGAAGTTGATCTCGGTTGTGAGCTTGGCATAGTTCATGGCACTAAGCTGGTCGATCTGTACTCCCGGGAAACTCTGCATTTCACGGTATTGCTGGGGCGACCTGTAATCTACCCAGTTGTTCCCGAATCCCCCGAAATAAAAGTAACTGTTGGTTTTACTTGTCTCCCCGAATGACTGCCCGAGAGAAGTCCTGAACCACAGTGCTGAATTTTTCATGGGCAAAAGAAATCCGAAGTCAAAATTATTGATCAGCTGGGGATAAAATGTTTGTTTTGCCAGGCTGCTGAAGGCATAAACCGACCAGTCATATCCCTGTTCCGGCTCGATAGCCCCCAGTGATTTCCGGAGGTAGGAACGGTGAAAATTAAGGGTCCCGATATACATTTCCTTATACGAGGACTCTATATTCTGGTATCCCGGCAATGTCTCCAGGTCGCCGTAGGCCGCGAGTTTGACGTACAACTCGGTCCTTGAAGGGCTCATCCGCATAAACACATGATTGTATTTGCCCGAGAACATATAACCGGCACGGCTGAATTTGGTGGGGCCGAAGATGTCATAAAAGTCGGCATAGTTGTACTGTGCCTGGAACGTCCAGTTCCAGTAGGTGTAATCAACAGCCAGGTGGATGGTCTGTTTCAGCGGCAGGTTGCTGTAAGGGGTAAAGCTCAGCTTGATCGTGAGGTTGTTCAGCATCATGGGATCCATGAAATTCAGACGGTAGCCGAAGCCTATATAATTTTTATAGCCCTGGAATATAGGGTAGGCCCCTGCGAGTTTCAGTTCTTTGATCGGGCTGTATTTGGTTTCACTCACTTTAATCGTATCGAGATTCACCTTTGAGGGCGGAGGCAGCATCCAGGTCTTCACAACAGGATTCTGCTTGTAAACCTTCTGGCCGAGGTAACTGATGGCATTCACATCGGCCAGGGTGTCGATTTTCATCATCCCCGGGATCATACCTTTATAGGTGTATTCGAAGACCAGCATGGAATCTGCTGAAACGGGAAGCGGCCTGAAAAAACCGCTGCCGGCATTGGTCAGAATCTGTGCTTTGCGGGTTTGAAGGTCTATCCTGTAAACATTTGAAACCCCCGTATAATATGAAGTTCCGTAAAGATATTTGCCGTCGGGTGAAAACACGAAATTCATGGCCGGGTTATCTTCAAATTCATAGATCTCCTTGTATTCCTTCTTCCCCAGCAGTAGATCCGCGGTGTTGAACAGTACTATTTTCTGCCTCCCCCTCACGTCGGAGATCACCCCCGAGAGAAAACGGCCATCGGGCGATATGTCCAGGTCGCAAATGTCTTTCCCGAAGGGCAGTGAATACAGCTCCTCCCATTTTTTATACGGAGGGATGAACCTCACCAGCGAAGTCCTTCCGCTCATGGTCTGAACTCCCCAGAGTGAATGATCATGGCTGTTGAATGCAAGGTTCCCTGTACGATCATATTTTATCAGGTCTTTGATTTCGCCTGTTTCAACGTTGACCGACCTCAGCCCTCTCCAGTCGTTGTTATGGGTTGAGACAAAGATGGTTTTCGAGGAATCATCATATGCCATTGCAGTCACATAGTATAATGAAGGGCTTGGGACTGCGGATATCTTTTTCTCATGGCCCGTGCTTAGGTCGATGGATGCGATATGGGCCAGTTTGCCGGGGTAGTTCACCGCCACAAACATCTTACCCGCTTTCAGGTCGACATGCTGAGCCGATACTGATCCCAGGGGTTTGTTCCCGATGGGCCTGTACAGGGTAAGAGGGTGCATTGAGATTTCTGCAATATTTGCTTTCTGAAAACTGTGCTCCCAGCCAATCCACTGATTCCAGGCATCCTGGACCCTGAGTCCGTAAACCTGCCTGAATTGGGAAGCATAGAAGCGACGGCTGGTATCGGTACGGGCATAGAATTCTTTCAGTTTGTCAACTCCGTAGGTATAGGCCAGCCAGCTGTCGAACCTTGTACCGTAAAGGTAAGAGTTCACGCCAACCTGGAAATCGATGGTAGTCCCCTCAGTCTCCAGTCCGATCACATTATAAAAAAACGCCGAATCGCGAACCATGGTCCTGAACACCATCTCGTCGTAACCGCCCATAACCCTGCCAATGCCGCCCGAAAGCCAGGTTTCCATGAATACGGCAATGCCTTCATGGTACCACCTGGGCGAATACCATCTTGGGGTCGTGAAATAGCTGAAAAGCATGGATTCAGGGTCTCGGTCATCCACATACACTTTTCCCCCGAAGATGCTTCTTACTACCCGGTCGGTGGTAGAGGCTTTATCGCACATCACCTGGTGGGTCAGCTCATGGCTCATCAGCCATTGCATACGTTCATTCGCAGGAACGACCGAAAAGGTATAATCAAAGGGGGCAACGGCAATGTTCAGGAAGTTTTTTGGGATTACGCTGGTGCCGCCGTTACCCACATCTGTAAAGTCATTGAACAGTATATTGGTTTCCTGGGAAGGAATGTAATCCCAGAAATGTTTATGAAACAAAAGTGCGTTCTCGAAGGAACGCACGGTATGGGGGACTAAGTATGATGTATTTTTATCGAGGTAAACCAGCCTGACCCGGCCTGTCTGGTATTGTGTGACCGTGATATGATTCTGGCTGAAGGTCGGAGGAGTTTGAATCAGGAGTAGAATGGCTGCCAGGCATCCGTAAAGGTGTTTCATCGACTGGTTTTTAGGTCATAATCGGCTGGTAGATGAACAATTACCTGACATTCAATTGAGAATTCAGGGAAGTTGCCTGCAGGGAGCTGAAGCCTGAGAATACTGAATTTGAATTTAGCAAGCCGCTCAGTGAAGTATTTGCGGCATACATGCCGATGAGCGACTGGCTTCCGCAGTATCCCATCTGGAGCGGGGCATTGCTTCCAATCGCGTTGAAGTTGGCGTTGACTGCGGAAAGTTCTTTTGCAGGGATGATTACATTCAGGGTTGCTGCCGAAAGTGCTGCACAGAGTGTGGGCGAACTGCTCAGGTTAGCCAGCAGGCCGGCATTCAAAGTGACGGATAGATTTTTCCCGTAAATAACGCAAAGTGCGCCAAGACTGGGGTCGGTTCCGCAGAGGATGCCGTTCATTTTTTCCATTCCCAGTATCCCGATAAGTTTTTCGGATGACCCGACTACAAAACTCAGGCTTGGTTTATCATATAAAACAACACTCAGGTTCTCCTTGCTGCAGACGTAAACCAGGTTCATTTTCGCTGAGACTGCTGAACCTCCGTTATTGCCCAGGTTGTCTTTGGCATTTGCCATGCTTCCCTGTAAAGAAGTTGAAGCGTTGAAACCGGCACACAGGGTTGAAGAATTGATTCTTGAAAGATTTTCCTCCATCCCGAGATTCGACTGAACTAATTTACCTCCATCCACAACTATGTTGAGGGCACCGATTCCTGAAAACTGCAACTGGGACTGCATTGCACAATTCAGCATGGCCCCTATGCCCTGTTTGTTCCCTGTGAGCGCCATAAACTGGGTCGATTTAATCACCAGCTGGTCACGGATCGCCTTCAGGTTCCTGATCTCGGCATCTTTTTTCTGTAGCGTTTTGTTCCCGATCAGATAGCTGTCTATCCTTGCCAGGGCAATAGTGAGAACCGAATCCTTCTCGTTCACCTTGCTAACATAAATGGAGAAATCCTTAAGGTTTTTCTCGATATCCATCGATTGAGCAATGGTATCCCTCAGCAGGAATGCAGCCAGCATGCGGGTAGTGTTTGCTACCGTTGTATTGTTGTTTTTGATAAAAGAACTATAATCAGTCAACAGGTGGATAGCCTCGGCATTGGCCGGATTTTTGTCAAAACCCTGTAAGTTGAAACTCGTAAGACAGGTATCGATGGTCATTGAAAGGTTTTCGGTAAATAAAGCATAATAAATAAGGCCGGTGATCATCTGCCTGAGTTTGGCAGTGTCCTGTACGAATTCGCTCCTGAGGTGGATGTCGCTTTCACTCATTTGTTCCTGCCTGTATTTATCTGCTTTGCCAAACGATCCGGAAGTCAGCCCTTTGTAGACCGAAGGGAACAGGAAAGAGATGAGAATTATAACCACTGCTATGCCCAGGATTATACCGATGATAATTTTATTTTGCTTTTTCATGGCTTCAATTATTTTGTATGGTATACAAATGAATTTTTTCTTGTTATGATTGATTATTCCTTATTCACCATCACGGCATTCTGGTATATAGGAACTTCGTTCTGCATGATTTTTATGCTGATCTGGTGGGGCAGGCTGTTTTTATTCAGAAGCTGGACGACATACTGGTTGTTCCCCGAGTTATTGATCTGGACAAAGTTTGATGAGGCTGAGATGCTCGACTGGTCATTCACGCTCACATTCAGAACATTCATTACCTGCAGGCTGTTGTAGTCGAAAAGAATTACCCCCTGGACCGGATAAAGGGATGAGAATGTGATCCTGGCTTCAACAATGCTTTTGGAATATCTCACATCGAAGGATGCTTTGACCATGGCATTTTCAAAGACCAGGTTATCGGCGGTGGTCATCTGGTCATAGTTCCTTGAATCGTACATTGCTCCTTTGAGCTGGATTGCAGGGGCCTTGGATGTCCTGTTGCCCGGGACAAGGAAGCTGAATGCCAGGAAACCGAGAAAAATCCCGGCTATGAAAACGATAGAATACCTGAATGCAGGCATGTTCCAGATATTAGGCCTTATCAGGGGCTCAGGTTTTTTTGAAGCTGTTGGTTCCATGGGTAAACGGTTTAATATTTCCTTTTCAAGCTGTATTTCGGGAGTTTGCTCCCTTGTTTTTAAAATGGTATTCCCGATCTTTTGCCAGTCGCGGTAATAGGCGGCCGCTTCAGGATCAAGCGCAAGTTGCTCTTTCAGCTGCTGTTTCATGGCGGCATCGAGATTCCCTTCAAGGCCCTCATGAATGCGTTCTATGAGTTTTTTGTCAATCATTGCCGAAAAACCTTTTTTCATTCAGTTTATCCCTTAACGCAAGCCGGGCATTAAAAAGCCTGTCTTTAACCCTGGCGGGGCTGATTTCCAGGGTTTCAGCGATCTCCCCGTACGAAAGACCGAAGTAATATTTCAATAGAATCACAGAACGGTAAGAGTCTTTAAGATCCCTCAAAGCGGCTTTAATCCTGAGGTCCGGCTCTGTCACCTCATTCTGTCCCTGATTTTCATCAGGCAGGTCCCCGGCCTTGTCGAGGCTGATAAAATGCCGGCGGTTTTTCAGCCGGTTGATGGTTTCGTTTAAAGCAATGCGGTAGAGCCAGCTGAAGAACCTGTATTTAAAATTGAACCGGGCGAGGCTTGTGTAAGCTTTGATAAACACATCCTGTGTGAGGTCTTTTGCCATTTCGCGGTCGTCTGTCATCTGCAGTATCATCCCGTATATTTTTTTCTGATACCTTTCTATCAATACTTCGAAAGATGACCTGCTGCCCTGCAGCACTTCATAAACCAGTTCATTATCATCCTTCGGTATCATAATTACAATGACATAGTTTAAAAGTTGGAAAATTTACGAAAAAAAGCCGAAAAAAAATCTTTTACTTCATTTTTGAGGTTTTTCAGATGCAAGCATCGACAGCTTCCAGAGGTCTTTTCTATTCATTCTCAAGACCGGGGCAATAGCCAGGTATCCCGAAGGACCTATCTGTTTCCTGAGGCTTTTCAGTTCCTTCAGTTTTGAAGGTATTTCGGGATCGGGGGAGATGGCAAAATCATTCTCCCTGAGCATCATCAGGCTTTTGGCTTTAACAGATAGTTCGGTATACAGGCTGATAAAACAGTAAATGTCGAATACGACCTCGGCCGGGAAATGATTGCGTATGGATACCAGGTACTGCCCTGTCCTGGTTTCCGAAAATTTTCCTTTCCTGATCATGGTAAGCATTGAGACTTCGGTGTCAAATTCCATTTCGAGCCATTTGCGGATGGCATTTTCGTTGAACTGAAAGCTGATGACAAGGGCAAGGGGGATTGATACCAGGATGAAAACCGTTGCAATGACAGGCCAGGCGGTAAGTGCATTGAAACTCGCATGGATAATGATTGCTGAAGCAGCCCCGGCGAGCATTGCGATTCCAAAAAAAGCCTGGCGGTTCAGGCTGCTGATGACAAGAATGGCGAAAACGGCAGTTGTGCCTCCATGCATCACCGCGGTACCGAAGCCCCTGGTGATCCATACCATAAGGTTGGGTTCGCCCGAAGCGTAGTTCATGAGGTAGAAAATGTTTTCGGCGAAAGAAAAAGCCGCGCCAATGCTGAAGCCATATATGGCGCCGTCGATCATAAAGCCTATTTTATTGGTTTTTATCAGAAGCAGGATCAACAGCATTTTCAGGATCTCCTCTACAACCGGTGCAATGTACCCTGAAAATAACTCAAAGCTCATCTGGTATTGGTGGATCAGAAAAGTGTTTGCATAAAAACTCAGGGCGGCGCTGAATATTCCCCATGCAAGGCAGATAAGCAGGATGGTTTTATTGACCAGCCTTAGGCTGTCGAGGAACAGCAAGAGCAGCAGAAAGAGAAAAACAGGGATCAGGCAGATAACTATCTTGAGGATCATGCAGGCAGGAATTAAGCTGCAAGTTAAGTAAAATTCTCCTGAGCGGGCCTGGCAGGAACTAAGGAATACCTGAGGCAGGTGCTTGAAAATTTAATCTCATTCAGAGCTTAGTTCCCCGATTGAAGCGAAAAGAAATAATTCCTGCGACACTTCTAAGCTTGCCGCGAGGTAGTTCATTTGATATAGGTTTGTTTGTGAAGCCTGGTTTCGTCCCCATCCTCGGCCCGTTCTTCAATAAGTTCTGAAACTTCGGCTGTGTGGAACGACAGAACAATCCAGTTTTTATCGCTGACTACTCCCTGGTGCCATACATTAACCGGGATTGAAAGCCATCTTTTCCCTATAGCCTCCTTATCAGAATTACTGTCAAGGAAATTGGATTCCCATGTTGAACCTGGTTTTGTCTGGAAATCGCCGGATCCCTGGTAGGACATCATTCTTTGAATGCTGTTGGGATGCCGTTCGGCCCCTGTCGTTTTGTTTTTTCTTAAGTTAAACACCCAGCAGGATTTTATTTCGGCAGGCAATTCCTGTTTATAAAGTGTCAAAGGAATGGGTTCCCACGACATCATTGCCTGGGGATTATCTTCCAGGGTTTGTTGAACCCTTTGGATAACGCCGGCCATATGTTGTTTAATGGCATCTTCCCTTACCGCCTTGTCGAGTGATGCAAGTAGCCTTAGTTCATCAGCATCCATAACCATTCACTAATGCCGGCATTACAGAAAGGAAGTTCTCCGGCAGAAGAAATTTATTTTTAGTTGGTGAATTTTACAAGGTTTTCCTTTTTCCAGTCGGCCAGGATCGTTCCGCCGACCATTTGCCCGGCCTGGTCGATATACCTGGGATCAGTAACGTTGATATAACCTGTCCAGAGCGGGTCTTTTGAACCCTTGACATAAAGGTTGGCAGTGAGTTTTATTACTGAACTGGATTCCCAGTAACCGCCGGTTGTCACCCCTGCACCGTAAAAACCGCCGCCCCAGTAACCGCCGCCCCAGTAACCGCCGTAACCACCGTAGTAGCCGGAATAGTAGGTAGTTGGGGCAACATAGCTTTGGGTTTTTTCAGTTCCATTGTAAATAAATACAAGGATCCCGTCAGCCCCAAGGCTGTCGCATTTCTTTTTGATCTCGTTGATTTCATATTTTTTTCCCGGGTTCAGGAATTCAAGCGAACCGATAGATTTCAGTCCTTTGTTCCTGAACATGGCAACTACATTCTGTTCGAAAGGTTTCAGGTACTCGAGCTTTTCGAACAACGGCATGACCACAACCTTGGATACCTGTGAATGCAGGTCGGGGTTCTTCCATGTTGTCAGGTTCAAAGGAGTCTGGCATCGGGTAAGGAAAAAGACCGCTCCTACACAGAGCAATCCATAAATGAAAATCTTTTTCATGTTATCTTATTTGTGACAAAGGTATTCGAATTTCATTATGGACTCACGGATAATTTTGAGTGTACTTTCACGAAGACTGAGGTTTTGCCCTTAATCCCGGTTTATTCATCTTTCAGAGCCTTACTGCGAAGACCGCATTTATCGACATCATATAATCGTTAGTCAGGCCGATATAAAAGAAACGTGCTTCGCCCCCGACTTCAAAATGCCTGTTCAGGGGATACAGGTATGAAGCGGTGCCTTCAAAATTTGCAAGTGAGAACTGGGTGGCTTTGATTTTATCTCCCAACCCGCTGAGACTCGAAAATTCCATAGCCAGCCCGGGTGCAATCGAGAGATAAAAATGATCCACAATTCTCATCCTGATCACCAGCAGCAGGGGAACCACGTACATCCGGGCATCCATGGTGTATTCGGCCGTGAGAACCGAATCGACCCTGAAAATGCGGTATATGCCGGTCTCGAGACCAAGGCTGAGCCTGTATTCAGGTTCCCACATGAACCTGAACGAGGCGCCAATAAAGTCCTTCTGGACATTGCGGGCAGGAACAAGTTCCATGTTCGAAAAATAGTGAGACCAACCTGCACCTATCGCAAGGGTGTAATGGCTGCGCGTTTTCGGGATGCTGTCGTTATTCTGGGCCGATATCATCCCGAAGGCCATAAGGCACAGCAGGCCTAGTAAAAGAGTTCTTTTCATAGTTTAATTCTCCCGGGTATAATGATAATAACCGACAATAAACGGGTAGTTGGTAAGTATGCCGTCGAAGTGCCCGTTATTGATGAATTCCTGAATCCAGTTTACATTGTCGAGGGTCCAGGTCCAGGCAATCCTGCCCTGGCTGTGGATGAGAGCAACCTGGTCGTCCTGGGTCCCGAGGGTCCAGCGGGGTGCCCACACCATGGAATTGACTTTTGCCACATCGTCGGTTGATAATTCACAGAGTGAAGGGATATTAAGATAATCGGGCTGGTTCATGAAATCGTCAATGGCATCCTGGGATGGCAGTCCAATGTATATATGGAGGTCCCTGCCTTTGTCTTTGGCCCTTTGCAGAATTTCCTTCTGAATTGGGACTACAGCCGACACAGAAGGGACCTTTTCCTTCATATCCAGATATACGTCGGTAAGCAGGGTGCTGTCAACAACGAACATGAGCGCATCCTTAAGCCTTGGAATATGTTCACCGTGGATGAGGCGTACCAAGTAATACAGCTGGATGTATGTGAAATCATTGATAGGTCCCGAAATGGGTCCTTTCTGTGTGAGGCGGATATTGATATCCCCGTCATGGTATAGCACCGGGATGCCATCACTCGTAAGCTGCACATCGATCTCGATACCTGTGGACCCCAGTCCCTCGGTGAAGTTTATCATTTCAATGCTGTTTTCCGATACCGGCAGGTGGTCGGAGGTCCTTCCTCCCGAACGGTGGGCAAGCATCGAAAAATGCTTGCTGAGGACAGCAGGCGCAATAGGCCTCTGGTAAACAAACAACAGGCTGTTATTGATTTCATTGCCCGAAGAACCGTAACCCCCGCGGATGATGATTGAACCGGTTTGCTGATCTGCTTTCATGATATCCCTGCCGCCCTCTTCCCTCGCGATGTAAGCGCTTACTGCCCCGGTATTGTCGTTATAACAATACCTCCAGTAGCCCTGTATCATGATCACCGAATCAAGCTGCCCCACGTCGAGAACGAAATAATGCCCGTCGGAGCAAAAGACCGACATCTTTTTACGGGACCATTTGATGACTACCTGGTCGCCAAACAGGTCGCTCCCGGCTTTAACCGTATAAATGCCATCCATCATTTTACGGGAGGTATCAGGCAAAGGATACGTTTCCTTCAGAAGCGAGTTGGGGCCTGCCGAGGGTACCAGGACTTCCTTCGCTTTATTGCAGCCTGCCATCAGCAAGGCAATAAAAATCAGACTAAACAGATATCTTTTCATAAAACCCATAACAGATGAAGTTCTGGAATATAATAAAAGCGGTCGAAGGTGGAGAAGACCATCCATGCAGGCCAGTAATATTTGACGTAATTTTCCTTGAGGCCGATAACCAGGACTTTTTTCCTGAAGATCCTTTGTTCCATGTAAATCGCGCAGCTCACCCCGTCGAAGATGTTGGCGGTGCTGCTCATCAGGTCTTCGCCGGTTTTCATTTGGCCCCAGGCAATGATCAGGGCTTCCCCTTTGAGGGTAAATGCCAGGGTCCTGGTCTTAAATCCTACCGAGAGGTTAGGGTAATGGGTAAGCACCATCCCGGTATTTTTGAACCCTGCTATATTCATGATCCCCAATGAATAACCGAGGTCATATCCCAGGTTGAACGAGAAATTCCTGTGGATGAAATTCCAGCGGGCTCCCAGGGTCACCTGGTTAGATACAACCAGGGTGTTAAGGCTTCCTGCAAGCGAAAATCCGGCAGGCAGGCCAAAGCTCAGCTGAAGGTCTATGAGGGGGGCCTGCAGGGCCGTCTCTACCCAGTCCAAAGGCAAATGTGCAAAATAAAAGCCCAGCCCGTACTGAAGTTTGTACTTCTGGTAATAGTGAGGGAAATACATGCTTTCCTTGCCTATGTCAATAGGCGGGGATTTCTCCTGGGCATTCAATAATCCCGGTAATCCAAGTAGCCCTATCAGTAAAAAACGGTAAAATAAATTCATGGACTGTCGCTGATAAAATGTGTATACCAATTATAAAGGGATGATCTTAGAATAATATTTTAAAGCCTGATGTTTGTCCTGTAAAAGTAATATTTTATTGTACTGTGCTGAATGTTAATCAATACTCAGTAATAAATATTTGAATTTGTACACTTCGCCGGTTTAAAGAAATATATTTGTAATGGTTTTGTATATGAATGGACAAAAAAAAATATGAGACAATTTTTTACTCTGCTGTTTTTTTTTCTGTCTGCTTTCTTCATGGGAGTTCAGGCTCAGAATAAGGACGGGGCCATACATGTTCCTGATACCCTGCTTTCGCCCTATATTAAAATTACCGGTATTGAGATCAGCGGTAACAAACTTACAAAGCCCGGTATCCTGCTAAGGGAACTTGATTTCAGGAAAGGCGACAGCCTTGCGACTTTCCAGAAAGGGAAGAAGGTGGATTTTTCAGACCGTAATTTTTACCCCGGGGATTCCAGTGAATTGAGGCTGCGCATGAATTACAGCCGTGAAAATCTCATCAATACCAAGCTTTTTCTCACGGTTGACCTGTCGCTGAAAAAGATAAGCAATACGCAGTACATATTGCTGATCGATGTGAATGAAAGGCATTTCTGGTGGCTGTTCCCTGTAGCAAAGCTGAATGCACCCAATTTCAACGAATGGCTGCGCGATATTCAATGGTCTGACCTGAGCATGGGATTGTTCTTCAGCGATAACAACCTCTTTGGGCTCAACCACCAGACGTCAATCGTTGCCCTTGCCGGTAAATCTTGGGCTGTTGCTTTAGGTTACAAGATCCCCTGGATAGGAAAAGGCCAGAAGGTAGGACTTACCATGACGGCAGGATATTCCAATATGTATACCGTGGAATACTCCTCGGTGGATAATAAAAGACAGATGCTGTATGCTCCCAGCAGCTCGCAGGATTTCAAGCTGGGAGCGAAGCTCACCTTAAGGCCCGGCCTCTACCATTACGGCACCATCCATCTTACAGGCGATTACATCATGGTCTCCGACTCGATGTTCAGGCTCGACTCAAATTACCTGGCGAAGTTTAAGAAGAAAAACATTTCACTTAGTTTGTATGTCGATTATTATTATGACTCACGGAATTGCCAGAACTACCCTCTGAAAGGAAACCTGCTCAGGGTTTTCATTAACAAGGTAGGGCTGGGGCTTGTTTCCAAGGATGTGGACCTGTTTTATTACGGGATCGACTTTCATTTTTACCAGACCCTCAGCCGTAAATGGTATGTGGCCGAGATGGTCAAGGCCGAAAATTCGGCAGGAGAAGATGCCCCGTATTATTACCAGCTTAACATGACCCATGGAAAGGATTTTATTCGCGGATTTGATTTGTATACCCTAAAAGGCGACCAGATGTATTATTCCCGGAACAACATCAAATACGAGCTTATCAAACCAAATGTAAAAAAAGTGAAGGAGGGTCAGGAAAAGAACAAGTTCAAATCGATTCAATACGCGTTTTACCTGAATGCTTTTGCTGATGCCGGCTATGTGGTCAATAAATTCACTACTGCCAACCCTTACGATAATAAATTCCTGATGAGCTGGGGCCTGGGGATTGATTTCGTGACCTATTACGACCTGGTGATCCGTTTTGAATATGCCTTTACTTCCATAGGGACGAATGGCTTTTTCTTCGGATTTGGAATGCCGATATAATTTCTGCCTGGTTTTTATGCCAGGCTTTGTTTGCACAAGCCAATGGTTTTTCCCAATTAATAAATTTATTAGTTTTGTATACAGAATAAATAAATCGCAAGATGAAACGCTTCGTATTATTGACCTGGCTCATTTTCTCTGGCATTACTTTTAATACCTTAACAGCACAGCATTGGGAATGGGTTAATCCTTTGCCATGCAATAACGTCGTTCGCGACATTTTCATGGCCGATTCACAAAACGGGATCATATGTGGTAATAGTGGTATCATCCTTAAAACTACTGATGGCGGTATCACCTGGCATCAGAAATATTCAGGGGTGTCAAATGATCTGTATAAGACGTGAAAGACTCCCTATCTTTGCATAAAACGCATGAACCGCTATGATAAAAAACATCTTCCCCTTCATCTTAGCATGGGTCTGCCTGTTCGCTACAGTTGAAGCCCAGGATTACAGGTATGTCAATACGGTATTTCCGGGCAGCGTGAAAACTGCAGGGATCGTATACGGAACAGCCCCCTTCCTGAATTCGCCTTATATGAATGAATCCCAGACCAGCACTCAGAACCTGGTGATGGACCTTTACCAGCCTCAGAACGATACCCTGACGAAACGGCCGGCCATCATTTTTGCGCATCCCGGGGGCTTTATTACCGGGAATCGTACGGTCGACGACATGGTGGCCTTCTGCGATACTTTCGCCCGGAAAGGCTATGTTACTGTAACCATCGATTACCGTCAGGGGCTCGAAATAGCCGATAATGCCAACATGCATTACGAACGGGCAGCCTACAGGGGAATACAGGACGGGCATACAGCCATCAGGTTTCTGAGAGCCAATGCCGCGGCTTACGGCATCGATCCCAACAAAGTGTATTTCGGGGGAAGCAGCGCCGGTTCATTCATCGGGCTGAATGCGATTTACCTTGATACCAACGAATTGCCTTCCTATGTCGGCTCCGTTAGTTATACCGCATTTTCTGTCCAGTACACCGGTCCCTCCCTCGGGAATCCCGATATCGGCGCTAACCTGGGGTTTAACGGCATCCCCGACGGCTTGCTGGCCTGCTGGGGAGGCGTTGGGGATACACTGACCATAGGGACTAACAACACTTCCCCCGTGTTCCTAGTCCACGGTACCGCTGACCAGACCGTACCGTTTAATTCCGGTCCTCCCTTCGGATTCAGCTCCCTTTCAAACGTTTACGGTAGCCATTCCATCAGCATCCGCCTCAATACCATAGGTATACCTGCAAAGGAAACCTATTTTGTAGAAGGCCAGGGCCATGAATTTTATGGGACATCGAACGGGATGTGGGCCAACGGTATTGGCGGGAATGCATACTGGGACACTATCGTACAGAAATCCACACGCTTTTTCTGGCAACTTCACAAGCCTGACGCAGCCTTTACATACCAGGCCAACGGAATGAGCGTCATCTTCAACGATCAGAGCCAGGGCGCCGTGGCATGGCAGTGGAGCTTCGGCGACGGGGCCTACAGTGCTCTCCGAAACCCTGTCCATACCTATGCTGCGGCCGGCGTATATGCCGTTAGCCTGTACATAAGCAACGACATCCAAAGCTGGGATACACTAACCCAGCAGATCACGATCCCGTCATACACTGGTCTGCAGGAATTGGCGGGTAAAACTTTGCGAATCTACCCTGTCCCTGCATCAGGGCATGTGAATCTCATTGCAGACCCCCTGGCCGATCCCGCTGAAATCAAGGTGGCCGACCTGTACGGCAAAGTTTTGCATGTAAGCTCCAGCCGGGAAGGGAACCTGATCGTTTTAGATCTTTCAGGCCTTGCAAGCGGTGTATATATTGTCACTATCCCCTCGTCCGCCGGCCCCTTGACCATGAAAATGATAGTTGAATAAGGACTGGCAAATGCCATTCCAATAGGGTTGCAACACTTGATTATATCTTGAATAAATTACTTGAGATAGCAAATTTGAATTTTCAGATGAATTATATTTGTTGAACAATATTTTAAACCTGATAATATGAAAAAGACCATTTATCTGCTGATCGCATTATTTTTAATCAATTCAGTAAGTTTCACACAAACCATATCTAAAGGAAAAGTTCCGAAGGAAGTAAAAAAAACTTTTGCGGCAGATTATTCCAAAGCTGTAAAACCCGCATGGTCAATGTCTGATGAAAATTATCAAGTCGAATTCTTAGTTAACGGGGTTAAGAACTCTGTGACCTATGATAAGAGCGGTAAATGGCTTGAGAAGAAAATGTCCATTTCCTCCGTCAAAGTTCCTAAAGAAATCAAGGCAACCGTTTCAAAGGAGTTCGCAGGTTTCAGATCATCGGATGCTGAACAGATCACAAAACCCGACAATGTTCTGCAATATCATCTTGTGATAAAAAAAGGGAAAGAAGCATATGATGTTTATTTATCAGCTGCCGGGGAAATCCTTAAGAAAGAGCCCAAATCGGAAAGTCAGACTTCAAATAAGAAGTGAGATTTTTTCTCTTCCTTTTCCAATTTTTCTCCTGTAAAGAGCTTCTGGTAATTTCAAACCTTCACCTGAGCAGAGTAAGGGTTCCCCTGGCTTTGTTCTTGCTGCCGAATGCATCGGGCAATTCGTAAGTGACCTCGTAAGCAGATACTCCCGCCGGGCACAATTTACCTTTGTATGTGCCGTCCCACCCGGTTTCCTGGTTGTCGGTGGTAAAAAGCTGTTGTCCCCAGCGGTCGAAGATGGTCATTGAGAATTTCGTCATCGACGGTCCGATAGCGTGGAATAAATTGTTGCCGACCACGCTTCCGGGGGCGAAAGCCGTCGGGAAATATACCCCGCTCACGCAGTAAATGACAGTCGAAGTGTCGATAACAGCACAGCTGTCGTGGCTTATGCGGACCCAGTAAGTGCCCGGATCGGTGACGGTGAGAAGGGAATCTTTGGAACCGTCCTGCCAAACATAGGATCCGCCCGGAACAGTGGCGTGCAGCACAAGGATGGAACCTGAACAAAGTGAAGTGTCCCTTGCCAGGTTTGGATTAATCGCAGGTTTCAGCGCAATCCTTACCGTGTCGGCGCCCACGCATTTGTTCGGATCTACGGTATGCACCCAGTAATGGCCCGCAGTTGTGATTGTTATGGTTTTTGAAGTGTCGCCGGTACTCCACACAACAGAAGTGAAATTGGTTCCCGGATTAAGTATGTAAGACTGCCCTTCGCAGATCGCAGTATCGGGTTTGAGTTTTGTCGGGAATAAAGGAAGTACCAGGAGGTTAACAGAATCGCTGGCAAGGCAGCCTTTTTGTCCAACCAGAACCCAGTATTCTCCTGATTGTTTGGCGATGATGGTGCGGGTAGTTTCGTTGGTGGACCAATAGTAGGCAACATACCCGGCTCCTGCATCCAGCGTTGCCTGTGGGCCGGGGCAAACCGTGCGGTCGGGCCCCAGGTCGGGAGGGACCGTGGGGGCTGCAATAGTTACAGGAAGGCTGATTACAGGGCTTGAAGAACTGCTGCAATTGGTATTGGTCCCGTAAACAGTAAGGTCGCCTGATGTAGCTGTGAGTGAAAAATCAAGGGTTATTGAAGGAACAGTAGTGATTTGAGAAGGTCTGAACGTAACCCCGGTCCCGGTGTATCCCCAATGATACGCTTCAGTGTTGGGATCTGCCGTAACACTGATGACAACGCCCTGGTTGCCGGCACAAGCAGTAAGAGGCGCATCAACAAATACGAGGGGTTTGGGACTCCTCCATTCGGTAATCGACGGATATGAAGCACTTGTTGTAACGGTATACCACCATGAATTAACGGTATTCAGATTGCCCCAGCCCCTGTCTGTTAGTGGCCATTTATGACATCCCGGCGGGTAGATGGAAGGTGCTGCACAACCTCCCGTGAGGATGTTGGTTTTTACATCGTCGGGGTTTGTTCCCCTTCCTGCCTGGCACCCCAGGCATGTACCGTTCCAGATGTTCGAATCGTCCCAGTATACTTTGACCGGGTTACCGGGAGGGGCGACAAGTGAAACAAAAAAACCTGAATCGCTGCTTTCCACATCATACAGGGGGAGGTTCGTGAGCCCATTGATGTAAGTGACCGTAAGCGCTACTGTTACATTATTCGGGACTTCAACACCTGTCCCATCCTTGCCGTCCCAGTGGATGGTGTTGGATCCGGAGCTCACGACCTGATTCAGCACACGGGAAATAAAAGTCGATGGTGTGAAATCCAGCTGGATCTGCACATTTCCGGCTTTATCAACATTAACAATAAAATCAACCGTCCCATCGCAATTCCTGGTACCGGAGGGATCAGGAGGAATGATCTGTCCGAGGCTTGTAGCGATAGGGAATACGTCAGGGTCAGGAGAATTCAGGAATATTTTATACTGGGGAAACAAAGCCTGCTGGTTGAACAGGGATTTACGGTCGTCAACCCAATTCGTGTTGCCGCATCCTGTCTGGTTTGCATACTGTATCCAGCCGCCCCCGTTCATCTGGTCAAACTCGGCCGAAGTAACAATGCCATCGTCCGACAAGATATAATTGATTCCCGTAAAAGCAGTCGACGCAAACTGCCAGGCTTTTGAGAATAACCTGCCGGGTTTGACCGATGATGTAATCGGGTTATAAATGGTTATATCCAGTAAATAAAGCCAAAACCTGCCGGTATTATAGGATACGTTATATTTTTCAGAAAACTCAATATCATACGTACCGGGTTTCGGAGGCGTCCATTCAATCGCATCATAACCGTTTCCTGTTCCTGAAACCTGGTTAGGCCCGTCACATGCCTCGTTCAACCCGGGAATGTACCCCGTTTGACCTGTGACTGTCGGCAGGAAATCCTCGGAATATACAACCGCTCCCGTACTGTCACAGATCCGGTACACTATTTCCAGTCCCGGTGTTGTATCAGCAGGAGACCCGTTAAACCCTAAATATACAACCTCACCGGCACGGCTTACAAAGTAAAGCTTTGAATTGCCGGGTGCACTGTGGGTGGCATCATAAGTGGCAAACTGGGAACGTACACCGTTTGTATCGGTGCAGTGATTGGTGAAGTCATTGCATAAATAGAGATATGTTGACCAGAACTGGCAGCCTTTATTCAGTTCCTTCGAGCCTTCTCCATAACCGAAAACTGTGACAAAGCCCAGGAAAATTGTGAACCCTGTTATGAGACGGAACCGTTTCATGGATAAAAGCAAAAGCAGAAACTTTTAAAACTTTGTCGGTAATCTGAAATTATTGCTCATTCTGTTAACCTATACAAAATTATTATAATTTTATATTATTACTGATTTTTAGTTGATGGATGGGTAAATTGGACAGGCCGGACACACCGACCAACATTAGCCGGTTTTGGCTCATCCCTTCAACCTTTTAACAATCAATGAACAGGGGTTTTCCCATTCACATCGGACTGAGATGTTCAAAACCATCGGTTTGCCAAGCCTAAGTCGAAATTTTTGTTGAAGAAAAAGTTTCTCATGAATTAATCAGAATAAATAGTTTTTTATAAAAGTGTGATTTTTCAAACCATGTTGCGAATAATTATTAAAAGAACTGTATTTGACAATAATGGATAACCAAAATAATAAAAAAGAGTTAGTAAAGCTCATTCAGGAGAATAAGGGAATTGTATTTAAGATATGCAATTCATATTGTCATAATAAGGGAGATAGGGAAGATTTAGCACAGGAAATTATTTATCAGCTATGGAAATCTGGTAAAACTTTTCATGCTGATCAAAAATTTTCCACATGGATGTATAAGGTTGCCTTGAATGTAGCAATATCTTTTTACAGAAAGAGTAAACGTGCAAACGAATTAGTCTCTTTCAAGGAAAATTTGAAAGATATTGAAGATGATGACTTTGAAAATGCTGATTATGAAAATGAATATGAAAAAACCAGGAAGTCATTGCAAAAAAGCATCAATGAATTGAAAGAACTTGATAGGGCGTTGATGATCCTCTTTTTAGAAGCAAAAAGCTATAAGGAAATAGCAGAAATTTTAGGAATAACAGAAACGAATGTTGCTACTAAGATTAGTCGTATAAAAGATAAATTAAAACAAAAGATACTAAATTTTAATAATTAGAAAAATGGAAGACGAATATTTAAAAGGAGTATGGAATTCTCCTAATAATGAGATAGGGATTTTATTTAATATAGATGATCAATTTTTTGAAACAATACAAATAAAAAAGGCAAAATCAAAACTTAAATCCTTATTGTTTCCTAAAACAATTGGGATTCTGTTGGGTTTGGGATGGATTTCATTTGTATTCATGCTTATTTATTTTTGTGTTCTTTTTACTCCCATGTCTGTTGGGAAATTTTTTTTAGTGGGTTCTTTTAGTATGATATTGATCAGTACAGTTCTTGCAGTATTTTTATATATAAAAGACATTTTCACTATTAAGCAGATAGATAACTGCGAAAGTGTTACAATTACACAACGGAAACTGGCTACATTGCAATTCTCTATCATGAAATCTGTCCGCATACTATGGATACAGCTTCCGTTTTATACAATATGGTATCTCAATTATGAACTGATTATGCATGGCAGCATTATTTTTTGGGTCGTTCAATTTTTTTGTACAGGATTAACTACTTGGTTAGCAGTATGGTTGTTTAAAAATATAAATTATGAGAATTTAAACAATAAACGGGTTCGTAATTTCATGCGCGGTTACGGTTTTTATTCAGTCATTCAATCCTTGGATTTTGTTAAGGAAATAGATAGCTTTAAAAATGACAGGTAATACGATTAGAAATTAAGAAATAAAACGGCGCTACATTTTCACAGTGAGAATATCTCGTAGTACGCATGCATATTGGAAAAACCAGTCTAATTGACCAGTCTCTGCCGATCCAAATTTACCACATTATCTTCTTAACATTCAACAATTGGAGAGTGTCAGGTAATTCTGGCAAAGGCTGGTCAAAGCCGGCGTTTCTTGCAAAAACAGCATGGCGTTCCAGCAATGGGAATCAGCCTCAGTGAATGCGCCATCTTTGTGCTTCTTGGGGAGACCAAGAAGTGTTGATAATTTTTGGGAGCAGTAAATTGTTGCCATGGAATAAACCTTGAAAAAGTTAAAATCAATCCCCTGTCGGTTTTATATTGGCAGTCTCAACCATCAACATAACTATCTTTAGAGGTGCTCTTGGTCGATGCATCAATTACACGCTGGTGTCATGCTGAAGGCGTGTTATGCCCAATGTTATAAATTTTGATAAATGGCAAGTAGTTTGTGCCTGCCAGTATCTCAATATAGGCTCTACTATTAACAACTTGCTTTCATCCAATGCTCCAGTATAAGGAGTAATTTCAGGATCATCCTAATTTGTTCTTATAAAGCAGTTAACAATACTTATAGATAAAGTTTTCCAAAACTCACTTTTGCACCTCCTCCAATATTTTTTCTCCTGTTAATTTCACGATATAAACTCCACTTAAGAATATAGCCTGGGCTTCGGATTATCTATGTGTTTTACACTACTTGTACCCATCAATAAAAAAAGACAGCCAATACATTGATTAACTGTCTTTTGTAGTTTGTGTTTGTTGTCCCGCCAGGATTCGAACCTAGACCAAGAGAACCAAAATCTCTAGTGCTGCCATTACACCACGGGACAGAGGAATACCGGACACTGAACATTGAAACCTCAATGTTAAATGCCCGGCGTTCAAAGGCGGCTGCAAAAGTAGCATATTTTTCGCATAAGCGCAATTTTTGTACCTTCGCTGACTGTTCAAGGCCTATCAATGAATAATTACCAGAGACTTAACACCATCATCGGCTGGCTTACTTTTGCCTTGTCGGCCGTGGTGTTTTTACTCACCATCGAACCTACCGCCAGCTGGTGGGATCCTGGTGAATTTATTTCGACTACCTATAAACTCCAGATCGGCCATCCTCCCGGGGCGCCTACCATGCAGCTCATCGGCAGGGTGTTTTCGTTGTTCGCTTTCGGGAACACTGCGAAGGTTGCCATGATGATCAATGCCATGAGCGCCATCTGCAGCGCACTTGCCGTACTGTTCCTCTTCTGGGTCATTACCATGTTTGCCCGTAAAATAGTTGCCCCCGACGGCGAAATGACCAGGAGCCGCATGTGGACCATCTTCGCTGCCGGGTTCATTGGCGCAATGACTTTCGCCTTTACCGATTCCTTCTGGTTCTCGGCTGTGGAAGGCGAAGTGTATGCCATGTCGGCCATGTTCACTTCCCTGGTTTTCCGGGCCATCATGAAATGGGAATCGGTTGCCGATGAGAAACATTCCTCCCGCTGGCTTATCTTCATCGCCCTGATGATAGGTTTTGCCATAGGAGTCCACCTGCTGAACCTTCTTACCATACCCGCCATCGGGTTTGTCATCTATTTCAGGAAATTCAAACCCAGCCGCAAGGGAATGCTGCTTACGCTTCTGATATCAATACTGGTGCTGGCTTTCATCATGTACTTTGTCATTCCCTGGATACCAAACCTTGCCGGCAAATTCGAGATATTGTTCGTGAATTCGTTTCACCTGCCCTTCCAGAGCGGGACCGTCTTCTATTTCGCCCTGCTTGTCGGCCTTATTGTATGGGGACTTTGGTATACCCACAGGACCAAACGCCCGATGCTCAATTCCATAATCCTTGCTTTTGCCTTCCTGCTGATGGGGTACTCGACTTTTCTTGTGCTTGTGATCCGTGCAAATGCCGATACCCCCATCAATGAAAATGACCCCAAAGACATAGTCGGGCTGGTTTCATACCTGAACCGTGAACAATACGGTACCTGGCCCATTTTCTACGGCCAGTATTATAATGCCCCTGTTGTTGGTTATGAGGATGGCAGCCCGGTTTATGCCCATGATTCTGCAACCCGAAGGTATGTTGTCGTGGACGACCGTAAAGGAACAATCCCGGTTTATGATTCCAGGTTCATGACGATCTTCCCCAGGATATGGAGCAGGGAGGGTGACCGACAGGGGACCCTTGACTTTTATAAGAAATGGGGAGGCGAGGGCGTTCCCATTACAATCACCGATGAGGACGGTAAAACCCAGGTCGTCAACAAACCAACCTTCGCCGAAAACCTTAAATATTTCCTTACTTACCAGGTTGGCTGGATGTACCTGAGGTATTTTCTCTGGAATTACTCGGGAAGGCAGAATGATGTGCAGGGCTTCGGGGGAATTGAAAACGGGAACTGGATAACCGGCATACCGTTTATCGACAAGCTGCGGCTTGGCCACGACCAGCTGAACCTGCCCGACAATAAGAAGAACTGGGGAACAAACAGGTATTATATGCTGCCGCTGATCCTTGGGCTCATCGGCTTTTTCTTCCAGGCAAAAAAGGAATCCCGCGGAACCATTGTCATTACCATGCTTTTTATCATGACAGGCCTGGCCATAGTGGTCTATCTTAACCAGAAACCTTTCGAGCCCCGCGAAAGGGACTATTCGTACTGCGGTTCAACCTATGCATTTGCAATCTGGATCGGGCTCGGGGTGGTTTACCTTGTGAACCTTGCAAAAAAATACCTGAAAAGAGAGTACCTGCCGCTTATCCTCGTGTTTGCCTTCTGCCTGCTGCTTGTCCCTGCCAACATGGCCAAAGAGAACTGGGACGACCATGACCGCAGCGGGAAATTCTCCTGCCGCGATTTTGCGGCAAATTACCTGAACTCCTGCGATAAACAGGCCATATTGATAACCAATGGCGACAATGACACTTTCCCCTTATGGTACGACCAGGAAGTTGAAGGGATAAGAACCGATGTGAGGGTGGTTAATTTTATGCTCGCCTCCGGCGGATGGTATATCGACCAGCTCTATCAGAAGATGTACGATTCGAACCCCCTTCCTTTCACCCTGAAGCGGAGCATGTACGGTACCGGGAAGAATGAGATCATCCCTTTCTATGACATAGGAGTAAAGGGATACACCAATCTGAAAGACATCATTGATTTCATTAACAGCGATGACCCCGAGACTTTCCTGACCCTTCAGAACGGCGAGAAGATCAAGTACATCCCTACCAGGAATGTAAAACTTGCGGTGGATAAGGATGCCTGTATTAAAAACGGGATTGTACCCCTGCATCTGAAAGATAAGATGGTGGATACCATTTACTGGACCATACGCGGGAACCAGTTGTACAAGAATGATATCATGCTGCTCGACTTCGTAGCCTCGAATAACTGGACGAGGCCTCTTTATTTCGCATCTCCCGGCAGCGTAAACCATGTATTCAACCTCGAGAAATTCTGCAGCGTCACCGGATGGGTCTATAAATTCATGCCTGTCCCCGCCGACTCGGTCGACTATATCAAAGGCATGGGCGGAGTTGACGCACTTACCTCCTATGATATCCTGATGAACAGGTGCAAGTGGGGGAACCTGAGCGATCCCCATGTTTATATCGACCCCGAAAGCCTGAACAATTCGGTGCGCCCGAAGACCAATGTCATGAGGGTAGCCCAGTCGCTGGTGAGCACGGGTAAAAAGAAAGAGGCGGTAAGGCTGCTTAATTCCTATCTCAACAATTTCCCCGATGCCAAGATCACCTACGATATGTATATGCTGCCGTATGCCGATGTGTACTTTAAAGCAGGGGATACGGCTAAAGCCATTTTCCTGATGAGGAGGGTGGCCCAGGTATTTGCACAGAACCTCGATTATTATATGTCGTACGATCCGGCTTACCGTCAGTATTTCCAGAACGATGTCAACACGAATATGGGCATGCTGCGCAGGATCTCTGTGATGGCAACCGAAAACAAGCAGGCAAAGCTGGCGGCGGAGATGGATTCCCTGTTTAAAAAACGACTTAAATCAAACCAATGACCTCCATACTCACATTCATTCACTGGAACCCGAACCCCGAGCTTTTCCATTTTGGAAGCCTGGCGATCCGCTGGTACGGACTCCTTTTCGCTTCTTCTTTTTTCTTCGGCTACCTGATCATGATACAGTTCTTCAAAAAAGAAGGCATCGAAGTAACCAAACTGGATACCCTTACAACGTATATGGTTATAGGGACAGTAGTCGGCGCAAGGCTGGGACACTGCCTTTTTTATGAACCGGGGTATTACCTGACCCACCCCGTAAAGATACTTGAAGTGTGGGAAGGCGGCCTGGCCAGCCACGGTGCGGCAATCGGTATTATCCTTTCGATCTGGATTTTCGGCATGAGGAATAAACTGACCTTTTTATGGGTCATCGACAGGATTGTGATCGTTGTTGCCTTGTCGGGATTGTTCATAAGGACAGGGAACCTGATGAACTCCGAAATATTCGGGCATGTCACCAGCCTCCCCTGGGGCTTTTATTTCCTGAGAGCTTCAAATCCGGCCGAAGCCCTGGATCCAAGGCATCCAACCCAGATCTATGAAGGGCTTTGTTATTTTATCATTTTTATATCGCTCTGGAGGCTGTATTATGTTAAAAAAGGGAAACCCGAACCAGGACTGCTGTTCGGGCTGTTCCTCATCTTTGTTTTCGGAGTAAGGTTTTTCGTTGAATTCCTGAAAGAGCCCCAGGTGGGATTTGAACAGGGTATGCCGCTGAACATGGGGCAGCTTCTGAGTATTCCGTTTGTGCTTCTCGGGATATACCTGGTTTACCGCTCCCGAAAACTTCCCGCCTGAACCTTCAGCCTGCTTATTCTTTGTTTTAAAAGTCTCAGATCATTCTGGAGGCTTATCCCCGTGTACCCTTTAATGTTTTCCATTGCCTCCTTCAGGCGGAAGTCCTGCTGTGCTGTTGAATAATAGATGTTCATTTCCGAAAGTCGTTTGGCAAGATATTCCTGTTCGGTTTGCCCGGGAGTTGGGATGAGGATTGCCGGCTTACCCGTGGCCGACAGGTCCATAAGGGTGGAATACCCGCTCCTGCAGATCACATAACCGGAATTTTCAATATAGTGTTTCATCAGTATTGATGGCAGGTGTGGGAAAAGGCTGATTCGCCCTTCAATAACTTTGGTTTCCTTTGATTCGTTTTTGCCTCCCGCTATGATGGCGCTGAATGAGGTTTCCTTTAACTGCCCGATGATGAGGGATTCGAGTATGGTCCTCTGGGGTTCCGGGCCTGAGAGAATTACAAAGATCCCGGCAGGAGGGCAGGGGAGTTGGGGCAGGATTCCGTTGAGCCCCGAAAAACGAGTGAGCGGGCCTATAAAATGACAGTTGCCGGGCAGTTTTATGCAATGGGAAAGACGGCCGCTCAGCCCGCCTTCGTCTTCCAGGTCGGGTACCCAGCATTCATGATATCTTTGGATGAATGAGTAATTGATCTTCCTGAGCACTGTTGAAAGCCCGCACATCCACTTAGGGAGCTGTATATTCAGCTGATGGGTCATGAAAACCGATTTCACCCCTTTGTTCCAGCATCCGTAACGGTTGTCGGAAATCACAAGGCTGGCCCCTGTTTCGCTGATCAGTTTTTTAAGGAACTGATGTTCCTGCCTGAAACCAATAAGAAAGCGGGGGATTTTTACTGCCATCGCTAAAACCATCCCCGGGCCGGATGGATACCGGACCTGGGTCCCGGGAAACCTTACAAGCTCCAATTCGGGGTATTCGCTTTGGTAAAATTCATAAGGTCTTCCGTCGGCGGCAACAATAACTTTCCAGCCCTGTTCTTTCAGGGCCCCGATCACAGGGACGCAGCGTGTAGCGTGGCCTATCCCCCAGTCGAGCGGGCATACAAGGGCGATGGGATCGGAGGTCTGCAATCAAAAAGTTTTAAACAAATATATCACTTTCAGGATCATGGCGGATAAAGATAAGGTAAAAAACAGATGGATCAAAATTCATTAAAATACACCCTTGCCTTGTCGCAGGTCCCTGGCGTAGGAAGTGTTACCGGTAAAAAGCTGATCAGGCAGTTTCAAACCGCCGAAAATGTGTTTGCCCACTGGCAGGACCTTGAGGGCAATAACCTTGCACTCTCAACTGCCATAAGGCAGGGATATAAGGACAGGGAGCTCTGGAGAAGGACCGAGGCCGAGATGAAGTTCATCGAGAAGTACAGGCTGAAGGTGCTTTATTTCCAGGATGAGGATTATCCCCGCCGCCTCACCGACTGTTACGATTCCCCTGTATATCTCTTTTATAAAGGGACTGCGGATCTCGATGCCGAAAAGGTCGTCGGGGTGGTGGGTACAAGGAGCGCTACGGATTATGGCCGTAAGGTAACCAGGGACCTGGTTGAAGGGCTGAAGTTTGAAAACCCTCTGATCGTAAGCGGGCTTGCATACGGCATCGACAGCCAGGCGCATAGGGCTGCCCTTGATTATGGTATGAATACGGTAGGTGTTTTAGGCCACGGACTTGACCGTATTTATCCTGATAACAATAAAGCCATTGCCGAAAAAATGCTGGGGCAGGGCGGGCTGATCACTGAATTTTTCAGCGGCACGAAACCCGACAGGGAAAACTTTCCCATGAGGAACAGGATCATCGCCGGGCTTTGCGATGCCATTGTTGTGATTGAAGCGGCAGAGGAGGGGGGAGCCCTCATCACTGCCGACCTGGCGCATTCGTATGACCGTGAGGTGTTTGCAGTGCCGGGGAGGACCAGTGACAGGTATTCGGGAGGATGCAACCTGCTGTTGAAGCTGAAAAAAGCCGATGTAGTCAGAAATGCTGAGGACCTCATCTTTGAGATGCGATGGGGTGAACCTGTATTGAAACACCCTGCAGTGCAACCGAAACTATTCATCCCCCTAACCCAGGATGAAGAGAAGGTCGTCGAAATTTTATTTGCCGAAGGTGATCTGAGTGTTGATGAAATAAGCAGGAAAAGCACCTTGCCCGTAAACCGGGTTGTTGTAGCCCTGCTTAACCTGGAACTGGAGAATGCAGTAAGGTGTAAGCCAGGGAAACTGTATTCGCTCAGTCAAGTTCAGGTTCAGTAACTGCAGCTTTAATGCCAAGGATGAATACGATTATGGTTGAGCCGAAGGCAAACAGGCTGAGAAGCTTGAAATCCTGGGTCACCAGGGTGAAAATGAACAACCCCTGGAAAAATGTTGCCCCGAACAAGCCTGTAAGCGTGAACATAAAATACGTTTTGATGAACTTACCCATGCCTACAAAGAAACCCATCACTACCGAAAACATGATGTTGGCCGGTACAAAAATGAAAGCATACAGGGTTACCGGGAACGAGGGCTGGGTAGGAAACCAGTTGATAAGGAACCCTGGAAGGGCAATGGCACAGAAACCCAGGGCGGTCATTATCGAAAAGGTGATGCCGTGAATCGGTTTGTCGACTGCTTTCTTGGGGATGATGTAGTAACGGTAAAGGATGAATTTACCCAGTTCGGAAGCGAAGCCCACGGTGATGAATGAATAAAAAAGCAAACGTTTAAGGCTTCTCAGGTCGTTGAGCCCGAGTAAAGTCGAAAGGATCTTAGCCGCAGCAAGGACAGCCACCCCCAAAATACCTGCCAGGAAGCTCTGGATCAATACTTTCTTGAAGGCCTTCCCGTATTTACGCCCGAAGTAGAAATACATCGCAATGGCCACAACAGGGGCAAAGGCCAGGGTGAAATAAACAATTGGTCTCATAGCTAGAGGCTTTTAATTCGTTCAAAAATAACTAATTTTTATAATTTTACAAGAAAAATTATACGGTGCCCTATTTTCAAAACCATTTACACTGAACAAACACTCTAATTCCCACTGATTCTTGGAAGGCCTGGTTATAAAATCGACAGGAAGCTGGATAAGGGTGCGCCTTGAAGACGGCAGCAAACTGAATTGCAGGCTTAAAGGGCAGTTCAGGATACAGGACATCAAGCACACTAACCCGGTGGCCATAGGCGACAGGGTGGTCCTGGAACCTGATATTCAGCACGGGAATGCCGTAATCACCACCATCCACCCGCGTGACAATTATATCATACGCAAAGCGACCAAGCTTTCGAAGGTTTCGCATATTATCGCCGCCAACCTGGATCATGCATACCTCATCGTGACCCTGGCCGAGCCCCGCACTTCGACAGGGTTCATCGACCGTTTCCTTGTTACCGCCGAAGGCTATTACATCCCGGCCAGCCTGGTATTCAATAAAACAGACCTTTACACAGCTGAACTCACGAACCTCTACGAAGAGCTGAAAAATATTTATAAGGGTGCAGGTTATACCTGTTATGCTGTTTCGGCCCTGAAAGGAACCAACCTTGAGGCCCTGAAATCGGTACTGAAGGGGAGGATCAACCTGTTTGCCGGGCATTCGGGAGCAGGGAAATCGGCCCTCATCAATGCCATACAACCCGGGCTTGACATCAGGACAGGCGAAATTTCGGAGGTCCACCTTAAAGGCATGCATACCACAACTTTTGCCGAAATGCATGAATTGTACGGCGGAGGGTTCATCGTCGACACCCCCGGTATCAGGGAATTCGGCCTGATCGATTTCGAACCGCAGGAGATCCCGAGATGTTTCCCCGAGATGGACAGGCTGCTGCAATATTGCCAGTATAAAAACTGCACCCATACGCATGAGCCGGGCTGTGCGGTCAAAAATGCCCTGGACAGGGGGGAGGTCAGCCATTTGAGATATAATAGTTATCTTAGCATCCTCAATGATAGCGCGGGACCTTATAAATGACACAATAATAGCCCTGAGACCTAACGACATAGGTTCGGATGCCCTTGGGCTGATGGATGAGCTCAGGGTTTCCCACCTTCCGGTGGTTGAAGAACTGGAATTAATCGGGCTGATCTCCGATTCCGAAATTTATAACCGGGGAGAGTTTGACCTGGCTGTGTGGGACGGGAAAGTTGCCCTGAAAAGGCCTTATGTTTATGAGCATCAGCATGTATATGATGTTTTGCTGATGATCTCCGACCAGAAACTTACTCTTTTGCCGGTTCTGAATACAAAAAACCAGTACATGGGTGTGATTTCCCTCACCGACCTGGTTCAGAAACTTTCGGCCATCACATCCACGAAAAATCCCGGCGGGATCATTGTCCTTGAAGTCAACCAGAAAGATTACCTCCTGACCGAAATTGCGGGAATTGTTGAATCGAACGACTCCAAGATATTAAGCCTGTACGTTACTTCACATCCTGATTCCACAAAACTTGAAATAACCATCAAGGTCAACCGTGTCGATATCGGCGCATTGCTGCAGACCTTCTCCCGCTACAATTACCTGGTAAAGGCCAGCTGGTCCAAAGAGGATTCCTTTTCAGATGGATTGCAGGACCGCTTCGATTCCCTGATGAACTACTTAAATATCTGATTTATGAGAGGGCCGGCAGCAGCTGTCACCCGCTTGCTGAAACAGGCCCTGGCCCTGCTTTTTCTTGTTTTCATCCTGAACTCCAGGGCCCAGGACCCTTATGTGATAGCGGGAACTGTGAGCATTTCGGGGAACCGCCTCACACACCCCAACATCATCCTCCGTGAATTAAAATTCAGGGAAGGCGACAGTCTCATGGTAGCACGACTTCCGCAGATACTTGCACATGCGAAAGAGAACATTTTCAACACCAGGCTATTCAATTTCGTGACCCTCGACACGGTCATCGACCCGCAGACAAACAGGATGAACCTGAACATAGCGGTGATCGAACGATGGTATGCCTGGCCGATACCGTATTTCCAGCTTTCAGACCAGGACATCAACGCATGGCTGCAGACCTGGGACTGGACCAAGCTCACGTATGGCATAGACTTTACATTTTTTAATGTGAGGGGAAGGAATGAGACCCTGAAGATAATCACTCACCTGGGATTCAACCAGAAATACGGCTTCAACTATAAGATCCCTTATATCAACAGTAAGCAAACCCTGGGTATAAGCTTTGGGGCTGATATGGATCTCAACCACCAGGTGGCTGTAAATACCCGGAATAACAAGCCTGATTATTACAACGGATCCGGGGCTTATCCGAAGGAACTTACCTATGCGTTCGGGGATTTGCTGCTGAGGCCGAATATCTATGTTATTCATACATTCAGGCTTTCTTACAGCCATTATTATTTGCAGGATACCGTATTGCACCAGCCGGGTTTTTCGCTGACTTATAACAACAACCAGGATTTTATGACATTCTGGTACCAGTATAAGAACGATCACAGGGATGTGCAGTTTTACCCTCTCAGGGGATGGTATTTCGACCTGGAATTCAGCCATTCGATGCCATACTGGTTTACACATAATACCTATATCAAGTCACTCTTCCGCAAATATTTCCAGTTCAGCGGGCGATGGTATTACGCATTGTCCCTTCTGGGGAAGTTAAGCCTGGAATCACAGCAGCCGTATTATCTCCAGAGGGGCCTGGGTTATAACCGGGATTTTGTAAGGGGTTACGAGTATTATGTTGTTGACGGACAGCATTACCTGTTGTTCAAAGACAACATCAAATTTGCTATTCTTCCTGAAAGGGTTGAGAAGATCAACTTTATCAATACCTCCAAATTCAATACCATTCCCCTTGCATTATATGCCAACCTATTCGTCGACATGGGCTATGTGTATGCATACAGGCAGAAAGCCTACGGTTTGGATGATGTTTATATTCCCTTCAACACCCTTCAAAACACCTTTATGATGGGTTACGGACTGGGCCTGGATTTTACCACCTATTATGACATCGTGATCAGTCTTGAAGGATCGTTGAACCTGATGGGCAAACCGGGAATTTACATCCATTTCATAGCTCCCATCTAAGGGTTTTTTGTATCCTTTTTTCCCGTATCTTTGCAAACTATTTTAAAATCAGCCTTTCTGATGAAATTTGCCGTTTACGGAAAACAGCTGGCTGAAGCGGTTCTACCGCTTTTGCAGACCCTCGTTGAGAAGCTTGAACCTGCCGGCGGGCCTTTGTATTTTTATGAACCTTTTTTCAAATCCATTGGGGGAAGACTCAGGTTCAATTCCCTGCCCCTGGTTTTTACCAACCAGGATGACATCCGTGGCAAGGTGGATATTTTATTTTCGATAGGGGGTGACGGGACTATGCTTGATGCATTGACCCTGGTGGGGGACTCAGGCATTTTACTTACGGGGATCAATATGGGAAGGCTTGGATTTCTTTCCAGTATTTCCAGGGAAAAGATAGTGCCGGCCCTGGATGCAATCCTGCAATCCGATTATAAGCTGGATCAGAGGACCCTGCTTAATCTTGAAACTTCCAACGGTTTGTTTCTCCCTTTTAATTTTGCACTGAATGAAATCACCGTTTACAAGGCAAAGCCCATGTCGATGCTCACCATACAGACCTGGGTCAACGGCGACTTTCTTAATTCATATTGGGCTGATGGCCTTATTGTTTCCACGCCAACAGGTTCCACAGCCTATTCCCTTAGCTGTACGGGCCCTATTATTGCACCGGATGCAGGATCTTTCGTAATTACTCCCATTGCAAGTCATAACCTCACCGTACGGCCTGTGGTCATGAGGGATGACGTCGAGATCAGGATACTTGTAGGCAGCCAGAATGCCTCTTTCTTCGTGAGCATGGATTCAAGGATCAGGGAGGTTGAAAACCCGCTTGAACTCCTGATCAGGAAAGCAGGGTTCAGGATCAGTCTTTTAAGGCTGCGGGATGCCTCATTTTTCAATACATTAAGGGATAAGTTGAACTGGGGCCTGGATGTTCGGAATTAGTTATAATTCTTAACATAAGCCCATCCAATAAAGTCAGGAATTCAGCGTTAAGATACATTGTTGAAACTCTATATCATTTATGTATAAACTGATGCAAACGGGAAAAAGCAGGTCACCTCTTTCACAGGGGTGGGTACAGGCTGTTGCCGTAAGCATCTTCTGGCTCTATGGAAGCTGTCTTTCGGCTCAGGACCTGGAGGTAGGTTTATTCGGAGGTGGAAGCTACTACCTTGGTGACCTCAACCCGGGGAAACAGTTTCAGAATTACCAGCTTGCCTATGGGGTTTTGGCAAGGTACGACATCGACGACCGGTGGGCAGTCAAGCTGAGCGCATACAGGGGAACGGTGAAAGGTAACTCGGAGCAATCGAAATTCCTGCCCGAGAGAGACCTCTCATTTTCAAGTCCTGTGACCGATTTTTCGGCTGTCGCTGAATTTAATTTCTTTGATTTTTATGTTGGAAGCCGCAAGAACTGGATAACTCCCTATATTTACGCCGGATTTTCGTTTTTCCTTTTTAATCCTAAAAATGGCAGTGTCGCCTTGAGGGACCTGGGGACTGAAGGGCAGAACGTAGGTTATGAAGGAAGGAAACCTTACAAGACGTATTCTTTCGGGATACCTTTCGGGCTGGGGGTTAAAATAAGTCTTGCCCGCAGGCTTGGTCTTGCAGTTTTCTGGGAAATGCACAAGACATTCACCGATTATCTTGATGACGTGAGCAAGACCTATTACCTGGACGGGCGTGCGATCAACAAAGACGACCCTTCCCAGTTACTTTCAGATCCGACCATGAGTTACACACCGGGGATGCAGAGAGGAAATTCGAGAAGCAACGACTGGTATTCGTTCAGCGGGGTCACACTGACCTATAAATTTAACCTGGTATCGCGCAGGCGTTGCAGGGATTTAGAACATTAAGGGATTCATGACCGAAAAAAATTTACAGGAACAGATTGACCGCAAAAAGCTGCCCGCTCATGTAGCTATTATTATGGACGGGAACGGGCGTTGGGCCAAAAAGCAGGGCTTTGCCCGCACCCTGGGTCATGAGAGGGGAGTGGATTCGGTAAGAAACACTGTAGAAGCTGCAGCAGAGCTTGGCTTAGGTTATCTAACCCTTTACGCTTTTTCCACCGAAAACTGGAACCGGCCCAAATATGAAATAGACGCACTGATGCGCATCTTGGTTAAATCCCTGCATAAGGAGATGAAAACCCTGATGAAGAATAATATCCGCCTTGAGGCTATTGGCGACCTGGAGAGCCTTCCTTTGGGCAGCCAGAAAGAACTCACCAAATCCATGCAGGCTACTTCAGGCAATACAGGGCTCACCCTTGTGCTTGCATTGAGTTACAGCTCCAGGTGGGAGATCATCGAGGCAGTTAAATCAATTATAAATGAAGTTAAAGACGGCAAACTCGAGGTCGATAATATAGACGCCGACTGTTTTAACCGTTTTCTTACCACACGTAATATTCCCGAACCTGAATTGCTTATCAGGACAAGCGGTGAATACAGGATCAGCAATTTTCTGCTTTGGCAGATTGCATATGCCGAGCTGTATTTTACCCCTGTTTTATGGCCCGATTTTAACAAAGAGGATTTTTATACGGCCATTATTGATTTCCAGCACAGGGAACGAAGGTTCGGATTGACCAGCGAACAGATCAATAAACTTGAACAAAAAATGCATAGGCGATAGGATGGATAAACGATTTCTGATACTCTTCCTGCTTCTTGTTCTTCTCGTGCCTGTGTCAAAGGCCCAGATCACTATCGGCCAGCAGGCCGGATTGGATTACTCCAACCCGAAAGAATACATTATTGGCGGGATCACCGTAAGCGGTGTTAAATACCTTGATGCGAATGTCCTGATCATGCTTTCGGGTTTGACGGTCGGTGAAAAGGTCAAGATTCCCAGTGACAGGATTACCGGCTCGGTGAGGAAACTCTGGGACCAGGGCCTGTTCGAGGATATCCAGATATCCGTAACTAAAATTATCGATAACCAGGTTTTCCTGGATATCTGGCTTAAAGAAAGGCCGAGGTTGTCGAAATTCCAGTTCAGCGGAATTAAAAAGTCCGATGCTGATGATATCCGCGACAAGATCAGGCTGGTAAAGGGTGAATATGTTACTGATAACATGATCCTGAAGACCAAGAATATAATCAGGAAGTTTTATACCGATAAGGGCTTTCTCAATGTCCAGATCAACATACAGCAAAAAAAGGACACCTCTGCGGCCAACGACGTGGTGCTTTATATCAACATCAACAAAAACGAAAGGGTTAAGGTTTACTCCATCAATATCCATGGCAACACCCAGCTAAATCACGAAATGGTGATGGCTGCCATGAAAAAGACCAAGGAAAAAAGCGTGTTCAACCCCATGGACGGGATGAGCGGTATGATCGTTGATGCCACTACTCACGCAGCTATCCTGGATTTTGATGAAATTGCCAATGACATGGAAAAACAGGGGATGAGCACCATCCGTCTCAGGATATTCAAATCGTCGAAATTCATCCCTGAAGATTACGAGGAAGATAAACAGACGTTTATCAAAAAATATAACGCCCTGGGTTACAGGGATGCCAGGATAATAAGGGATTCCATATCGAAATTTGATGAAAGCAGCATCAATATTGATATCTGGGTCGATGAAGGACCGAAATACTATATCCGCAAAATTTCCTGGGTTGGCAATACCAAGTACCCATCGGATGTGCTGAGCCACTTCCTGAAACTCAAAAAAGGAGACGTTTACGACCAGGAAACCCTGGAAACAGCTTTGTCATATAACCCTAACGGGGCTGATATCCGTTCACTCTATATGGATGACGGGTACCTGTTCTTCGACGTGGTACCGGTTGAAACAAGGGTTGAAAATGATTCTATTGACCTGGAGATCAGGATGCATGAAGGTCCCCAGGCGACCATCAGCAAGGTTACCATCAAGGGAAATACAAAAACAAACGACCATGTTGCGCTTCGCGAAGTTCAGACCAGGCCGGGCCAGCTCTTCAGCCGCGACAACCTGATCCGTTCGCAACGGCAGCTGGCACAGTTAAAATATTTTGACGCTGAGAAACTGACACCCAATGTAAACCCCAAACCTGAACTGGGCCAGGTTGATATTGAATACGGGGTGGAGGAAACTTCTGCCGACCAGATCGAACTTTCGGGAGGTTGGGGTTATGGCAGGATCATAGGTACCCTTGGTTTGTCGTTCAATAATTTTTCACTCAGGAATATCACCAACTTTAAGGCATGGAGGCCGATCCCTGCCGGGGACGGACAAAAGCTGAGCGTCAGGTTCCAAACTTACGGGGCGGGGTATTACAGTTATTCATTCTCGTTTACTGAACCCTGGGTCGGAGGTAAAAAGCCACTTGCCCTGAGCCTTTCGTATGTCCATTCGAGGTATACAAACGGGCTTGCCACAAGCGATCCCCTTTTCGGTTATTTCAAGATCGACGGGATTAGTGTTGGTTTAGGTTCCCAGCTGAAATGGCCTGACAATTACTTTACTTTATACCAATCCTTTAATTATAATAAATATACCACCCTGAATTACTCCTCAATATTTACTTTCGGTGGCGGCAACGGTACTTACAATGCTTTAAGCTATTCCCTTGTGCTTTCAAGGAATTCAGTGGACGCACCCATTTTCCCAAGGAATGGTTCCGAGTTTTCCATTACCGGTGAATTTACACCTCCCTATTCCTTGTTCCGGGGGAAGGTGGATTACAGTACCATGAGTACGAATGAAAAGTACAAATGGGTTGAGTTCTGGAAATTCAAGTTCAAGGGAGCATGGTACATCAACCTGATCCAGAAACTGGTGCTTACTCCAAGAATCCAGTTCGGTGTTCTGGGTGCATACAACTATAACCTGGGAATAACACCTTTCCAGAGGTATTACCTGGGTGGTGACGGCTTAACAGGATATAATAACATGGACGGAAGGGAACTCATAGGGATGAGAGGCTATGTGAACAATTCTCTCACCCCGGGATATCCGAATACTATTCTCGGAGGCGTCACCTATACCAAATATACCCTTGAGCTGCGTTATCCCATTTCGCTGAATCCTTCGGCCACGATTTACGGATTGGCATTCCTGGAAGCCGGGAATGACTGGCCTTCGTGGAGGGAATTCAATCCATTTGACGTATACCGTTCGGTGGGTGTCGGGATCAGGGTATTTTTGCCGATGTTCGGATTGCTGGGACTCGACTGGGGATATGGCCTGGATCCTGTTCCGAATGCACCGGGATCAAATGGCAGCCAGTTCCATTTCTCTATCAATTCATCAATTGATTAATTTTTCAGATGGTGAGATTAAGAAAATGTTATTTAAAAATCAGATCATCAAATATTTAACATATGAAAAGGTTAGCGTTAATTGCAGTTGCATTTTTCATGTTGGTTTCTCTCTCCACCCGGGCGCAGAAATTCGCTTATGTCGACAGCCAGTACATACTGGATAACATTCCTGAATTTGCCGAAGCCCAGGCCCAGCTTGACGAATTAAGCCTGCAATGGCAAAAGGAGATAGATGCGAAATTTTCGGAAGTGGATAAAATGTACAAGGAATTCCAGGCCCAGGCCGTCCTTCTTCCCGAAGATATGAAAAAGAAAAAGGAACAGGAGATTGTTGATACCGAGAAAGAAGCTAAAAACCTTCAGAAAACCAGGTTCGGAAAAGACGGCGACCTGTTTAAAAAAAGACTGGAGTTTGTGAAGCCTATCCAGGAGAAAATATACAACGCCATACAGGATATTGCCACAAGCAACAATTACGCAGTAGTCTTTGATAAGGGCGGAAGCCTGTCGATTTTATTTGCAAATCCAAAATACGACATCAGTGATGAAGTCCTTGATAAACTTGGAGCCAGCCTTTCGGGCCGAAAGGGTAAAGGAAGCAAGGCTAGTGATAACAGCGGAGCCAAGCCATCCGATACCGGCGGAGGCAAGTCAACGGATACCGGAGGAAGCGGTACAGACAAGAGCGGAAAAAAATAAGCAGCCGCCCTATAGTTTGGCATTCAGGAAATTTTAATAATTTTGCAGTCCCAATAAGAGTATAAACCATTTAATAGCACAAAATGAAAAAGTTAGCAAAGATTTTTGCCGTAATTGCACTTGTTTTCTGTATGTCAGCATTAACTCAGGCGCAGAATCCTGTTAAAATCGGCCATGTTGAATTCAATACCTTACTTCAGGCAATGCCCGGTATTGATTCGGTTAAAATTAAACTTCAGACTTATCAAAAGACCCTTACCGACCAGCTCGATGCCATGAAGGCTGAATTCGAGAATAAATATGGAGAATACCAGGCTCAGTCGGCAACCATGTCGGATCTTATCAAACAGACCAAAGAAAAAGAATTGCAGGACCTTCAGGCCCGTATCGATGCTTTCCAGCAGAAAGCCCAGACTGATATGCAGACCAAGCAGCAGGAACTTGTACAGCCTTTCATTGACAAAGCGAAAGCTGCCGTCAAGGAAGTTGCAAAAGAGAACAAGTACACTTATATCATCAACTCCATTGAAGATGTCGTACTTTACAGTGAGGCTTCAGATGACGTGATGCCCCTTGTAAAGAAGAAACTTGGAATAGGTAACTAATCAAAAAAACCGGCTCGCAAGGGCCGGTTTTTTTTGTCATGGCAGAGGCTCATCCCCATACCATGAAGCGTATCTGTTATAATTGCGCGATATCCTGTTCACCTGTCCTTCAAGCAATGCCTGGTCAATATCCTTAACCTTCCTGGCAGGGATCCCGGCCCATACTGAACCGGATTCAACCCTGCTGCCTTCTGTAACCACGGCTCCCGCCCCGATTATCGAATTGCTGCTGATCACCGCCCCGTCCATGACGATTGCACCCATGCCGACGAGCACATTGTCATTGATGGTGCAACCGTGAATAATGGCGTTATGGGCAATAGAAACATTGTTCCCGATATCAACCGGCCATTTCTGGTAAGTGCAGTGGATTATGGCTCCGTCCTGGATGTTCACGTTATTGCCGATTCGTATATAATGAACATCGCCCCTGATAACGGCATTGAACCATACACTGCAGTCATCCCCCATTACAACATCACCGGTTATTGTCGCATTATCGGCCAGAAAGCAATTCTTTCCGAATTTCGGAACCACCCCTTTGACAGCTTTTATCAGTGCCATTTGCAGCTTGGTTTGAATTAAAGAATATAGTTTGGCTGGCTTATTTTCTTTTCGAAACGCTGGGATAATCAAGGGAATAATGCAGCCCCCTGCTTTCATGCCTGGCCCTCGCAGCCTTGATGATCAGGTAACCTATATTGATCAGGTTGCGCACCTCGCAAATCTTCTTCGTAAGGATTGAGCGGTCGTACAGTTCCTCTGTTTCCCTGTATAAAAGTTCCAGCCGGTCCTGGGCCCTCTGCAGGCGCAGGTTTGACCTCACTATGCCCACATAATTGCTCATGATGCTCTGAACTTCTTTCAGGGTCTGGGTGATCAGCACCATCTCCTCGTTCAGGACAGTACCTTCGGCATTCCAGTCGGGGATCTCATCATGTATCCTTATCGAACTGATCTTGCTGATGGCATCGACGCTGGAACGATGTGAGAATACCAGTGATTCGAGCAGTGAATTCGAGGCAAGCCGGTTGGCGCCATGAAGGCCGGTACAGGCACATTCGCCTGAAGCATAGAGGTTCAGGATGTTGCTTCTTCCGAACTCATCCGTGCGGATCCCCCCGCAGGTGTAATGGGCTGCAGGTACGACAGGGATCAGGTCCCTGGTGATGTCGATCCCTACACTCAGGCATTTTGCATAGATGGTCGGAAAATGATTGATCACTTCATTCTTCGGAAGATGGCGGCAGTCGAGACATACATAATCATCCCCGCTGATCTTCATCTCGTTGTCGATGGCACGTGTTACGATATCCCTGGGTGCGAGTGCAAGCCTGGAGTCGTACTTAAACATGAATTCCTTGCCTTCGCGCGTTTTAAGCTGTCCCCCGAAACCCCTCACCGCTTCAGATATCAGGAAGGCCGGCTTTTCTTCAGGATGGTAAAGTGAAGTAGGATGGAACTGGATAAATTCCATATTGTCAACGGCCCCCTTCGCCCTGTAAACCATGGCGATCCCGTCGCCGGTGGAGATCAGAGGGTTGGTGGTATTCGTATACACATTGCCCGCTCCGCCTGTGGCAACCAGGGTTATTTTCGAAAGTATAGTATCGACCAGCCTTGTACGCGGATTGATAACATATACCCCATAGCATGTGATATCCCTGGTTTTTTTATTAACTTCAATGCCCAGGTGGTGCTGGGTTATAAGGTCCACGGTAAAATAATCTTCAAGGATTTCAATGTTGGGATGGCGTTTCACCTGGTCCAGGAGGGTATCTTCTATCTCCCGGCCTGTTTTATCCTTATGGTGCATCACCCTGTATTCAGAATGCCCGCCTTCCTTGGCCAGGTCAAATTTTCCCGACTTTGTTTTGTCGAATTTGGCTCCCCAGCGGATCAGCTCCCTGATCCGGTCGGTTGATTCGGTAATGGTAAGCCTTACAATATGTTCATCACAAAGGCCGTCACCCGCAATGATGGTGTCCTGGATATGTTTCTCAAACGTATCGGGCGTATGCATTACGGCAGCAATCCCGCCCTGGGCCCAGCTTGTGGCGGTATCATCCATTTTTGATTTGGTCACAATGCAAACCTTACCGTGCTTTGCCACCTTAAGCGCAAAGGATAATCCGGCTATGCCCGAACCAATTACCAGGAAATCGACTATTTTTCGCATGATCAATGAGTTTTACAGGTCGAGAAGAAGGGTAATGGGGTCTTCGCCCATGGTAAGCATTTTTAAAGGATCCTCAACCAGTTCCTTCACTTTGATCAGGAAGCTCACACTCTCGCGCCCGTCAATAACCCTGTGGTCATACGAAAGGGCAACATACATCATGGGTGCCACCACAACCTGCCTGTCCACCGCGATGGGCCTGTCCATGATCTTGTGCATTCCAAGGATGGCGCTTTGAGGAGGGTTCAGGATTGGAGTCGACATGAGCGAGCCAAACACTCCCCCGTTCGTGATCGTGAAAGTGCCTCCTTTCATGTCATCGATAGTGATCCTTCCTTCCCTGGCTTTGACGGCATATTCCTTGATCTTTATCTCAAGCCCTGCAAGGCTGAGCGATTCGGCGTTCCTGATCACCGGGACTACCAGTCCCTTGGGTGCGCTTACGGCAATGCCGATATCCACGTATTTCGGGCTTACCAGTTCGTCCCCGTCTATCATGCTGTTTACCTGGGGAAAATCCTGGAGAGCAATGGTCACTGCCTTTGAAAACAGCGACATCAGCCCTATGCCCACTCCGTACTTGACTTTGAAAACATCGCTGTACTTATCTTTAAGCTTAAGGGCGGCAGTCATGTTGATCTCGTTGAAAGTCGTCAGCATGGCTGTCTGGTTCTTCACTGCAACCAGTCTTTCGGCAAGTTTGACCCTGAGGGTCGTAAGTTTCTTCCTTTCTTCTTTTCTAATGCTGCTGAACGCGGATGGAGGAGCGTCGGCTTTGCGGCCCCGGATAAAGTCTTCAACATCATTCCGGTTAATTTTCTTCCCGGGATAAGCCCTTGCCAGCTCCGTTGCTTTAACTCCTTTATCCTCGATGATCCTTTTTGCCAGGGGAGATGCATGCAGGCTGGCCGGGCTTCCATCTGCAACATCTGACTTAACTTCAGCAGGACCTGGTCCGGAACCCTCAGCCGGGTCGTTTTTGTCGGGACTTGAGGCCTTAGGCGAAGCCTGTGGCTTTTTACCCCCCGAAGGGGCGGCCGAAAGTTCAATAACGGCAATTACAGAGCCTACGGCAATGGTGTCGCCTTCGGCAGCTTTGAAGCTGATGATCCCATCTTCGGGGGATGCTACCGGGAAAGATGCCTTGTCGGAATCGATCTCGACAATCTCCTGGTCTTTTTCAACCTGTTCCCCATCGCTGACAAGCCATTTTGCAAGCTGCACCTGTGTAATAGATTCACCCGGACTGGGCACTTTTATTTCAATAGCCATATCTGTTATTTCCTTTTCTGCCTGGCGTTCTTTAATGAATCAACGGTTTTTTGATCCGCCGAATTGTGTATGACCCTCTGATTATATTCTTTTACTGATGTTTTGTTTACAGTGTCGGTCCTGATCTCTCCCGTCTTTTCTGCCTTCCCTGAATGCTGTGCGTTTTTGGGACTGCAGAAAAGAAGGAAGGGGACCAGCAGTAATATGTTAACCCTCAACAATGATCTTTTCATTTTTCAGAACAGTGTTATTTGATTTCAGGATGATAAAATAAACCCCCGGTTTAAGGTTTGCCTTATTGAAGCTGAGTATGTTCTTACCCGAATACCCCTTGCCTTCGAATAAATTCTTTACAAGCTGCCCATTGGCATCCATAATGCTGACGGAAACGGGCGCGGCTTCGTTCAGTGAGAATTCAAGGGAAAAGATGGAGACTACGGGATTAGGGTAAACATTCATAGCCAGTAATTGTCCTGAGCCTTCGGCAATGCCGTTGGTGTTGTCAAAAATTTCGGCAATCCAGGTATCCCATTTATTGTCGGATCCGCCGAAAGCCCCGCTCATCCAGCAGGTAGCAGGACTGCTGGCATTGTATTTCCTGTAAATGCCTGAATAATCCCCCATCCTTTCGGGGCTGCCTGTATAATAAACATAGTTGTCGCCAGGATGTACTTCAACCGAGCCCGACCAGTTCATTAAATTATCGCATTCCACAACCCGCATCGAGGGAAACACCGAGGTGCTTACCTTTTGAAATCCGATCATAACGGCCTGGTCTGAGCTGTTCACACCGCTAGAAGCCACTGAAGGATAACAGTAATCGGCTCCGTCAAGACCGAAAGTCATGGAAGTATTGGTGCTGGTCCCCAGGTCAAAGCGATTATAGTTAATGCCGCAAGAGCCGCTGGGACGCATTGAATTGAATACGAAATGGACCTTGCCGTTAAGGTAAAAACCGCCAAGCGTGCGGGAATCATTGGTGTTCAGGAGTACCGATGTGTTTGGCTGGGGTGCATCCGGGGCAACCTTGTAATCCAAGGTGTTGATGGTGTAATGATTTAATTGGGCATTTCCCGTTGAACGGTCATCGGTGAGGTCGTAAAAATTGAATTGGTTGGCGTCGGAGGATGAGGTGGCTATGAGGTAGCAGCCCGGCCCGTAACTCCCACCTTGTCCGTTCGACAATGGGCAGATTGTAAACGGGTTGCCGTCAATGCCATACCAGACTGTATGGTATAAATCCTGTCCGGCAAATGCGGGCCCTTTTGTAAACTGGTAGATCACAGCCTGGCTGAAATGGCCGTCGGAATCCCTGAACAGGTTCCCCGTGATATAAAGCTCATTATTGGAATATGCAAGTTTGGGATAGTCAAAGGCACATCCGTCGTTCAGAGGATTTCCTGTGATTTTATAGTACCACCATCCGTCAATGGGATCGTTTGATTTTGAAAAGAAAATAAGCAGGTTGGAAGTGCTTGAGCTCAGGGGGGAAACCTGGCAGAAGAACACGAAGCGGTCGACCCCTGCATCGTAGATCACAACAGGGTCGCAAACTCCTTTAACCGAAGCGTCGCCTATGAATGTGAGCAGGTCGTTATAATACCGGTTGGAGCCCTGGGTGTCGGTATAATAAATGATAGTATTGGTTACGCTTACGACCAAACCACCGTTTGAAACAGCCACGCAGTTATCCAGTGGAGAACTGCCGTTACAATGGTTGCCCGCGAAACTTGCCCCCACCGAAGGAGCCATGGCAGAGCCTGAGTTTTCGGAAGAAACAGATTTTTGTTTTAAGAATTCCATTTTCATTTTAAGCCGTTCGGCTTTCAGTTTTTCAACTTTTTCGTCATTCTCTGAAGAATGGATGATGGGAGCCGGGTTTACGATGGCCCTCCATTGGAGGTCTGCACCGGGATAATTGACAAGTCCCTTGCAGGGGGCGGAAAAATTAATGGATCTGGATCCGTTTGTGGGATGGTACTGCCGGTTAAGGGCCGACAAATCTGCTTTACCTTGCTGTGCAAGTGTTAAACCAGCCGGCAGCAGAAAAACAATCAAAAACAGGTACATTTTTTTCATGGCTGAAGGTTTTGGAAATGCTAAGATAATGAAAATTAATCCCGGTTAAAAACAAGCGGGCTCATTTTTCAGCGCAATGCAGCCTGCATGAACCGTATGCCAATTCGCAGCTGCATTTGCCCAAAGCTTTTTCAACCAGCAGGTTTTGCTGTACTTTATGGAGTTGGGAGGAACCGGTGGCCGGGCTTCCGCTTGGCGGCCTGGCTACGTAGGTAAGCTCCAGCTTAAGGAAATTATGGACAATGTAATTGAGGGAGCCCATATTGGCAGGTTCTTCCTGAACCCATTCAAAGTGTTTCGCAGCAGGGTAGCCTGCAACAATTTCGGCCAGCCTTTTTTCGGGAAGGGGGTATAGCTGTTCAAGCCTGATCACAGCCACGTTCCGGATACCCAGCTGGGCCCTCTTTTCAATGATATCGTAATACACTTTGCCTGAACAGAAGACCAGTTTTGTGACTTTGCTTTTATCGGCAAGGCTGTCGTCAATGACTTCCATGAATCCGCCCCTGGTGAATTCGCTGAGTTTAGAAACACATAAAGGGTGCCTGAGAAGGCTTTTGGGGGTGAAAATAACAAGGGGCTTACGAAATTCACGGCTTAGCTGCCTTCGTAGCACATGGAAGAAGTTTGCCGGTGTTGTACAGTTTGTGATCTGCCAGTTATAATGCCCCGAAAGTGTAAGGAAACGCTCCAGCCTGGCGCTTGAATGTTCGGGACCCTGTCCTTCATACCCATGAGGCAGGAACAGGACCAGGCCGTTCATGACTTTCCACTTGTCTTCGGCGCTGCTGAGGTACTGGTCGATGATCACCTGTGTGCCGTTATTGAAATCACCGAACTGGGCTTCCCATATCGTCAGCCCGTTTGGGGCTGCAAACGCAAACCCGTATTCGAATCCAAGTACCCCGTATTCCGAAAGCAGGGAATTATAAATCCTGAACGGGGCCTGCCCATCGCTGACATTTGCCAAGGGAATGAATTTATCCTCCGAGTCTTCAACCGTGAGGACTGCATGCCTGTGTGAAAAAGTCCCCCGCTGCGAATCCTGGCCGCTGATCCTCACAGGATGGCCTTCCTTAACCAGGCTGCCATAGGCAAGGAGCTCTCCCATAGCCCAGTCGAGGCGGCCTTCCCCTTCAAGCATGGCCCTGCGGTCTTCCTGCAGCTTAACTATCTTGCGGAAGAATTTGAGGTCTTCGGGCAGAAAAGTAAGTTTGTTGCCTATCTCCCTCAAGGTCGGTTCAGGAATGGCTGTCACCGGAGAACCAGTGAAATCGGCTGGCACAGCCCGGCGGAGGCCTTTCCACAGGGGGCCAAGGAAAGAAGCGATATCGGCTTTTTCTATGGTTTTGGATGCCTGGAATGCCTGTTCAAGTGAGTCGTTTATTTCCTTCCTGATGTCATCAATGTTCAGTTTATCAGCTATCCCTTCTTCTTCAAGTTTTTTGATATAGATCTCCAGTGGATCGGGGTGCTGCTCGATTATCTTATACAGTACAGGCTGGGTGAAACGGGGCTCATCGCTCTCATTATGACCATATTTGCGGTAACCGAGAAGGTCGATGAAAACATCCTTGTGGAAATGCATACGGTATTCCATGGCAAGCTGTACAGTATATACCACGGCTTCCACATCATCGGAATTCACATGGAACACAGGCGACTGAATGGCTTTGGCTACATCGGTGCAATAAACGCTCGATCGCCCGTCAAGGTAATTCGTGGTAAACCCGATCTGGTTGTTTGTGACCAGGTGGATCGTTCCCCCGGTTTTATAGGCTTCAAGGTCGGCCATCTGTGTAGTTTCATACACAATGCCCTGTCCCGAGATGGATGCATCACCATGGATCAAAACAGGTACAAGCCGGGTGTTGTCGCCCTCATAGGCATACACGATGCGTCCGCGGGCAAGCCCTTCCACCACCGGGTCCACAGCTTCAAGGTGAGATGGATTGGGGCAAAGGGTGAGGTGGATCTGCTCACCGCTCCCGTTATCGACCGTAGTGGAATAGCCAAGATGGTATTTGACATCACCCAGCAATTCATCATCGCTGTATTCTTTTCCTTCAAATTCAGAGAAGATCTGTTCAAAAGGCTTTTGCATGATATTCCCTAGTACGTTCAGCCTTCCCCTGTGGGCCATTCCAAGGATGAATTCCTTGACCCCCAGTTCAGCGCCTTTCATGATTACCGATGCCAGTGCAGGGATCAGGGATTCAACGCCTTCAAGCGAAAAACTTTTATGCCCGGGGAATTTTTTATGGATGAATTTCTCCATCAGCACGGCCTGGGCCAGTTTCCTGAGAATATGCTCTTTTTCACCGATTGAAAAGGAGGCTGCGTTCTTTACAGGCTCCATCTTCGAAATGAACCACTCAACCACTTCCGGCCGGCGGATATAAAAATATTCTATCCCTATCGATTCACAATAGGTTTTCTGAAGATGGGCAATGATGTCGCTGAGTTTTGCGTTACCGAGCCCGAGTTCCTTACCTGCCTGGAAATGTTTTGCCAGGTCCTCTTTGCCAAGGCCGAAATTCTCGATGTCGAGGGTAGGGGAATACTTGCGCCTGGTTCTTACAGGATTTGTTTTTGTGAACAAATGGCCTCTCTGGCGGTAGGCAATGATCAGGTTCATGACCTTGAATTCATTGGGATATAAAAATGCATCGCCTTCTTCGGCCTTGTAATTTTTCTGGCAGAATTCGAAGCCTTCGAAGAACTTCCGCCAGGATTCATCTACCGAGGCAGGATCTTTGCGGTATTTCTCAAGGAGATCCTCCATCACGGCATTATCCAACGTATTGAGATATGAAAATTGATCCATAAGTATTTGCTAAATGATAAAACACAAAGATAGATAAATAGCGAAGTTCGATATTCAATATTCAATATTCGCTATTCCCTACTTCTTCTGTCCTTTCTGGAAATTATCCAGTCCGCCGTCCATCCACTTTATGAATTCATCTACATTGAGGTTGTATGCCCTTGGCATCGCCAGGAGGTTCCCCGCTGTATCCAGGAGGACGTAGTACGGTTGTGAATTTACATTATACCTCGAAATCTGGAGGTCGGCATAGATCTTGCCTATAGTTTTCTTCACCTTGCCGTCGTATTTGCTTGTGATCCATTCAGCCTCGGGGACTTCGGTTTTGTCATCCACATACAGGGCAGTGACGATAAATTTTTCACGCAACCTTTGAAGCACCTGGGGAGCCGACCATACGTTGGCCTCCATTTCGCGGCAGTTTACGCAGCCATGCCCGGTGAAGTCGATGAAGAGCGGTTTGTTCATTTTTTTAGCACAGCCCAGAGCCTGTTTGTAATCGAAGTAACCTTCAAGGCTGTGGGGAAGCTTCAGAAAATCCCCGTATCTAGGTTTTTCACAGAGGGAGGATGGCGTTGCGGCGGCTCCTCCTGCGGCCTTGACCTCTTCGTGTATCATCCTGCCGAGATCGAAATCCAGGGAGGTTTCCGGGGGGAGGTATCCCGATAATGCTTTAAGCGGTGCGCCAAACATTCCCGGCACCATATAGACCACGAACGAAAAGGTGATGATGGCCAGCAGAACCCTGGGGACACTGATGTAAGGAAGGTCAGAATCATGATTGAATTTGAGTTTTCCAAGCAGGTAAAAGCCCATAAGGGTGAAAGTGATAATCCAAAGGGACAGGTAAACTTCTCTGTCGAGGATGTGCCAGTGGTAAGTCTGGTCGGCGATGCTCAGGAATTTAAGGCCAAGTGCAATTTCAATAAAGCCAAGCACGACCTTGACCGAGTTGAGCCATCCGCCTGATTTGGGGAGGCCGGCCAGCCATGATGGGAAGAAAGCAAAAAGGGCAAAGGGAAGGGCAAAGGCCAGTGAAAAGCCAAGCATCCCGATGATTGGCTGAAGTATCTGTCCGCTGGCCGATTTAACCAGTAAGGCTCCGACAATGGGCCCTGTGCATGAAAAGGAAACCAGGACCAGGGTGAAAGCCATGAAGAATGCGCCGGTGTATCCACCTTTATCGGCCTGTTTGTCGGCTTTATTGACGAGCCAGCCCGGGAGGGTGATTTCAAACATGCCCAGGAAGGATGCCGCAAAGAACATAAAGATCAGGAAGAAGAACACATTGGGGATCCAGTGGGTGCTGAGGAAATTGGCGAAGTTGGCGCCAAGTGTGACGGCAACGATAGTTCCGATAACAGTATAAATAACTATGATCGAAAGCCCGTAAACAATAGCCTGCATGCGCCCCTTGCGCTTGTTTTCACTTCCTTTCATGAAGAAAGTGACGGTCATGGGGATCATGGGGAAAACGCAGGGAGTGATGATGGCGGCAAGGCCGGCCAGGAAGCTGATCAAAAAGAAGATTAGCAGAGATTTGTCCTTTTCGGTGCCGGCAGGGCCCGAACTGTACTGAGTTAACCGGGCGCTGTCGGTTTTTGTATTGCAGCAGGCTTTAGCAGTCCCGGTTTTAGCAGTGTCTTTTACTGAAGCAGCCTGGCCTTGGCTGGCTGCGGCATTGGCGGCAGCCGTTGCATTCCCCTGGGCGGCTGTGGTCTTAACGCCCTGATCATGCGATTTTGCAGTAGCATTCCCTTCAGGATTTCCCTTGATGGCAAGTTCAAAGGCAACATCGGTGGGAGCAATGCACGAACGGTCGTTACAGCACATGAAATAAATACTGCCCCTGACCGTGAAATCATTTTTTGAAAGGACCTTGATTTTTTGTTTGAAGATAGCTTTATCCGGGAAAAAGGTTAGCACCATATTTTGCATTTGCGGATCTTTTTCCTTTACCCCCTTGGGTTCGACAACTTTTCCCATAAGTTCATAATCAGCGCTTTTGGTGAAAGTGAACTCGGTTGGCACAGGCCCGTCGGGAATGACCTCCTGGGAGTAGGTATGCCATCCCCTGTCGGAATTGGAAATCAGCAGAAGTGTGGCTTCACCGGGCTTTGTTTGATCAACTTTGAAGGTCCATTTTACCGGTTCCAGTATCTGTGCGAACAGGAACAATGGCATCAAGGCAAATGCCATGAGAAAAAGACGGGATTTTTTCATAAGCTCCGGATTCAAGTTGTTAGGGCGCAAAGGTAGGGAAAATGGTGCAATACTAAGCGTTTGGCAAAGCCAAAATGAGCACACAAAAGAAATAAAGATTGGTGCGAATAAATAGCGAAATAGCGAAAACTGATGAAATCACGGTCACCTGATTGAAAACAACAATTGGCAAGAATAAAAAGCGTTTGTTATTAAACGTATCCCATGAGAACCCATTCAATCCTGATCAGCCTTGGTTTTTTGTTTTCTTTTACTCATCAGGCCATCGGCCAGAACGACCTTAAAGACCATATAGACAGGTATGTGCAAGCCAAGACGGATTTCTATAACTTCAGCGGCGCTGTGCTTGTGGCAAGGAAAGACAGCATCATTTTGCAAAAAGGCTACGGTCTTGCCGACAGGGAATGGGATATTGCCAACACTGCCGATACCAAATTCAGGATAGCTTCCAACACCAAACAATTTACTGCTGCCGCCATTCTTCAGTTAGAGGCCCTGGGCAAACTGAACCTGGATGACAAGCTGGGCAAATATTTTTCAGGGTTTCCTTATGGGGATACCGTGACTATTCACATGCTGCTGACCCACTCGTCGGGGATCCAGGATTATTATGAACTTGAGCAATTCAGGAATATTCAGCCGCTTTCCATATCAAAGGATTCAATGGTTGCACTGATGAGGAGACAGCTTTTTTATTTCCTGCCGGGCAAGGATATAGGGTACAGCAATACTGGGTATTTCCTCTTAGGACTTATAATAGAGAAATGCTCAGGAATGAGCTATGAGAATTATCTGACTGAACATATTTTTAAGGTTGCGGGAATGGAAAATACCGGGATTGACAGGTACGACACCATACTTCAAAGACGGGCAAAGGGTTACCTGGGCTCATCAAACGGTACAGTGAATGCTTTCGATGAGAATTACCGGACTGGGACACTGTTTGCAGTCGGTTCCATATATTCAACAGTTGAAGACCTGTATAAGTTTGAAAAGGCCCTGGATGGAAATTCGATTTTGAACCTTGCTTCGAAGAAAAAAATGTTCAGCCAATATGGTTATGCGATCGCAGAGGAGAAAAAAAAGGAAGACCCGGCAAATACCTTTCCCGGGGAGATGGATCCCTATTGGTTTCATGAAGGTTATGGTGTTCAGGTAGATACATTCCTTACTCATAAGCGGTATTACACCCGTGGTTATACTGCGGGGTTTAAATCAACCGTTTACCGCTTCGTTGATGATAAAGTATGCATTATAGTGCTGCAGAACAATGAAGAAGTTCCTGATGCAGTAGCCGAGCCTGTATCTGCAATGGTCTTCGGCAAAGATCTGCAAATGCCGTACAAACATGTACCGGTTAAAACAGACCTGGGATCATTTCATAAATACCTCGGAACCTGGGTTGGAAAGGTCTATGACTATGATATGACCTTTACTGTTTTTATAAGGGACGGAAAGCTTTACCGGGGGTTTGAAGGCCATCCCGATATTGAATTAATACCTGAATCCGGGACCAGGTTCTTTTACGGTGACGGGCAGGACAAACAGTTTGAATTTGTGCAGGATGCGAAGGCTGAAGTAACTCAGGCCTGGTTTATCAGCAGCGGCGCCAGGTTTCGATGGAATAAAATCAAATAAGTTGGTTTTACGGATCAGGCTCCGGCCGGCATTAAATGATTTTTAAACACAGGATTTTTGTTGTTTTTGATGTGATCCTGAACCTCTGGTCGATCCGCCGGCCGACAACCCAGACGATCTTGCCGGAACTGCAAAGAACATAGGTTTGTTCTTTGTCGGGCACGGCAACCTTCTCATTAATAAGCAGGTCGCTCACTTTTTTCTTTCCTTTCATCCCGAAAGGATGAAAGCTATCGCCAGCTTTCCATTTCCTGATTTCCAGGGGAAAATCCAGTTTGTCAAAATCGAGGCTGGCATATTCTTTTCCTGCCGGTATGGTATCGTCTTTATGATAATCCTTAACAGATACTTTAAGTTTAAGGGGGTGCGAAATGCTTTTTGTTTTTTCAGATATCATCTTTACCGGTTCATCATCCCTGCCCGGAAGCGGCTGTATGATCAGTGAATTCCTGCCGGTTATAGCCCTGTGTGTGGGGGATAAGAACTTTCTGCCGCTTCCCCCTTTAAGATTTGCCAGGATACCGGCAACTACGCTGGAATTAAATCCGTATTCAGAAAGAATTTCCCAGGCATAAAGTTCGATGGGGGAAGAATTTTCCAAAGCATCGATATCGATTATTGTTTTACCTTTTTGCTTTTTAACCAGTCCTGATATTTTTCTTTCAATTTCCTTTTTGCCGATCTCTTCCCATCCCCTGAGGATATTTATTTCGGAAGTCAGGGTCCTTCGGAAGTCAGGATTTAGAGTTTCAATCAGTGGAATTACTTTCAAGCGGATCTTGTTACGGATGTATTTGTCTTCCAGGTTCGAGCTGTCCTCCCTGTAACTTATCCCATGGGCCTCTGCATAAGCTGCTATGTCTTTGCGGAAAGCAAAAAGCATGGGTCTTACAATTACAGACTGTTTAGGAAGAATACCGTGCAAACCCGGGATCCCGGTTCCCCTTATCATGTTGATCAAAAAAGTTTCGGCCTGGTCGTCAAGGTGGTGGGCTGTTGCAATGCAATCAAACTTTTCAGAGGATCTGATCTCTTCAAACCACAGGTACCTGAGCTCTCTTGCCGCCATCTGCACCGATATCCCGTTAAGCACGGCATATTCAGCAGTTTTAAACCGCTTAGTAAAAAAAGGGACCTTGTATCCGGAGGCAAGATCTCTCGTGAATTTCTCCTCCGAATCGCTTTCTTTTCCCCTCAGGCCAAAATTGCAATGGGCTATACCGAAAGTATAGCCTGCCCTGTAAAACAGCCTGGACATAACCACCGAGTCGATCCCTCCCGAAACGGCAAGCAAAATGCGGTCGGTTTTCAGGAACAGGCTGTTAGTCTTAATAAACGATGTAAAATGACGGATCATCGGAAGCCGTAATAATCTGTCGGATAAAGATAAGGCAAATTTACGATTCCTTATTCCCTGATAAACTTAGCTGAACCGGAAGTCCCGCCGGAGTATACCTTCAGCATATAAAGGCCCGAGGGCAAGGAATTGATATCTATTTCGGTTTTATTGCTGTTCAGCAGATGGCTTAGCATCTGCTGTCCCATGAGGTTATAAATAACCACTGATCCGTTTTGAGGCTCAGACTGAAAACCCGCCGGTAGTTCAATCGTTATTTGATCGCGGGCCGGATCAGGATAGACGATGAAACTGATTGATGGGCTCTTTTCTTCAATGCCAACACCTCCATCGATGGTCTTTAACACAGAACCTTTGTTTCCGACCAGGTATCCTGTTTTAGGGTCACTGAAATAAACATAGTGAATATCAGTGCTTGTCCCGGTAAACAGGTTAAACCAGCTTACCCCTCCATCAAGTGATTTCAGGAGGGTCCCGTTGATTCCGGTAGCATATGCCGTATTGACGGCAGGGAAACACATTGAAAAAAGGTCTTCGGTGGTATTAGAGACTACCAGGACCCAGGTAGTCCCTGCATCTGCCGTGCTGATGATTGTCCCGTTAACACCTATGGCAAATCCTGTATCTGCAGTCTTGAACATGACTGAGAGAAGGGCGTTATCGGTAGGTGATACTTTGCCCTCCCAGTTTAAGCCTCCATCGGTACTTTCCATAATGGCCCCGAAAGCTCCAACCAGGTAACCTGTATTAGGATCGGTAAAATAGCAGGACCTGTATTCAGTGGTATAACCCCCTGCATATGCCGCTATCCAGGTTGCGCCGGCATCCGTTGTTTTGAGTATAGTTCCCTGGCTTCCCACGACAAAGCCTGTATTGGCGTCGAGGAAATAAACATAGTTCAGGTTATTGCTTGTACCCGAGCTAAGGGTGTCCCATGAAACTCCCCCGTCGATCGTTTTTATAATCCTCCCTTTCATGCCCACGGCATAGCCTACATCGGGGCTGGTAAAGAGAATTGACTTAAGATCAGTGCTGGTGTTTGAATTCAACAATGCCCATGTGGCTCCGGCATCGGCTGATGCTATGATAGTTCCCGACGAACCGGCAAGAAAGATGTTCCCGTTTGAAGTAAAAGCACCTGAAAAAAGATCCTGGGTTGTGATTGAAGTCTGGCAGTTCCAGGTGGCGCCGGCATCGGTGGTCTTAATAACGGTTCCAGTATTACCAACGGCGTACAGTACGTCGGGGTTCGTGGATGTTGCAGAAACGAGGAGGTTTGAGGAGCCGGTATTTAAGAGGCTCCAGCTGTTACCGGCATCGGTTGTTTTAAGTATTCCGCCGAAACCGGTGATATAACCGATGTTGTCGTCGGTAAAGAAGACCGACATGGGCAAAAAGCTTAAGGCCCGGGTTTGAAGTTCCCAGCTTGTTCCCCCGTTCACGGTCTTCAGCACAACTCCATCAGAAGCCAGCGGATAGCTACCGCCCACAATATAACCCGTGTTCGCATCGGTAAAGTAAACCGATTTGAGGTTTACAACATAGCCTGTGAGCTGCCTCACCCAGCTTTGCCCTCCATTGTCGGTCCTGAGGATAGCTCCACTGTCGCCTGCCGCAATAGCAACAGAAGGGTTGATGAAAAAAATGGATCTGAGGTTAAGGGTAAGCCCTGTTGCAAGCACCTGCCAGTTTGCTCCGGCGTCGGTTGTTTTGGCGATCAAACCCTGGTCCCCGGCAATATAACCTGTATCGGCATTAAGAAAATGAACGGAATTAAGATTGTTATGAATGTCGGTGGAAAGAACCGACCAGCTGGCGCCGCCGTTGCTTGTCTTTAGAATCCTTCCGTACAAACCTACTGCAAACCCCTCGACAGGATCGGGAAAATCAACAGACAGGAGGTTATAATCACTCACCGGTTCAATGGCCGACCAGGTATCTCCTCCGTTGGTCGTTTTTACGATGGCCCCGCTGTTCCCGACAGCAAAACCTGTATTCGGATCTGTGAAAATAATGGAATTCAGGGTGCTTACCTGGGGTTTAGGATTAAGCCATTGCCAATCCTGTGATTCTGCCAGGTTCCAGAAAAGGAGCAGGGACAGAAGAATCAAAAATTGTTTCATTTCTTGGATTATTTTATATCCCAGACGTCTCCGCTGTTCAGCAGATCATCTACGTTCCTGATCTTGCTGTTTTCCTTTGCGTATTTGATCTGTTCTTCCACCATATCGTCGTATGTGGGAAACATAGCTGAACGGATCACTCCGAATACCATTGGGAAATGAGGAGGCGCAAGCTTAGCCAGCATCAGGTGAATGCCTGGATCCTGGTTGTATGCGTCATGAATGAGGATGTCATCCGCAGTCACTCCATTAATACCGATTTCAACGACTTCAAGCATGGTATCCTTAAGGATGAGTCCTTTTTCATTATTCTTTCCCCAGGTCATGGGCTGGCCGTTCTTTACCAGAAGCATATTCTCATCCTTATGTTCCTTGCCTATCACATCATTATGAGCTTTATCGGCGAAGATGATGCAGTTTTGCATGATCTCGATGATGGAAGTACCGTCATGCTTGGCTGCTTCGAACATGGCTTCGGTCATCATGGTGATGTTGTTGTCGGGGACGCGGGCGTAGAATGTGCCCTGGGCGCCCATCACAAGTTCACCCACATTGAAAGGATGTTCTATGGTACCCTGGGGAGAGGTTTTGGTTACCTTGCCCATGGGGGTGGTTGGGGAATACTGCCCCTTGGTCAGTCCATAGATCTGGTTATTAAAGAGAAGAATATTGATATCTACGTTTCGGCGGATGACGTGAATGAAATGGTTCCCGCCGATTGCCAGCGAGTCCCCGTCACCGGTAGCCATCCAGACACTGAGTCTTGGATTTGCAATTTTAACGCCCGTGGAAATGGCTGCGGCTCGACCGTGGATGCCATGAATACCGTAGGTGTTGACATAGTATGGGAAGCGCGATGAGCATCCGATACCGGATATCATGCAGAAGTTTTCCTTGCGGTACCCGATTTTCGGGAAAACCCTTTCAACTGCTGCAAGTATGGCATGTGCTCCGCAACCGGGGCACCATTTTACCATCTGGTCGCTTTCAAAATCGGCTTTGGACAACTGAACGGTGGTACGTTCAATGGTTGTATTTACGAAATCCATATTATTTCTCCTCCAGGATTTGATTGAATTTATCGTTTAACTCATTGATCATGAACGGCAGTCCCTGAACCTTGTTGAACTGGTGAAAGTTCGGAAGGGGGAATTTCATCTTCAGGTAGTTCACAAACTGCCCGCTGTTGAGCTCGCATACCAGGATCTTTTTAAAACCTTTCAGGACTTTTTCGGTATTTTTGGGGAGCGGACTGATGTAATGGAAATGGGCATGGCTGATGCTTTTGCCTTCAGACTGGGCTTTTTTCACTGCAGAATGCACAGCGCCATAGGTTCCTCCCCAGCTAACAACGAGAAGATCTCCTTTTTTATTGCCGTCGATTTCCTGGTCGGGGATGACATCGGCAATCTTTTCAACTTTTGCGGCACGCAGGTCAACCATGACCTGGTGGTTCATGGGATCCATGGAAACCACGCCGGTGATATTTTCTTTTTCAAGTCCGCCGATGCGGTGGCGGAGGCCGTCGGTTCCCGGGAGAGCCCACTGGCGGACGAGGGTTTCGGCATCCCGTTTATAGGGTTTGTAATCCTTGTCGTTGGCTTTGGCGATAGGCGGGTTGATCGGCGGCATTTCGGACATTTTGGGTATACGGAAGAGAGCTGATCCGAACCCGAGATAGCCATCGGTAAGAAGGATGGCCGGGGTCATATGTTCCATCGACAGTTTGGCTGTCATATAAGCATAGTTAAAGCAATTGTCGGCAGTGGAAGCAGCGATGACAATAACCGGGCCGTCGCCGTTTCTTCCGAAGAGGGCCTGCATGAGGTCCGATTGTTCCGATTTGGTGGGAAGCCCGGTAGAGGGGCCTCCGCGCTGTACGTCGACAATGATTAGCGGAAGCTCTGTCATTACTGCAAGGCCGATGGCTTCGCTCTTTAATGAAAGGCCGGGGCCCGAGGTGGTAGTACAAGCCATGGATCCGGTATAGGCTGCTCCAATGGACGAGCATATCCCAGCGATCTCATCTTCGGCCTGGAAAACTTTTGCACCCAGTGATTTATGCTTTGCAAGTTCCATGAGGATCTCGGTGGCAGGGGTGATGGGGTAGGAGCCAAGGAATAAAGGCCTGCCCGATTTCTCGGAAGCTGCAAGCAAACCCCAGGCTGTTGCAGTGTTGCCGGTGATATTGCGATAACGGCCTTTGGGCATTTTGGCTGCACCGACCTGGATAACCGATTCCAGGGCTTCAACGGTATCTGCATAATTGTACCCGGCCTGGATCGCAACTTTATTGATCTCAACCAGCTTCGGGTTCTTTTTGAAACGTTCCTCGAAATAATTAAAGGCCATTTTCAGGTCACGGTTGAAAATAAAATACAGGATGCCGAGGGCGAACATGTTCTTGGAGCGTTCGGCTGTTTTGTTGTCAATGCCAAGTTCCTTCAGGCTTTCCTTTGTCATGGCTGTGATGGGAGCCTTGATCATATGATAGGCTTCGAGGCTGTGATCTTCGAGGGGGTTTTGTTTATACCCTGCTTTTTCGATGGATTTTTCATCAAAAGCATCGGTGTCGACCAGGATGGTTGCGCCTTTTTTGGCCCATTTAAGGTTCGCTCTGAGTGAGGCGGGGTTCATGGAGACAAGGACGTCGACCATGTCACCAGTGGTAAAGATCTTCTCGGAGCCCATATGGACCTGGAAACCGGAAACCCCTGCCACGGTGTTTTGAGGAGCCCTGATTTCGGCTGGAAAATCGGGGAAAGTGGCGAGGTCATTCCCGGCCAGGGCAGCTGAGTCGGAGAATACGGAACCTGAAAGTTGCATCCCGTCGCCGGAATCGCCGACGAACTTCACAACTACGCTTTCCTTCTCTACAATTTGTCTTTTAGTGTGCGGCATCGTTATGTGTTTTTTAGAGCCGACAAAGGTAAGAAAAAATCATGATGTATGAATATCGGATGCGAGATGAGCAACGCAAAGCGTTGCTGATGATAGCGCTTCGCGCTGATGTTGGCGCTTCGCGCGGATGCGGGATGAGGGCGCTTCGCGCCCGATATCTTGATAATTGGTATCCAGTAACCCAGTATCCAGTAACCCAGTACCCAGTACCCAGTACCCAGTACCCATCCTTCCTTTCTGTTAAAAATTTCACATTACTTGTCTTTTGGGTTTGGTAAAAATGTTTATCTTTGCAGAGGAAACAGAATTAATAACCAAGCCTGTTATTAAACAGGCATAAACTCAATAAGTCATGGCTTACAAGATTAATGAAGATTGCACTGCTTGTGGAACCTGCATCGATGAGTGCCCCGTTGAAGCAATTTCCGAAGGTGATATCTATAAGATTAACCCCGAAACTTGCACCGATTGCGGAGCATGCGCTGATGTATGCCCTGTAGAAGCAATTCATCCGGAATAAAAGTGCAGAAAGCAAACATAAGGGGCGGCTCAATTCATTGAGCCGCCCCTTATGTTTTTTAGCTGAATTCTTTCAGATCGAGGGTGTTCCCGTCGAACACTGCATAGGTGAAATGAGTGATCCAGTCACCCAGAACTACTTGCGTGGCTTTTTGTGAAATGCTTGCCGCCACGGGAAAATGATAATGCCCATAAACCAGGTAATCGAGATCGGGATGCTGTTTGATAAGATCGCGGGAATAGGTTACCAGCCTTTCATTGATCTGCCGCAGGTTCCTTTCTTCTTCCTTTTTTTCTTTTTGAAGGGCGGCATTCCGGCTCTTCCTCGACCAGAACAAGGCCATACTGATGCCCAGGTCGGGATGGATCAGCCTGAAAAGCCATTGGTTAAACCGGCTGGCAAATACTTTTTTGATAAACTTATACCCCTGGTCACCGGGGCCAAGCCCGTCGCCATGAGCCAGGTAAAAATTTTTTCCGTTCAATGTCCTGAATTCCGGGTCCCGGTGAAGTTGTAAGCCCACCTCTTCCTGCAAATAGGAAAATGCCCACATGTCGTGGTTCCCCCTGAAAAGATGAACAGGGATGCCCGAGTCGGTAATCTCGGCAAGCATGCCCAGCAGCCTTGTATATCCCCTGGGAACCGCAGTCCTGTATTCAAACCAGAAATCAAAAAGATCACCCATCAGGAATATTTCCGAAGCATCCTTCCTGGCCATTGCTAGCCAGCGAACAAGCTTTTTTTCCCTTTCAAGGCTTTGTTTTTTATCGGGTATCCCGAGATGAAAATCCGATGCAAAATATATCTTTCCGTTCATAGTACGCCGGCAAATATCGGAAATTTTATTTGGAATGTTGTTTCATGGTTTCTATGGCCCTTTCCTGTATTATCCTCTGATGATGGAATGCTGCATGCTTATTGCCCGGAAAAGCCTTGTTGAGTAAACTGTCGAGCCTGAGAAAATAAACCGAGTCGGTGTTAAACGTCAATACCGGGTTTACACCCAGGCCCTGGTTCAATACGAGCAGGGAAGTGAGACTGTTCAAATGGCGGCTCAGGTATTCGATTTCAAGCGCCCTCTGCTTTTCCCATAAGGGTTTGAGCGATTCATCCAGCTTCAGCGACAGCAAGGCAAAATCAGGATCATCCTGGTGGCTCAGGAGCACATTCTCCAGCGAATCATATATTTTCCTGCCGGCATTGGTCGAATTGAAAAATTCAAGGAGGTCGCTGCTGGCTGCTGATCCTTTTAAAACGGCGCCATAAGGAAAGGATGTTGTTTCCGCAGTTACTGCAACCGAATCCCCGGGTTTAAGCTCAATCACGAGGGGCGGCCGTTCCGGCAGGCTCAGGAGGTACAGCCCTGCATCCTTTGACAAAATCCTGAACGAAAAAGTTCCCGCTGAAGCCAGGATAAGGGAATCGACTGTGGTAGAGTACTGCATCCCCAGTTCCTGCAGCTTCAGCAACTGCCCGGTGGAGCCCTCGATTTTTCCGCTAACAAGGGTGTTCCCCTGTTTGGTCCGGATACAGGAAACAGCCATCAGCAAACATATAAGAATAAAAAAAACTGCAAGCCTTCTCATTTCAATTCTGCTTTGATCTTCTTCACGATGAACTTATCAATAGGAAACGTAAAATCCTCTTCTTTTAGTGAGTATATCTTCATCCACCTGAAACTCTGGGCCCCGTCAATGGCCGGGATGTCGTTTTTGACTTCGGTGGATTGAAAATGGTACGGCTTTTCAATCTGCACCCTGTAATATACATTGAACAGTTGCATGTGGGAAGGCAGCAAAGTGGTGGGCTGGTAAAAATCGGTCGTATAAAAATGGGAAATGACGCTGATTTCAGAGTTCAGTTCTTCCATAAATTCCCTTTTCAGGCAATCTATGGTTCCTTCGCCGAATTCCAGAGCACCTCCCGGGAACTTCGTCATGTAAATGCCCAGCCGGAATTCGTCGGTGAGCAGTATGCTGCCATCCGCAGTAAACAAGCCATAGATCCTTATGTTAAATTTATTTTCAGGCATGATTTTTTCTCCCTTTAAGGTAGGTTTCCGGACTCATGACAGCCATTCTGCTGTGTTTGAAATCCCTGGTATTACGTGTTATGATAATGGATATCAACGGATGACTTTCTGCCGAATAATTCTGGAGCGCGTCTTCAAAATCAGTGAACTCTGAATAAATAGCCGAGTTTACTATCCCTGGCGGCATAGAGAGTGTCTTTACTATACTCTCAAGTTTTATAAACTGTGCAATGATTTTTTTATGAGAGGCTGATTTATACAGGATGTAATATGCATTGCTGTATGTCAGTGCAGAAGTGTACGCAATGACTTTACCTTTCTGAGCAAGCATAAAGATATCTGCAGACTGTTCTGAAAATGGCAGCCGGCCAGTCAGCAGGTCAAGTATCACATCGGTATCAAGGAACAGATGATCCATTTACCTGTATTTTTTTGTTAAGGCAGATTTCAGTTCATTTTTGTAATCAATTCCTTCTGGCAATGGGATTGATCCTTTCAAAGATGAAATCAGGGGGGAGTATGCTGATTGTTGTTCGGCCTCCTCTTTGCTTATCTGTGTCTTCAAATAGGTCTCAACCATGTTTGACAGGCTTCGTCCCGATTTACGTGCTGCAATTTTTGCTTTCATTATAACACCCTCATCTATGGTCAGAGTAAGTTTAATATTCATTACACGTGTATTTATAAATACAAAGATACGTGTATTGATTTTAAAATACAAATAATTTACTCTCTTAATCCGGGAATGTTCAAAAAGTGATATTTAAGGCAGATTATTTCACCGCCCTTGTGATCTGTCTTTTCCCCGGGGGACCGGGAATTTTTTCCGTGATGAATCCCGCGGCTTTCAGAGACCTGACCACATCGCCTTTAACAGAATAAGTAGTCAGGACCGCCCCGGGTTTCATAGCCCTGATAAGTTTCATGAAGATTTCGGTAGTCCATAATTCGGGCTGTGATGCAGGCGAAAAAGCATCAAAATACACGAGATCGAACTGGCCAGGTTCCGGTGAGTAATCCTCAAGTTTTATGTGAATTTTATGTATGCGGAAGAAGTTGCTGATTCCCTCGGTCTTACCCCAAACCGCAAGGTGCAGCTTTCCGAAAATATTTGAATAATCTAAGGAAGACAGCATGGGTGGATAATTGAGCTCCGACCATACCTCTTCAGCCAGGGGAAAGGCTTCAACAGCGGTGTACCAAACATGCTTTCCCAAAGTTTCCGCCTCGACCAGGGTAAGCAATGCATTCAGGCCGGTGCCGAAGCCTATTTCAAGGACCTTGATCGTTTCGGCAGTCGCTTTGACATGCCGAAAGCCAGTATCAATAAAAACATGACGTGATTCCTGAATAGCGCCGTGAGTCGAATGGTACGCTTCGTTCAGGTCAGTATTAAGAATGGTATGGGAAGAATCCCCTGTGACTATAAGTTGCAATTACCTTTTAAATTCCTTATTCCGAAAATGTTCTCTTTATTTGTACATGGTACATTGTACATGGTACATTGTACATGGTACATTGTACATGGTACATTGTACATGGTACATTGTACATGGTACATTGTACATTGTATATTGTATATTGTACATCTTACCGCAGTCTCACATACTTGTTCGGCTTGTATTCATGCATGATCCCGTAAATGGTTTCGAATACATTCTCGGCATTGGGGTTCGAAAAATAATCCCCGTCGTTGCTGTATGCCGGGCGATGGTCTTTGGACGTAATCGTGCGGGGCTCTATATCAAGGAACCTGTAACCTTTCTGGTCCTCCAGGACTTTCTGCATCATAAAGGCAGTGGCGCCGCCGGGAACGTCTTCGTCGAAGAAAACGATCTTGTTGGTCTTCCTGAGCGAGTTGACAATGGTACCATTCAGGTCGAAGGGGATGAGCGACTGCACGTCGATAAGCTCAACAGAAATATTAAAATCCTTAAGCTGGTTCACTGCTTCCTGGGCAATGCGAACGCATGAGCCGTAAGTGACCAGGGTGATGTCGCTGCCTTCGTTCAGGATCTCGGGAATACCTAAAGGAACCCTGAACCTGCCTATGTTTGCCGGCATTTTCTCCTTGAGGCGGTACCCGTTCAGAGGTTCGATAATGAGGGCGGGATCATCCGAGGCAATCATGGTATTGTAAAATCCCGCAGCCTGGGTCATGTTCCTGGGGACGAGCACATACACCCCTCGAATGGAGTTGATGACCATGCTCAGGGGGGATCCCGAATGCCAGATGCCAACAAGCCTGTGCCCCCGGGTGGAGATTATCATAGGAACTTTTTGCCCTCCTTTGGTACGGTAATGTGTAGTGGCAATATCATCGCTCAGGACCTGCAAACCGTAAAGGAGGTAATCAAAATACTGTATTTCGGTAACGGGCCTGAGGCCCCTTAAGGCAAGCCCCAGACCCTGGCCAAGAATGGTCAGTTCGCGTATGCCTGTGTCGAACACCCTTTCTTCCCCGTATCTGGCCTGAAGGCCTTCGAGGGTCTGGTTCACCCCTCCGATCTTGCCGACATCCTCACCGAAATAGACCATAAGGGGGTTGTTTTTCAGCAGGTAGTCATTGTTTGCAACGAGGATTTCACGGCCAGTCACAACAGGGGAATCTTCGTTAAAGGCGGGGAGTATGCCTTCAACTTTAACAGCAGCCTGTGCCGACTGGCTGTATAGATGGGAGCTGTAACGTTCGGTATTCAGCTTCGCCTGTTCTGCCATCCATACTTCAAGGTCGGCTTTCATAGGCTTTTTCATGCTGCAGTTTGTGCAAACATCCCGCAGTATCTTCTTTGCCGATGAGATGACATCTTTACGGATAGGCTCGGCAACCATCTGAAGGTCAGCGATAATTTTGTCGATGCGGTCCTGCTTTTTGCAGGGGCAATGGGTGGTCTGGACCACTTTAACCAGGTGTTCCCTTTCGGCTTTGATAGGCGCCTGGTAAGCTTTCCATGCCGAGTCCCGGGCCGACCTGGCTGACTTTACGGCCTCCGCTTCGAGCTGGTCAAGTTCGGGAGCTGTTGCAATGCCTGTTGATATGATCCATTCACGCATTTTGAGATTGCAGTCAAACTCCTTCTCCCAGGCCAGGCGCTCAGGCGATTTATAACGTTCATGGGATCCTGAAGTGGAATGCCCCTGGGGCTGGGTGAGTTCAGTAACATGGAACACCACAGGCACATGATCTTTCCTGCATACCGAGATCCCTTCGTCAAACATATCGAGCAGGGCGGGGTAATCCCATCCCCTGCAAGAATAAAGCAGAATGCCTCCCGGTTTATCCTTGTCTTTTACAAATCCTTTCAGTACCTCCGAAATGCTTTCTTTGGTGGTCTGGTACTTTTTAGGAACGCTTATGCCGTATCCGTCGTCCCAGATGGCGAGGGCCATGGGAACCTGCTGTACCCCTGCTGCATTAATGGTTTCCCAGAAATGACCTTCGGAAGTTGAGGCATCGCCTATCATCCCGAAAGCAACTTCATCACCGTTCATAGTAAATTTTTTCCCTGCTTCCTGCATTGCCTTATTGCTCCTGAATGTTTTTGAAGCCAGGGCAAGGCCGAGAAGGCGGGGCATCTGGGCTGCAGTGGGTGATATGTCGCCCGAGGAATTTTTTTGTTTCGTAAGGTCTTTCCATTCCCCTTTTTCGTCAAGGCTGCGAGTGGCGAAATGGTTGTTCATCAGCCTCCCGGCATTATCGGGGTTCCTCGTGAGATCCGTGTCGCCGTATAGGTGGGCAAAGAAACGTTCCTTGTCGGACAGCCCGGCCGCCATCATGAATGTTTGTTCACGGTAATACCCCGCTCTCCAGTCACCCTGCCTGAAAAATTTGGCCATGGTGATCTGTGGCACTTCCTTCCCGTCACCGAAAATCCCGAAATTGGCTCTTCCGCCCAGGGCTTCGCGACGCCCGAGCAGGCTGATCTGCCTGGATTCACATGCCAGCCGGTAGTCGGCAAGGACCTCTTCCTTTTTGAATTGTCGTTTCCTGCTCATACTTTTCATAGAGAATTTGAAAATTGAATACTTGAGTAATCGAATAACCGAATTTTGAATTCAGAATTCAGAATATTCCAACTGTTAATAATTTTCGCCCAACAACTCAAAATATGCCTGTGGATGCTGGCAGGCGGGACAGTTCTGGAGCGCCTTGCTGCCGAAGTGGATGTACCCGCATTTCCTGCAAATCCAGTAAACCTTTTCTTCTTTTTCGAAGATCCTGTTCTTTTCCATATTGTCGAGGAGTTTCCTGTACCTTTTCTCATGATGCTCTTCAACCTGGGAGATCAGTTTGTAAGCGATGGCGACTTTAGGAAAACCTTCCTCGGCAGCCATTTTCGCAAATGCAGGGTATAGCTCAGTCCATTCCTCATGCTCTCCGTCTGCCGCAGCTTTCAGGTTCTCGGCCGTAGTCCCGATAACCCCTGCAGGATAAGTGGCCGTGATCTCAAGCGGGCCTCCCTCGAGGAAACGGAAGAATGTTTTAGCATGGGACTCTTCGTTGAGCGCGGTCTCCATAAACAAAGCGGAAATTTGCTCATACCCTTCTTTTTTCGCCTGCTTTGAATAGTATGTGTAGCGGTTTTTAGCCTGGGATTCGCCTGCAAATGATTTCAGAAGATTCTTTTCGGTGCTGGTACCTTTGATCGATTTTTCCATAATGAGTTCTTTTTCTCAAAGATAAGGCAAAGAAAGCAATTGTGATTGGGGCCTTACGATTACGAATTCAATCTCTCCCGGCAAAATCCCCTGTGTATTGCAATCTGAAATCAGCCATTTCCCCTAATCCATAGGGATGTAGTCTTCCTTGCCAACCCCGCAGATAGGGCATACCCAGTCGCCGGGTATGTTATCAAAATTTGTCCCCGGGGCTATGCCTGAATCGGGATCCCCTTCGGCCGGATCATACACATGGCCGCAAATGGTACATTTGAACTTTTTCATTTTTTATTTTCTATCCAGTTAATGATTTTATCACAGTCGGGAACATCCGTGGGAGGAACCATTCCAATCAGTTTCCCGTTTTCATCGATCATGAACTTCTGGAAATTCCATTTTACAGGGGCATCCATGACCCCGTTCTCGTCTTTGTTCGTGAGCCAGGAGTACAAAGGATCAATGTTCTTCCCTTTCACCGAGATCTTCGACATCATGGGAAAAGTCACCCCGAATTTCGTACTGCAGAATTCCCTGATCTCGCCATTAGTGCCGGGTTCCTGCGACATGAAGTTGTTGGCAGGGAACCCGATGATCACAAAATCCTTCCCGGAATATTTTTTATAAAGCGCTTCCAGTTGCGCATACTGGGGGGTGTAGCCGCATTTTGATGCGGTGTTTACAACAAGCACCTTTTTCCCCTTCAGGCTTGAAAGATCGAAAGGTTTGCCTTCAAGAGTTGTTGCCTTGAAATCATAAAATGATTTACTTGTCTGGGAATTAGCTATATTTATCATGGCTGTAAATGCGATTATCAAACTTAAAAACTTCATACCTTTGAATTTACTTTAAAATTTACTTTGGTTCATTACGTATGCAAATGTACAAAAAAATATTTCTATTTATAATAATTCTAAATTATTCATTACTTTCGTGCCGCGAAAGTCCGGATGCAAGTTCAAATACCTCCCCCGGTTTAAAATCTGAAAATATGACAAAAATTGAAATAAAAGAAGGGGCAATGGCTCCAGGTTTCACCCTGCCTTCACAGGATGGAAGCATGGTAAGCCTATCGCAGTTTTTAGGAAAAAAAACGATCGTATTGTTTTTTTATCCCAAGGATGAATCCTACGGCTGTACAAAGGAAGCCTGCAGTTTCAGGGATAATTACGAGGTTTTCCAGGAAGCCGGGGCCGAGCTTATCGGGATCAGCGCCGACGACCAGGCTTCCCACAAATCATTTGCCTCACATCATAAGTTGCCGTTCATTCTCCTTTCCGACCCTGAGCGCAAGGTGGCCGGGCTTTACAATGTTGGCAAAACCATGGGTCTGATCCCAGGCAGGGCGACTTATGTGATCGATAAAAAGGGTGTGATACGGAAGATATTTTCTTCACAGTTCAATTTTCAGAAACACATCGAGGAAGCCATTAAAATTGTGAAGGAAATTTAATCTTTTTTGTAAGTTTCTTCAGAATTTTTCGAAGACCCCTAGCCCGAACAGGGCGAAATCATACTTCACGGGGTCTAAATTATCGAATTGCCGTAACACTTTATCAAGTTCCTGAACTGCTTTAGCATCATTTTGCTTCCTTTTAAGCAACCCCAGTTTTCGTGCAACGTTCCCAGAATGAACATCAAGAGGACAAGACAAGATTGATGGAGAGATTTTATCCCAGATGCCAAAATCTACACCCGCATCGTCTTTACGAACCATCCACCTTAAGTACATATTTACCTTTTTTGCAGCCGAACCATTGTATGGATCTGGAATATGTTTTCGGGTTCTTGTAGGATTTTGAAGAGAAAAGAACTCCTTTTTTAAATAATGAATAGCAGGCTGAGTGGATTTGTCGGTATGGTATGTATTAAAAACACCTTCTAAGCCATTTTTACTAATATATAATGATTGTAAGGCTTTGATAAATACGATTAAGTCGGTTGAATTGAATGTACGGTGAACGAAGCCATCTAGTTTATCCAAATGTCTTTCCCTATGATTCAATATAAAATCATAGGGCGATTGACTCATCAACATCATCAAGCGTTTTGCACTGTTTATAATAGAAACTCTGTTGCCCCAAGAGATGGTAGCAGTTAAAAAACCAGAGATTTCTACGTCTTCCTTGAGAGAAAACATGTGTGGAATCTGCACTGGGTCAACTTCAATAAAATTGGTTGTATTGTATTGCCTAACCTTTTCATCAAGAAATTCCCGCAGTTCTATAATACCTAAAGCCATGCTGCACATTTGGAGCAAGCAAAAATACTAATAAGGACGTAGATTATTACACCTTCTTAAATATCCGAAACAACATGTTGATCCTCTTGCAGGATGCTCCTTTGAATGGGTCGGCAATATGTTTTTCCTGTCTCGGCTGATGAGGGAGCTCCAGGAATATCCTGCGGAAGGCGTTGATGCACGGCTTGATGCCGGCAAGGGGTTGGGGAACGAAGCAGCTCTCCAATCCGCCGTAATTAACATAGATTTTTTGCAGGGAGCGTAAGAAATAGATGCAGTCGTTACCGTTGAATGTGCGGTGGACAAACCTGCTGAAGGGCCTCAGGTCCGAAGGGGAAAAGGACTTGATGAACCCGTAAGGAGCCATATCCATCATTTCAAGCAGGGCCCTGGCATTTTTAAGGATGCTTTTACGTAAGCCCCAGGAAATGGTTGCTGTAAGGAAACCAGAGATCTCGATGTCTTCCCTGGACGAAAAAAGATGGGGAATTGAAACCGGGTCGGTTGTGATGAAGCCGGGCCCGTTGTACTGCCCGTACTTAAAGTCGAGAAAAGACCTGAGTTCCTTTTGGGATAATCGCTGCAAGCATCAATTGATCAGGTGGACGGCTTTGATGAGGCTTTTCCCGATGTCGATGGCTTTTTCATTTTCGGGGATGAGTTTGTGATGGCGGGCAGGAAGTGATTTTTCGAGCCCTTTATGTATGTATTCGGGCTGGACCAGCGGTTTCAGTTTAAGGAAGCCCCCGAGGACGATCATGTTGAAAATCTTGGAAAGGCCAAGTTTACTGGCTTCGTCTGCAGCAGCAATCGAATAAATGTTGATATCCTTCCTTTCGGGAAGCCTTGTGAGGCCATTGGGGTCGTATATCAGCAAACCGCCGGGTTTAACGGCTTTCTCGAATTTGTCGAGAGACTGCTGGTTCAGGATAATGGCGGTATCGAATGAATTCAGGATGGGGGAGCTGATACGTTCATCGCTTACGATGACAGTAACATTCGCCGTGCCTCCGCGCATTTCAGGGCCGTACGACGGCATCCAGCTTACTTCCTTGTTCTGCATCACGCCTGAGTAGGCGAGGATCTTACCCATGGAGAGGACTCCTTGTCCGCCAAAGCCGGCGATAATAATTTCTTCTGTCATAATATGAATATCGAATATTGATCAACGAATTTTGAACTATGAATTTTCGCCACCTCGCTACTTCGCTATTTCGCTACTTCGCTACTTTGCACTAATTTTCCGTCGACTTTGATGTCGCCCAGGGGGTAGAAGGGGAACATATTCTCTTCCATCCATTTGTTCGATTGAACGGGTGTCATTTTCCATCCTGAATTGCAGTTTGAAACCACTTCGATAAAAGCAATGCCTTTGTTTTCTTTCTGTTGTTCAAGTGCTTTGCGGATGGCTTTCTTTGTTTTGCGAACGTGGTTCGGAGTGTGTACAGCCTGGCGGGTTACATAATTCACGCCCGGGAGGTTGGCAATAAGTTCGGTGATCTTGAGGGGATGCCCCATGGTGAGTACGTTGCGGCCGTAAGGAGAAGTCGAAGACCTCATACCCGGAAGGGTAGTGGGAGCCATCTGCCCGCCCGTCATGCCGTAAATACCGTTATTGATGAAGATGATAGTGAAATTTTCACCGCGGTTGCAGGCATGGATGGTTTCGGCTGTGCCTATGGCAGCAAGGTCGCCGTCGCCCTGGTAGGTAAATACGAATTTATCGGGCCAGAGGCGTTTGATTGCGGTTGCTAAGGCAGGGGCGCGGCCGTGGGCAGCGCCTATCATGTCGATATTCATGAAATCATAAGCAAGAACTGAACATCCGACCGGGGAGACCCCGATGGTTTTATCCTGTATGCCCATCTCTTCCAGGGTTTCCATCAGCATGCGGTGCACAACGCCGTGTCCGCAGCCGGGGCAATAGCTTAAGGGTCTGTCGACAAGGAGACTTGTACGTTTATAAACGATGTTCTCATCCTTGCGTATCTGGGTTTTTACAAATGGTTCCTCCATAATCAACCTCCGATAATTTGAGTTTCCAACGCCTTTACAACTTCATCCGGTGTTGGGATAATACCGCCGAAACGTCCGAAATGTTCAATTTTAATACTGCAGCCAACGCTCAGTTTAACGTCTTCTATCATCTGGCCTGCATTCATTTCAACAACCAGCATGCCTTTGACTTTTTTACCAATGGCGTTCATCTGTTTTTCAGGGAAAGGGAAGAGGGTAATAGGTCTGAACAGTCCAACCTTGATACCTTTTGCTCTTGCGAGGTCCATTGACTTCTGGCAGATGCGGGCCGAGAGACCGAAGGCAACGAAAAGATATTCGGCATCATCAACGCCGAGGGTTTCGTAAAGGACTTCGTTTTCCTGGATTTTCCTGTATTTTGCCTGGAGTTTCAGGTTCACTCTTTCCTGCCCGGCCGGGTCAAGGTCAAGGGAGGTAATGATGATATGTTCCCGGGTTTTTGGTTTGCCTGTGGCTGCCCAGGGGTTCTGACTGATCAGTTCCGCTTCGGTGCGCCTTGGTATGGGATCAAAGAGAACGACTTTCTCCATCATCTGGCCAATAGCACCGTCGGAGAGTATCATGGCCGGGGTACGGTATTTGAAGGCCAGTTCGAAGGCCAGCTTAACATGGTCGCACATTTCCTGCACAGAGGCCGGTGCCAGGACGATCATTTTATAATCGCCATGCCCGCCTCCCTTGACGGCCTGGAAGTAATCGGCCTGGGAGGGCTGGATGGTTCCAAGCCCGGGGCCGCCGCGGACGACGTTTACTATTACGGCGGGAAGCTCAGCTCCGGCCATGTACGAGATCCCCTCCTGCATAAGGCTGATGCCGGGGCTGGACGAGGATGTCATCACCATTTTTCCTGTACCTGCAGCTCCGTAAAGCATGTTGATCGAAGCCGTTTCACTTTCGGCCTGAAGTACAACCATACCGGTGCGCTCATGCGGTTTTTCCGCCATGAGGTACTCCATCACTTCAGACTGAGGGGTTATAGGGTAACCGAAATACCCGTCGCAACCGGCCCTGATGGCAGCTTCTGCAACAGCTTCGTTACCCTTCATCAATCGTAATTCTCCCATGAGATATGTAGTTTAAATTGTTATTCGATCTTGCCGCGGAATACTGTGATCACACCGTCGGGGCAGACAATTGCACAGTTCATACAGCCCGTGCATTCGTCGTTTACTTTCATGGCAAAATGGTAACCTTTGCCGTTGACTTCTTTCGACATCGCAATAGTTGAAGAAGGGCAGGCGGTAATGCATACTTCGCATCCCTTGCAGCGTTCCACGTTTACCAGGATATCACCTTTGATCTTAGCCATACTGAGAAAAATTAATGGACAGGTAATTAATACCAGGGCGAAATTAGGTAAATTTATCTGAACGGAGAATGGGTTTTGTTAAATTTAGAACAAGTATAATTAGCCAGGGCACCTGGTGCCTAGTACCTAGTGCCTGGTACATGGCTCATCTCTGGGCGGTGCTGTTGTAATAGAAACTCCGGAAATGGGATTCGGTGAAAACGGGGTCGATTTTATGATAAAAATTGATGAGGATACTGGTCTTCTCACGTATCCTGTCGTTCAGCTCCACAACCCTCCAGAACTCACGGCTGCCGGTAAAAAGATACTGGGCAACCACGTTGATGTCTTCTTCAACTGAAGCGGTGGAATACTGTGATAAAAATCCCTGTTCAATGAGGGAGGGATCCAGGGCCATGCTGGACATCCCATGGGAAATGGCTTCTGCTCCTCCCTTTCCGTACCGGAAAGACGGAGGATTAACCTCAAGCCACCTGGCTTTATCGAAATATGACGGAAAATCCCTGAGCAGTATGCTGGAAAATTCATGATGGAACACCTGCTCAATATATTCGTCGGAGAACCAGGGGTTATCGGTATCGTCGCTCAGGTAAACCGTATGCTGGTAATTCGTGCCTCCGTATGGCAAGCCGTAAAACTTCATGGACTTCATAACGCACACCCTGTCGAGGTACAGGTTCATCATTGCCGGAGGATACTTCGAAAAGGCGTGTGAAAGCACCTCCTCAAGCCTGGTCGTCTCTTCAGGGGACAAGGGCCTGATATCCGGGTTTATTTTTTTTCCTGTCCACTGATGAGGGAAAACAGTAAGATTGGAAGGGAAGAGGATTTCGACCCCGTTGCTCTGGTCATAATAGGTTTCCTGGGCCCCAAGTTTGGGCGAAAGGGATAGAATAAATACAAAACAAAGCCAAATCTTGTAAGGAAGAGCCATTTACGATTTTTTCAACGCGCAAAGAAAGGCAGGGCAAACTAAGGTACGGAGGTAAAAACGCTGAAAATATCAACCTAGTCTTGTTAATAACTCGTATTATTTTGTTGATAAGTTTGCCTCTCAGGCACTTGCTCTGGCATGAGGGAATGAAAATTTCGATAAATCTCTCCCAGGCTATACCGGGTGATTTTCGTGGAATTTTTTCAAACGTTCCTCCAATGCCGGGAACTGGGCTCTTTGGACCAGGGAAACGCAGGCACGCAGTCCTTCAAGTCGTTCGCTTCCGCAAATGCTCAGTGAAATGGCACTGATCCCGTAATAGAGAAGTTCCAGGAGCAGCTCGTCACTGGTAAAACCGGGATAGGATACTGTGAAGTAAAACCCGTCGGCAATAGGGTTACCTTCGTCTTTATCATAAACGATTTTAAAACCATGATCGATAAACAGCTTCTTCATGATCCTGGCTTTCTCCCCATATTCCTTAACCACTTCGCGGAAATTAAAAGTTCCGTCATTTGCAGCTTTCAGCATGGCGGCCATGGCATATTGCGTGGAATGTGCGGTGCCGGCACTCAAAGCATACAGGGTCCCGTAAATCAATGCCCTGCCGAAAATATTGGAGGAATAAGACCAGAGAAGGTTCTCCGATACCTGGTTGAAGAGGTGGTTTGAAACAAGCATGAGGCCGATCCTCTGTCCTGCATAACTGAATGCTTTTGAACTTGAAATAAGCAGGATATAGTTTTCGGTGTATTTTGCAACGGTAGGCTGGTACGGAGCTTGCCCCGGATGCCCGTAATCTTTCCTGAAATCCATGCCAAAGTAGGCGAGGTCTTCAATAATGACAACATTATATTTAGTGGCCAGCTCTCCTATGATCCTGAGTTCATGGTCGGTAAAGCAGATCCATGAAGGGTTGTTCGGATTTGAGTACAGTACCGAATGTATTTTCCCGGTCGAGAAGTAGGATTCAAGTTTTTCCCTGAGTTTTTCTCCCCTGAAATCATACACATCAAAGCTCTGGTATTTGAGCCCAAGCACGATTTGCTGCTGATGGTGGACAGGGAATCCCGGGTCGATGAACAGGGTGGTATCGCGTTCTTTTGACAGTTTTGAAAGTGTTAGGAAGGCTGCGAACCCGCCCTGCATGGATCCTACCGTGGGAACGCAGTTTGCTTCATCAACATCAATGTCGAGGAAGAGTTTTGCAAAACGAGAAGCCTCTGCTTTCAGGATGGGCGTACCTTCAATATCGGGATAAATCGCCGCTACCCCTCTTTTCAGGGCTTCAATTTCGGCCTGCACGCCGATCTCTGAAGGCGGGAGCCCGGGAACCCCCATTTCCATCCGGACAAACTTTTCTCCGGTCTCCTTCTCAATCCCGTTGATCAGCCTCTTTATCTCACGGATAGAGGCAGTGCCGATATTGCGGATTTTACTTTCCTGTATATGCCGGCTTACTATTTCAAATTTCATTGGAGTATCTTTCATCGTCTCCTCGTATTTCAAGAATTAATTCAAATTCTGAATGGCAAAAGTCCTAAAATATTTTCATTCCGGCAATGATATTAATCATAGCAGAATAACTATTTTCATAAATTATTTACAGATCAGAATGGGGTTTCGCTTCCGAGGTAACATTTAAGCCCCAGTTCCGTGAACCGGTTGCGCACTTCCAAAAGCTTTTCCCTAGGGGTCATTTCGAAGCCGGGGAGCTTGTATGTATAACCGGAAAGAAGATATTTTTCACGTCCGAGATGATGAACCGGGAGAATATTAAGCTCATCACGCCCGAGTGAAAGAATAAAAGCAGCCGTTGCCTGAATGTTTTCATCAGAATCATTCAGTCCGGGTACAAGCGGCATCCTGAATACCAGCCTCCCTTCAAAAATCCCTGCAAGCCGCCTTGCATTTTCAAGTATCCTTCGGTTGGATGAAGATGTAAGCTGATGATGCGTGGCATCGTCCATATGTTTCAGGTCGAAAAATATCCATTCAAGCCAGGGAAGCGAAGGTTCTATGTTGGCCCAGGGAACTTCGCCGCAGGTTTCCACGGCTGTGTGTATGAATGCCTCAAAGCATTTCTCAAGCAAAGCCGCAGTGAACAAAGCCTGTGCAAAAGGTTCCCCCCCGGTAAGAGTGATCCCCCCGTTTTCGCCCCAGTACTGCCTGTCGCGCACTATCCTGGTATAAAGTTCAGGTATGCTGATGTAATATCCGCCTTGCGCCAGGGCCCCCGTAAGACAAGCCTTTACGCAATCGTAGGTGCTGCACTTGCTGCATTTCTTCCTGTCAAATACCAGCTCCGGGTTCTCCTTCCCCCCGGGGAAAGTGATGGCTTTGTGGGGACAGGCTTCAAGGCAAAAAAGATCATAAACGCATTTGGATTCTTTGTACAAGGGTTCAGGGAACGCTTTGATCCCTTCGGGGTTGGAACACCAGAGGCATCTGAGGGGACAGCCTTTTAAAAATATCAATGTACGGCAACCGGGGCCGTCATGGACTGAGAAGCCCTGGATATCGAAGAGGTAACCCCCTGTTAATTCTGACTGATCCATTTGAAATCAACGCATGATGCGGCATTCATATCAGGATATGCCAGGGTGGATGACATGCATTTGCCCAGGAATTCCTTATCGGGAGTGTAATTGCTGCAAAACTTGCATTTGGCAGTTTTCTCGGCCTTATTGCAGAATGCATCATCAGGCAGAATGTCTTTCCTGCTTAGCTTGCATATGCCCTTGAAAACATCGACGGGGAGGTAGAATTTGCAATCGGAACAAGTACTCATAACTATTGGATTATGCAATTAATTCATTTGTATATGGTACATTGTACATTCTTTAAAGTTCTTCATATTCAGTCCTGGCAATAACTTCATCCTGGATCTGTTTGCCTAGCTCGACCCAGTATTGGGTGAAGCCGGCAACGCGGACCAGCAGGCTGCGGAATTTATCAGGATCGGACTGGGCCTGTTTCAGCATCCTGGAATCAACGATATTGAACTGGACGTGGAACCCGCCTTTTCGCATATAGGAGCGGATCAGCTCCAGGAATTTACGGGAACCTTCGCGACCTTTCACAACCGAAGGATGTATCTTCATGTTGAGCTGTGAATTCTGCGACTGTGAATGGTTCCAGCAGGTAGCCGAACTGAAGAGGGCGTACGGACCGTGTTTGTCAGTACCGGGGTAAGCCGAAACCGAACCGTCAGAAAAAGTTGTGCCTGACAAGCGCCCGTCGGTGGAAGCCATGGTAACGGCTCCCATAGGGCCATGGGTCGAAACGCTGATCTGGCAGGCATACATTGGCTGGTCATACAGCGAACGGTAATTATGCGTCATTTCACAGAACCAGTCCTCCCACTGCTTGAAAATGGCATCCACATAAGGATCATCGTTCCCGAACTTGGGGGCATCGAGGCTCTGGCGGTGTATCTTCCTGTAAAGGCTGTGATTCTCGTTAGGCTTCTGGTCTACCAGCGAATAAGACCCGGTTTCCTGGGCAGTATGATATCCGAAGTTATCGAGTATGGCTTTACGGTAATCGTCGAGCCCGAAATTCTTTTCGTCATAAACATTCTTTTTCAGGGATGCCAGGGAATTCACGAGGGTCGTATTCCCGCAGGATTCAACGTTGAACGTGGTGTTGAACCTTGAGCCCATCTGGCCTATGTCGCGGCCTTTTTCAAGACAGTCGGGCTTGAGCATGGAGTTGATGAGCGAGGGGCTTATCTTCCTCCAGGCGTCATGCTGGATGTTGTTTGTAAGCGTCAGCACGTGAACGGCCCGGCTGAAATAATCACGGAACCCCTGCCACAATTCATCGTAGGTTTCAAGCTTATACCCGTGGCTGGGGAATATCCTTTCGCCGGTACGCATGTCAACCCCATCAAAGATCACTGTTTCAAGGATCTTAGGCAGGGAAAGAAAATGAACCCCAACGCTTGTTGCAGGAGCGGAACCACCGGGGATCCAGTGGATCTCTCCGTCGAGGTTCAGCGGCATCCAGCTGCCGGGGCTTGATTCAAGACAGCCCCCTATGGCCCAGGCACGGGCTTCTTCCATCTGCATCCCTTCATGACCGTAATTGTTCAGAAGGAACTCCATGGCAACCTGGTTGTTGACCCAGGCCGGGTAACCTGCCCCTGCCTTGGTACATTCAATGCCTTTAAGCAGGAACTCTTCGGGCAGCTTCTCGTCGTAAAGCAAGGACAAAGTGGGCTGGGGAGTTTCGCAGCTGATGCCGGTTTCGAGAATGAGCATCTCCAGATCATTGGCCGCTGAAGTCCCGTCTTTATTCAGTCCGCCGACAGCCAGGTTGTTGAAGGTATTCCCCGACAATACACCTCCGACCACGCCCATGGAAGCAAAACAATCGATCTCGGTGAACTTTATGCGCATGCATTCGAGCAATTCAATGGTCTTTGCCCGGTCGATCAGTCCCCGGTCCATATCCCTTTTCCACCAGGGGTAAAGTACCTGGCCCACCCGGCCCGGCGATAGACCCGAGATGGCGTCTTCGTTGAGCACGGCAGCATGGAATATCCACAGCATCTGCAAGGCATCGTGGAAGTTGCGGGGAGGATTCGACGAGATATGTTCCAGCCTTTCGGCCATTTCAAGATATTCGGTTTTCTGCTTTCCTTCCTTTTCAAGCGAAGCAAGGAAACCGGCTTCTTTGGCGTAATTCCTGATCCAGGACCTGATTCCCTGGAGCATGGTGATCACGGCCTGGTAAAAATACAAACGGTCCATTTCGGGATAGCCTGCAACTTCGTTTATGCCATCCTCGCACATCCTGATGATCCCGTCGATGCCGTACTGAAGAGGGTAGTAGTAGTTGATTACCTCCCGGCCCTGGGGAAGGGTATAACCCGAATCGAACATACAGATGACCGAACGCATGATGGCTTCCTTCTCTTTGTAGGCCGGGACCATCTGTTCGTATTTATGACCGATATCGTCGACCGAGCGGTCTTTCCATTTTTTAGCCACTTCAAGCATGACAGGCATTTCCTCAAGCCTCAGGCCGAATTTACCGGCTATGGAGATGACTTTGCCCACCGATGCCGTGACATTCCCTCCGCCTTTGCCGACCGTTGTAAATGTATCGGCGGTAAGTTTGCCCGATTCCAGGGCTTCCTTATACAGTTTGTCTTCGGCAGCCATGAAAAAGGCTTCCGAAAGCCAGGGCATGGGGTAGGAACCCCTAAGGTATGCGGCCTTACCCATTGAAAGAAGTTCACCGGGGTAGATCACCGGGCTTAAGTGCTCAAACCCTGCTTTCAGGCTTTCGGCACGGCGTATGATCGGGATCTCCCCGTCAAGTTCCTCCCAGCGCCGGGTATACCAGTAGGGAAATTCCATTGAAACTGAGGACTTGGCCCAGAAATACATATCGCGTGCCTTATCGGCCCTTTCGGTCGGGCGCAGCTTTTTCTCACGGTCTTCAACCTGTTCCGTTGGTTTGTTCCCGTAATAATTGATGGATTCTGACGAACATTGCATGAAATCCCCGGGGGTCTTGTCCACTGCACTCATATTCTCATAATTAGATATGCAAAAGTAAAAAAAAATGGCGAAAAGCGAAAAGCGAAAAGCGCAAGACTGCGCTTTCCGGTTTTAGTTCAGCGTGGGATCCGAGGGATAATTTGCCCAGATCGCGTAGTCATGGCCCATATGCTTCAGGTAGTTGCTCCAGAGTGCTTCCGGACGATTATTGATCACCTCTTTGGCCGTTGTATGCGATAAAACCCAGGAATTTTCGCCGATCTCACGCTCGAGCTGCTGAGGGTGCCATCCGGCGTAGCCGACAAAAAAGCGGATATGGTTTTCGTTTATAAGGCCTTTGCGGATGCACGATTTAACCGTATTCAGGTCGCCTCCCCAATACAAACCTTCCATGATCTTTAAGCTGCCGCTCACATCGCCGAGGGTATGAATGAAAAACACACTGTCGTTCTTTACCGGGCCACCCAGGAAAACCCTGAAATCAAATTCCTGCATATCTTCGAAAATCTCGGGTAAACGCATTTCAACAGGCTTGTTGATGATAACCCCGAAAGTCCCCTCCCTGCTGTGCTCGGCAAGCAATACCACCGACTGCTTGAAGTAATAATCCTGCAACGAGGGCTCTGAGATCAGGATGATCCCCTGGCTGGGTTCTATGATCGGTTTATCCATCCTTTTCCGGATCAGTTTACGTGACAAACGTACACGAATTTGATTACTTTTGCAAGTAGTAAAAAAAAATTACTTTTACTTAATAACCTTACTCTTGAACCGTTAATTACAGGGTAAAGATAATACCAATTAATGCCAAAATCCAGCAATCAGGGCAAACTGTCTCAATTGTCGGCCGAATTCCCGGTTTTCATCTACGAGGAATTCAGCTATTCACTTTCGCCCGAAGGACTGAACGCAAAATTTCATTTCAAGCTTGGAGGGAGTTTCAACTTTTTCCCCGGCCTGTTTATCCCCAGGAACAAATGGGCCTTCCCCGACCATGTGCTGGAACCCCTGCTGCCATCCCTTATTTTTAATATCGGGATGATTGAATTGATCAGCTACTGGAAGTTGGCCTGCCCCCCTAAAGTCATCATCAAACCTGCCGCACTCAGCCCCGAACAGGTGCTCTGGTGGAAGAAACTGTACTTTTTGGGCCTGGGCGAATTCTTTTACCTGAATTCAATCAAGGCCGATGAAAACTCGTTCATGGATATAGAATCTACCGGCAGTTTTTTTTCTTATACGGCTACGCCGGATGTGAACGAGGGTGTGATCATTCCTGTTGGAGGAGGCAAGGATTCGGCTGTCACCCTGGACCTGCTCAAAGGATCATTCGATACGATGCCCCTGGTCCTGAATTCCAGGAGCGCGACATCCGCAGTCATTGAAGCTTCATCCATTACTTTAAAAGAGGCCCTGCTCATCAGCCGCAGCATTGATCCCCTCCTGCTTGAACTCAACGCCCGGGGCTTCCTTAACGGGCATACGCCTTTCTCGGCCCTGCTTGCATTCATAACGCTTACCGCTGCCGTTCTTACAGGAAGAAAATATATTGTTCTTTCCAACGAATCCAGTGCCAATGAAGTTACTATCCCCGGGACTAAAATCAACCACCAGTATTCGAAATCCCTGGAATTTGAAAATGATTTCAGGGATTATGTGAGTAAATATATTACTCGTGATGTGGAATATTTCAGTTTTCTCCGTCCCCTGAATGAGTTGCAGATTGCCAGACTGTTTTCGCGTTTGCCGGTTTACCATAAGGTATTCCGTTCGTGCAATGCAGGCAGTAAGAGCGGTACCTGGTGCGGACGCTGCCCCAAATGCCTTTTCACTTTTATCATACTTTCGCCTTTTTCGGGTATTGAGGCCCTGGCGGATATTTTCGGGAAGAACCTGCTTGACGAAGCTTCACTTTCGCCAATACTGCATCAGCTTACAGGAGCAGCCGATGAAAAGCCGTTCGATTGCATCGGAACTATCGGCGAGGTCAACCTGGCCTTATGCAGGATAATACTGGAAAACGAAGGGAAGGAATTACCGGACCTGCTCAGGATTTACAAGGATTCTTCTGAATATGCCGTTTACAAAGACCGTGATTTTAACGAATCCCTGGTTCCGTACTTTCCCGGCAATCTTCCCGGACCATTTGCTGATATATTAAAAACCGCCCTGTATGCTTGAGCTGCTGCGACAGAGGCTGGGCGGTAAGACCACCGCTATCCTTGGTTTCGGGAGGGAAGGGCAGTCGTCGTATTCCCTGATACGGCAGGCCCTGCCTGGCAAGTATTTGCTGATAGCCGACCTCAACGCGGAAATCCGCCAACATCCGCTGCTGGTGAATGATAAAAATATTGAGTTTTATACAGGCCCCGGCTACCTGGATGTGACCGGGCATTGCGAGCTGCTGTTGAAAAGCCCGGGAGTCCGCATCAACCACCTGCAACCTCCGGTCCCGGCAGTTAAAGTCATCTCCCAGACCTCCCTGTTCCTTGAACGATATGGTAAACAGGTCATCGGCATTACAGGGACCAAAGGGAAGAGCACTACTTCCAGCCTGATCCACCAAATCCTGCAAATTTCGGGAAAAGATTCCTGCCTGGTCGGGAACATTGGTTCCCCGGCTTTTCATTTTACCAGAAGAATAAAAGAAGACAGCATTGTTGTTTTCGAACTATCGTCACACCAGCTTGAATATACGGCTGCCTCACCTCACATGGCTGTTCTTCTCAATTTATTCCAGGAACACCTCGACGCTTATCCTTCGTATGAGGCCTACCAGCAGGCCAAAATGAACATCGCCGCCTTCCAGGGCAGGGATGATTTCCTGATCTACCATGCCTCGGACGAGCTGCTTTCGGCTCATGTTCAAATGCTGAAAAGCAAGGCCGGTTTATTCCCTTTTTCCCTTTCAACCCCAAACAGGCCGGGGATCTTCAGCAAGGACGATACGATTTTTTTCAGCGACGGGCATACCGACACGGCCGTATGGCAGCTTGAACAAAAGCGTTACTTAAGGGGGGAGCATAACCTTAAAAACATAATGGCGGCTATAGGGGCCTGCATCCTGAGCGGAATTCCGGATGAAGCTATCAGGGAAGGCATTCTCACTTTCAAAGGGCTGGAGCATCGTCTTGAATACGTTGGAGAATACCGGCTGATCCATTTTTACAACGACAGTATAGCCACCATACCCGAAGCCACGATTGAAGCGGTGAGGTCCCTGCCGAATGTAGATACTCTGATCCTGGGAGGTTTTGACCGGGGGATAGATTACAGCAGCCTGGCTGCATTCCTGGCCAAATCGTCGGTAAGGACCCTTGTGCTTGCAGGGGCAGCCGGCAAGAGGATAGGGGAGTGCATGCAGGCCCATTCACCTCATCCGCAGAAAATACTTTATATTAACCGCTTCGATTCTCTAAAGGAAATTGCCTTTCGTCAAACGCGGCCGGGATATGCCTGCCTGCTTTCTCCGGCTGCCGCAAGCTACGACGAATTCGCGAATTTCGAAGAGAGGGGCAAACGATTCAGGGAACTGGTAAAGTCATGAGACAGAGAACAAGCCGGATTCGCGTTATACGTTTCATTCTGCAGCTTCCCGCATCGGTGCTAAGCGCTCTTCTCCCGCATCCTGCATCCCGCATCGGCGTGAAGCGCTCTTATCCCGCATCCCGCATCCTGTATCCCGCATCCTGCATCCTCCTTGCCTGCCTTACCGGATTTCAAGCCTGGTCCCAGAGTTCCTCCTACGACCTGCAGGTTGGTCTGTACATCAAGGCATACAGCAATATCGCGGTGGAGGAGATGAATCAATACCATATCCCTGCCAGCATAACCCTGGCCCAGGGTATCATAGAATCTGCGGCAGGCCAGAGCAAAATAGCCAAAGAAGCCAACAACCATTTCGGGATCAAATGCCATAATGACTGGGCCGGGCCTACTTTTTACCGCAGCGATGACCATGCGAATGAATGTTTCAGAAAATACAGCCATCCCGAAGAATCCTTCCGTGACCATTCCTATTTTCTCACACAGAGGGATCGTTACAAGAGCCTGTTCAGCCTGCCCGTAACCGATTACCGCCGCTGGGCCGAAGGTCTTGAAGCCGCGGGATATGCTACCAACAAGCAATACGCTTCAATGCTGATCCGCACTATAGAGCAGTACCAGCTCTATCTTTTTGACAAACAGGCTTTCATTGCCCCGGATAACGGGCTGACAATGGAGACTGACTTCGCACGTTACCCATGGATAGCGACATTCATTGCATCAGGTTATACTGATGACGGAAGGAGGATATACGAAAACAACGGTTTGAAGTGCGTGGTTTCAAACCCTGCCGATAATCTTTCCAAGCTCTCGGGCCTGCTTGGTTTTTCGGAGAAAAGGCTGATGAAATTCAACGACCTGAAATACCCCGGGGCACTTGAAGCAGGACAGATTGTTTACATGCAGGCAAAAAAAAGGAAGTCATTGGTCGCCTCGCATATTGTGCAGAATGGAGAATCCCTTTACGAGATATCCCAGAGGTACGGAATTAAAATGAAACTGCTGTTAAGGCGGAGCGGGATGAAAGAAGGGATGGAACCTTATCCCGGCCAGGTCTTGCCATTGAAGTAAAGTCCCTGTTATAAGCCTGGACCCTTATCTTAAATCCTGGAGGAATGAGGACAGCGAAAAAGCTTCGGCTTTATTGATTTACCTTGCCGGTATACGGTAATTCCTCAGGTAAGAGCGGTCGCCCACAAGCACGTTCAGGGAATTATCATCATCCATATGGCCGATATCGAAGGGGGTTGTCCCGTAGACCCCCGGCTCCATGGGATAATAACCTTTTGAGTCGAACAGGAACAACTCCCCGGTTTCAGGGATGGTCACTCCTATCAGTGAAACCTTGTTCAGCAGGTCGTGCAGCACGAAAGGAGCCCTGGTGATTTCCCTGCGGAATACATAGGAATAGACCAGTTTGTTGGAACGGTTGTAATAAGAAATTTTATTTTTATCGATAAAGATGTATTCGGGAACCACGCTGCCCATCACATTCTCGTTAAAGAACCAGTGGTGGCTCGAAAACTGTCCCAGGCTGATTTCAACGGTTTTCCCATTTTCCTGGATAAAGATCAGTCTCCCGCTGGGGCCGGTTGTTACAAAAATGCCTTTCTGGGCCATGTTTACAGGGTAAAAAGTGGAGTTATCGGCCGGCCTGAACAACGGTCCCACTTTTATCCTCGGCCGGCCCTGCCGGTCGGTGATCATCAGGTTGTTTTCCATGTCGCGGATAAAGAAGAAATCCTTGTGGTTTGAAACCATGTATTCAACAGGGTTGCGTATGGCTGTTTTCATTAGGGGCCTTTCCCAGCGGGTGACAGAATGTCCCCCGAAATCAAACTGGTATACCCGTTTATCGTTAAAAGCGATAAAGATCCTGTAGTCCGCTTTATGGTCAAAATTGACTATGGTGAGGGCGTTGGTGGCCGGGATGGGGAAACGCATGGGATAGTTTTGTGCAGGCAGGCCATCGCTCCTTAAAAGGTAGAGATGGGAATCTGTATTGAAGAAATAGAACATGGTATCGCAGCCTGGTAACTGCACGGGCCTGATCTTCGACAGCATCTTGCCCATAAAGTGCAGTTTCCACCTGAGGATGCCATCGGCATCGTACTCATACAAATTGTTCAGGGTGTCCCTTACAAGGATAACCGGGTCGTCCTTGGCCATTGCATTGAGGATCTGAGGACTGCCGGTTATCGTGGTATCAAGCTTGGCCTTCCAGCAAAGGGGCCCCTCTTTGTGCAGGTTCGGGGTATACCCGATATAAAGGCTGGTATAAAACAGGTTTTCACGTGAAGTATATTGTATTCCCACCGGCTGGAACTTTTTCAGACTGTCGAGCCAAAGGTGAAGCGTCGATTGCAGGGGGTCATTCAACATGCAGTCCAGGGCCCGGGAGGCATGCGGTGTGTTGAAATACAGGAAGATATTTGACCTGGCCGGCATCTTGCCCGCAAAGTCCGTATAATCCTGGTTTTTCCTGAGGGTGTAACCCGAAATATTTTCATCAATAAGGAACTTAAGGGAGGATGCGTCCCTGCCAAAAACCAGGGCATGATTGATAAAGGCAATATAAGCCTGCCCGGCAGGTTCAAAAAGAGAGCCGAAGAGATCCTGCAAAATATCGTTAAAATGCAAACCGATGATCCTGAAACCTTTATACTTAAGCGAATCTTTTTTCAAACCCATCCTTATCCTCAGGCTGTCGAGCAATGAAACGGCCAGTACCGAATCCCTGACCTGGAATGCGGCATAAACCCTGTCGCTGCCATGGCCCGAATCGGTTTCCAGGGCAAATACCATGGCCTGCTTCCCCATCCATGGCAGGAAAAAGTCGGAAAGGTTCAGGCGGTATTTCCTGTTCATCAGGCTGAGCGCATTCTCGTTACCGGCTTCCAGTTCATCCTGCCGGTCCCTCAGTTCAAGGCGTTCAAAATAAGTCGTGAGATCGCCCCATCCGAAGAAAGCAAAATAAGCAATATCCTGGGGCGCCAGCCCGCTCAGTTCATTAGGCTGGGGTTCCTGGCCGGTAAAGAGATTAAGATAGTGGAAGGTCGTATCATCGGCCAGGGTGTAACCGTTAAGGAAAAGCTCGTCTTTTTTTATGATCACGTCCAGCCCGCTCCACGATGCCAGTCGTGCAAGCTGTATCAGCGCCATATGGTTCTCGGTCCTCGAGACTTTTGACAATGCCAGCGCAAGCATGCGGTAGTTGACGTAAATATTCGCATCGGACTTTTTTCCCGAAGGAGCCTCAACCTTCTGAAATCCCGATGACTGGAATGCGGGGGTATTGAATGTAATGCGGTCAATTGATTTTTTAACCAGGTCGGCAAGAAAACTCCCGATAAATACGCCTTTGATCGTTGAATAATAAAAAGGGGGAGATTTATCGTTAAGCTGCAAACGGTGGATGGTAGTCGAAGCATAAGGCGTTTGGTTAATCTTTGCCGAATCGCCGAACAGTTCCTTTGCAAAATCATCGGCTGCACCTATGGGATCCCGGCCCGGGGCCGTAGTAAGGAACACCAGCCCGAATTTGGTCCGCCCGCTTAAAGTCAGGGTCACGATAAGATTATAACGCTGAAGTACTGCATTGATCTTTTCATTCTTGCGGCTGATGGAATCAAAAAGATGAAGTTCATTCCTTATCTGCCTGATCACCGGGTAGTGGCTGAGCGATGTCCAGATCAGGTTTGAGCGGTTAAGCTCCTCCCAGAGGTTGCCGGGCTTGTTGATCTTAATGATAAGGGCTGTATTGTCGGGCACAGCATTCAGAGGTGACTCGGCAGGCTGGCTGGCATACCGGGCCAAACTATAAATGCCCCATGCGAGACTGGCAAGCAGCAAAGCAACCCCAAGGGGCAGCAGCCACAACTTAGTGCTTCTCATAAGGCCAGTTTTAGCTGTTCATATAACCTGAAACTCATCCTGTGATGATCGCAGGGCCCTATGCTGTATATTGCTTCCCTGTGTTTCCTGCAGGGATATCCCTTGTTGTTTTCCCAGTCGTAAAACGGGAAATCTTTCCCGATCCGGCACATGTATTCATCCCGGTACGTCTTTGCCAGTATGGAAGCTGCAGCAATGGACATGAATTTCGCATCTCCTTTTATAATACATTGATGGCGGATGTTACCCAGCGGTTTGAAACGGTTCCCGTCGACAAGTATGAACTCCGGGGCGGGGTTCAGCTTCAGGATGGCTTTATGCATGGCCATAATGGATGCATTGAGTATGTTGATCTCATCGATGATGCTTGCCGAAACGCTTTCAACAGCCCATGCAATGGCCTCTTCCTCAATTTTTTTCCTGAGACGTTCCCTTTTTTTTGCCGAAAGCTGTTTTGAATCATTCAGTTCGTTGTCCTTATAATCATGGGACAGGATGACCGCAGCCGCATAGACCGGACCGGCAAGGCATCCCCTCCCTGCTTCATCAACTCCCGCTTCGACCAATCCCCCGGTAAATGAGGTCTGCAGCATAAGGCAAATTATTGTGGGTTGTAAAAGTACGAATTGACAAGGATAAGCAGGAAATATATCAGGAAAATGATTTCGGCCCAGCGTTTCTTTTTAATCCCTAAAAAGGCTGATGTTAGCAGGAGAGTGAGGGTGGGAAACAGCATGACCAGGTGGTATACGACCAGGGTTGTTGAATAAGCGACAGATAAGAGGGAAACCAGGATGAGCCATACGACCAGGTAGGTTTTTGCGCGGATCTCGGCAGTTTTCTCCATAGGGCCTCTCATCAGGTAATACAAGCCCCATAATGCAAGAACCAGTGAGAATATCCCTATAAGCCAGTCATCGGTATGCAGTTGTATGGGGAAAAAGAGAAAGGAGGAGAGCATTTTTTCATACATCGCTATCTGGTTTGCCAGCTGGTCGGTAAGGAAATAAAAAACGGCGAGAAACACATAAGGGGTCAGGAACCCGAAAAAGGCAGCGGCATATTCCCTCCATTTGCTTGAACGGAACAGTATGAAACTCACGGGTATTATGAACAGCATCAGCAGGTAAGGAAAATAGAAGAGGGAGCCCAGGGCCGAAAAGAAACCTGCTCCGTAAACCAGGTCGAGATCGTCGGCCTTGCTGTATGATCTCATCAGGTTGTTCAGGATGATGATGGATATGAGTGTGATGAAGTTCAGGGGATGGATTGTAAGGTAAAGCGGGGAGGAGCTCATGATGATCATGAACACCAGTGATGCAAGGGATGAATTCTTCAGAACGAGTTCATGTTTGTTGAACAGTACGTTCAGGAGCCAGGCTTCAGCTAAAACCAAAATAAAACCGATGATTACCGAGAGGCGTGGAAGCCCGCTTAGAAAGTTGTAGAAGAGTTCATACAAGGGGACCGGGCCTTCGGGAACTGGCATGGGAGGCGGCTGTATGAACGATTTGCCCCAGAGCATCATCCCTATCAGGCCTATCACTAGGTATTGAATGGGAAAACTGGAACGGAAGAAGCGGATAAACATATGGACTGTTTCGCTATTTATAAATCAAACCCGATATCCCTTCTGAAGTACTTTCCTTCAAACTCAATCTTTTCGGCATTACGGTATGTTACGGCAAGCGCTTCTTTCATGCTGTTCCCCAGGGTGGTTACTGCTATAACCCGTCCCCCGTTGCTTACCAGTTCACCCTGTTTCATGGCAGTTCCGGCATGAAACAACAGGGATCCCCCTGCTTTTTGTTCACCTTTTATGGGTATTCCCTTTTCATAGGCTTCGGGATAGCCTTTTGAAACCAGCATGACCGTTGTGCAAACCCTTGGGTCTATCTGTATGGCCTGTTCGGCCAGTTTTCGTTCAGCCACAGCATTCAGCAGGACTAAAAAATCATTTTTGATCCTTGGTATTACCGATTCGGTTTCAGGGTCTCCCAGGCGGCAGTTATACTCGATCACGAATGGATCCCCCTTCACATTCATCAGCCCGAAAAAAATAAACCCGGTATAATCCAGCCCTTCCTGCTTTAATCCTTCAACAGTGGGCCGTATAATACGGTCTTCGACCTTCTTCAGGAAAGCCTGGTCGGCAAACGAAACCGGTGAAACAGAGCCCATCCCGCCTGTATTGGGCCCCCTGTCGCCTTCGCCTATCCTCTTATAATCCTTGGCCTCGGGAAGCACCAGGTAGGAATTGCCATCGGTGATAACAAAGGAAGAGCATTCGATGCCTGTAAGAAATGCTTCGACCACAACCCTGTCCGATGCCTGTCCGAATTTGGCATCCCTAAGCATTGCTGTAAACTCATGCCCGGCTTCTTCGGCCGACTGGCAGATCAAAACTCCCTTGCCTGCAGCAAGGCCGTCGGCTTTCAGCACATACGGCGGCTCCAGGGAGCTGATAAAGGCAAGTCCTTCTTCCAGCCTGGATGCATCGAAAGTCTGGTATGCGGCCGTGGGTATCCCGTGCCTTACCATGAACTGCTTTGCAAAATCTTTGCTGCCTTCAAGCCTGGCTGCAGCTGCAAGAGGTCCTATTACAGGTATTTTACATACTGACTTATCGGTAAGAAAAAAGTCATGGATCCCGTTCACCAGGGGGTCTTCGGGCCCTACAACAAGCATGTCGATGCCGTTTGCCAGGACGAATTGCCTGATACCGGTAAAATCATTTACCCCCAGCGCAACATTCTCACCGAAAAAAGAAGTCCCGGCATTGCCGGGGGCGATAAACAGTTTGTCGAGCAGGGGGCTTTGCGCTATTTTCCAGGCAAGGGCATGTTCCCTGCCTCCCGAGCCAAGCAGAAGTATTTTCATAGGTGATCAGGATTTAAGAGCCTTTTCAATAGATTCCCAAAGGCGGTCGGCAGTCTTCTGCCAGTTAAAGATGTCCTTTCTCTTCCTCCCTCGGAGGATGAGGTCCTGCCGGATGCTTTCGTAGTTTGCAACCTTGTACAAGGCGTCGGAGATGCTTTCAGGACTGAAAGGATCCACAAAAAGGGCAGCATCACCGGCCACTTCAGGCATGGATGTAACGGAAGATGTGATCACCGGTACATCGCAGCGGAAAGCTTCGATGATGGGGATGCCGAAACCTTCGAAATAAGAAACATAGGTCAGGGCCAGGGCTGAACCAAGAACGTTTACAAGCTCTTCAATTTCAAGCCGGCCGATGAATATTACATCGTCAGAAAAAACCATTTCCTGGAAGGCAAGGTCAATCTCGCTGGTCCACCATTTCTTGGCGCCGACAATGAGCAGCTTCACATCCGAAGGATTGAATTTTTTATAGAGATCGAAAGCCCGGAACAGGTTAGCCAGGTTTTTCCTGGGATGAAGTGAACCGATGAACACAAAATACCTGCAGCCGTCAGAGTACTCTTCCCTCGTTTTCAGCTTCTCGGCCTCGCTCAGGGGATGATAGGCCTCATTATAGCCATCGTAAACCACATCGATCTTCGAAGGATCAACATGATACTGTTTAACGATATCCTCTTTAGAATATTCAGAAACGGTGGCAATGCGGGTAGCCCTGCTGGCATATTTCGGGAAATAGTACCGGTAATATTTCCTGGTCCAAAATGGAAGATCCTGGGGATAATGCTCGAAATTCAGGTCATGGAAAACTGCCATTGACTTGACATCGGTACGCAATGAAAGATAACCGTCGGGAGAAAGGAAAAGGTCGGGCTTTAATTTTTTAAACAGGGCCGGCAGGGTAAGTTCAAACCACCAGTAATAAAGGAATGGATGACGGGCATGGGGGTATTGAATTACGGGAGTGACATTATCGGAGAATAAAAATTCCTCGTTATACTCGCGGTCGAAAATGAAATAGAAACGATGCTCCGGGTGCTGGCTGGTAATACGCTTTAGAGATTCGAATGTGAACCAGCCTATCCCTTCGAGCCTGTTCCTGATCAGAAGGCGGGTATTGACAGCAATATTCATTGAATTGTTTAACTTTGTCACAAATATCTTAATATTTTTTAATGATTGTTCGGGAAATTTCTCCCGCAGGATCAGGAAAATTGAAATCGAATGCAAAAGAAGTTCCTGACAAACCTTAGTTTGCTGCTGTTCCTGAATCTGCTTATCAAGCCTTTTTGGGTGTTTGGGATTGACAGGACTGTACAAAACCTCGTGGGAGTAGAGTCTTTCGGTTTTTATTATATCGTCTTCAACTTTTCATTTCTTTTCAACATTTTACTTGATCTTGGAATAACCAATTTCAATAACAGGAATATCGCCCAGAACCATCACCTCCTCAGCAAGCATTTTTCGGGCATATTATTGATGAAACTGCTGCTTGCTTTCCTGTACCTTGCCGTGACTTTTTTAGTTGCCATCTGGAGATACAATCCCGATCAGTTGAAAATGCTTGGAATACTGGCATTTAACCAGTTCCTTATTTCGTTTATCCTGTATCTCAGGTCAAATATCTCGGGACTTTTAATGTTTAAGACCGACAGTTTCCTGTCGGTTCTTGACCGCATGATGATGATCATCTTCTGCGGGATATTGCTATGGGGGCATGTCACCTCAACTCCCTTCAGAATAGAATGGTTTGTTTACTCTCAAACGGCAGCCTATGTCTTTACCGCCGTCACGGCCCTGCTCATCGTTGTCAAAAAGGCCAGGTTCAAACGGCTGAACTGGAACTGGCCGTTTTTCCTGATGATTATGAAGCAAAGCGCCCCATTTGCCTTGCTGGTGTTGTTTATGACTTCATATAACAGGCTTGACACTGTAATGCTTGGTTACCTCCTCGACAAATCAAAGGGAAACGAGCAGGCCGGAATTTATGCTTCCGGTTTCCGTTTGTTTGATGCGGTGAACATGATAGCTTACCTGTTCTCGGTACTTCTTATTCCTGTTTTTTCAAAGATGATCAAGCACAAGGAAAACATCGAGCATATGGTGAAGCTCTCATTCACCATGATTATTACACCTGCCATCCTTATAGCTCTGGGTTCGTTTTTCTATAGCGAGGAACTGATGGCTATGCTTTACAACGCCCATCTTCATGCCTCAGCCAGCGTTTTCCAGGTGCTCATGGGTGGCTTCATAGCAGTATCCACAACCTATATTTTCGGCACCCTGCTTACAGCCAACGGGAACCTGAAAGAGCTGAACATAATAGCTTGCTGCGGTTTGATCATCAGTTTCTCATGCAACTTCTTTTTTATCCCGAAATACCTTGCTGTGGGGTCGGCTTACGCCAGCCTGATCACGCAGTTCACTACCGCACTGGTACAGGTTATTGTGGCTGTTAGGGTGTTTAAGATGAAACCGAATTACCGTTATCTTTTAACCCTCTTCCTGTACATCATTGGGGTGGTTTTATTCAACATGCTCTCACGTGAATTCCCGGTTCATATCCCGTTTATTCCTCAGCACCTGGTATGGATGGGCGGTTTCATGATCATGGTCCTTGCCTCCGTTTTACTGGCGGTGTTGCTAAGGCTGCTGAGTGTGAGCGCATTGATCAGGATTTTGAAAAGTGAGCGGTAAGCGCTTCCCCATGATCCCCTGCCTATTGTTGTTTTGGTAATTTTACCTACCTTTGAAACAAATTTCATCTCCCATCCCTATGGACGGTAACGAAAAAAAAATGGAAGAATTCAATTCTTCCAACCTGGTGATTTTTCTCTACAAGTGGAGAAAACCACTGCTCATTGTTATGCTCTGCGCTTTGTTTGCTTCCTGGTTTTTCTCCCTGCCGTGGTTCATCACCCCAAAATTCAAGTCAACGGTAATCATGTTCCCGGCAAGTACCAGTTCAATTTCAAAGGCCTTGCTGAGCACTCAGTATTCCAAAGGTCAGGACCTTGTGGAAATAGGTGAGCAGGAACAGGCTGAGCAGCTCCTGCAGATCCTGAACTCAAGCCGTATCCGCGACAGGATCATCAAAAAATTCAACCTGATGAAGCATTACGGTGTGGATACATCCTCACATTACAAATTTGCCAAGCTTTTCAAGGAATATGAGGATAACATCAGTTTCAGAAGAACTGAATTCATGGCCGTTCAGATCACTGTATTTGATGAAGATCCCCAGCTGGCCGCCGATATAGCAAACGGGATATCATCCCTGCTTGATACCGTGAAAAACGAGATGCAGAAGCAGCGTTCGGTTAAAGGACTGCATATCGTTGAGCAGGAGTATAACGATTTGCAGAAAGAATTGAACAATATAGTTGATTCGCTGGTCAGGATAGGCGAGCTTGGCATCAATGATGTTGAATACCAGTCGGAAGTGCTGAACCAGCAACTGGCAATTAACATTACCAGCGGAAACAGGACGGCACAGGCCCTTATTCAGAAAAAGCTGGATGTGCTTGGAAAATACGGAGGCGTTTACATGTCGCTGAAAAACGCCCTGGAGTTCAAAACAGAACAGCTCACTTTGCTGCAGGCAAAATATAAACAGGCAAAAGTGGATGCCGAGGAGAGCCTGCCTGTGAAATTTGTTGTGAGCGATGCGTATAAAGCCGAAGAGAAATCTTATCCTATCCGCTGGCTGATCATGCTGGTTTCAACAGTCTCTGCCTTGTTCCTGGCGGTGATTGTGATCATGGTCATGGAAAGGATCAATGCTTACAATACTCAGAAAAATTTTCAATTGGGACAGTCGTAAAATAAAGCTTAATAGATAAATTTCAGATTTATGGATAACTTCTTCAATAATGTAAAGCTGCTTGATATCATTATCAAATGGAAGTACCACCTCCTTGCTGTGATAGTGGCGGCAATCCTGCTTTCGGTTCTGTTCTCAAGCGCGATCTTCATCACGCCTTTATATAAATCCTATGCGGTAGTATACCCTTCGAATATCTCTCCGTACTCAACTGAAAACGAGACTGAGCAGATGATGCAGATGTTCCAGTCAAGAGATATCCGCGATAGCGTGATCCATAAGTTTAATCTTTCAAAACACTGGCGTTTAGACTCAACCTATGAGTATTTCATGAGCACCATGGTTTTTTTATGGGAACAAAGAGTGAAGATAGGGAAGACCCCGAATGAAGCTGTCGAGATCGAGGTTTTGGATCCGGACCCGCAGATTGCCTCTGATATGGCCGCCTCCATCGTAGATTATTACAATATTAAAGTGAGGGGACTGCACAGGGAAAAATTCGGTGAAGTTGTAGAGAACTATAATTTTATTATTGCAAAAAAACAGCAGTATATGGATTCTCTGAGCAAGGAGGCTATGGCTCTCGGAACCAAATACGGCATCCTTGAATATGGAGGTCAGACCAGGGAAGTAATGCGCGCCTATTTTCAGAACAAGGGGAACAGCGAGGTTCAGAAGTATAAGCGAAACATGGAAGAGCATGGGGGCGAGATCATGAAGCTTGACGACATGATGCGTTCCGAATCGGGGACATTTGCCCAGCTTAAACTTGATGCCGACAGGGCGTTGATGGATTACAACAGGAAGTATACCCATGCCAATGTGCTAAGCAAACCTTTCCCTGCCGATAAAAAATCTTTCCCGGTACGATGGCTCATCGTAGTCATGTCGACACTCGCAGCCTTGTTTTTTGCCGTGATTGTTGCCGGAATTATTGAAAACAGGAAACAACGACCTCTTAATGCAGCTCATCAGGGATAAAATAGAAGAGATCAAAAGTTACCTGGCAGGAGAGAATGTCAGGTTTACCTTTTTCTACGTCATCAGCGGTTTGTTTATACTGCTGAATGCCTTCATGGTATACCGTAACGTTTACTACACCCTGCTGATCCCTTTCGGACTTGTTATCCTTTACATTTTCTTTTACCGTGTTGATTATGTTCTGCTGCTGATAACATTCTGTACACCATTAGCGGTGAATATAACCCAGTTTGAGTTCAATGTTGGCGTTTCACTGCCAACCGAACCCCTTATGTTCGGGGTTTTACTGCTGTTCATCCTGAAACTGGCCTACGAGAATAATTTTGATCCCAAGGTATGGAGGCACCCGATGACCATCCTCATCGGCATTCAGTTCCTGTGGATATTGATAACCAGTATTACAAGCCAGATCCCCCTGGTTTCGTTCAAGTTTATGCTTGCCAGGCTGTGGTTTGTGATTCCTTTTTATATTTTCACTATCCACCTGTTCAAGAAGAGACAAAATATCAGGCTGTTTCTCTGGCTTTATGCCATTCCCCTGGTGATCGTTATAATTTACACTACTTACCAGCATTCACTGTGGGCGTTTGAAGAGAATGCAGGTCACTGGGTGATGACTCCTTTTTATAATGACCATACGGCCTACGGGGCAATCCTGGCTATGTACGTACCTGTATTTGTCGGCCTCACATTTTCAAGATCGTATTCGCGCCTGGTACGTTTCTTTGCCATCATCATTTTGCTCTTCCTGTTTATGGGGCTTTACCTTTCATATTGCCGTGCTGCCTGGATCAGCCTAGTGATAGCGCTTGCTTTCTACATGATAATCCTGTTCAGGATTAAATTCAAGTATATCGTATTTACCCTGCTTCTCGGCGGGCTAATTTTTTATGTTTTCCGTTTCGAGATACTGGATTCCCTGTCGAAGAACAAACAGGGGACTTCAGGTAATTTCATGGAACATGTGCAATCCATGTCAAATATCTCAACCGATGCAAGTAACCTTGAGAGGTTAAACCGCTGGGCTTCTGCGTTCAGGATGTTTGGCGAAAGACCGGTATTCGGATATGGGCCAGGAACCTACCAGTTTGAATATGCCCCTTACCAGAGCTCTGAAGAAAAAACGCTCATCAGTACCAATGCGGGTGACAGGGGCAATGCCCATAGTGAATATATCGGGCCTCTTGCTGAAGAAGGCCTGCCGGGCACACTCATCGTCATAACTCTTTTTATCTATTCCATGGTTGTGGCTATGAGGGTATACCGAAAGTCAAAGGACAGGGAAGTAAGGATGCTGACCCTTGCGACCATGCTGGGCCTCCTGACATATTATTTTCATGGGCTGATGAATAATTTCCTGGATACCGACAAGGCCTCGGTGCCTGTATGGGGGTTTATGGCGATCCTGGTGGCCTTTGACCTCTTTTACGTTCCCGGGAAGGAAGCACAGGAATAATTTCCCTGATTCTGTTTACCTGAGTTTTCTCAAAAGATCGGGCAGCATTTTTACAGCGGCAATCTCTTTCCATTTTTTACGCGGGTCATCTGCAGGCACGCCCCAGTATGTTTTTCCGCCTTCAAGTGATTTGTCGACACCCGACATAGCCAGAACCACAGCTTTTTTACCGATTACCAGGTCTTTGTTGACCGAAACCCTGGCCCAGAGGATGACGTCGTCTTCGATGCGTGTAACCCCTGCTATCGCGCAATGAGCCCCTATGAGGCAGTGGCGGCCAACAAAAGTGTCGTGACCGATCTGTACATGGTTGTCGAGTTTGCTGCCGAAAGAGATCATGGTGTTTCCCGAAACGCCTTTGTCGACGGTTGTTGCAGCGCCGATCTCAACATTATCTTCAATTACAACTTTGCCGCATGACTCCAGCTTTTTCCAGCCTTCGGGCCTGCGCTGGAAATAATAGGCATCGGCTCCCAGGACGGCTCCTGAATGTATGATCACATTATTGCCGATTTGGGTATGGTCGTAAATGCTTGCATTGGCATGAATGAGGCAGTTGCTGCCGATAATGACATGATTGCCTATAAAAGCTCCGGGCTGAATTACAGTCCCCTCACCTATGATGGCCGAAGGGCTGACCATGGCCAGGGCTTTTTCAAAGGGACGGAAATGGGTGGCCAGGGAAACATAGGCATCGAAAGGCTTGTCATGTATCAGCAAAGCTTTCCCCTGGGGGCATTCCACTTCCTTATTGATAAGGATGGTGGTTGCATCGGAGTTCAGGGCCTTATTGTAATATTTGGGATGGTCCACGAAGGTGAGATCACCGGCTTCGACCATATGGATCTCGTTGATGCCGCTTACGATGAATGACGGATCGCCTATCATCCTGGCACCGGTAAGTTCAGCTACTTCAGAAAGGGTCAGGGCTTGAGTGAATCTCATAGAATTGAGTGTTTAATCTTAGCGATCAATTTGAATACTCGAATACCCGAATTTTGAATTACGAATGCTTTTATAATATTTTCAATTCAAAATTCTTCATTCGTTATTCGATTATTCTGTTTTCTTTATCCTTTCACACGTTCGGCATATTCCCCAATCCTTGTATCGACCTTGATGATCTCATCGGTATCGATGAACAACGGAATGCGAACCTTGGCACCGGTTTCAACGGTGGCGTCTTTCAGGGTATTGGTGGCCGTATTGCCGCGGAGACCGGGTTCGGTATAAGTGACTTTAAGGATCACAAAAGGAGGAAGCTCACATGAAAGCGGAGTTTCGGTATCGGCATGGAACACTATTTCAACTTCCTGTCCTTCCTTGAGGTACTGGGGAGCGTTGATGATGTCTTCGGTGATATAGATCTGTTCATACGTTTCCATATGCATGAAATGATATCCCGAAGGATCCTTAAAGAGATACTGGTATTTGCGGCGTTCAACCCTTGCAATATCAATTTTCACACCTGAATCAAAAGTGTTTGATATAGTACGGCCGTTCTTGAGACTCTTAAGCTTTGTACGTATGAAGGCCGGGCCTTTACCAGGCTTAACGTGCTGGAATTCAACTACCGTATAAAGATCATTGTTGAAATTGATGACCAGGCCATTCCTGATATCTGCTGTTGTCGCCATAAATATGTAATGAATTGATTTATTATAAAATAAGCGTGCAAAGGTAATAAAAAATCAAATAGCGAAAAGCGAAAAGCGAAATTATAGAAAGCGAGGCATCTCACACAGGCAGTATTGTAATAAGCGAAGCATTTTGCATGAGCGGCATCAGGTGCCAGGAGCGAACCAATACTGATATGCTTAATGGATTAAGCCAATGTGAGCGACGCAGCAACCGTAGCCGCGATGCAAACATGCGAGCTATTCGCTAATCGCTATTTGTAATCCTCAATACTGATGACCTTTGCCGCGAACCCCGACTCATGGTCGTGCTGGTTTGAACAGATGATGAGGGTTCGTTTGCCTGTATATTCCTTTACAAGCCCAAGGTACCAGTCCATCCCCGCCTTGTCGAGGTTCATCACAGGTTCGTCAAGCAGCAGCATGGGAACATCGCTGAAAAAAGCCAGGGCCAGTTTTACCCTTTGCTTCATACCCGAAGAGTATTGACGAATGGTTTTGGATTTCCTTACCTTGAGATCGAGTATCTCTCTCACCCTTGAAGCATTAAAACCCGGCAGGTAAGGCTTGAACGAAAAATGGAAGTCGAGCATCTCATCCAGAGTGAAATCTTCGATGATCTCCAGGTAAGGCGCAACCATGGCAAGCTGCCTGAAAATAAGGTCGTCAGTAATCTCCCTGCCGCCCAACTCATACCTGATATTTCCGGCCGTGGGGTGGATGCTTCCCGCAATGATCTGGAGCAGAGTTGATTTGCCGGAACCGTTACGGCCCAGGATCGCACAGGTTTCCCCCGAACGGAGTTCCAGGGAAACATTACGGAATATCCATTCGGTATTGAATTTTTTCCCTATGCCATCCAGGTAAATATTCATGAAGTCATACAGGGATCAGTCGGATTTGCGCCTTGAAAGTCCTTTCATAATACCCCTTGAGGAATTGGCAATGAACGAAAGAATCTCGTCACGCTCGGGCGTGGCCGGCATTTCGGCTTCAATGGTCCTCACGGCATTCGAAACATTGAGCCCCTTGACGAAGATAATGCGGTAAATGTCCTGGATATAGTTGATCATTTCGGAACTGAAGCCCCTGCGGCGAAGGCCGATGGAATTCACACCTACATACGACAAAGGATCCCTTGCTGCCTTGGTGTAAGGCGGAACGTCCTTGCTCACCCCCGAGCCGCCGCCAATGAAAGCATGCGCCCCGATATGGACGAACTGGTGAACTGCCACCACGCCTCCCAGTATGGCCCAGTCATCGATGGTGATGTGCCCGGCCAGGGCTGAGTACCCGCCCATGATGACGTTATTCCCGACCACGCAGTCGTGCGCAATGTGAACATAACCCATCAGCAGGCAATTATCGCCAATGACCGTCTCGTAACTGGCTTTGGTGCCGCGGTTCACGGTTACATACTCTCGTATGGTCACGTTGTTGCCTATCCTCACAATGGTTTCTTCACCGCCGAATTTCAGATCCTGGGGAATGGCCGAAATAACGGCACCGGGAAATATCCTGCAGTTCTTGCCAATCCTGGCGCCTTCCATGATAGTTACATTGGGCCCTATCCAGGTGCCTTCTTCAATGATCACATTCTTGTCTATGGTTACAAATGGCTCGATCACTACATTGTTAGCGACTTTTGCCTGAGGATTTACGTATGCAAGTGGTTGGTTCATGAGGATTTATTTTCGGATTACCTGTGCCATCATTTCAGCTTCCATCACAATTTTATTGCCCACATAGGCCACACCTTTCATGGAAATTAATCCACGGCGGATGGGGGCCGACAACTGGTTGAAGAATACAAGGGTGTCGCCTGGCACAACTTTACTTCTGAACTTTACGTTTTCGATCTTAACGAATAAGGTAGTATAATTATGGGGATCGTCAACAGTGCTTAACGAAAGTATGCCTCCTGTTTGTGCCATAGCTTCGATCTGTAAAACGCCCGGCATCACCGGTTCCTGTGGAAAATGCCCTGTGAAGAAAGGTTCGTTGATGGTTACATTCTTAAGCCCCACAACATAATCGCTTCCCATCTCAATGATGCGGTCGATAAGCAGGAAAGGAAACCTGTGGGGAAGCATCTTCTGGATCTGGTTGGTGTCGTAAAGCGTCTTTGTGAGATCGAATTTATGGCCTTCGTGGTGCTTCTTCTCCTTTTTGATGTGTTTCTTGATCAGCTTGGCAAACTGCACATTTGAATAATGTCCCGGCCGGGTCGCGATGATATGCGCCTTAATGGGCATGCCCACCAAGGTGAGGTCCCCGATAATATCCAGCAGCTTATGCCTGGCCGGTTCATTCGGGTACTGCAGGTCAAGGGTGTTCAGTATGCCTTCGCTGGGAAGCACTTCAACCTTGGGCTTATGGAATATCCCTGCAAGGTGGTCCAGCTCCTCCTTCGAAACAGCGCGGTTCACGAACACAATGGCGTTGCTGAGGTCGCCTCCCTTGATCAGGTTGTTGTTGAGGAGGTATTCCAGTTCATGCAGGAAAACAAAAGTCCTGCATCTTGCTATATCATCTTTAAATCTGCGGATGTCGTTCAGGGTTGCATTCTGGGAGTGCAGCACTTTTGATTCATAGTCTATCATGACCGACAAACGGTAATCCTTCGATGGCATGGCGATCATTTCAACCTTCTTCTCGGGGTTGGTGTAGGTGATGATCTGGTTAAGTTCGAAATATTTCCTGGGGGCGTTCTGTTCAACAGTGCCTGCACTTAACAAAGCCTCAACATAGAACCTTGCACTCCCGTCAAGAATGGGAGTCTCGCTCTGGTTCATCTCGATGAGCACATTGTCGATTTCGAGCCCGGTAAGGGCTGCCATCACATGCTCGATGGTGTCGAACCTCGATCCTTCATGCTCTATGCTGGTGCCCCGGGAAGTGTCGACCACAAGGTCCACATCGGCATCAACAATAACATTGGAGCTGAGGTCGGTGCGTTTGAATTTTATCCCGTGGTTGGGGGGAGCCGGGTTAAAGGTCAGGGTTATTTCAAGCCCTGTATGCAGGCCCACTCCCGACACGCTTACCGGTGATTTTATCGTTTTCTGTTTCTCACTCATGAATTCTGCTTCGGTTTTACTCTTTATGGTCTTTCAGAACCTTCTCAATATGGTTGATCCTTTTCACGATCTCGTCGAAGTTCGAAAGATGGATATAATTTCTTCGTGTTTTATTTGCAGCTATTGCGGGAGATCCCAATACCATGGCGCCATCCTCGGTGATCGATCCGCCTATGCCCGACTGGGCGCCGATCTTCACGTTATCGGCAATGGTAATATGGCCTATGATGCCTACCTGCCCGGCTATCATGCAGTTCTTCCCGATTTTAGTCGAACCTGAAATGCCGGTTTGTGCGGCAATAACCGTGTTTTCGCCTATTTCGACATTGTGGGCGACCTGGATCAGGTTATCCAGCTTCACCCCCCTGCGGATAATAGTCGAGCCAAGTGTGGCACGGTCAACCGTTGTGTTTGACCCGATCTCAACATGATCTTCCAGTACCACATTCCCTATCTGGGGGATCTTCTGGTAGTTGTTGTCGGTTTGGGGTGCAAAACCAAAACCGTCGCTGCCTATGATCACTCCCGAATGCAGGGTGCATTCGTTGCCAAGCCGGCAGTCACGGTAAATTTTAACACCGGGATACAGGGTGCAGTTGTTCCCTATATTAACATTATCGCCAATATATACCTGGGGATAAATGTTCACATTGTCGCCCAGAACAACGTTTTCGCCTATGTAGCTGAAAGCGCCGATTGAAAGATCCCTGCCTGTTACGGCAGAGCCTGAAATGAAAGCCAGGGATGAAACTTCCTTCTTAACGGCAGTCATGCTGTTGAACATTTCGAGAAGCTTCGCAAAGCTCCGGTAAGGATCATCAACACGGATAAGGGTGGCCTCAACCTTCTGGGAAGGAGTAAAATCTTTACTCACAACCACTATCGAAGCCAGGGTGGTGTAAATGAATTGTGTATACTTGGGATTGGCCAGGAAAGTCATTGTCCCAACTTTGCCTTCTTCTATCTTTGACAGGTTTGATACCTTTGTCTCGGGATTACCCTCAACGGTTCCGCTGAGAAATCCGGCTATTTGCTGGGCACTGAACTCCATTGTTTTGCGTTAATGGGGGGCAAATTTATCACTTTTTTTTGAATAAGCTCTTCTGAATTTACTATTGGGCAGTGGATCAGAATTTTAAATCCTTCGGATAGCTTAGCAGGTGTTTGCTTACCGTGGTCGACAATACAGCAATGTCAAGCTGTTCCGAAGCAGCGGCAACATCGGTAAGTTTGCCGTTGGAGGTGCGGATGAGGATCTTGTCGTGCCTGGGGTTGTAGGCATGGTTTGTAACCACGTCGGTATTTACGAAGTAAGCGGTTTCTTCGGCAGTAAGCCCGAATTTCAGGCTCGTGGCATCTTTTATCCTGCCGATATATTCCGGGTCAAAGGCCTGGTTCTGGATTTCCATCCTGAACAGGTTCCTGTTAATGAGCCTGCGGCAGAGTGTTGACAAGACCATATCGGGATGGTCCATCCAGAGTTTGATGGAAGTCACCACATCAAAATCGTCGAGCAGCGCAAAGCGCTCAAGGATGGAAGGATCGCTGAGGAAATCCTCACGGCCTGTATCATGGGTAAGGAAATACCTTAAGGCAGGGGTTGCAGGGATGTCTTTTTCGGTTTCACCCAGCATTTTGGCTCTTTTAAGAATGCTAACCAGCATCTGGTCAGCGGCAAGTACGGCATGGTGGAGGTAAACCTGCCAGTACATCAGCCTGCGGGCAATGATGAATTTTTCAATGGAATAGATTCCTTTGGCCTCAACCACAAGCTCATCATTGCAAACCGTAAGCATATTGATGATGCGGTCGGTATTGATAGTACCTTCGGCCACTCCTGTAAAGAAGCTGTCGCGTGAAAGGTAATCGAGGCGGTCCATGTCAAGCTGGCTGGATACCAGCTGGTGAAGGAACCTCTTTTCATATCCTCCCCTGAAGATCTTTCCGGCCAGGCTCAGCCTGCCGTCGAACATACGGTTGAGCCCGGCGATGAAAAGATCCGAGATATCCTCGTGCGAAAGTCCTTTAACTATCGATTGTTCAAGGGTGTGTGAGAAGGGGCCGTGGCCTATGTCGTGGAGAAGAATAGCCAGGCTGAGCCCTTCGGCTTCTTCGGGGCTGATATGGATTCCCTTGGACCTGATAACTCCCACGGCCTGCCGCATGAGGTGCATGGCTCCCAAGGCATGCTGGAAACGGGTATGGTGAGCCGAGGGGTAGACATAATTTGTAAGCCCCAGCTGTTTTATCCTGCGCAGTCGCTGGAACCATGGATGCTCCATGATGTCATACACCAGTTCGGAGGGAATGGTTATGAACCCGTAAACCGGGTCGTTGATTGTTTTTATCTTATTGATTGTCCGGAAATTCATGTAAATTTGTTAAAAGAATGTTAATTACGGACAGGGCCACAATAAAAGCAAACTTACGACATTTATACATAATAGAAAAGAGCAAAGCGGCAGAGCTTCATCACAGGAGAATGCCATCGGCATACAAATAAGAAGAAAACATGGATAATGTAAGCATATTGTGGGTTGACGATGAAATTGACCTTTTAAAACCTCATATAATATTTTTAAAGGATAAGGGCTACGATGTTTCAACGGTTAACAGCGGTTATGATGCCCTTGACATGATCAAAACAAAGGCATTTAATATTGTTTTCCTGGATGAGCAGATGCCGGGTTTATCGGGCATCGAGACCCTGATGAAGCTGAAAGAGCTGCAGCCCGGGCTTCCGGTGGTCATGATCACCAAAAGCGAGGAAGAAGCCATCATGGAGGATGCCATCGGCTCAAATATTGCCGATTACCTCATCAAGCCGGTGAAGCCAAACCAGATCCTGCTTTGCCTGAAGAAGAACCTTGAGAATAAAAAACTGGTAAGCGAGAAGACCAATTTCCAGTACCAGCAGGAATTCCGTAATATCGGGATGGAGATCAGCAACCGCCTGAATTTCGAAGAGTGGACCGAGATCTATAAGAAGATCATCTTTTGGGAACTGAAGCTTGAAAAGTCGATGGACGATGGGATGCAGCAAGTGCTTCAGCTTCAGAAGAACGAGGCGAACCAGGTTTTCAGCCGTTTTGTCGAAAGAAATTATATTGACTGGCTGCATGGCAAAGTGAATCCCAGGCCGGTACAGTCCCATAATCTCATCAAGGAAAAGGTATTCCCGGCCATGGACGAAAACAAACCGGTTTTTGTGATCCTGGTCGACAATCTCCGTTATGACCAGTGGAAGATCCTCCAGCCTTTTTTTGAAGAATATTTCAGGGTTGAAAAGGAGGAGATCTATTACAGCATTTTGCCTACTGTGACGCAGTATGCCCGCAATTCATTGTTTGCAGGGCTTTTGCCCACCGAGATTGAGCGGAAATACCCCAAATACTGGGTTAATGAAGACGAGGAGGGGACCAAGAACAACTTTGAATCGGAGCTGCTGGGCGAGTTGCTCAAGCGTTATGGAAGGGATGTCAAATATTCCTATTACAAGGTTCTGAACCAGACATACGGGCGTAAACTGGTCGAATTGCTGCCGAACCTGATGGTGAACAAGCTGAATTTCATTGTGTATAATTTTGTGGACATGCTTTCGCATGCCCGCACCGAGATGGAGATTATACGGGAGCTTGCCGATGATGAAAAAGCTTACCGTTCCATTACTCTCAGCTGGTTCCAGCATTCGCCCCTGTATGATATCATCAAATGGCTGGGCGAAAAAGATGTTACATTGATGATTACTACCGACCATGGTTCCATCCGTGTCACCAACCCGGTGAAAGTGCTTGGCGACAGGAATACCAATACCAATCTGAGGTATAAGACTGGCAAGGCCCTGAAGTTTGAAAAGAATGAAGCATTTGAAGTGAGAAATCCGGCCGATGCCTTTTTGCCCAGAGGCAATGTAAGCTCATCCTTTGTTTTCTGCCGCAATTACGATTTCTTTGCCTATCCCAATAACTTCAATTACTATGTAAACTACTACCGTGACACCTTCCAACATGGTGGGATATCGATGGAGGAGATGCTGGTGCCGTTTATACATATGAAGAGAAAATGAATTTCGAATTCAGAACTCTATGACTCTGACCTCTACCCTGCAATCCCTTCCTTCAATTGCAAAGCAGGTACTGGATGCATTTCCCGATTCCCGGATTTTTGCTCTTTACGGCAGGATGGGGGCGGGGAAGACCACCCTCATTAAAGAACTTTGCCGTGCACTGGATGTGGCGGACGAAGTGCAGAGTCCCACGTTTTCAATAGTCAATGAGTATAAAACTGCGGATAACGATTCGGTTTACCACTTTGATTTTTACCGCATCAACAAGATAGACGAGGTGTTCGATATAGGCTACGAGGACTATGTTTACTCGGGTTCCTATTGTTTTATCGAATGGCCCGAACTGGCCGAGGATCTCCTGCCTGAAGGGACTGTTCGGCTGGAGATATCCGGGGAAAACGCAAGGGTGATCAGGTTCTGATCTTTTACAGGTTTTCCTTCATGTTGATTTTTCGTCACCCTGCAACGAGTCGGAATTTGACTAATGTTCTTTAACTTTGCCTATAATCTAAGCAACAACTTGAACGATGCCATATGTTTCTATGTTTTTCGGGATTATTATCAGGATGTTCTTTAGCGAGCATAACCCACCACATTTTCATGCTGAATATCAAGGCACTGAAGGAATATTCAATTTCGATGGTCATATGTTACAAGGAAATATTAAATCCGGCAATGCCTTAAGGCTGATAAAGGAGTGGGCAATTTTAAGGAAAACAGAATTGGAAGAGAACTGGAAAAACATCTCGGAACAAACGAACATTAATAAAATTGAGCCATTACATTAAAAAGAATTTTTATGAAAACATCATATATGCCCCGAGTAATCGATGCTAAATATCTGAATGATTACCGTATACATATTGCTTTCAGCAATGGGAAAGAAGGAAATATTGATTTGAGCCCTTATATCGGGTCAGGTATTTTTGAACAGTTAAAAAACAAGGATTACTTTAAAAAACTATTTGTTGACGGCTGGACCATTTCCTGGCCTAATGGCGCTGACATAGCTCCGGAAACACTGTATGAACTGACCGAACAAGCCGGGGATACAGTAAATGAGTCATATAATAAAGGTTCCCAATAACATTGTCAACTCAAAGGTCAATCCTTTATACACCTCACCGCAAAAGCATTCGACCTATTTGAGTAGTAATCCGACACCGAGAAGTTCTGCAGATTCATCCCCTGGGAAAGGGCTTTTATAGCGCCATAAGGATTTGAAGTCCAATAGAGGGTGGCAAATCCCTGGAACTTCCATGTGATGTTGCTGTAAACGATGCCGCTTTCTTTAGCTCTGAACCCGTTGAATATTGAATCCTGAAGGGGTTTACCGGCCAGGGCCTGCTCCTGGTAAAATGTGAACAGGGTGTTCCATTCGCTTTGTGTGGGAATATGCCATCCCGGCGGACAAAGTCCTTGGGAGCCGGGCGTATTGGTATATGCCATCAATTCATCCCATTGATACAAGCCTCCGTAAAGATTGCAATTTGCCGCAGCATCGTTGTAACAGTATTTTTCATTGATGCAGTTGTCGGTCTGTTCTGTCGTACCTTGCATAGAAGTTCCGTAATTGAGGTTCTTCTGCATCCAGCATTGTGTGCCGATCTGAACTGTAGGATAGACTTTATTATCCCTGATATCGGTCAGATTCTGGCCGCAGTTGAACGAAGGAGCTGCCTGCACGATAATCGTCTTTGTTTTTGAATTTACGCAGGAGAAAGAGTTCTGATAGTAATACATGATGGTTTTTGTTCCAATGCCGGCTGATGAAGGTGTAAATACCCCAGCGGATGAATTTACCCCCGGACCTGAATACACACCACCTAACGGTACTCCACCTTTAAGTTTGAAAGCTGCAGCATTGATAGTTGTGATGCTGTCAAAGCAAAGGGTAAAGGAAACTATTGGAGCAGGTAATGTACTCATCACAATCTTATTGGATGAAGCTGGGTTATTTGTCACACAGGACAGATTGGAAGTGATCACGCAGCGGATGCTGTCCCCAGCCAATGGTACATAGGAATAATTGGGAGAATTAGTTCCCTGGTTAGTCCCGTTAACCTTCCATAGATAAGAAGGAGCCGGGCCTCCGTTAATGGGCGTGGCTGTATAGTTGACAACAGTTCCCGGGCAGAAGGGATTGGGAGTGGCAGTAATTGTAACTCCTGCAGGAAGAGCAGTATTGACAATCATTGTCACTGTATTACTTGTTGCCGGATTGTTCTGGGTGCAGGGCAAATTTGAAGTAAGGCTGCAGCTTACCTGATCTCCGTTGGAAGGATTATAAGTATATGTTGGAATACTGGTCCCGGCATTGGTACCGTTGACTTTCCACTGGTATTGGGGTGATGTTCCTTCATTAGCAAGTGTTGCTGTAAACGTTACTGAACTTCCTGAACAGAATGGATTTGCTGATGCAACTATGGAAATACTGACCAGCAGGTTTGGATTGACGGTCATGGTAATGCTGTTACTGGTAGCTGGATTTCCTGTGGGACAAATGGCATTTGAAGTAAGAACACAGGTAACAATATCGCCATTGGCAGGTATATAGGAATAGGTTGTGCTGTTGATCCCGGCATTAGTACAATTGACTTTCCACTGGTAAACTGGCGATGTTCCTTGGTTTGCCGGATATGCAGTGAAGACCACTGTGGCCCCAGCGCAGACCGGGTTTGCAGTTGGTGAAACAGTAATGCTCACAGGTAAATTGGGGCTAACGGTCATGGCCACTGCATTTGAGGTGGCAGGATTCCCGCTTGCACAGGGAGCATTTGAGGTAAGAATGCAAATAACCACATCACCGTTTAATGGAACATAAGAATATGCGATATTGTTCGTCCCTGCATTAACTCCATTGACTTTCCACTGGTATACCGGGGCGCTTCCTTCATTGACAGGAGCTGCAGTAAAAGTAACATTGGTCCCGGCACAGACCGGGTTCTGGGAAGGAGAGACCGTAACATTAACCGGAAGGATAGGATTTACCACCATGGTTATGGCATTGGAGGTGTCCGGGTTGTTCATAATGCAGGGGGTGATCGAGGAGGTAAGGATGCACCTTACAATATCATTGTTTGCAGGTGCATAGGTATAATTATCGGCATTTGTACCTGCATTGATTCCGTTAACCTGCCATTGAAAGACTGGATTGCCTCCACCGTTCAAAGGATTTGCCGTATATGTAACCTGAGTTTGCTCGCAAACATTGGTTGAAGTACTGCCTATTGTAACATTAACCGCCGGGCTTGAAGTGACCAGGACCGGAAAATCCGATGGATTTTGAGCGTAACAACCGTTTACATCGGTGTAGTTAACATAAACGTGCTGGTTACCGGTAGCATTCCAGGTAATCGTTACAGTATTTGTAGTACCTCCTGATGTGATTATTCCCCCCGAAGATGTGCTCCACTGATAGTTTGTTTTTCCGGGATCTGTAATATAAACCTTACCGGGTCCTGCACAGGTATTATTCGACCCTGTAATAACAGGTAAGGGTACCGGGTTTACTGTGAGATACAGAAATGCCGAATCTCCCGAATCGCCACATTTATTCAATCCTTTAACCCAAATATTTCCCGACGCTGCTGAAGATCCAATATTTACCGTAATACTTGCTGTACCTGAACCTCCTATTATCGAAAACCCAAATGGTAATGTCCAACTATAGGTTACAGCATGGGTGAGGGTTGGAATCGCATAAATTAGTCCGCTTGAAGATTTGCACACATTAGCGGGTCCTACTATTGGCCCGGCAGTATCTATGGGCCAGCAATCGAGAAACTTTATTAACATAGCATCCTGGATACCTCCATAAACTGTTTGCCATGCGCCTGCACTAGCTATATTATTTGTTGACTGTGCTCCACCAACCAGGTACAAAGTATCACCAGGAACATAACGGCAACTCTGGAATCCGTCATTATTATTTCCTCCATAATAGGTCCCCCATTGACGTTGTCCGGCTGTATTGAATTTAGCAAGGTAACCATTACCAACACCGTTTAAAACCGTCTGATAGGAATCAGGAGTTGAAATATTACCAGATGATTCAGTCCAACCTGCTACAAATATTTCATTATTCCAACCGATTGAACAACCATAAGTTACGTCATAATTATTACCACCATAATAAGTACCCCATAATCGTTGTTGGCCTGAGCTGTCAAATTTTACAATATAGCCGTCAGTAGGTCCTCCTCCATATACCGGTTGTTGGCATCCCGGACTTGCTATTCCGTTTGAAGAAGTTGTTCTGCCTACCATAATTATATTTCCTGTACTGTCGGAAGTACAATCAAACGCATTATCCGAATTTGACCCCCCGTAATAGGTGGCCCATATTCGTTGGCCCCCGTTGGTGAATTTTACTAAAAAAGCATCATCTCCTCCTCCTCCATAGTTTGTCTGAAAAGCTCCCGGACTTGCAATATTATTATGTGATGGTGTTCCCCCAGGGATATATATATTTCCGGAATTATCGACTGTACACTGACCGGGTCCATCATTACCTTCACCCCCAAAATAAGTCCCCCATTGCCTTACTCCATTGCTATCAAACTTGGCAAGAAAAATATCAGTGCTAGTGTTATATCGATTAGGTTGATAAGACCCTGTTGTGGAAATGCCTGTATCGGAAGCGGTTTGTCCTGTTAAAAATACATATCCGTTCTTATCGATAGTGATATAAGGGATATTGTCGGTCTGTGCTCCACCGTAATATGTTCCCCAAGTCCTGTAACCGGTCTCGTTGAACTTTTCAAGATAACAATCTGAAATTCCTCCGCCATAAACAGTCTGATGTGCTCCCGGAGAGGCAATTCCGGAAATTGAGTGAGTTTCGCCAGAAAAATATATGTTACCGCTGTTATCAACGATGCATGAAGACACACTTTCCGTGCCTTGTCCAAAGTAAGTTCCCCATAATCGCTGTCCGGCAGAATTGAACTTTGCCAGGAAGCCATTAGAATTACCAGCTAATGTATCCTGAAATGCTCCGGTACTTGCAATATTGTTAGTTGACTGTGTTAATCCTACTAGAAAAACATTTCCGTTTTTATCTACTGAACATTGACCTCCAACATCATTACCCGTGCCACCATAATAGGTACCCCAAAGCCTGATTGAAGTAGGATCTATGACCAACACTGATTGTTTCGGAATGGATTTGTCAACTAAAAAACCATAAATCTCTTCTGCTTTTTTCTAAATTCTGCCTTTATTTCAATTCTTGAATTATTATAGATGTAATAGCTTTCCGGGATTAGTTCCTCAACATCCCCGAATCTTGTACCGAATTTCAAGGTATCATGTATTAAAGAAATATGATCAGGCCCCTCTATCTTTAATCGGATATCATTGATATCGGCACCCGGGTGGATGATAAAATTATATTTATAGTTATGAGACTTATCCGTGAAGAAGTCCAGATCAATTCCCGGATAAATGTTCTGGTAAGTTATTTTGCAGAATTGCCTGACATTTTTAATTCCTTCAGGCGGGGCAACCGATGTGAAATAATTTAAATAATCCGGCAATGGTTCAGATGGAACGATTGTGCAAGCGGGATCTGCTCCTTCCAAAGTGATATCAATTCTTTGAAAATTTAATACCGGGATTAGGGAATCTGAATGATGTACACGACTATAAGGATGAGTATTCTGCGATATCATGTGATTTTGATTCAGCTTGTATTCAACGGTATACACATCATAACTGAATCCAGTCTTGCGCAATTGCACATTCAACCCAGGATTATTCAGCAAAAACAAGACATCCGGATTAGGTTTATAAAGCAAATCGACGATCTGACCTTTGTTTTCGATGAATCCATGACCCGCTCCAGAAAAGGCAAAAGATTTCAATGCCGGAAACATACCGGTGATCAGAATGAGGAAAACGCTTAGTATATTAAACCTCATAATGTTAAGACAATCCCAAGTATCCTCTCAATAAATGAGGGTAATTCTTTTACCAAAAAAGATGATGGTATGCCCTATATATGGGGACTCAATGTTGATGGCTTGCCTGGATTCTTTCTCTGACTAATTCGGGCAGATAGAATTCAGCATCACCGTTAATTCTGCCAAGAATATATTGATAGGCATCA
>Ga0209083_1000056_pt1 | contig 174461 bp, 157 predicted proteins | sample AM7aDNAmetaG_FD_184132 | JGI IMG/M metagenome (GOLD analysis project Ga0209083, IMG submission 184132) | Freshwater microbial communities from Finland to study Microbial Dark Matter (Phase II) - AM7a DNA metaG (SPAdes) (version 3) | ecosystem: Environmental > Aquatic > Freshwater > Lake ... | reverse complement strand
TTTGTAACACCTTGATTTAAATGGTGGGCCAGGACAGAATTGAACTGTCGACACTCGGATTTTCAGTCCGATGCTCTACCGACTGAGCTACCGGCCCGCCTGATGATCAAAGATACTTAAAAAAGCAGCAATCGTCTATAAAATATGGGTTCCTTTGTCAAGGTATTTTTTGGTTGTTCTCGTCCGGTCGCCCTCGAGTTTACTTATTATTATTTTCAATTTGTGTGGCCGGGAGGGCAATATCTTTGTCTGGATCATTTTGCCCTCCGTCAGTTTGTGCGACAACTGCCACAGGCGCAGGATCGGGAACAGAAAGGCCTGCTGAAATATTTTGTTGCTCCTTGATGATAACGACCGTACCGGCTATTTTGTCATGCCATGCCTGCTTTTTCTTGTCAAAAGCAGCCCAGATAAAGCCAATGGGAATGGTACCTAATAAACTCGAAACCAGATAGCCAACTGCTCTCAAAAAAGCAATGCCGAAGGAAATTTCTGTGCCGTCGGCGGAATAAACCTGCAAGCCCAGCAGCATCTTTCCCGGTGTACGTCCTGTTGTGCCATGGAAATAGGTGAAATAAGCTGTGTTTATGGAAAGATAAAAAACCATTATCAGGAGGAGGGTAGAAGAAAAACCTGTGAGATTAGTTAAATCAGCTATCCAGACGTTATTATCTGCCGACATGGCGCCAAAGAAAAATGCCAGCGCAGCGATTACGAGCAAAACAACAAAAATAATAGTGACGATCGTGCTGTCGATTATAAAAGCCACCAGACGACGCCAGAAACCGGCGAATTTGTAAACGGTCATTTTTTTACCTCAGGGGATCTATTGCCAAAGATACCTTTTTCATATTGGATTATGGATATTATTGCCACTGCTGCCGTTTCCACTTTTAAAATTTGTTTGCCCAGGCTCACCGAAATAAAGCCGGCTTTTTTGGCCATTGTCACTTCGTCTTTGGAAAAACCGCCTTCCGGACCGACGACAATAAAAAAATCTTTTGTGGCAGTAAAGGTTTCATCCGTCAACATGTCTTTAACTGTTTTTTGAGATTCTTCCTCCCAGAAAATTAACCGCAGTGCATCGCCTGAGGCCGAAGATAGCATATCCGCAAAAGACGAAACGTTTGAAACTTTCGCCATATAGCTGCTGTGACAGCAGCGCGCCGCTTCCCCGGCTATCTTTTGCCAGCGCGCTACTTTTAAAAAAATCTTTTCACCGGAGATACGGCTGACCGATCTTGTGGCGTCAAAAGGAATAATTACATCTACTCCCAATTCAGCGGCGCTTTTCACAATAGTATCCATTTTCCCAGCTTTGGGAATGGCTTGAGCCAGAGTGATTCTGATTTCCCTGCCTGCCTGTGGGATTTTTTTACTAAGTGTTATAAGAACTGTTTTGGGAGAAAAGTCTTTTATTGCAGCCTCAAACTCATTACCAAAACCATCAAAAACGTTGATTTTGTCGCCCTGCTTCAGGCGCATCACCTGCTTTAAATATTTTAAATTGTCCGGTCCCAGTTCACAGTTTGTTTTGTTCTCTAAGGTATCGGGGCTGTATATTCGGGGAATGGTCAAGTGTGAGCGTCCTTTAAGTGTACTATTTCGGGCTTACGGTTTTTTCTTAAACACATAACAAACCCATTCTTTTTCCGTGATCACTTTATAGGTAGTAAGGGGATCGGCAGAAAATTGTTCTTCGATGTTTTTTATGTCCTGTTCAATTATGCCCGAGATAATCATGTATCCTTCCGGCAAAAGCAATTGCGTCAGATGTACACGGAGCTTTAAGAGTAATTTGGCGGTAAGGTTGGCGATGATTAAGTTGCGTGCTTCGTTGATTGCGGTGGTATCTTTATTAAAAATGCGCAAGGCGTTTGCCACATTATTAATCGCCGCGTTTTCACCGGCAATTTCGACCGCCTTTTTATCAATATCCACACAGATGACATCTCCGGCGCCCATTTTGGCGGCGGTGATGCCCAGGATTCCCGTACCACAACCAACGTCCAGCACCTTCCAATCTTTGAGCGAACGGTCCTTCATCATGACATCTTCAATTGCTTCCATGCACATTCTGGTGGATGCGTGCTGACCTGTGCCAAAGGCCATGCCCGGATCAATTTCAATGACAATGTCGCGACTCGAAGGCGCGTATCTTTCCCATGTCGGTTTTACGATGATATTGTTGCAGACACGAATGGGTTTGAAGTATTTTTTCCATTGTTCGCCCCAATCCGGATCGCTTACAATTTCTGTTTTGAGTGATGGTTTTTGCAGATCGGGGAATATTTCCTGAAGGCTATCCAGATATTTATGGATGGAGGCGATTTTTTTTTCACTACGCATATCTTGTGGAAAATAGGCTTTAATGATCTCTTCAATTAAAGGTTCCGGAAAATCGCCTATCGTGTGTTCCGGCGTTGCTGATTCCTGAAACACACCCTGAGCGCCTGTTTCCGTAAGGAAATTACCCAGCGCGTCCATGAGGTCAGCAGGAGCCGATATTTCGACTTTCAGCCATCTATCCGGTTCTTTTTCTGCCATAAACAAACCTTTAAATTTTGAGTTACCGACCGTTTCGGCCTGTGTCGCAATCCGCATTTGTCATTGCGAGCCCACTCTCAGTTCATGATGACCTTTAGGTTATGGCGTGGCAATCTTAACCAGCACGTAAATTAATATAGCTTGTTTTGGGTAATATTTCAAGTTGGCTCACTTGCTTATTAAAGACGGAAGCATATCTATAAATACGTCAGGTTCAATGCTGAAAGTTCCTGTAAATGGATAATCCAGCGCGATAATCGTAAAAAGAGCAAAGGCAATCATTGCTGCCAGACAGGATGTCATGATTAATTGCTCGACGTGGTTTTCCGTGCCGAAAAACATTGCAAAGGCGATAGTGATGAAACTTCCGGTAATCAGGATAGCATAGAGAAGCGGATGAATACCGGTTGCTGCATAGATAAGGCGCAATCTTCTCATTTCGCTTGCTTCATTCATTTTTTTGACAGATTCCATCAGAAAAATTTTCTGGGTTTCGTTTTTCGGTTGAAAACCACTGTATAATCGTACCAATTTCCCCTGAATTTCTTCCACTTTGGAGCTTCTCTTGCCTTTGGCCATTTTTTGCCATTCATCACTGACAATCGCGTTTACATACTCCGTCAGTTCACCTTTGATCAGCTGGCGAAATTCGGCGGGGAATGTTGTTGTGTCCTGATAAAGAGAAGCAATGCAATTAGCCTCTTTGCTTGTAATTTCATTGGCCTTGTCAAAATCTTCCCATGTGACGACCACGATGAAGGCAAGAATGACCGCATAAATTACACCAAGGGTGGCAAAAATAAAACCGGCAATATCGTTGTGGCTTTTGCGACGTTGGCAGGGATAATATTTCCGGATGATGACAAGACTTATGACGGTTAAAAAGACATAGATAAATATAATTAAAAAACCAAGCAGAACAGTCGGAACGTTGAGGAGCAGAAACTGGATGAAGGGCATATTTTCTCCTTAAATAATTTTATTGTGGGAGGCTGTTGAAAAACGCTCATCTGCTGTGTTGCGCTGCAAACCGCACTGATCAACGTATATCAATATACGCCTCGCAGTTCGGCTTTTTGCGCGCCTTGCATCTGAACATTTTTGAACAGCCTCCAAAACATGATGTTTTTCAACGACCCCACTATCGTCAATTTCGATCAAACTCTAGATAATCGTTTATGCATCTATCTTTCTAACTGATAATAATTAATATCAGCCTTAATGCTGAATTCATACGCCAATATGGGAATAAATTCAACCGATTATTGAAAATGTATTTCGATTGTAAAAAGCCATGATTTTGCCATCACCGCATCTTTATCCTTTGAAAGCGAAATTGTATTTAAAATCCGTTAGCTTGAATTTTACCACTCTTCGTGGTAGTTTTTAAACATGAGTGTTATCAATATAACTTTGCTGCTTTAGAAAGGAAAACTTTGAAATATTATCCGGTATTCTTGGACATTGCCGATAAAAAATGCGTCGTCGTGGGTGGCGGTGAAGTTGCCGCAAGAAAGGTCAAAAGACTGATTGACTGTGGCGCAAAAGTGTCTGTTGTCAGCCCGGAGCTGAATTCGGAACTGGTCGCTCTCAAAGATGCTGGTAGAATAATTCATATAACCGGCGAATATTTAAGTGAGTTCATTTGTGGAGCGGCATTAGTTGTTGGGGCGACAGATGATGAAAAAACTAATTTAGTGATATCCCACGATGCCCGCGAGAAAGGCATTCCCGTAAATATTGTTGATGATCCACAAAAATGTGATTTCATTCTGCCCTCGATTGTGGAAAGAGGCGATCTGGTAATCGCTATCGGCACTGGTGGCAACTCTCCCGCGCTTGCCCGTCACTTGCGTGAAGAATTAGAAGCTCGCTACGGCGAGGAGTATGCAATATTTCTCCGGATTCTGGGGAGTCTGCGTTCCCAAATGACAAAAAATGCCGGTGCTGGTAAAAGCTGGTTTGATTCCTTGATCTCTTCAGGGATATTGGAATTGATCAAACAAAAAGACTGGGAAAAAGTTAAAAAGACTGTACGGGAGATAACCGGTCAGGAGGTGAAAATTGACTTTACTTAGTATAGAGCTGATTTTATTTAAGCTGTCCCTGTCTTTTTGCGCTTTCTGCACTTTTGGTTATTTGCTTTCCCTGTTGATTAAAAGAGTAATGCTGGCAAAGGTTTCCACCTGGGTTTTAATCATTACCTTTGTCTTCCTGACACTTAATTTACTTACTGCCTTTATAAATTCGGCAGGGCCTGTAAATCTGGGTTCGCGCGATTTCTTTTTGTTTTGTGCCTGGGCGGTAAGTGGGCTTTATCTGGCGTTCCAATTTAAAACAAAGACAAGATCATTGGGCGCTTTCATATCACCTTTCATTCTACTTTTGATAATCGCGGCAGCCGGTCAGGAAACAGGAAAATCTTTACTGCCGGAGAATTTACGAAGTTGGCTCACCACATTGCATCTTGCTTTTGCCATTATCGGGGAAGCGCTTTTTGTCCTGGCCTCCTGCGCTGGTGCCATGTATGTCATTCAAAACGGTTTGCTTAAGCACAAAAAACTGGGCAAGATGAGCCGGCTTTTACCATCGCTTCATGATTTGGACAGAATTAATCATCTTTGCCTGCTGTGGGGCTTCCCCATTTTGACAATAGGCATTATCGCCGGAGCAGTTTTTGCGGGCATGTCCTGGAATAACCTCTGGCCTACGGACCCTAAAATTATCTGGTCTTTGGCGGCCTGGGTTATTTATGGATTTCTGCTGCATCAGCGTTTGGCCATTGGCTGGAGGGGTTCCCGGATGGCGGTCTTATCTTGCGCGGTGTTTATCCTTTTCCTGTTGTCCTTTTTTATTGTAAGATTTTGTTTTACTACTTTGCATGATTTTATTTAGAAAATGATATTATTAATCGGATTAAATCATAAAACGGCGCCGCTTGCCGTTCGCGAAAAGCTTTTTGCCGGTTGCGAGGAAAAACAGAATCTATTATCTGATGTTCTCCTTATGCCAGGCGTGCAAGAGGTTCTCTATATTTCAACCTGTAACAGGGTTGAACTCGTTTGTGTGATGGATGGCGAAAAGGAGACAATTCAGGGCGCGAAGAGATTTCTTTCCCAAAGCGGTGGCTTGACTGATCAGGAAGTTGCCGATTGTCTCTATGTCTATCGTGATGCAGAAGCAATACGGCATCTTTTCCGGGTGACGGCAAGTCTTGATTCGCTGGTCATGGGTGAAACGCAGATATTGGGACAGGTCAAGGAGGCTTACCGGCAGGCGCTGGCACAAAACGCGACAGGTCTCGTGCTCAATCGGTTGCTGCACCGCTCTTTCCGCACGGCCAAACGAGTGCGCACGGAGACGTCAATAGCGGCAAATCCGGTATCGGTTAGCTTTGCCGCAGTGGAGCTGGCTAAAAAGATATTTGGGTCGCTTGACGGCAAGAAAATAGTTCTGATCGGCGCTGGCGAAATGGCCGAACTGACCGGCACGCATTTGATCGGTAACGGCGCTGAAGAAATAACTGTTGCTAACAGGTCTGAGGCTCAAGGGATAGCTCTTGCCGAGAAATTTCATGGGAGGGCAATTTTGCTTGATGACCTGGACGCAGCGTTGATTGATGCAGATATTGTGATCAGTTCTACCGGTGCAGCCAAGCATATTGTTACGGAGGAGTCAATCAGGCAAAGTATGCGGAAGCGGAAAAACCGTCTTCTATTCTTAATTGATATTGCCGTTCCCCGTGATATTGAGCCCTCGGCGGAGAGTATTGAAAATGTTTATCTTTACAACATTGATAACCTGCAGGACATTGTCGATGAAAATATGAAAGGCCGCAAAAAAGAGGCGCTCAAAGCCGAAGCGATTGTGGAAGAAGAAGTTATTTATTATAATAGCTGGATTAAGGAGCTGGAAGCGGTGCCGACCATAGTATCGCTGCGAGCAAAGGCCGAAGGGATTGTGCGGCAGGAGTTGGGAAAATCCATAGGATGGATGCAGAAGTTAAGTGAAGCAGACAGAGAAAAAGTTGATAATCTAGTGCAATCAGTAGTCAATAAAATACTGCACGCTCCGGTTGCGGTGATGAAAGAGGAGAGTTCCGAGGTAACTTCTAAAGGAATTGTTGACGCGGTAAGGCAGCTTTTCCGGCTGGATGAGTGAAAGGCAGGTTATGCACATAAAAGTAGGAACGCGTGGCAGCAAACTGGCACTGACTCAGACCAATCTTGTTGCCGATAGTTTAAAAAAAACAGATCCAAGAATAACCGTTGAAATTTGTGTAATCAAAACCAGCGGAGATATTATGCAGGATGTGTCACTAACAAAAATCGGCGGCAAAGGTGTTTTTGTTAAGGAAATTGAGGATGCCCTGCTCTCCGGTACAGTCGATCTGGCCGTGCACAGCATGAAAGACGTGCCAACGGAAATTCCCGCAGGATTAACCTTTGCGGCGATCATGCGGCGCGAAGACGCGCGCGATGTTCTCGTTTCTAAAGACAATAGAAAAATTGAATTTATGCCAAGGGGCGCAAGAATTGGTACTGGCTCGATGCGCAGGGCAGCTCAACTTTTGGCTATTTTACCCGATCTGTCTATTGTTCCGCTTCGCGGTAATTTAGAGACGAGGTTGAAAAAAATAGAAAAGGAAAATCTTCAAGGTGTTATTCTGGCTGCGGCCGGGATGAAGCGCCTGGGACTTACCGAAAAAATTTCACAATATTTACCCATAGAAACAATGCTTCCGGCAGTAGGGCAGGGAGCATTAGGTTTACAAATAAGAGCTGACGATAATGAGCTAGGGGAAGTTTTAGCAAAGTTAAATCATGCGTCGACAGCTGCGGAAATTAAAGCGGAACGGTCTTTCTTGCGCCACCTGGGTGGCGGCTGTCTTTTGCCTATTGCCGCTTTCGGTAAACTGGAAGGCAATAAACTTTCGCTTGAAGGCCTTGTGGCCGCGCCGAATGGCGATAGTGTTGTTCGTGACAAAGTCAGAGGTGCCATCTCGGAGGCGGAAGAATTAGGCAAAAAACTGGCGGAAATGATTTTGGAAAAAGGCGGCAAGAAGCTACTGGAACTGGGTTGTTAAAGGAAAACATATGTCTAAAATCGGCAAAGTATATATAATCGGCGCGGGTCCGGGCGATGCGGGTTTGATCACCATCAAGGCGGTTGAGTGTTTGCGGCTGGCTGATGTAGTTGTCTATGATAACCTCGTCAATGAAGAACTGCTGAAATACGCGCCTGTTAAGGCTCGCTTTATTTATGCCGGAAAAAAAGGCGGTGATCATACATTGTCGCAGGATGCCATTAATGATTTATTGGTTCAGGAGGCACAGGCCGGAAATGCCGTAGCGCGGCTTAAAGGCGGTGATCCATTTATTTTCGGACGTGGCGGTGAAGAAGCGGAAAAGCTTGTTGAACATAACATTCCTTTCGAAGTGGTGCCTGGTGTTTCCTCGGCAATTGCCGTACCCGCTTATGCCGGTATCCCACTGACGCACCGGGGGCTCACCTCCACGGTGGCTTTTATTACCGGTCATGAAGATCCGACAAAAGACAAAAGCGATATTGACTGGGAGGCTTTGGCTGGTATCGGCACACTGGTATTTCTGATGGGTGTGAAAAACATCGGACAGATTACCAAAACGCTTATCTCGCACGGTAAACCGCACGATACACCGGCGGCGCTGATTCGACAAGGGACAACACCTCAGCAGGAAATTGTTTCGGGAACTCTGGGCACTATTGTTGAACTCGCGCAAGCGCGCAAGTTTTCGCCTCCGGCAATTCTTGTTGTCGGCAAAGTTGTCGAATTGCGCGACACTTTAAACTGGTTTGAACAAAAGCCCCTTTTCGGCAAGGGTGTCGTCATCACGAGACCGGAAAGGCAGGCCGACGATTTGGCTCGTCTGCTGATAAGTGAAGGAGCATACCCCATTTATTTTCCCACAATAAGTATTGTTCCACCGGCAAATTGGCATGGGCTAGATGAGGCTATCGATAAACTTACAACCTATAACTGGCTGATATTTACCAGCACCAATGGCGTGCAGTTTTTCTTTGAACGTCTGCGGGAGAAAAATAAGGATATTCGTGATCTGAAAGGAATTAAAATTTGTTGTATCGGCTCGGCAACGGCCCGGCAGATTGAAGACAAGGGGATCAAAGTTGACATTGTTCCAAAGCAGTTCATCGCGGAAGGAATTCTTCAGTCTTTTTCTGCTCTGGATTTAAAGGGCAGCAAAATTCTCATTCCGCGGGCAGCCAAAGCCAGAGATGTTCTTCCGGAAGGTTTAAATAAACTTGGCGCCAGCGTTGATGTTGTCGCTGCTTACCAGACGGTTAATTCCGGCAAGAAAAAAGAAGACCTTGCGGTATTGATTAACGACAACAAAGTAGATGTTCTTACATTCACCAGTTCATCAACCGTGACAAACTTTATGGAGATTATGGGACGTGATTTTAAGTTACCAGCAAACATCAATATTGCCTGCATCGGCCCTGTGACAGCGGCAACCGCGAAAAAAGCAGGATTCAAAATTGATATAAACCAGGAAGAATATACAATGGAGGGGCTGGTGCAGTCTCTGATTGAACATGTAAAAAACAAATCGTCCCGGACGGGGAAGTAATACCAAGTTGCTTTCAAAATAATATAAATTTTTGAAAGCTTACTTGGTATTATGCCCGGTAAATCGTCCCTTTAATGAGACTCGCTGAAAACGAACGAAGTGAAGTTCGAAGCGCTAGCCGAATTATCCCACGTGCGAAGCTAAGTAGGGATAATGTTTGAAAGCAACTTGGTATAAAAAATATGATCGGTATTTCCAAATTATATTGCGGGGCAGTGGAGCCTGCCGATGTGCTGCGTTACAACCGGCACTCAGGCAAGCTTCCCTCGCATCTTTTACAATTTTCCGCGGACAAGCGGCCGGTTGTCGTCTGGAATATGACACGCCGCTGTAATTTAAAATGTATCCATTGCTACTCCAATTCGGACAACATCAACTACCCCGATGAGCTGACAACCGCAGAAGGGAAAAAGCTTATCGACGATCTGGCTTCGTTCGGCTCTCCCGTAATTTTGTTTTCCGGTGGCGAGCCGTTTTTGCGTCCGGATTTACTGGATCTGGCGCAATACGCGACGGATAAGGGTATGCGCGCGGTTATTTCGACCAACGGCACACTAATTACCAAAGATATAGCGGCCAAACTACAGCAGATAGGCCTTTCGTATGTTGGCGTGAGTCTTGACGGACTGGAAAAAACGCATGATAGATTCCGGGGTAATAAGGGAGCTTTTACCGCGGCCATTGAGGGGATTCGAAATTGCCGTGATGCCGGAATCAAGGTTGGTATCCGCTTTACTGTAAACAAACACAATCTACCGGATGTCGAAGCCATGTTTGATTTATTGGAGGCGGAAAACATTGAGCGGCTTTGCTTTTATCATCTAGTTTATACCGGACGCGGCTCCAAACTGCGCAAGGAGGATTTGACGCATCAGGAAACCCGCAAGCTGCTTGATTTAATTATGCGGCGGACAAGACAAATGTTTGATGCAGGCAGGAATCCAGAAATTCTCACTGTGGATAATCATGCCGATGGCCCGTATCTATATCTTAAAATGAAAAAAGAAAATCACGAGCGGGCCAAAGAAGTACTCGAACTTCTGGAAATGAATGAAGGTAACAGTTCCGGTCACGGTATCGGCTGTATCAGTTGGGATGGCGAAGTCTATGCCGACCAGTTCTGGCGCAACCAGTCTTTGGGTAATATCCGGCTCAAGTCCTTCAGTAAAATTTGGCTGGATGGGGAAAATGAACTGCTTGTCAAACTTAAAGATAAGAAGCAGCATGTGCATGGGCGCTGTGCCACATGCTGCTGGCTTACTGTTTGTGGTGGCAACTTCCGCGCTCGGGCGGAATCGGCAGGCGACCTCTGGGGGCCAGATCCCGCCTGTTACCTGACTGATGAAGAGATTATCAAAAGGGAGGATTAAGTTATGCAATTTCCAGAATATCGTGCTCGCAGGTTGAGAAAAAATGAAAATTTCCGGCGTTTAATTCGCGAGACAAGTTTAAGCGTTGACGATTTGGTCTATCCGCTTTTTGCGGTACCTGGCAAGAGCGTTAAAAAGCCGATTCTTTCAATGCCCGGCCAGTTCCAGCTTTCGGTGGATTATATCGCCAAAGAAGCGCGTCAGGCCTATGAACTGGGAATCCCCGCCATTTTGCTCTTCGGCATTCCGGCGAAAAAAGATGAGATGGCGACCGGAGCGTTTGCCAAAGATGGCATCGTCCAACAGGCAGTCAAACGCATAAAAAATGAAGTGCCCGATATTCTGGTGATAACGGATGTCTGTCTGTGTGAGTACACCAGCCACGGTCATTGCGGCATGCTGGAAAAAGATTGCGTGCAAAACGATACAACGCTGGAAGTGCTGGCGGAAACGGCGGTTTCGCTGGCGCGTGCCGGAGCTGATATGGTAGCGCCATCGGCGATGATGGACGGGCAAGTAGCGGCGATTCGCGAAGCTCTTGATGAAAATTCGTTTGAGGATACGCCCATCATGGCTTATGCAGCAAAATACGCATCATCATTCTATGGGCCTTTTCGTGAGGCAGCCGAAAGCGCGCCGAAATCCGGCGACAGAAAGACTTATCAAATGGATCCGGCAAACGCTGATGAGGCCATTCGAGAAATTGGGCTGGATGTAGGTGAGTGCGCGGATATTATTATGGTAAAACCGGCACTGGCTTACCTCGATGTAATTTATCGCGCCAAACAGGAATTCGATTTGCCATTGGCGGCGTATAATGTCAGTGGTGAATATTCGATGATCAAAGCAGCGGCGCAGTTGGGCTGGCTGGATGAAGAAAAAGCTATGATTGAATCGCTGACTGCAATAAAACGCGCCGGAGCAGATATCATTATAACTTACTGGGCACCACAGGCGGCAAAACTGTTAAAAAAGTAAATTGCTTCGCAGATGACATAGATAATCTCATTTTGTAATTTATTTGATTGAATTCCAGCCTGCGCTGGAATGATAATATGTGAGGAATTAGCAGATTGGGAAAATCGAAAAAATTACTAACAAGCAAACTGAATATGATTGCCTGGGAAATTACGCGCAGCTGTAATTTAAACTGCGTTCATTGCCGGGCTGCTGCCAATTGCGGGCCATATAAGGGTGAGCTTTCCACACAGAAGGGTTTTCAACTTCTCGATGAAATTGCCGCCATGTCATCGCCGGTAATTATTCTGACCGGAGGCGAGCCGCTTTTGCGTCCGGACATCTTTGATATTGCTTCATACGGAACCAACAAAGGTTTGCGTATGGTTATGGCAACAAACGGTACTCTTGTTGACGCAGCCATCGTAAAAAAAATGATTTCCAGCGGCATCAAAAGAGTCAGTATCAGTATTGACGGCAAGGATGCGCCAAGCCATGACGCTTTTCGTCAGCAGATAGGAGCGTTCGCCGGAGCGATGGCGGGAATTGACGCGATGAAAGACGCCGGGATGGAATTTCAAATAAATACTACCATTACCACAGCCAATCTCAAGCAAATTAAAGATATTCTGAAATTAGCCAAGAAATTGGGCGCTGCGGCGCATCATATTTTTCTGTTGGTACCGACAGGCCGTGGCAGGGATTTGGCCGATCAGGCAATAACAGCAGCCGAATATGAAGAGACGCTGATGTGGTTTCACCAAGAATCATTGGATTGTTCCATTCAGCTCAAAGCTACCTGCGCCCCGCATTACTTCCGCATTTTGCATCAGCAAAAAATAAAAGGGGAAGAGCCGAAGAAAGAGGCAGGAGGCCACTTTCATGAATCCACGAGGGGCTGCCTTGGTGGAATCTCTTTCTGTTTTATTTCTCATGTTGGGCAAGTACAACCTTGTGGCTATCTGGAGCTGAATTGTGGTAATGTACAGAAACAGAGCTTTGACGAAATCTGGGAAAATTCTGCAGTGTTTGGTAATTTACGCGATTTGAGTAAGTACGGCGGCAAGTGTGGCAGATGCGAATTTATCAAGGTATGCGGCGGCTGCCGGGCGAGAGCTTATGAGGCGACAGGTGATTATTTGGCGGAAGAGCCGCTATGCCTGTATCAGCCAAAAAGCTGTTGAAAAATGCCCATCTGTCCCGCCTAAGGCGGGATTGCGCTTCATCCTTCGTCATTGCGACGTATAACCTAAAGGTCACACGTGCCGGGACTGCCGGATAGCAAGGAATAAAGGGAAATTATTGAGTAGGCTTTTTAAATGATGAAACAAAACATGACATATCGATCTGGTGATTACTCGCAAAAAGTATATCCGCCGGATATTGACAAATATATTGCCGACTACGATGCGGCAGGCCGCCTGACTTTATTTACTAATTTCAACGGCACGAAAGCAACATATGGCTATGACAACGCCAATCGTCTGATGGCGATTAATAATCAGAAGGGCGATTCCAGCGTCATAGCCGGTTATACCTTTACGCTGGATGGCGATGGCAATCGCACCAATACGGTGCAGACCGAACCTTATACAGCAGCAATAGATCAAGGCACTGTTACCTATGGATACAATACACAGGGAAACCGCCTGACGACTGTCGCCGGGGTAAGTGATACTTATGATAATGAAGGGCAACTGTTAACAAGCAACGGAGGCGCCAATTCTTATACATTCGATTATGAACACCGGCTCAAAACCATCGCTGGCGGCAGCACGGCAACGTTCTATTATGACGGCAGCGGCAACCGGTTGAAAGCTGTCCGGTCAGGTACAGAAACAAGATATATTTATGACGCCGCGGGCCGATTGCTGGCTGAAGCCGATAGCGCGAACAATATCACAAGATACTACATTTACGGAAATGGTTTGCTTGCGATGGTAACACCGGCAGGCCAGACCTATTGTTACCATTACAACGGCGTCGGCAGCACGATTGCGATGACCAATTCATCACAAAATATCATCAATCAATACTCTTATGATGCCTTCGGCAATATCGCCAATCAGCAGGAGAATATTCTGAGTTCGGATACAAAACTGCAGAATCAGCCGTTTAAATATGTCGGTCAGGCAGGCGTTATGACCGAGCCCAACGGCTTCTATTACATGCGCGCCAGATATTATGATCCGGCAGTTGGCAGATTTATCTCCGAAGATCCGACTGGCTTTGACGGCGGCGATGTCAACCTCATGGCGTATGTCGGGAATAATCCGGTGACGGGGATTGATCCGTTGGGGTTGTGCCCTGATTCAAGTATTGGCAAATTCTTAACTCTTGATAATGCAATTTCATCTGCCAGTATTTTATACAGTTATGCTACTGTTTACAAAGAAATAACTACACCTGCGGGGGCTGCATTATGGGGTGCGGATGTGCTGATCAATAAGACGAGTATCTTAATTAGTGGCGCGCCTGATTCTAATACAAAGTCAGGTATAGAAACAACACTAGAGTTAACAGGTCTTGGCGTAAGTTATGCGCTGAGCAGTTATTTTGGTGTTGGAGCTGGCACTGCGAAATTAAGCTGGGAAGCAGGTTCATATTTACAGAAAAATTATATTAATGGGTATTGGGGAAATGCAGTATATGATTTGTTTCATTAACTGAGATAACGAATATTGGGGATATTATGAAACGTTTTTTAAAGGAATTATTTTCAAAAGAAAATTGGGCAAAGGCTTTCACACTTCTTGCTCCTAAAGATCCAAGCCTTTCAAGGCCATTTAAAGAAAAATATGAAAGTATTACTGTTTTGCTAGCAACGTTAATAGCATTATTTATGGTAGCAGTGATATGGGGCATTTTTAGAATAATCGCACATTTCATTAAACTAGGAGTAAGTGGATAAACACAGGATACAGAGAAAGTGAAGGGGTCAAGTCTACACATGACTCATCTTTAAAGAAAGTAGCAGGAAGAAACAGGGGCAAGGGTCAAGGGGAAAAACAAAACTCTAAAAGGATGAAAGAGATATGAAAATTATACAAGGGCTAAAAAAATCATCAATTCTATTTATTATCATTCTCAGCGCAATTATTTTTGTTAATGTCATTCCTTCTTTTGCTTTTGCATACACAATAACTGCAACCGCAGAAAAGGCGAAGGGGTCAGGTCTTGAAATATAAGTTTTTGTAACAGGAAATAAAGGACGTTGTTAATGCTCAGGGAAAAAAAGAACGAAATAAAAGGGACGATTCCATTTAAATAGAAGTTCAACGTCGAAACAAACAAAAGTTTGGTGAAGCAGGGCGAATAACCTAAATACCCTGAAGGGCACCATGGGGTCACACGTGAAAAGATACGTCTCATTTCTCAGGACTTGCGCGCCTTGCATCTGGACATTTTTGAACAGCTTTAAAACAGGAAGTTAGAAATTATTTATTGAGAGATTTGCTAGCATGGATTCAATCGATAAAAAAATATTAAATATTCTGCAAAAGGAATTTCCGCTGGAGGAGCGGCCGTTTCAGATCGTTGCCGAAAAATGCGGTATCAGCGAAGAAGAAGCGCTGTCCCGTATTCAAAAAATGAAAGATGGGGGAATCATTCGCCGGATTGGCGCTGTATTTGACGGCGCTATGCTTGGTCGCGTCAGCACGCTTTGTGCCGCGCGTGTGCCTAAAGATAAACTGGAAAAATTTGTCAATACCGTAAATGTAAGCAAAGGAGTGACGCACAATTATCTGCGGAATAATGAATACAACGTCTGGTTTACTTTGAACGCGGCAACCGCACAGGATGTGGAATCATTTCTGACAGATTTAAAAAAGAAGACTGGTATTACTGATATGCTGGATATGAGAGCGGTACGGACATTTAAAATTGATGCCACCTTTGAGGTATAGATTTTAATTCTCTGGTTTTTAAAAACCACTAAGGAGGAGGAGATGGAGGCAAAAGACATTAATTTTGCAGCGATGTCGCAGATGGCCGTGCGGATAGTAACAACGCCGGCAGAATTTTTCCGCAAAATGCCCAAAAAAGGAGGATTTCTGGAACCCCTTGTCTTCGCTTTGATTATGGGGCTTACCGCCAGTATCATCCAAGCTATTTGGAGTTTACTAGGGTTTGGTTATGACGGCGGAGCTTCGCCAGGTTTTGCAGCAATTTTTTTATCAGTTATTTATCTGCCTGTTATTTTTGCCATCGCAAGCTTTATCGGCGCTGCCATTGTGTTTTATATCTGGAGATTGATGGGATCAAAACAGAACTATGAAGTTTCTTACCGGTGTATGGCTTTTCTGATGGCTTTAGTGCCCATTACAGCAATAATAAAAGTGGTTCCTTATGCCGGTACAATTTTATCTTTTGCCATTGTCACTTTTTATATAGTTATTGTCAGCACGCAAGTGCACGGCATACCCGTGCGGAAATCTTTACAGGTCTTCGGGATAATTGGCATAGTATTAACTACGTTATCGCTTTATTCGGAATATTCAGCCAGAAACAGGTATGCCACACCAGAACAAGTGAGGAAGGCAGCGGAAGAAACTGCCAAACAATACCAGAGGCATATTGATGAAGCCAGAAAGCAAGCGGAGCCCAACCTCTAGTATTAAACAATGAAAGTAAAAGGGTTAATGTGACAAATTATGACGAATGAAAATAAATCTCCACTTCTGGCGCTGGTTGACGGAAGCAATTACATTTACCGCGCTTTTTATGGCGTGCCGCTTTTGACCAATTCCAAGGGCTTTCCTACCAATGCCATTTACGGATTCACCAACATGTTGCTTAAGCTTGTGCGTGATCTTGTGCCGGATTATATCGTTGTTACGTTTGATCTTAAAGGACCCACAACGCGTCATGAGGAGTTCACTGATTATAAAGCAACCCGCAAGCCCATGCCCGATGATCTCATCCCGCAGATACCATTTATCAAGGAGGTTGTACGCGGTTTCTCCATTTCGATATTGGAAAAACAGGGAACAGAGGCCGACGATATCATCGGCACGCTGGCCGTGCAGGCAAGCAGCAAGGGCTGGCGGACAGCCGTAATATCGGGAGACAAAGATTTGATGCAACTTGTTGATGAAAATGTCACCATGATTGATACGATGAAAGATAAAACTTATGATGTTGCGGCGGTGAAAGAACGCTTTGGCGTGGGGCCGGAGAAGGTGGTGGAGATTCTTGGTCTCATGGGCGATACGTCGGATAACATACCGGGCGTGCCCGGGATCGGCCCGAAGACAGCCCAAAGACTGATTGAAGAATACGGAACGCTGGAAAATGTATTGCAAAATGCTGAAAATTTAAGAAACATCAAATTACGCGAGACTCTCCGCACTTATGCCGATCAGGCTAGGCTAAGCCATCAGTTGGCCAGCATCCGCAAGGATATTGAAATTGATTTTAATTTGCAGGATGCGGTAAGCAAGTTGCCGGATAAAGAGGTGCTGACAAAACTATTCAGCGAATTTGAGTTTTCCTCTCTTTTGCAGCAAATCAAACGCGATAGCCAAAAAGCAGGAAAACCGGCAAGAGAATGCCGAATAGTAGAGCGAAAAAAATCTCTCCAAGAACTTATTGCGCGTTTGCAGGAATGCAAGGCAATAGCCCTCGAATTGATTTTGGAAAAAAATCCGCCAACAGATTTAATCGGAATTGGTGTAAGTACCGGCAGCGATGCTTTTTACCTGCCACTGGGACACACAACCATACAGGCACAATTACCAGTCAAGGAAGTATTTGCCGCGCTTGCGCCTGTTTTGACGAGCACTAAAATCAAGAAATACATTCATGATCTCAAAACAGCGCTTGTTTCTCTGGAAAATTATGGCGTTGATATTCAAGAGGGAGACGATACGATGCTGGCGGCATATTTATTAAATCCTGCCAAGCATTCTTATGAGCTTGACGAATTAGCCTGGGAATATTTGCATGAGCAGGTTCCCGTTCCGAAAGATGTAGCTGGGGGCAAAGGCAAGACCTATCCGCTCAATCTGGTGCCGGTTGACAAAATGGCGGATTATGCCTGCGCGCGCGCGGATGCCGTATTTGCACTTGTTCCTGTTCTTGCCGGAAAGCTGGGGCAGATCAATGCCGTTGACCTTTTTCAGAAAGTGGAGATGCCGCTTTTGTATGTACTTACCGCTATGGAGAAGAAAGGCGTGCTGGTGGATACAGCGCTTTTAAAACAGATGTCCGAAGAGTTAGGTGAGCTTTTGTCTATATCGGAGGAAAAAATATTTCGTCTGTCCGGTGAGAAATTCAACATTAACTCCCCCAAACAATTGCAGACCATTCTTTTTGAAAAGCTCAACCTCCCCAAAGGCAGGAAAACAAAGGATGGATTCTCTACCGATGTTGATGTTCTGACAGAGCTTGCCAAAAGCCATGAGCTGCCCGCGGAGATTCTTGCTTATCGGAGCCTGGCCAAACTAAAATCCACTTATGTGGACGCGCTTCCTGCGCTTATCAATCCTCAAACAGGCAGGATTCATACCTCCTACAACCAGACTGTAGCGGCCACAGGCAGGTTATCGAGCAGCAACCCCAATTTGCAGAATATTCCTATACGCACTCTGGAGGGTAAAAGAATCCGCCAGGCTTTTATTGCTGATCCTGATTGTCTGCTCATCTCCGCCGACTATTCGCAGATCGAACTGCGAGTGCTGGCGCATCTCTCCGAAGATGAAGCACTCATTGATGCTTTTGCCGAAGGTGTTGACATTCACAGCAGGACGGCCTCGGATATTTTCGGTGTATTCCCGCAAATGGTCAATGCCGATATGCGCCGTCAGGCCAAAGTGATTAATTTTGGTATTCTGTACGGCATGAGCGCTTTCGGCCTGGCCAAAGAGCTGGGTGTCTCCAATAAAATCGCTCAAGTCTATATTGACGGCTATTTCCAGCACTATAAAAAAGTGCGTATCTATTTGGACGGCATTCTGGAAGGAGCGCGCCGTGATGGTTTTGTCTGCACGCTGCTCAACCGGCGCCGGTATCTACCCGAACTAAAAAGCCCGGTGCCTGCCGTGCGTCAGTTTGCCGAACGCATGGCGATTAACACGCCCATTCAAGGAACCGCCGCCGATCTGATCAAAGTAGCTATGGTCAATATTGATCATTTGCTTACCAAAAATAATCTTGCCGCTCGGCTGATTATGCAAGTGCATGATGAACTCGTTCTCGAAGCACCGGTGAAAGAAAAAGAAGCAGTAATGACGCTGATGAAAAAAGAAATGGAAGAGGTTATTAAACTCAAGGTACCGCTAAAGGTTGAAATTGTGGCGGGCAAAAACTGGGACGAAGCACACTAGGCAAAAAGGTCAAGGCTAGAGGTTAAAGGAACAAAGGGATAGAGGAGCAAAGCAAAGTAAGGGGGCAAAAATTATCCATGTATATTCAGTTCCATAGGACAAAGTTATCTTGACAGCAGATGTAAAGATCAACAGTAAATATTTCTTCCTGAACTACACAAAACATAACCCTTAGCGAAAATGCAAGAGTTCCATCCGTAGCAAACACAATCCGCAACCCACATTTTGTGACCAAGATTCCCTTGACATACAAGATAACGTCCTATAGTTCCCTATACAAAAAAAGGAAGGTTTTATAAAAATTCATTGGGAAACAGGGACAACAACATGTTTTCTTTAAATTGGGAGTTCAGTCCCCATATCCATCCAAAGAATAATGCACCTTTAAATTGTAACCGGAAAGGACTTTTATTCGATGTCGAAGCTTAATGCTAGCAATACAGCCTACGGAACATTATTCATGCGGGGAGTGCATCAGTTGCTGGACGCTAAGCCTTTGATTCTGGATGATCCCGCTGCACTGACACTGCTTGGAGAGGACGCTGTCCGTCAGATTAAAAACACCCGTGATCATCATCAAGTATTGGAAGCACGCACATTGCGCACGCACGTTGTTCTACGTTCGCGTTTTACTGAAGACCGCCTGGCGGAAGCGGTTGGTCGGGGAATCACGCAATATGTGATCCTGGGAGCGGGTTTCGACACCTTCGCATACAGACAACCCGTCTGGGCAAAAGCGCTGAAAATATTTGAAGTCGATCAGCCAGCAACTCAGGCTCAAAAACAGTTGCGGTTGAAGCAGGCAAACATGTCACTCCCTCCGAATCTCAGCTTTGCAGGTATCGACTTTGAGCACGAATCATTATACGATGGACTCCTGCGCAACAGAGTATCGTTTACGGAACCGTCTTTCTTCTCCTGGTTGGGAGTTACCATGTATCTTAAAGAAAATGCCATTGATGCTGTGCTGCGAACCATTGCTCAATTTCCGGCAATAAGCGAAATCACATTCACTTTCAGCCAGCCGCAAGATACCTTATCCGCACAGGAAAGTAGCTTTCATGCTTCATTGTCTAAAATTGTTTCCGGTGCTGGAGAACCATTTGTTAGTTTCTTTACTCCCGCAGCAATCAAAATAAAATTGCAACGGGCAGGTTTTAAGACCATTGCGTTTCTCTCCAAAGAAGAAGCAGAAGAACGATACTTACGTCAGCGCCCATCAGACCTGCACATCCCAAGGCGTTCTGCTATTGCCTACGCAACGCTTTGATAATGCGGAAAAGTCAGAGGCAACAACGATCCTGCCTTTTTTTGCATATTTCGAGCAGTAATTAAAACCGTCAGGACTTTTCAAAATCATTTATCAGTAGGTGCAGACAGCAAGCAATCCTTCCTGAAATGTTATTTTTTAAATTTGGATTCTTGATAAAACATTTCACGCGGAAATAATTAAAAATATTTGAACTTTAATTTAGCATGAGGTATAAATATAATGATCAGGTCAACAATGATGTTATAGAGGGAAAGGGAGTTTAACTAAATGAAATTTGATGAGGACCAAAGAAAAGGAGAAATGATGTGATGAGAATTAAGAATAATTTATTAAAGAATACAGTTTTTATGATTATCCTGGGCATATTCCTACTAGCCGGTACTATGGCTTGTGCCGAGAAACCGCTACTAAACGTCAGCCCAGAGCGTCATCCCAATATTGCCGCAGCACAGCAATTAATCCAAGCTGCCTGGGACAAGATCAGCGCGGCGCAAAAAGACAACCGCTACGATATGCAAGGACATGCCCGAAAGGCCAAAGAGCTCTTGGAACAGGCCAATATTGAGCTGAAGCTGGCTGCCGAAACCGCTAATAAGAACATGGGCAGATAACTGCGAGCAGGAATTTTAATTGAATTGCTGTTAGTTGCAAGATGAAGCGCATATCCCTCGGGAAAGGGATACTCTTATTTGGAGCAGCCCTTTTTTCTATAAGAATTTGAGCATTAAAGCTAAAATATGGTAGCGCCAAAAACTTTTTTTCTTCCTGTAACATAGCATTAAGCTATTTTCACAAACGTGCTTTGTTTTAAACGATATTCAATATTAGCTGTTATTCATTTTTTGAAAAAAGAGGAGTACCGCAAATCCATCATGTTTTTTTACCGGCATGTTTCTTCTTTTCTTCACCTATCATAACCAGTGCTTCCTGAATTGCTTTTTCTACAGCTGCGATAACATCCGGTTTGATATCGAAATATAATTTATGCTCTTTGCACAGCTTTTGTGTTTTTTTAAATTCGCTCAGCAGTTGTGCCGGTATGCTTATCCTCAATAAAACATTCTTCAACCGTTCTTTTTGTTCTTTTCTGATAACAGCCATAGCCCCTCCAAAACCACATTTTGTTAATTTTATGTATATAATAAAAGCAATTATCTCGTTAATATTATAATAATTTAATCATGTTGCATAAATGTTATTTTTATTGCTATATTATTTGCTTTTTATATTGACTATATTAATAGCATAATATATATTGCATGTCAACCATGGGAAATATTTAAAGGGGAACAAGATGAAAACAAAAATATTTAAAAAAGTAATTAATTCTTCACTGGGCAGACTTTTAGTGATTGTAGTTATACTCTTGATACCATTCCTATACAGCTTTTGCTTTTTAAAAGCCTTTTGGGATCCATATGCAAAGATGAAAGATATACCTGTTGCCATAGTAAATCTGGATAAAGGAGACAGAGGAAAGGAAATCTTAAAGAGGATTCAGGAGAAAAATGTCATGAAAATGATCACTTTCACTGATGAACAAGAAGCTGTCAGCAACCTGTATGACAGAAATGTTTATGCGGTTATCATCATTCCGGAAGACTTTACAGGTAATCTTAGCCAAGTCGCTTCATCAAAAAGAAAAGAGCCTATTATCAAATTTTTAACAAATAAAAAAAATAATTTTATAACCTCACAAATTTACGACAGGGTAATAATGGAAGTACAGAAAAACATTGAAAATGAAGTATCAAGCAAGGTTGTAACAGTTCTATCCGACACTATACAATCAAGTGTTGATAAAGTGAAAGTCATCCAGAATGGATTCCATACAATGAATGATGGAACAGGTAAATTAAATGATGGGGCTATTCAATTAGCTGACGGTGCAAAAAAAATTAATGACGGGATCGCAACTTTAGGGAACAATTATAAGGAATTTAACGCCGGTATTCATACTTATTCGAATAACATGGATAAATTAAGTATAAACTATAAAACTTTTGATTCGGGCATTAATAAATATGTCTCCGGAGTCAATAAGGCCGCTGATGGTTTAGATCAGATTTCCGCCGGTGTTGTAACACTGGGGGATAAATTAGGTGTACTGAAATTCAATGATGATTTTAAAAAATTATATAACGGCGCGAAACAGGTACAGGAACAGAAAATTGCACAACAATTAAAAGAAGGTGGAAATAAAATATTGGAAGGGAGCGGAAAAGTAAAAACATCTATCGGTGCTGTTCCTGCAGTATTAACCGATAAACCGGCTACATTAAGTGAAGGCATACACAAACTGTCAAATGCTTCAGCGCAGGTACAGGACGGGATAGGAAAATTAGCTGATGGAAGTAACCGGTTAAAAAATGGAACTTCTGAACTGACTAAAGGTATCAATATCCTGCATACGGAAGTAAATCTAGCCACTCGGAAATTGGATTCTGAAATGAAAACCAACCAAGAAAAAGCAGGTGAATTGACTGGGTTAGGAAAATTCATGAAGGAACCTGTAAACCTTCAGGCTGATCATATCAATAATGTAAGTAATTATGGCACAGCGTTTACCCCATACTTTATTTCACTGTCGTTATGGGTGGGCGCTCTTTCATTATTAATAGTTTTATACTACGATGCTAAAGATCGATTTCATATATTCAGCAGAAACTACTATAATAAATATTCTCAATTACTGGCTTATTTAGGATTAATTACGATACAGGCAATACTCTTTTCAATCTTCATATACTCCAATTTCAAGTTAAATTTAACGAATAACTTTTTATTCATAGCATCTATCTTTATGATAGATGCGTCATTCTTTATGATGATTTACTTCTTTATACTTGCCTTTGGTGATTTTGGCAAATTGACAGCTATCGTCATGCTGATTATACAATTATGCGCCAGTGGAGGCACTTTCCCCATAGAAACTGCACCTTCATTTTTCGAAAAAGTGTATCCATTTATGCCTATGAAATACTCCATAAGCCTTATTAAAGAATCTATCGTTGATATAGAATACCATTTTCTGATAAATGATTTAGCCATTATAAGTGGATTATTTATAGTTTTCCTGATACTTAACTTAATAACAATAAAAATTCTTAAACCTTCGCAGCCAGTTTTGGCAGATTCACCTATAGTGGAAATATAAAGACCCCTGATTTTGAGTAACGCAATTAAAATATGAATCGTGGGTGTGAATAGCATTTCTCCTGATTCAGCGATTTAGTATTGATTAGAAAATTACTAATACGGTTAATCCAGCGGATCGCTACGCTCCGGCTGATTTTTACGTTGATTATTAATTATTTCAAACGCAAATCCTAAAAATATTTCATTCACCATAGGTGCGGACTTGTAGATGTTATCAGCAAGGACTGCTCCCTGTAAGTCTTATTTTCCCATTTTGTTATTTTATGCTACGTTACAATTAGTAATAATTGAAAAATGGCTGAAATCTTACTTAACATATGTTATAAATATCAAGTTAATAGGCAATGCAAAAAATAGATCAAAGTAAAGGTTCAGAGAAAATTTTTGATAGGGGGAAAAGCATGAGCAATGTAAAAATAGAAAAAATACGGCAACTACTGATCATTCTGGCGATGTTGATCCTCACCACAGTCCTCAATATCTTTTTAGAACACTTCATTCCGCCGTCTTCCTTGGTCTTTGTTTACCTTGTTCCCGCAATTGCAGGTGCAATCTATTTTGGAACATGGGCATCGGTATTATCTTTTGTCGCTGGTTTCCTTATATTCGATTTTAGCTTCGTCGAACCATATTATTCACTTCATATTTCCAAGCCCCAGGACATCTATAACATTATTGTCTATTTCACCGTTGCCACACTTATTACTTATCTAATCAACGTTGTTCGCCGTCAGAATGCATTTCTGAAAGACAGGCTGGATCGCGTTTCACTCATCGAAGATATGAGCAGAGACTTTCTACTGCTTATCCCTATTTCCAACCAAAATCTTACGGACTCTATGCGCATAATGGCATTCAGTCAATTGGGACAACTTACTTTAAAATATACAAAAACTATTTTGAATGTACCGGCTCTCGTCTTTTTCCGGGAAGAAGATGGCAGTTTCAGGGTTTGGGCAAAAAGCAGTGCTGATTTGGAAATCACTAATCAGGAGAATACTGCTGCGGCTTGGACATTTAATAATGGGGAAGTCTCTGGTGCGGGTACATACACTAATTCAGATACACGCTTCTATTTTATCCCTATGAAATCGCTGGAGGAGATTATTGGTGTACTTGGAATCTTATATAACTCTAAAGATCTTTTCCCTGAACAGCGTCGTCTCTTGGGAACCATATCTAATTTGACAACAATGGTTGCAACAGGTTGGATGAATATAAAATTCAATCGGGATTGATGTTTAATATCGAATTAGTAATTACGATGTCTATAAGAAAATTAGTTATTTTTTAGCTTTATTAGTTGATAAACATTAAAATTCGATCAATAATTTTCTGAGTTGCGCACATCGGCAATGCGGCAGAACCGAGCCGGCATCTTTGGCGCCGACCAGAGCCTCATCTAGGAGAATATCGCTGTTACCGCCTACCCGCGGACTTCCCATAATGCCCAGTATTTTCATATTCAGCCTCCTAGCCAATTTTGTATCTCTTTAGGTATAATTTGTAAACAATAAAAAGTTGAAGAACTATGCCTGCAAATGTGTTAAATATTAATTATAAAAATTAGTTTTAACATGCAATTAAATGGTGCTTTTCTATGAACAAGATTCTTATCCTTTTTGCTCATCCACGTTTTGAGAAATCAAAAACGAATCGCGCGTTGCTCCAGAATATCGGAGAGCGTCAGGGAGTCACTTTAAATGACTTGTATGAGCAATATCCCGATTTCAATATTGATATAGACCGCGAGAAAGAACTGTTGATGGCCCATCAGGTCATTATCTGGCAGCATCCGCTATATATGTACAGCGCGCCCGCTCTGCTCAAACAGTGGATTGATCTGGTGCTGGAATACGGCTGGGCGCATGGTCAAGATGGCAATTTTCTTAAAAACAAAATTATCTTTAATACTATTACTACAGGCGGAACACGGGAAGTTTACACCCCCGGCGGTTACAATCGGTTTACGATCAGGGAATTTCTTGTGCCGTTCGAGCAGACGGCCGCTTTGTGTAAAATGATTTATCTGCCTCCGTTTGCCGTGCAGGGGACTCATTTATTAACCGGCGAGACGCTCCAGCATCATGTTGCACTCTATTCCGCCCTTTTAGACAGGTTGGTTACGGGTGATTTTAATATTAAAGAGATGAATAAAATTGAATTTATCAACGATTGGCTTTTGCCGGAAACAGGACTTACCAAACCATGAACAATATTTTTTTACATGACGCGTTAATATATCTGGCTGCTGCTGTGGTCTTTGTTCCTATAGCCAAAAAGCTGGGAATGGGATCGGTGCTCGGTTATCTATTGGGCGGCATAATTATTGGACCTTTTTTTCTTGGTTTTATCGGTCAGGAAGGAAAGGACATCATGCATTTTGCCGAATTCGGCGTGGTGATGATGCTGTTTCTCATTGGATTGGAACTGGAACCTTCCAATTTCTGGCGTATGCGAAACCTCGTTTTGGGAACAGGTTCGGTGCAATTTTGCACAACAACGATACTTATTTTTGCAGTTTTTCTGTTTATCGGATTTAGCTGGCAGGCAGCGCTGGCTTGCGGTTTGGCTCTGGCCATGTCATCAACCGCGATTGTCATGCAAACGCTTCGAGAAAAAGGATTGACCAAGACCGAGTCAGGGAAAAGCTCTTTTGCCGTACTTCTTTTTCAGGATATTGCCGTCATTCCCATTTTAGCGCTGCTCCCGCTTTTAGCTATTTCCGCTGTTCATGCGCCGGCTACCGGAAATATCACTTTTCTTTCTGGACAGCCCGGTTGGGCGCAGACGCTAACAGTGCTTGGCGCGGTGGGGTTGGTTATCCTTAGTGGGCGCTTGGTGATGGTTCCCTTCCTGCGCTTTATTGCCCGGATCCATTTACGGGAATTGTTTACGGCAGCGGCCCTATTGATCGTAATCGGCACTGCCTCTATTATGATGCTGGTGGGCTTGAGTCCAGCGTTGGGGACTTTCCTGGCTGGAGTCGTGCTGGCAAATAGTGAGTTCCGGCATGAACTGGAAAGTGACATTGAACCTTTTAAAGGTATCCTGCTTGGTCTTTTTTTCATTTCCGTCGGCGCTTCAATTAACTTTAGTCTGATTTTCAGTAATCCATTAATGATAGCTGCTCTGGTTTGCGGAATCGTAGTGATCAAGGCCGGGGTGCTATTTATTACGGGAAAACTTTCGCGATTAAGCTTTGATCAAAATATTTTATTTACTTTGGGGTTGGCGCAGGTGGGAGAATTTGCCTTTGTCCTCTTTGCATTTATTTCTCAGCTCAATATTTTATCCGCCCGGTGGACTGATATGATGATGGGTGTTACGGCGATAAGCATGACGTTAACACCTTTGCTGCTGCTGGCCAATGAGCGGTTTATTGATCCGCGTTGTGGCACCAAGGACAAAAAAGAAAAAGAGGCTGATGATATCGATGTTTACAATCCTGTGATAATTGCGGGGTTCGGGCATTTTGGCTCTACTCTTGGCCGGTTTTTGCGGGCAAACGGAATTTCCGCGACAATTTTGGATAATGATTCTGATCGCGTCGAACTGTTAAGAAAGATGGGGTTTAAGGTTTTCTACGGTGACGCGACACGTATTGATATTCTGAAATCAGCTGGCGCCGATGAGGCGAAAGTTCTGATTGCCGCTATTGATTCACCAGAGACTAATTATGATCTGGTCGAAAAAACGAAAAAATTGTTTCCCCATCTTACAGTCATGGTGCGTGCCAAAAGCCGTCTGGATGCCTATGAACTAATTGATATGGGAGTGAAAGATATTTATCGCGAATCGCTGGATACATCCGTGCGGTTGGGCATTGATGTTCTTACGAAACTGGGTGTTCGCAAGTACGCTGCCACCCGTGCCGGCCAGAACTTTATCAAGTATGATGAAGCAGCAATGCCTCAGCTTGCCAGGCACCGGCACGATCAGGATACATATATTTTCAATACCCGCGAGCAAATTCAACTTCAGGAACAATTACTGACTAACGACAGGGAAGTTAACCCCACTCTCAACGATCATGCCTGGGATAGTGACCTGGTAGGCAATAAATTTGCCGATGATGGGTCGGAACATTGATCTGCCTAAAGTAAGAAAGTTTTCAACTTAATAAAACTTTTTATTGACGGAAACTACCGGACAGGGAGCTTCCAGAATAATATGCTGGGCATTGGGTTTGGCGATGCTTTGCTTGTGTTATGTTTGAGTATAGGGAAAACACTTACCGGTGTCAATTAGTTTATAACGAACTAAAAATAATGGTTAATAGTTGACTATAATCCATGATTGACTGATTTCAATAATAATGTAAGAATTTAAACGGTAATGCTTGAAATACTTTAGCGCCAACGGGAAAACAGGCGGTAAACAGAGAAAATGGTAAAATCTTTTTTAGTATAAAAGGGCAGCTTTAGAGAACCACGAAAAACCGTAAATCGAAGGAAATAATTCTTGAAACAAACTGAGACAGAGTCGTTTTTTGGCGGCATGATCAAATCTATGGGGTTGGTTTTTGGCGATGTTGGCACCAGCCCGATTTATACCCTTACCGTAATTTTTGTCCTGACGAAACCAACCTATGACAACGTCATGGGAATTCTGTCGCTTGTGTTCTGGACATTGACGATCCTTGTCACCGTCGAATATGCCTGGCTGGCGACCAGTCTTTCCAGCAGAGGACAGGGCGGCCAGATCGTGTTACGTGGGATTTTATTATCCCACCTTAAATCCGGCCGCTCCATCGCCTTTGCGGGGTTTCTGACCTTTATCGGCGTATCCCTGCTGATGGGGGACGGCGTCATCACTCCCGCCATTACGATTCTCTCCGCAGTAGAGGGCATGCTGATCATCCCCGGCATGGAAAATCTGAATCAGACGATGCTGCTTATGATTGCCGCCGCCATTACCATTACCCTCTTCTTTTTTCAGTCGCGGGGCTCGGATCGCATTGCCAGTGCATTTGGGCCGATCATGCTGATCTGGTTTAGCGCCCTGACCATCTCCGGCCTTGCTTCCCTGATAACGATGCCGGAAATCATCAAGGTAGTTAATCCCTGGTATGCTGTTAAATTCTTCCAGCAACATGGATTTGCCGCTTTCTTTGTCCTGTCGGAAGTCATCCTTTGCGCTACGGGCGGCGAGGCCCTTTATGCCGATATGGGGCATATGGGCAGAAAGCCCATCCTTCGGGCATGGTATTTTGTGTTTGTCGCGCTGGTGATAAATTACATGGGACAGGGAGTCTTCGCCATCCAACATCCGGAAGCCAAACAATATTTGTTCGGCATGGTCCAGAGTCAGTCTGCTTTTCTGTATATCCCTTTCCTTCTGCTGACGGTTGTGGCCACCATCATTGCCTCTCAATCCATCATCAGCGGTGTATTCTCCATCGTCTATCAGGGCATCACAACAAAGTTGATGCCCCTGATGAAGATTGACTATACCTCGCGCAAGATGCAATCACAGATTTATATCGGCGCTGTCAATTGGGCGCTCATGATCAGCGTCATCCTCATCATGTTCATCTTTCAGAAATCTTCGAATCTGGCGGCGGCTTACGGCATGGCGGTAACCGGTTCCATGACGATCACCAGCCTGACGATGATTATGGTTTTTTCTCATACCAACAGATGGAAAGTTCCCATCGCCCTGGCTGTTTTCCTGATTGATTTTATTTATTTAGCCTCGACCTTTACCAAGCTTCCCAACGGCGCTTACTGGTCCCTGATTATTGCCTCCGTTCCTTTCCTCATCATGGTCATCTATACGAAGGGGCAGAAGATGCTCTACCGGAGATTGAGGCCCCTGGATATGGAAACCTTTTTGATCAGTTATGAACAGGTATATGGCAAAGGGAAAAATATTGCCGGCACGGCACTCTTTTTTGCCCGCCAGGGGATGGTTGTTTCTCCCTACATCATCCATTGTATCCTCGGGAGCAACATTATATATGAAAATAATATCTTCGTATCAATAACCCGTACAGAAGAACCTTTCGGCGTCGAAAGTCACTATCAGCCAAATTTCGGTTCCGGATTACATATTCTTGAAATCATGGCCGGTTACATGACGATTATAAACATCGAAGAGTTGCTGAAGGAAAACGGCATAAAAGAAAAGATCATTTTCTACGGCGTTGAGGAAATCTCTACCAAAAACCCGATCTGGAAGATCTTCAGTGTAATTAAGAAGCTCTCCCCGAATTTTGTTCACTTTCACAAACTGCCCGCCAGGAAGCTACATGGTGTTGTAACTAGGGTGGAGATGTAATATAATCCTAATTTCATAGACATTCTTGTCAATACTATAGTGATGGCCAACTGGACAGATAATTGGCTATTTTAACAAAATCTATGGACTGACAGTAGTTGAAAGTTATTTAGTCTTAGGTTTCAGATCCAATGGTGGTTTTGCTGTCTGAATTTAGGATCAGAATTGGCATTATTTTGTAGCACGCCTTTCAGGTGACTTTCATGTTGTTCTCCATAAGGATAGGCCACAAAATTTTTGTACCAATTTATTACTGAAAGGTATAATACCATTGCAGTTATAAACCCAGTCAGCATACAGGAGTTACATTGAGCATTATAAAAAAAACAGCGAGATATTTTGCCCGGAAAGCATTTTGCAGGGATGCGATACATGATCATGCTGATCTGAGTATTTTTAAAGAAGAACTTACAGCTTCTGTAATTACCGGGCTTGTCTTGATTGCTGTTAGTTATCCCATTGGCTTGCCGGCAGTATTTATCGTAGGTGGAATCGCCGCCTGGATGGAAAAACCAAGGGTTGGGATTATCGGTATTCCTTTGACTTATGGTATTTCCTGGTTGCTTCTTATGCTGGGGCTGTACCTTGCCGGCCCTAAATATGGAAAGGCGTTTAGCCGTTGGGCAGTGCGGTTTATTTTGGAAAAAATACTTGGAGATGAAGCCAAAACAATTGGGTTTGTGCCGGTGGAAAATCCGGAAAAACCCACACAAAACAATAAAGCGTTATTCTAAGAACGCTAAATTAAAAAAGAGGTGTTAAATGAGTCAGATTGAAGGATTACTTAGCGAACTTAAAATTAATATTATTAAAACACTTGGTTTGATAGATGTTATTCCTGAAGACATCAAGGATGATGAGCCGCTTGTTGGCGGTGATACAGGCATTGATTCCATTGATGTGTTGGAACTGGTAATGATGATTGAAAAAGATTATGGCGTTAAAATTGATAGCAAAGAACTGGGTGCCAAAGTATTTGCTTCCGTGCGCGTACTGGCTACTTATATCTTTAATAATCAACGGCCGAAGTCTTAAGATCCCCCATAAAAACTGTTCTATAGAGTTTTGCTCCTATGAAGAAAGTATTGCTAATTTCGGCAAACACTTTGAGAATGCCCTATCCGGTATATCCGTTGGGGCTCGACTATGTTGCCGGTTCCCTTGATTCCCGCTATCAGACTAAAATAGTGGATTTGAATACTGTTGCCAATTTGGATGATTTGGGTGCGGTTATTCGAGAATTTTCTCCCGATTTTGTCGGGATGTCAATTCGAAATATCGATAATACTGACACAATAAACTGCCGCGATTTTTTAGCAGATTATCAAAACTTGGTACGCGAAATCAGAAAAAATACGCCAGCCCGATTAATATTGGGCGGTAGCGGTTATACCATTTTCCCTGTGGAATTTTTGCAGGCGCTGGATGCCGATTATGGCATTGCTGGCGAGGGTGAAAGACTATCTTTACTTCTGGATGCATTGGGAAAAAACGAAAGCGTGCAATCCATTCCCGGAATTGTGACTAAAGATACTGTAGTTGTTACTTACGACCCATGGGGCGGTACTGTCCAAAGTCGCTTTGATTGCGCCAACGAGCACATCGGTTTTTATCTTTCCTGCGGGGGCATGCTTAATCTGCAAACAAAAAGGGGTTGTCCCTTTCGCTGTAGCTATTGCACCTATCCTCATATTGAAGGCAGCCGGATGCGGTTTTTTCCGGTTCGCGAAATAGCCCTAAAGGCCCGCGAATTGCAGGATGCCGGCGCCAAATACATATTCATTACCGATTCCGCTTTTAATGCCAGCTATGAGCACAGCCGCCAGGTTGCCGAGGCCTTTATTGAAGTTCACGTGTCCATTCCATGGGGTGGATTTTTTGCTCCGACTATACCCCCTGTCGATTATTATAAAATACTTGCTGACGCGGGCCTCACCCATGTGGAATTTGGAACGGAATCTTTATCCGACACAATGCTCACAAATTTGCAAAAACCTTTTGCTGCCTGCGATGTTTTTGCTGCCCATAAGCAAGCGCTGAAAGCCGACCTGCATATTGCCCATTATTTTCTTTTAGGCGGTCCCGGTGAGAGCGCTCGGACGCTGCAAGATACACTAAATGAAGTGGATAAATTGGAGAAATCTGTGTTTTTCTTTTTTTGCGGTATTCGGATTTACCCTCATACCGCCCTGTATGATGCCGCCTTGAAGGAAGGTCAGATTTCCTCCTCTCAAAGTCTTTTGCAGCCTGTATTTTACAAATCGCCGCATATATTCGGCAAAGAAATTATGCAGGTAGTGGAGAATCATGCCAATGGCCGTTTTAATTGGATAGTTGGTTCCGGTGAAAGTAAAGCCACACGTGTTTTACCTAAACTATATGACATGGGATATACTGGCCCACTATGGGAACACTTGATTCAGTGAGGACGACTTGATGGAAAGGAAAGTGCTGTTTAGCAATCCGGCTGAAATTACAGGAATGATTTTCCTGGCTGTCAGTGCCCTAGTATTTGTGGTTAATCCTCTGCTCGCCGCGGCTATTGCTTTCTTCTATATTCTGCTTTGTGTCACCGCGTCGTTTTTTCCGCAAACCAATTTTCTCCTGCCCGTGATCAGCCGTGGTCAAACAGGTAAGAATTTGGTTGTGCTCACTTTTGATGATGGGCCCGCCGAACCAACGACAAGGCAGATACTGGACTTGCTGGATAAATATTCAGTGCAGGCAACTTTTTTTGTTTCGGGTATCAATGCCCTGCGCTATCCTGAAATTATAAAAGATATAGTTTCCCGCGGTCATAGCATTGGTAATCATTCGTTTAGCCATAATCCTTTTTTAATGCTGACAAGCTTTAATAATCTTTATCGGGAAATCTTTGATGCTCAGGAAATATTGCGAAAAATGGGCATAAATACACGGGCATTCCGTCCGCCGGTAGGTATTGTTAATCCCAAACTTTCCCCGATTCTGGATAAATTAGGAATGTTTTGTGTTACTTTTAGTTGCCGCGCTTTTGATGCCGGTAATTTCCATGTAAAAAATCTTGGTTCTAAAATCCTGAAAAAAGTGAAGGCTGATGATATTATATTGCTTCACGATGTGCCGCCCCGCAGAAAAGAAGATAGAGCGGTTTTACTGCCGGAAATAGAGAGGCTGCTGATGGGAATTATCGCCAAAGGTTTACGTATTGTTCCACTTGCCGATTTGATCAACAAAGAAGTCATGGGCAATAGTAAATATCTTCAGAATAAAGAAATTAATCATTGACCATAAAATTATTTTGATTGAAATAATAATCAGTGATATGTATCTTAATTATTTAGAATAATTTTATCCGTAAAGCGATCACCGAAGGGATACGATTTGAAAGATCAAAGGCATTTGCTTAGGGAAATTAATACGATAAGCCCTAATGAGATCGAGGCTTTAGCTTATGTTCCGCCAGATTCGCCATGGTTTGTGGGCCATTTTCCCAATGAACCGATTCTTCCTGGGATAGCTTTAATTAATGTGGCCCAGCAGGCCATTATTGAGGATTCCGCTGACAAGGGCGAAGAAATTATTTTTGAAGTTCTGAAAAGAGTGAGGTTTACCGGACCTGTTCGTCCGGGTGAATCTTTAAAGGTGAACATAACTCGTGAGGAAGCAGGTGCAGAAATCTTGTTTACCTTTAAAGTAGCCCATGAAGAAAATATAGTCTGTAGCGGGCTTATCGTAGCGAAGAGTAAAAAAAGATAACAAACTTATTAAGGAGGAAGAAAATGCCTGAAACTCAGGATATAAAGGGCATTATAAGGAAGGTAGCTGAAATCATCATTTCAGAACTGAAGCTGGAAGATGTTACAGTAGATACGTTCAATCCGGAAATGGATTTAGTGGATGAATTGGGTATTGACAGTATGGATTTAGCGACTATCGCGTTGGTCCTGCAAGATGAATACAAGATTGTGATTGACGAAGACGATTATCCGAAATTAAAATCCATTCGCCTGATAGCTGATTATATTTCCGAAAAACTTACCGCGAAAAGTTAATTGATAGAAGATAATTGTTTATGACCATCAACAATAAAGCAGTTTATGAACCAACCAAACCAAAATTCTCTGAACTCTTAGCAAATCCTGCGGTGAGAACTCGCTGGGAAAAAGTAAGAAAATATTTTTTTCTGCGGGAATCCACATATGACATGAGTAACCGCTGCAATATCCGTTGTGATGGCTGTTATTACTATGAAGGAGAAAAGCAGTTTGCCCCGGAGAATTTAGACACACAAGCATGGCGCAAGCTCATGCAAGCTGAAAAAGCTCGCGGCATTACTTACGTGGTACTGGCCGGTGCTGAACCTTCACTGGTGCCGGAGCTGTTGGATGTATGCTATTCAGAAATGCCGCTGGGCAGTATTGCTACCAATGGATTTAAAAAAATACCGGAATCTGTCGGTTACAAGATTCATATTTCTGTTTGGGGAAACGATGAGACCAGTCTCCGCGTGAGAAAAGCCAAAAATCTTTTAGCAAAACAAATTGAAAATTATCAGAATGATCCAAGGGCTGTCTTTGTTTACACATTTACGCGGGAAAATATTGAAGAAGCAAATGAAGTAGCCGCGCAACTCAATGCTTGCGGTTGCAAGCTGACTTTTAACGTTTTTTCTTCTCCGGTAGGTTATGCCGGTCCTTTGCGTCACGATGAAGAGTCGCTTAAATCCGTCCAGGCAACAATGATCGCGCTTCTTAATAAATATCCGCAAAATATTCTTTTTTCCGCTTACAATGCTGTAGCACATGCGCATAAAAGCTCCTTGCATGATTTATACAGTTGTTCTTATCCCCGCCAAAACCGTTCACAAGATATTGGTCTGGGCAGATCTTTCCGGCAATATCGAACTGACTTAAATTGGGACAGGTCGGTTGCCTGTTGTGTGCCGGATACGGACTGTGCTGATTGCCGGCATTATGCCGCGGGTTCGGCAGTTGTTACCGCCCGTCTTTACCGTCACGTAAACAATCTCGCCACATTTCAATCATGGCTCGATTATGTTGATACTTATCTGGCGGTTTGGGTAATGGGTTATGAAAAAGGGGATAATCTTTGCGCGGAGTTAGTTAGTCCGCCGCAATCGGTTTAAGTAAGAAAAGTAATTGCAGCTTTGTCGGCTGTAAAAAGGGTAAAGTAAATGAAGACGGTAAGTTCGCTTCTGGATAAGCAGTGGTATGATCGATATAAACGAATATCTAATCTTAATATCCGGAGCTCAATATACGATGTGACCAACCGCTGCAATTTACGCTGCAAGGGCTGTTTTTTCTTTTCTTCGGGGGAGCATCAAGTCGAAGAAGAAATGGATATAAAAAAATGGGAAGACTTTATCGATCAGGAAAAAAGCCGCGGAGTGAATCTGGCGATTTTAATCGGCGGTGAACCGACTCTGTGCATGGATCGAGTGGAAGCTTTCTACAAGAGCTTACCCACTTACTGTGCCACTAATGGCCTGATTAAAATTGACCGGAAACAGTTTCCCGATATGATGATTGGGGTTTCCTTGTGGGGTGGCGGTGAAGATGAAAAGATCCTCCGCGGACAAGATACTTTTGCCATTTCCAGTAAGAATTATGCCGGTGATCCATACACATATTATCTTTATACGATAACGCCAAGGCAGGTAGGCAAGATTGAACCGGTAATTCAACAAATAGTGGATGTCGGCTTAAAGGTGCATCTCCAGCTTTTATCAAATGATGAAAGCGTTGACGGGTTTTCCTGGGAGAAAAGTGAGCTTAAAGAATTACGTCAAGAAATGGATGAAATGCTGGATAAATATCCACAGACCATGATTTCCAGTAAGTATTATCACGAGATAATCACTACCGGTATGATGATGGGACGGAGATTCGGTTGGAACGAATGCCCATCGGTTACCGAATCGCTGGACAAGAGAAAGCCACGGCCACGCCGCTTAATTCACTTTGCACGCTGGGCTGCCGATTTAAAAACTGTGCACCGCTGCTGTACATCGGCAACGCGCGATTGTTCCACCTGTAAAGATGGTGCGGCACATATGAGTTGGATCATGGTCAGCAAACGTGAACATATGAAATCAACAGAGGATTTAAAAAATTGGATTGAAGTTTATGAAATGTTTGCCAAGTTGTATAGCTTTATTCCCTGGTAATGCCCGATACCTTTTTGCAGGCTACTTTTAGTTGACTTGATTAGCGATCCCCCTTCCAGAGCATTAGGGGGATTTTTGACTTCAGGATTGTGGTTATGGTTTTAAAAAAAACAGTAATATTAAGTTATGATGCGGTTTCTTCTTTAGGCACTGACATGGAAAGCCAATGGCAGAGGGCTGCACGAGGTGAAAGCGGCATTGGATATCTGACTCGATTTCCGCTTACCGCCGATTTTCCGGTGCTTGTTGCGGGGCAGGTGGCCCCAGTGGATATCAGTCCCTATCCTTTTTTGCAGCCCAGGGAAATGGCGCACTGGACATCGCCGATATTTAAATACGCCCTTTTAGTGGTTCATCGAGCACTCAAAAAAAGCGGTATAGAAATAACGCCCGCAATTGCGCCACGAGTGGCAGTTACGTTCAGTACAGCGGTTGGTGGATTGGACGCTATACTCCAGGCGGACCGTATGATGATTGCCGAAAAGAAAATGCCGCATCCATTTGCCAACCCCAATTCTTGTATCAATATGGTTGGTGGTAAGGTCTCCATTCTTACCGGAGCGACAGGTCCCATTTGTTCTACGGTAACTGCTTGTGCTACAGGTATTACGTCTCTTATTATCGGCGATATGATGCTAAAAAGTGGTATGGCTGACATTGTCATCGGTGGCGCGGTTGACTTCCCTTTGGTTGAACCGATCGTAGCCGGATTTGCGACAATGAATGGCGCTTATCGCCCCAAAGAGGCGCAGGATTGGGAATTGCCCGATAAAATCAGCAGGCCGTTTTCGGCAAACAGAAGAGGTTTTGTCGTTTCTGAAGGAGCAGGCTGCATTATTTTAACAACGGAAGATTTTGCCAAAGCACATGGGCTTACACCACAGATTGAGATAGCCGGATCGGGAATGACTTCCGATGCGAGTCATTCTGTTTCGCCTAATCTGGCTACTGTCCAGAGATGCATTGCGGAGTCCTTGGCTAATGCCGGATTGCAGCCGTCGAATATTGACGCTATCAACGCGCATGCGACATCCACCAAAGTAGGTGATAAGGTGGAAGCTGATGCTCTTAGCAATATTTTCGGGAAAAAAGTGCCGCCGATATCAGCAAATAAATCACAGTTGGGACACGCTATGGGCGCGTCAAGCGCCATTGAAGCAATTCTGGCTATGGAAGGAATGCTCAAAGATACACTGCTTCCCACAATAAACTACCTGCATGATCCGGCAATTGATATCGATTGTGTCGCGGAAGGAGCAAGAAAACAAAGTCAGGAATTTGTGTTGAAAAACGCTTTTGGTTTTGGCGGATGCAATTCTTGTTTGATCTTGCGCAGAATGGCATAAAGAAGATATAGTGAAATTATGAGAGCACCTAAAAACAGAAAAGTATTTGTCGTCGGTTACGGCGCAGCAACACCATTGGGCAGTACTTTTGAGAAAACGTGGAAACGCGCGGTAAAGGGGGATGCCGGTTTCCGCAAGGTAACACGCTGCAAAGTGGAATCGGCCTGTGATATAGTCGGCGAAATTCCCGATTGGTATCCCCTCGAGCTGGATTTTACTGATGCCAAAGAAGTGTACAACTGGAATGCCTCTTTTGTGATTTTAACTATGGCTGTTTGCAAAGAGGCTCTGGAAAATTCGGGCATAGTTATTGACGAAAAGATTGCCCCGCGCATGTCCTGTCTCATCGGTTCCGCGCTCAACGGTTCCGATGCTTTCCGCGTAGCCATGCACGACCTCGAACATCGCGGCCCGCTGAGAGTAAGTCCTTATTTGCTGCCGAATCTTTGCGCGAATATTCCTTCCGGCAAAGCCGGGATGATGATGAAATTTACCGGCCCGATTTTTTCCCCGCAGGGCGCTTGCGCTTCCGGTAATTATGCTATCGGCATCGGTGCGCGGATGGTCCGGGATGGGGATTGTGATTTCGTGCTGGCTGGCGGCGCTGACGCGCCGATCTTGCCTGAACTCATTCACGGGTTTGCCAATATGAACGCCACAATTAAGGTTCACCCTGAAGATCGCGGCTATAAAGATCATGGACAGGTATCCCGCCCTTTCAGTATAGATCGTAAAGGATTTGTTCTTTCCGAAGGCGCCGGTGTTGTCGTTCTGGCAGCCGAGGAAACAATTAAAGCTTACGGTCTGATACCTAAGGCGGAAGTGCTGGGCATCGGTTGGACATCCGATGCGCATCATTATACCAGCCCCAATTCTCTAACAATTATCCGCGCGATAAAAGAGACGATCGAGGATGCCGGGTTAAAACCGGAAGATATCCAATATATCAATGCCCATGGTACGTCCACGCCCAAGGGTGACAGTACTGAGGTAAAGTGTTTAAGAGAAGTATTCGGGAAAAAGATAGAAGCCATTCCGGTTTCCTCCAATAAGTCGCAACTGGGTCACACTCTAGGTGCTACCGCGGCCATTGAGGCTGCTTTAACTATTGAAGGAATGCGCAAGGGCATAATCTTACCCACAATCAATCACATTCCTGATCCTCAGTTTACCGATATAGATGTTGTTCCCAATATTGCCCGCAAGTATAAGCACGAAATCGTCTTATCCAATGCATTCGGTTTTGGCGGGACAAATTGCTGCGTAATTTTCCGAGGAGTATGAAATGAAACCCAAACCATTTAAACCGAAGATATTTAATGACGATGAGCGTTATTTTCGTGATCTGACCACCGGACTGATCTGGCACCGTACCAGACACCGGACTTTGTATGCCGATACGGACCGCTCCCAGGTAGTTTATCACTCCAATTATCTGCGCTATTTTGAATTCGGAAGGACTTCTCTGATGCGTGATGCCGCCTATACTTATAAGGCAATAGAGGAAAGCGGCTATGTTTATCCGATCATTGATTTAGGTATAAATTTCTATCAGCCGCTTTACTATGATGATCTGATGTATATTTATACCCGTCCGGTGAATCTGGAGCGGGTGCGCCTGCAATTTGATTACTTAATTACCCATGCTGAAAAAGGTCATATAGTTTGTATCGGATTTACCCAACATTGCGCCCTGAATTTATCGGGCAAGCCTGTTGCAGTTGATCCCCAAACGGTTCATCTATGGAAATCGTTCCCGGCGTGAAAAAAAAAGAGCGCTACCCTCTGGAGATTAAGGCCTATCCTTATCTGCAGGATCATTATTTTGATGGCCAGGCAATACTTCCGGCCGTGGAAGCTCTGATTATCATGGCCACAGCAGCCTCGGCAAACTTTCCACAAATAAATGTCTGTCTGCAAAAGCAGGCGCGCTTTCCCCGCTTTTTATCCATTAATCCTCAAGAACAAATCAAAAGAGTATTTGCCGATATCACAGAGTCTGCCGATGGCTCGCTTAGTGTGGCAATTTCCACTATGGCCAAGGCAAAGACCGGAACAATAAGTCGCATGGTGGAACATACTTATGTCGAATTTGCCGCGTCCCCGTTGCCAGAAGATTCGGTTCCACCACTTGCGGACTTTAAGCATCTGGGGGGTAAGTGCGTAAGTGTTCCCGCGGCGAAGATTTACCGGGAGCTGGTGCCTTTCGGGAAATCCTATCAAAATATTGTTGGCGAACTTTCTTTATCTCCGGAAGTTGCCGTTGCTCATCTTTATGGCGGGGAAGGTGAGGCGAGTGATGATCTGATTGGTTCGCCTTTCCCTCTGGATGCCTTACTGCACGCCGCCTGCTGTTGGGGGCAGCGCTATACCGGTATTGTTGCTTTTCCTGTGGGTTTTGCAGAAAGAATTATTTACCGCAAAACAAAAAAAGAAAAGAAGTATGTCGGCAGAATTATTCCGGTTAATATTAGTCGGGAGCATTTAATGTTTAACGCGTTAATTTATGATTTAGATGGTATAATATATGAAAGTGTCAGCGGAATTCAAATGCGTGATGTAACACAGGGCCGCCTACGGCCGCCGGATTGGATAAAAACGGATTTACAAGAGACGTTAAGCGTTAAGTGCTAAGCGTGAAAGGTGAAGCGTGAGCGGGAAAAATATTCTAATTTATCTTGTTGCTTATCTGGCCGGTTCTATAAACTTCTCCATCATATTTTTCAGATTAACCGGCAAGGAAGACCCTCGTCTGAGTTTTAGCGGCAACGCGGGAACCACAAACGTTTACCGCCAGGCGGGGATTTTATGGGCAACGGTTATTTTTTTATTGGATATCGGCCGGGCATTGGCGGTCGCGGTTATAGCGTGCAATTATTTAAAAACGCATTTGCTCCCTTGGGCGGGATTTTTTCTGGTTTTGGGCAACAGCTTTCCCTGCTTCCATAATTTTCGCGGCGGTAAAGGCGTGGCTAACTATTTAGGCTTTACGGTACTTATAGCTCCGGGGGCGGCTCTTGCTTCCACGGCAATCTGGCTTATCGCTTACGGGATTTGCCGGATTACTTTTATTGCTTCATTTTTTATGGTTTTTACGCTGGCTTTGGGGCAATCTTTTTCCCTTCACTGGAAATTCAGTGCATTAGCCGGTGCCTCAGCGACGTTTCTGCTTATCTTATTTAATCATAGAAAAAATATTATCAACTACGGGAAACCTTCAGGGGGAAATTCAGGATGATCCCTCTTACCAATTTTCTATTATATCAGCCCCATTTTTGATAAATCGTACTGGCGCAGAACCAATAGATGTAATTTTGCCGTCCGGGGCAACCCGCAATGCGCCTTCGGCCGGGATGCCATAGCCGACTGTCCCTTGCGGGAAGAAACCAAGCAATCTTTTCATTTCCACCCAGTTATCTACTTCCGCGTGAACATCGCAAAGGAGTGGCGCAAATCCCAAGCAATCTAAAAGCTCGGCCGTGTCGTCATCATCCGGATCGCGCCAGTGCATCCAGTTGAGGGAAAGCATTATGGCTCCGGCAGAAATACCACAGAAAAGTTCCCCCCGGTCATAGAGCATTTTTAAAAAAGGAATTAAATTTCGTTTGCGCAAATATTCCATTCCCATATCCACATCGCCACCACTGATGAAGATAACGTCACTGGCGAGCAAAATATCTTTAGCTTTATCCAGATCAAATCGCCGCACCATGGGAACAAGAGTGACACTTCCGGCGCCGGCAGCCATAATTATTGGCCTCAACATTAAAAAGAAATCTTTGTTATCATCGCTGGCTGTGCCGATATAAGCAACATGGGGAGATTTCTTTTTGGTACTCTCCAGTACTTCGGCCAGAATCGCTTTATTGTTTTTCGACTGCGATCCTCCGGCAATCAAAAAAATATCGGCAGATTTTGATGAAGTCATACGGCTGACTCCTTTACAAAAAGCTGATCATAGTTGGGTTCTATATCTGAGCGTGTCCGGCGGTATTTACCTGATGGTTCGGCGGCAATTTTTGCAACATATTGAACTTTGATGACCGCGTTCTTTCCATATAGCGGCAGAAAGCTCTCGATTATTTCTTCCGTAAGCGTGGAAGAAGCAGCGGCAGCTTCCTCAAGAACTATATGAACATGATAAATATCTTCTCGCTGAAATACCTGATAATCGGCAACATATTCGAATCTGCTGATGATAGATTCGACCATTGCTGTGGTTACAGGAGAACTATCTGTTGTATAGGTAAGATCAGCCGTCCGCCCGGCAACTTCTTTACAGATATATCCGTCATTGCGGCCACATGCACAAATGCCCGCGGGATCGATCTGTACCAGATCGCCCACATCAAATCGAATTAATGATCGCCAGGGATTGGTCAGAGTTGTCAAAAGCAACCTTCCGACATGAGGATATTTGGATTCCTGTCGCATAAATTCGATATCAATCCGGCAAGAATCAGAAACCTGATGGAGTTTCCCCTGTTCACATTCCATTAACACATATCCCGCTTCGGTTGATCCGTAGGAACTGATAAGCGGCGAGCGGAAAACTTTGCGGATTTGTTTTCTGGCCAGAATGCCCGGATTTTCATAGGTAAAAACAATCACCGGCGGCTGAAATACACTAAGATTATGTCTGTAAGCATAACGGGCAATGTGAGCCAGATAGGAGGGATTTGCTTCCAGCACCACCGGTTGAAATATTTCCAGCTCCGCAAGAATGCGCAAAATTAGTTGATCGTCCCATAATGAGGGATTAATTTTTTCATTAAGATAGAGAAAACGGCCACGCATGCGCTGCTCGAAAGTCAGCAAACCATTTTCAGCCAAAATGCCGGTGTTCATGGGGCTGGTGAGAATTGCTTCCCGGTGTTCACCCAGTTCTAATGCTGCCATAATGGAATTGTAGCGCCAAGATGCTGCTTCCGCCGCGTCCCACCAGGGTTGATACCAGACATTTAAAACCTGCTCACTAATTGTGCCACTGGTTTGTACAAGTTCTATTGTCCCTGTTTTCAGCGCGACATCGATATCCATGCCTGTTGGAATAAAATTGCGCCAGGTGTACTCTCGCAGATCTTGCTTGGAAATTATAGGCATCGCGCGGAAGCGAGCATCGATAGAAGCGGATGGACCGGGATCGAATGCCCTCCATGTTTTATATGCTGCTACATGATTCAGTGCTGTTTCCAGCGCGGCTGTCGATAGTTTATAATAATCAGCGGAAAAAAGAGGAGATGTTTTCATTTTGTAATGATTATCATAGGCTAAACTATAAATGCAATAAATACCATTCGCTTTCAAAGGATAACGCGGCGGTAGTGAAACTCAAATTCCAAGAGTGCAGTGATTTGGGATTTGTTAGTTGAACTATCCAGCCTAAGCTGTGGCAAGGAGGAGGCACCGGAGGCGTATATGCAAATACGCTGAGGACGCCGCCGACGAAGCCAACAAAGTTAGCCAAAGAAAGCGAATTGGTATGTCAAAGATAATCCTTGCTATTTATTAATTATGCCTGTAAAGAGTACCTCGTGATAGCGATAGTTAGTTACCTTCCCAACTTTTTTCTCTTGGAATCTTCGGCAGGAAAATCCAGCTAATCGTAATAGAATCCAGCTATAGTGTCATGTCTGCAACTACTTTTTGAGGTTGCCCTCCGGCACAAGACGACGGTGTAAATTCAAAGTCGTTGCGATTAGAAATGGGTTCAAATGTCACCAATGCCATTTCGTTTCATTGGACCAACTTTGTTGGCAGCGCCAAAGGCTTCGGGAACGCATAACTAGTAATGCGTTTGCGGAACCTCGTCCTTGCCGTCTTGTTTATCCTGATGAAACCAAAAGAGCATAATTCAAAAAATGAAGGAAGAAGAAAAAATGAGTTTTGAGAAGTTTGAGTTACATGCGAAAGTGTTTGCCGGTGTGCAAGCGCAAGGTTACATAAAACCTACACCGATTCAATTAGAATCAATACCGCCGATTATGGAAGGCCGTGATGTTATGGGACTTGCCCAGACAGGTACGGGAAAAACAGCGGCCTTTGTGCTGCCTATTTTGCAGCGCCTGATGCAGGGAACGCGCGGCCATGTCCGCGCTCTGATCATCGCGCCCACGCGCGAGCTAAGCGAGCAAACCCACAAAGCCATAGTGGTTTTGGGACGCAGGACGGAACTCCGTAGCGCGTCCATCTATGGTGGGGTAAGTATTCAAAACCAGATTAAAAAACTGCGTGATAAAGTTGAAATTATTACTGCCTGCCCCGGCCGTCTTCTGGATCACATAAATCGTGGGACGGTTGATTTATCCAAGATCGAAGTGCTGGTGCTCGATGAGGCCGATCACATGTTTGATATGGGCTTTCTGCCGGATATTCGCAGAATTGTGAAACACTTGCCCAAACAGCGTCAGACCTTGCTATTTTCGGCCACGATGCCGGACGATATCAGGTCGCTTGCCAATGATCTGCTACAGAATCCTGTGAACATTAAAATCGGGTTTACGGCGCCTGTAGAATCTGTCACACACAGATTTTATCCGGTGCCAATGGAGTCTAAAACAGCGCTTTTGAAGAATATTCTGGATAAAACCGATACGGAATCTGTCTTGGTATTTACAAGAACAAAATCCCGCGCCAAAAGCCTTGCCAGGCAGCTGGATAGCTCAGGATACAAGGTTACATCGCTTCATGGAAATCTTACGCAACCGAAACGTCAGCAGGCGTTGGATGGTTTCCGTGACGGGCGTTATGAGATTATGATTGCCACAGATATCGCCGCTCGCGGTATTGATGTGACAAGAATTTCCCATGTTATTAATTATGATATGCCGTCAACTGCTGATGCCTATACTCATCGTATTGGAAGGACAGGACGCGCCTCCAAAACGGGAGATGCTTTCACTTTTGTCACCGGTCAGGATGTCGGCCTTGCGCACAGTCTGAAAAAAGTTTTGGGAGAAAAGCTGCAATACCACAGCGTTGATGGCCTGACGATGAGCATGCCACTTTCTGCTACTCCTGCACCTGCCCGTCGCAATAACAATGTAAATAGCAGGAAGCCGGATAATAGCAGAAAGCCTTTTACGATCAGCGACAAATCCAGTAGAAATCCCCGGCAGCGTTCTTTCACATCGGAAAACCGTCAGTACTGGGCGCATTAAATTTTATAAGACCATCTTGACTGCCGGATGAGCTTTAAGTGCTTTGTAGAGAGCAGTTCTTTGGAACTCGCTCTCTACAGTCAGCTCCACATTCAGGCACTGGTACTTAGCAGTTTCGCTGCTGCGGGAAGGGGATATTTTGTACTTGCAGTCCCTGATGATTTCCGCCACGGCAATCTGCATCTGGTCTTTATCGGGGCCGATGATTTTATAGACCCATGGGCAGGGGTACTCCAATTGAAGTTTTTGTTTTTTTTCATCAGTCATTGCGTCTCCCGCCTTCTTGTATAATTTCTAAATTATTAGAATAAAATTAAGCTTTTCTCAAGTTATTTAACCTTGCATTGGGTATTGTGATTAACTCTATTCCACAGTTCTAATTTTTAATTTTATTGTTTGATGGATCACAAAAGATGGTGAAAAAAGCGATTGACTATTGTAATAACGAGCGTTATCAACTTCATCAGTTGATTGAAAGCGCATCTTACGTTTACCAAAGAGCAGGCCGGTCATCTTACTGCGCACTGACTTAAAAATGGTTTCTTAAATAGAGTACTGCACCAATGGATAATTTAGTTACAGTTGTGATTCCAACTTATAAAAGACCTGATCAGCTCAAACGAGCTATTGATAGTTGTTTGGGCCAAACATATTCAAATATTGAAATAATTGTTGTTGATGATAATTCCCCTGAAACAGAATACCGAAAAGCAACTGAAAAAGTCATACACCTGTATAATAATAATGAAAAAATTAAGTATATAAGACATGACAAAAACAGAAATGGATCTGCTGCAAGAAATACTGGCTTAGCCAATGCGAATGGGAAATATATCACTTTTGTTGATGATGACGATATTCTTTATCAAGAAAAATTATTGAAGCAAGTAGCTGTTCTTGATAACAGTAATGTTCAAATTGGTGCAGTTACGTGCGGATATGAATATATAAAAAAGGGTGTTCGCTGTAAAATCAACCATCCAATAAAACGTGGAAACCTGCAAAAGGATATCTTTTTAATTGAATGGGGAACTGGATCAGGCTCAGCTCCCCTTTATAAAACGGAAGCAATGCGGAGAATTAATGGCTATGATGAAAATTTTACAAGGCTTCAGGATTGGGAAATGCTTATCCGGTTTTTTGAATTATATTCAATGGAGATGATTAACGAAGTTTTAATCGGGGTGGATAAAGATGACCGCCAAAATGAGTACAATATCCAAAGAATTATCGATATGGATCGCCTGTATTTAGGTAAATACAAGGATATAATTAACAGGTATGGGTCAGAATATGCGGACGAAGTTATAAGAACTCATCATTTATTTATTGCAGTTAAAGCATACAAAGTGGGAAAACCAAATATCGCATTAAATTACACATCTAAAGCAAGTACAATAAGATCATTAAAGCTTAAAGAACGATTTGTATTTCTTTTATATATGATATACTCTGTTCTGCCATTTAAGGTTTTTCTATCAACTGCTTTTGGGAAAATTATTGAGCATATAAAGTTTAAAAAAATATAGGATTGAAAGTATACTATGGTCGTTGAAATGCAGATGTTTCGGTACAAGTTAAAGGATTTGGTTTAACACCTACAAAACGATTAACATTCCAATCTCGCAAGAAATCAATATCTTGGAATTCTAATATATCAGTATCATCAAATACTAAATAACCTCCTCTTTTGACCTTTGAAAAAGCTGTTACCGCACATTCAATACGATTTATATAGGAATCCACAATCACTAAATCAAAATAATTGTCTTGATAATCGGCAATATATGACGGTGACATGGCTGATGCAAATATCAAATTGCAATTGCCGATATTAGAAGATATTATTTTCTCTTTGATAAAATTAAACCACTCCAAGTTATCTTCAACTCCCATTATAGAATAACACTGTTTTGCATACCATATCGTTGAATATCCGCATCCAAATTCGAATATTTCCCAATCAGGTTTAATAGTTTTGGCTAACCACGATATTGCAGAAGGAACTAGCCATGGATAATATTTATATTTACCACTTAGTCGTTCAAAAATTGTGAGCGGGATACGAGCGAAAGCATCTATAGGCATTAATTCACCACGTAATGAATGAAAACGGCTAATACGATTATCTGTGGCGAAAAAAATGTATTTGAAAAAATTCATTGGGTTATTATCCTTTAATATTTTAGCAGTTTTTTAGTAAAAAAATAATATCTAACATAGTTAGATAAATCGGGAAATATTAAGCCCTTAGATTGCTGAAAGAAAATGACAGTCTGCGGCACAGGCATATATGGCCTTAGATGCGAAACTGCAATCTTCCATAAAAAACATCATACAGCCGGTTTTTTAAAATTGCAAATAACTGTCCTTAATTTCCCGCTATCCGTTCTTTTGATGCAAACAGGATGATTAATAACTATCTTACTAAATTTGAAGAGGTCTGTAAGTTGCTGTCTTATCTTTTTATCCGTATCATAATCGTAATCATTAGCAACAACCATCTCAATGGTTAAACCTGCTATGGAGTCCTGTATAATCTGGTACTCAACTATACCCTGATGCAGTTTTACAGTTTGATCAATAACAAGCGGAGAGAGTTCCTGACCGGTGGGTGAAAAAACGAAGTCGTTGCTTCTTCCTGAAATGCTTTCCAGAACTGGAAATGCAATGCCGCAATTGCATTTCCTCAGTAATTTGGCGCCACGATCTCTTATGTTATAGCGTATGAAAGGCATGGCATAATTATCTAAGTCTGTTAAGACAATCTCCCCGGATTGTCCATCATTCAATTCTTGACTGCCGCTCATTATTTGCATGACTAAAGAATCAGCATTGATGTGTAACCCGTTATGTTTTGGGCATTCCCAGGCCATTTGCCCGAATTCCCATGAATCATAAACACAAGTAACTTTTGCGCCGAAAGCTTCTTCAATCCGGCTTCTTACAGCGGGAAAAAGTGTTTCAGAGTTAGTTGTTATTATTTTTGGTCTTCTTATCTTAATGTTATGATCGACTATGAATTGAGCTACGGAGTTTAATCTGCTGGGATAGGCATCGATAATATGCGGCTTGTATTTCACCAGAAATCGAACCTGTTCATCTAATGACTTTTCTAAGGGGACCATGGCGTTCCTTTGAATCCCGACCCAATTTCGCCATCGTCTTTCCTCCGTCTCAACAAACCCCACTACCATAGCCTTTTTATCGAAAATGCTGTAGCCATGCAGGAAGAATATTCTGTAACTATTTGCGATCCTTCTCTTTGCCCCCTCTTCCGATACATATAGTGTGAAAGATTTACCTGTTGACCCTGCAGTATATAATTTAATCAAAGGTTTGTTGAGATAGAGTTGAGAAACCTTTTGATCAAAAGGGACATATCGTAGCAAGTCTTTGTCGATTACAGGCAAGTGATTGATGTCCGAAACAGTGCGAATATCGGTCGGAACAATTTTGTGTTTATCAAATAGATTTTTATAAAAAGGTACCGTCTCGTAAGCGTGTGTGACTATTTTGCGCAATTTATCATCTTGGAATTCCCTCAGTTTATCTTGCCCCATCGCAAGATTTTTTTCCAATTGCCAAAGGTATCTCAAAATTTGAGGAGCCCAGTATTTCTTACCTATCAGTTTGATTACATCCATTCAAACCTCCTTTTGTGTGTCTGAAGTGGTATAATAGGTATAGCGGGTTCATGTAAGTTATCCAGGATTCCATCCAGATATTTCTCAAATATCGGGCCGTTAATTACTTGATGGTAGTTAATACCAGGAAATAAAAGGTTGTACTCGATCAGGACATATTGGTTTAGATTATCTAATCCAAAATCCCAAGCTACTAAATCAAAGTGTGGAAGCCGTTCGTGTCCTGCAATGATGATCTTTTCTAGATCGCTAAAATTAGGAAGGGCTATGTTCTTAAATGGTTTATGGGTAAAGGGATGATCAAATATTTTATTGAATTTGTCATCATAACCAAATTCAGCCACATTCCCATTGTGATCAACTCCGCAAACGACTTCTCCATCCACAGTATAGGAAACGTAGTTTTGATTGTTACCAAAATTCAATTGATTAGTAGAAAGTACAACAATTTTGTTTTCATATCTTAAACTTATAGAACGTATAATGTTAACAGAGTATGGGTATATATCAGAAAGAATTGACGACTGCTTTATACCTTCTTGAATAATAAAGTCGCCATCGTATGAATTTTTTAATTTATTAATATCCTGCAAGCCTCCGCCTACGAATATTTTTCTATCTTTTATTTTACATTTCTTAACATTTTTTCCTTGCCCTGAATCAATAGGTGGTTTGATAAAGCAATCTACTTCTTTATCTGACAAACTATTCGAGTAGTTTGCAATATTTAACAAATTATAATCAGCATCATAAAGGTTTCCGTGCATGCATCTCAGTAGTGCCTTTGGCATTTTTATGCCTTGCATAAAAACATCGTACATATTTTTATCAGTATATGCTTGGGCTAGATTAAAATTATTTAATAAAGGCATTATGTGGTTATAAAAGATGTCTTCGGGGATGTATCTACTGCTGTGGATATTGTTTAATGATGCACAGAAAGCGTGCCATTTAGGATTCAATCTTATATTGTATTTTCGCCAATATTTTCTCGCCTCATTTATTGATGGATGGTTAAGATCCGGGACTGCAGAAGTGCTTTTATATATGAGATTTACTTCTTTGTTGCACTTTAATGTCGTGTTCCATCTTCTCAAAAAGCGGTCAATTTTTTTATATGCGAGGATTACTCTTTTTTTCAATTTGCACCTCTGCATTGTGGGTTTAAGTAATCTGTTATTCAGGTTAACTTATCACGGCTGTTACTTCAATTTCACACAATAAATCATCTCTGCAGACGTCGACATTGAGTTGAAATAGTGCTCTGGTGTGAGGAAATCCAGCCCCATCGAGTATGCGCAAACAGGAGTCCATATCTTCACTTCTTTTGAGGTAAACGATCGCCTGAGCTACATGGGAAAAGCTGCCATTTTCCTGACTTAAAATTGCGGATACGATTTCCAGAGTAAAGACCATTTGACTCTCAAAATTCCCAACATACACTGAAGATCCCGTCTTATCGATTGCGGCAGTCCCACTAATTAATAATAATTTGCAATGGGGAAACGCGACAGCCACTGCACGGCTGAACAATTTGCCGTAAGCAGTCGGCTCGTCCTGCAAAGGGGAGGATATTTGTTTAATAGTTATATTGTCTCCGGAAAAAGCACAAAATTCTACAGCCAAGTCTTCATTACCTGTCAGATACCCTTGAATTCCGGTGCTTGCCGGCATGAAATGATTTGTGGCACAATACCATTTTGCAAAAAACTGTTTTCTTGCCGTATTTAATTTTTCATAATCCTTCAATATATTATTCATGAAGAGCCAGGTGCGGGAAATTTCCGATTCCTGCATTTGAAAGCTTTGCAGGACTTCGCTGATCTTATTAAATGCAGCAATGAAAGAATGGCTGTTTCCCCCCTGTGTACTGAATATAGGGGCACCGTATAAAAGATTTATTCCGGCTGCAGTGACTTTAATTGCTGTATCGCTTTTTTCGATCTTTGACTTTCCCTTTTCCGGTCTTGCTATAATTGATGCGTATTGAACGGGAAGATCGGGGTGACCAACAAATATTAAGGGCTGGTTACATCGCAGCGGTGAGATAGTTTTTGCTGAAAAATGATTTGCTTGATCAATCAAGTGCGGCGGCACAATTATACGTTCCTGTAGAACATATCCGCTATCACCCACAACTGCATTAATCAACTGCTGGAATTTATCTAAGGGAACAAGTTCACTTATGCTAAAAAATTTGAGACAAAAGCCGTCTTCCTGCAATATTAAATCGGGCTGCATGATTTATCCTTTAGTGGAATATTGAACATACCGAGATGCCCGGTAAAACAAGAATTATCGCCGTAACCGTCGATTACTTTGTTGAAAGAAAATCGTCCTTCATCAATAAGGGCAATTTGGACGAAGCCGGTGCCTGCGACAAGAATGGCTTCTCCATCTTCTGAGGTGACTATTCCGTAGCTGTCCTGCTGACAGATATGGGGGTACTGTGAGGTCTCGACAATATCTGCGGGATCCATTTCAATAGTCTTATAAAGTTTCATTGTGGCAGCATCGATTAGGAATACGGTATTAGGATATCCGGTAACACCGATTAAAATTTTTCCTCTATGGCGAAAGACGATATGTGTGGTAATTCGATGAAAATGGGGATGGGAAAATTCTCCCGCCAATTCCGGCCCGGTTTTTTTCAGCCGATATTTTTTTATAGTGCCAGAACCGAATATGCCTACCTTGGGTCCAATCAGACCGATATTGTGACCTGAGAAATAACAGATATCCTGATCTTCGGGATCGAATTCCACATGTCCTGCTGTCAGCATCGGCAGCCGGAATTCCTCGCTTGTCTTCAAATTCAGGATGAGTATTCTTGAGGGAACCAACCCTTTTTTCGGCACCTGTCTCCAGGCTGAAGGGGCTTGATCCGGCGATTCGGCAGGAACATCTTTTTCAAGTCGTAGGCCAAGTTCAGTCAGAATCAAGAAACGAAGATCAGGGCTTAGAGACAACTGGTGCAAGGAATCTCCTAAGTCCCCCTGCCAAACCTGCTCGACACGTTCGCCCTGAATCGAAAGCTTCCATATCGTTACACGGACATTTTCCCGCGGATTGATAATTCGCCGAACAGTTTGACTGGCAGGCCAGGAGGCAAACCATAATTTGCCTGTCTTTTGATCAAACCAGTTGGTGGTGGACAGCATTTCATTGCCGACTTCTGGGTCAATTAATTGAGCGGATCGCAAATTGAAATCGAGGTGCAGGAAGCGGTTGAAAAAATTAAGTCCCACTTGAATTTTCCCATCATTCAGAGGGAGATAGCTGTGTGGCGCCAGACAATATTCCCACCACTGTGACTCTGACTGTCCATAAGGGAATTTATTATAATCTATCGACCATTTATTTTTGGCCTTTACAAAATCGGACATGCAGTCTCTTTCTGCGCCTTTAAGTTCTACTTGCAGTGATATGGACGATTGGTTGGATGCCGGAAAAAGATAATGAGTTTGAGCCATCTTCCCTTTATGCAGAGAGGGACTGATAATATCCGGAAAACAAAAACCGTTTAAAAAAAAGGATTGTTCACTTTCCGATACTGGCAAATTAATATGCTTCATAAAAGATACTCTTTGCTATTAATGTTATGATACATATGACACTTAATTCAAAATTTTGTCAGGCAATTTAAAATAATCACCAAAAACTAAATTATAATTATCCGGAGTAAAAGGTACTAATCCGCCGTCAGGATAAAAAGTTAATTCACCGAATATTATTTGATCTTTTACCGAATATAAATCAACCCTCACAAAAGGAAACCCCTTGCATAATTTTTCGGCAATATCGATCATAGCGCTAAAATTATTTGGTTTTTCTATTATAAGATTGCTGCAGGGCTTACCTTTGTAAGCATATATCTTGTTCCAATGCATATCATAGGTATTGTACTTTAATCCTTCGGCGCTAAATCGGCCGGTGCACACAAATAATACTTCCGGCTTGTTATTGTAGCAGTAAAATTTATAATCTATAAGTTCATGAAATTCCTTATTCTCCAGGTACTTCTCACAAATCAGGCGCGGTTTAATATTCTTGTATGCCCATTCTCGGCCGGGATAAAAATAGTTTGTTTTTAACCATCTATTCATTGTGCGGCAGCATTCACCCCAAGTGAGATTATTTTTGTCTTTGCATATTATATTCATACTGCTGCCGTGAGTGGCCTTCAGAACAAAACTGTTCGGCAGTTTGGATAAGTTAATTTCATTTGTACTATTATACACCCCGTACAATTCATTTAATATTGTGGCAAGGCCTTTGTTCTCAATGTATTTTCTGACTGCAAATTTGTCGGTTAAATTGGTCATTAAAGGGTTACGATAATAGAGCTTATACCATTGTATCTTTTCATCAAAAGTCCGGGGAGTTTTTAAATTGGGGAAATATCCATAAACTTTAAAGTATCGCAATCTTATCAATAATTTATCCGGCAATATTCTCAAAAGTTTCCACAGTATTTGTTTCATTTATATAACCAAAAAATATTTAGTCATGTGCGAACTATCCTTTTATTCGCATCGCCTTTCTAAGAAACAGGTGGCTTTTGCATTCTGATATTGTAAATTTCCCAAATATGTGGATTGATGTAGTAATGTTGAAGTAAGTCCAACGATAGAAATTTCGCTCCAGTCACCAGATCTAGGCACTCGGGAAATCCGCAATGACAAACAAATGGCCTGTCTAAAATCCATTCCGTCGACGGATAGAAAAAGGTCATTTCTTCACCATAGGCAATATTCCTTGTTGCTCTTAGGGTTAATGATTCTGCTTCAAAAACAGTATTTGGACGGCATGAATGATTTATGTAAGCCAATATGTCCAGATTAGCAATGTGCTTATCCTTCTTGACTTGGATCGTTTGGTACGTAGCCTTGTCCTGAATGGAATAGTTTGCCACATTGAAAATCAACTCGCCTTCCCGGTATGCTTTCCTCGCCACCAATCCCTTGCTAAATATACAGTTATTATCTTCTACCCTCGTGCCAATTATCCCCCCCAATTAAATTTTTAACACCAGCGGTTGACCTTAATTCCCTGGAGAATTGGTGTAATTTTTTACGTTGAAAGCTTCGCCTAAATAAAAGTCACTTTTCACAGGGTCGAATACCTCCAATCCATCTCCGGGAGTAAAGGTCATTTCGCCAAAATAAATACGCTCGTCCGTGTAATAAAGATCCACCCTAACGAAGGAAAACCCCCTTGATAATTTGTGGCAAACATCTAAAAGTTCTTCAAATTTTCCCGGCTTGGGGATGACCGGAGGAGGTTTTTCTTTGGAGTTTTCCTTGATAAATTCATTCCACTGAGCGTCATAAACTCTGTATTGATGATTTCCGTATCGGTGAAAATCCACATGTGCTCCTCTAGGTGCGCCATTATAGCAGTAAAACTTAAAATCTTTTAAATCTCCTGATGAATCCTGAAGTAATTCCTCAATAATGATCCGCCCCTTAAGATTCTTGTAAACTGCCTCCAAATTTATATTATAGTAATTTAATTTAAGCCACTTATTCATTTGTGTTCTTGCCGCATTCCAATCGATTTGATTCTTATCCTTTACCAGTATATTCCAACTGCTGCCATGGGTTGCTTTCATAGCAAATGACTTGGGAAGGCTATGAAAGTCAATCTGGTCGAATCGGTCATAAATCCCAATAAGCGGGATCAGATATTTTTCCCCAACACGTTTCTTAACAAAATCACGGACGTCATACTTATCTACAAAGGGTGCCAGTGATTCCAAATTACAATTTAATTTAATCCAATGAATTTTCTGGGATAGTGACCGGGGGTTGTCCAGGTTCAAAGAATATCCGTGGACAAATCGAAAAATCAATTTTGTGTAATATTTCATACCCAGAATTTTGCGTAGTATTTTCTTAATGTTGAATTTGAACAATTTTATAGCTGATTTTATCATATACTCCCATTACCACCAATACATTATGAAAATAACAATCAAAGTTGATTTGATAAGAACTTGCTTTCTGGATAAGGAACTATAGGGAAGCCGCGTTTGTATGTCAAGGCCATATTGACCGTATGGATAATTTGCTTCGAAAAGCAGGAGTTGTCGATGCAGTTGTTTTTTAGGTGCACATAAACACCGGCTGTCAGAATTAACTTCTTGGAAGAGATTAATCCATAGTGAAGGCAGTCGACGACGCCCCGAGCATAATCGGGCTTTCGCCCGGGTTCTTTACCAGTCTTATATCTCTAGTTCGATTTGACAATTGTCGGATCATAGTTAACATTTCTATAGTAACGCTGGCCGGATGAGAATAATGAGAAAAGCAATCATATATTTAATAATATTTAGTTTTATGTCCGGTTGTCAAAACAGCGCCGGACATACGGAGGGAAAGATTAAAATGGCTAAGAAAAGTGAAATAACATCTGAAAATATCGCAACGCTGGCCGGAGGATGCTTCTGGTGCGTGAAAGCTGATTTTGAAAAATTGCCTGGCGTAATAAAAGTTATTTCCGGTTATGTTGGAGGAAAGAGTGAAAATCCGACCTACGAGACGTATGCCCAAATGGGTTACATTGAAGCTGTTCAGGTTTATTACGATCCCAAGGTGGTGACTTATGAACAACTATTAAATTATTTCTGGCGACATATCGATCCTACGGACTCAGGCGGTCAGTTTGCCGACCGCGGTCATGAGTACCGCAGTGCCATATTTTATCAGGACGACACGCAGATGCAGATTGCTGAAAAATCAAAACAGGCGTTGGGAAAATCAGACAAACTTAGCAAACCCATTGCCACAGATTTAATTAAATTGACTAAATTCTATCCGGCCGAAGAGTATCATCAGAACTTCGATGATCAGAATCCCGGAATTTACAATTCCTACCGCTTGTTTTCCGGACGTGATCAAACTCTAAATAAATTATGGAGAGACACTAAAGAACTTCAGCCTATATGCCCGATAAAATCAAATAAACCTAAACAGGCTGCTGCGACATTGAAGAAGAAACTTTCACCAACTCAATACGCAGTGACGCAACAAAGTAGCACAGAGGAACCATTCAATAATGAGTATTGGGATAACAAAAAAGATGGTATCTACGTGGATATTGTTTCCGGTGAAGCGCTCTTCAGTTCTTTGGATCAATATGATTCCGGCACCGGCTGGCCAAGCTTCACCAAGCCGCTGGAGCCAAGAAATATAGTTGAGAAAGAGGATATGAGCCTTTTTATTTCCCGAACCGAGGTCAGAAGCACAAAAAAAGACTCCCATTTAGGCCACGTATTTCCTGACGGCCCGCAACCTACTGGGTTACGTTATTGCATGAACTCGGCGGCAATGAGGTTTATTCCTAAAGAGGATCTAAAGAAAGAAGGTTACGGAAAATATTTGAAATTATTTGTGAAACTCTAATTCCGAAAGCGAAGTAACCTAATAACCTGAATAACCTAAAGGTCACTATAGGGTCACACGAGGTAATCTGCGACACAGCGGAATTGGTATGGTGAACAATCCCGCGCAGCGGAGGGTATGAACCCCGAAGCTTGCTTTGTGGTTCATACCCGTGATTTCGCCTAAAAAATGATGATAGATATTTCTTAAACTATTTGCTGGCAATTATATCAGCTGCAATGCTGCGGACATTTTCCATAGCCGTTGGCAGGTCAATTGTGCGCAGTTGACGGTCTTTCATAACAATCTTGCCGTTGATAATGCTAGTTTTTACATCCGCGCCGCGTGCGGCATAGACAAGCTGAGAATAGCAATTATAGAGCGGTGTAAGATGCGGTTGGTTCATATCCAACAAGATGATGTCGGCTTGTTTTCCGATTTCTATAGAACCAATCAATTTATCCAGCCCCAGAACTTGAGCACCGCCTAGCGTGGCCATTTGTAGGACTGTCTGGGCGCTCATTACGGTAGGATCAAGTGATGTGACTTTGTGAATTTTTGCAGCCGTATCCATTTCCCGGAACATATCCAGATCATTATTGCTGGCACAACCATCCGTCCCCAATCCCACTTTAATGCCGCGTTTCAGCATTTCAGGGACAGGGGCAATTCCTGCCGCGAGCTTCATGGAGCTCTCCGGGTTATGTGAAACCAGGACTCCCTGGCCTGCAAAAATAGTCATATCTTCGTCGGTCAGCCAGTTACAGTGGACGGCAACAGTCTGATCATCAAGCACGTCCAGATCAAGCAGATGTTGCACAGGTTTTTTGCCGTAGCGACTTAATATAATATCGATCTCATCTTTACTTTCGAGCAGATGCAACATGTAGAGAATTCCTGCTTCGCGGGCCGCTTTCTTAACTTTGACAAGTGTTGCGGGAGAACAAGTATAGGGAGAGTGACAGAAAAATGCCGGTGTAATCATCGGCGCATGGGACTGCCAGCGTTTCACAAAACGATTAACTGTCGCCATCATTTTATCAAATTTGGAATTGTCCGGTGTGATAAAATCAGCAAACCCCTGCGAGACAATGGCGCGCATTCCTGCATCGTTTACTGCTTCTGCCAGTGAATCTTCAAAAAAATAGCTGTTGGAAAATGTTGTAGTGCCGGACAGAATCATTTCCGCCATAGCAAGAGTTGCCCCGTCGTAAACCATTTTCTTGTTGACGAAACGCGCCTCTACCGGGAAAATATGTTTGGTGAGCCACTCCATCAGCGGCAGGTCGTCAGCCATGCCCCGGAAGCAGACCATCGGCAGATGTGTATGCGTATTTACTAACCCGGGCATTACGATGCAGCCGGTTGCATCAATTGTCTCTTTAGCTTTGAAGGCGGAATATTTTTGATCCCCATTGTGGCCAATAGCGACAATAATGCTGTTTTTAATGCCGACGATGGAATCTTCGATAATTTCCATGTCGGCGGACATGGTGATGAGCGTTCCGCCGGTGATTGCTATGTCCCAATTATTTCTCTGCATGTATTTTTCCATTTTCAATCAATAGACCGGCGAATAATTGGACATCATCTATCGGCGAATTTCATTTCGTAATCCGGGTTACTGTAATAGTTGCGGTTTTGCTGCCGGATAGATTACAGGTTGCTGTCACTTCCAGCTTATCGCCTTCTGTGGCGGCGACTTTATAGGTGTAGGTAAAGGGCGATTCACCGGGTTGTGTGTCATAATTAGCCGTGTTGATCACGACAGAGTTTTTCTTGATCTCAACAGATTTAATGTGATGCATACCCGGGAATGAAGCTTTGTGTGTGATAGTTACCGCCAGAGTTTGCGCGTTGAAATCATAGTTAAGTTTTACATCCTGCGGCGCATCGGCATAAGACACCTGCGGATAGAGACAGAAAACCATTAAAACAAATAACAACGCGCTGAGAATATTTGTCAAAATTACAGATGTTTTTTTCATAGTAAACCTCCTTAAATTTTTAATAAATAAGCGTTCAGGCATGATCAGGAAAAATCAACCGGGGAATTTTGCGTCCATCAAGTGGCCACCGAGTAATCCCAATCCGGTGCCGCAGGCTACTGAAATGATGGTGAGCAGTATAAAGTATTCGCGAACCGGAGAAGCCGAAATCCCTTCAGAAAAAGCGACAAAAGCAAGAGCGATGGATATGATTAGAAAAAGCACTCCGATAATAATTTTCTTTTTCAAAAGAGGAGTTGTTACTTTGCGGAATCTAATTTTGCCGTCAAATAGGCCGGTTATAATTGCCGGTATCACAAAGAAAGGCAGAAGCAGTGAAATCACTTGTATGGATGAAAACAGAGGCTCTTTAATTGCCGCGGGGGCAAAATAAGATGAAGCTGCTAGAAGAAAAAGAATAATAGTGAATGCCTCCGGAAAATGCACCATAATGGGATGAAGATGGAGGTCAAGAAGCATACGTCTCTTCTCAGATATTGGGTCGGTATAGGGCGCAAACATTTTTGCCCCAACTCCACAGGCCGGGCAGATATCTTTTATCTTGCCTTCTTTAGTTACATAACCACAAGCTTTGCATCTGATGAGATTGGCCATAAAATCATCTCCTGTGCTGTTTATTTTGTTTGTCTACATGATAATATATTTAAATATCAAATGACAGTTAAAAAATTAATTGAATATTATTTACAATCGGACGGTAGAGGAAAAGATTGCGTCGGATGAAATTATTTTTCTTTTGAAAGTTTTCCTCTGAATTACAGACGTAAGTCACAATAAGATTTTTCGAGCGTGCGAATTCAATGTGCTCTTTGCCGGCATAACAAAAATTATGTTTGTCATAACGGGGGTTTTTGGAGTCAACTTCAGGTATGTTCTCAATCAGCACCATTGGTTTGCTCCAGGGGCCTTCCGGTTTGTCGGCGGTCTGATACAAAAGCTTATTGCCAATATTTATGGTGGACATGTAAACGGCGATCCATTTATTATCATCAGCGTGGTATCTGACGCTCAGCTCGGAAACACCGGCGGAAAGAACGATCATGGCTCTTGCGGGCGCGAGTCCCTTTTCCCATGTTCCGCTTTTGCTTAAATACTCCATGAAATTGACCGGATCATCAATTTTTTCAACAGGAATGCGAACCAGAATATTGCCGGAAGTCTTCACAGTTTTTTTTACGGAAGTATAGAGCGGATAAAAATAAACATAATTCTGAAAGATGACGGAAGTAGTAGCGAAGGCTTCAATGCCCGGCGGAATTGCTTCTTTTAGGTCAATATAGTCGACGATCCAGTGATTGGGATCCGCCAAAGGATAATTTTTTATGCGGGCTATTTTATGCCGGACGATCTTGAAATTAAGGGGTTCACTCAAGTCCAGCATGGCTTTGACCACCAGCAGCGGGACATATAATACTTGATTGACAATAAACGGGTCCTGCGGCCACAGCCATTCATTTTCGCCAAATGATGATAAGAATTTACCATTCTTCTCTTTTAAGAAATATTTAATTTGAAATTGTCCGTTTTCCCCGCAGGTGGAAATAGCCATTGTTGTTCCCATGACCACGTCCATACCAATCCGGTCTTTTCTACCCGCTTCACTTGACACAAATGTATCGCCAAAAAGCCAGAGGGTACGTTCTTTATCCATGGCAATGGAGTAAGCACCATCACCGCCGTACCATCCATCTTTATTGGGAAAATCAGGCAGGCATTGGGCTTCAGAAAGATAAACAGGATTTGTTTCTTTCAAAGAGGCGCAGCCCGAGACAAGTATGAGGATCAATAACGACAATCCAAACAAGAGAGTTTTTCCCGCCATATTGGATAATCTAAAGAAAGTTTTCATAGTCATATTTTTATGCTCACTAATTTCTCATATTATTTTTGCCGGCACATAAGGCGCCTGAAGATATTTTTTGGCCTCAACTTTTGCTATTCCTTCACCGCCTTCCATTTCCAACGCCTGCGAATAATATTCTTCCGCCCCGGCTCTGTTTTTACAAATATCTTGAATCATCCCCATCCTCACGAGCGTCCAGACACGAACCCGCGTATTATAAAAAGCCGTATCTTGCAGAGCCTTCTGAAAATACCCCGTTGCTTTGTCGTATTCACCCTGAGCAAAAAATATATTGCCCATAAGCTGGTTGTATCGTGGCTGGAGTTGGGGAGCATAGGGAGGTTTCGCTGCCTTAATATTATTTTCTATTTCCCGGGCCAGAGCAAAAGCTTCGTCAAGACGAAGCAATTCCGCAAAAGCATTGGCCTGCGCGAATAAAAAATTATAATTGTTGGGGAACTTTTCGCGCAGTTTCATTATAACCGGCAGTGCTTGGGCAGGTTGTTTTTCAAAAGTCAAATAAACTGATTGGAGCTCACTTTGCGCAATAGTCTGCAAAAGGTCGCCCTTTTGCGCTGCCAATTCAATTTCCTTTAGTCCTTTTTGACTATCGCCGGAAGTGATCAACAGGGAAGATGCAAAGCGAGTCAAACCCGGCAGATGATAAATATGGTAATGGAGTAGCCCCCTCAGAAAATAAATATCAAAATTATTCGGCTCTGCCCTACTTGCTTTTTCCAGATAATTCCAGATATTCGAGGTTTCCTGCGCCATCACCAAATATCGTTTTTCACGAATTGCCCAGTTAACTTTAGCAATTTTCGCCAGAGCCATGGCTAGATAGGCCTCGGAGTCTTTAGGATTCATCTCCAGTCTTTTCTCCCCCTTTGAGAGCGCTGTGCCGACATAGCGCACTATAGCTTCCTGATCTTTCTTTCGCGTTTCCAGATCATAACTCATCTCATAGGAAAATAAGTGCAGCATGGCCAGATAGGCGTAGCCTGCTGGATTTTCCGGTTCCAGCTCTATTGCTTTTTCCAGTAAGTCAATGGCGCTGGCCGTTTCCAGGTTAAAGGCCTTATCGATTCCCTGCTTGAGATATAAATGGAATCGATTGGTTTGTATCGTGGCTGCTTCCACATCCGCCACGATTACTGAAAAAAATATAGTCAGGAAGATGGCCAAAAGGAAAGTTTCAGAATATTGTTTCTTCATTAGTTATTCCAATGTCGTGGTTCAGAAAAAAAACCGGGCATCAACAATCGAAACGCCATGCCCATCAGGATGGACAATTACTGGGTTCAGATCCATTTCGCTTATAGCGGGGCAATTTACAAGCAGTGAGGATACACGACAGATAACTTCAACCAAAGCTTTTACATCGGCCCTGCCTTTGCCTCGAACTCCCTGAAGAAGTGGATAGGCCTGAAGTTCCTTGAGCATATCAGCGGCTTCCTTTTTTGTTACCGGTGCAAGGCGAATAGACGTATCTTTGAATATCTCAATAAAGATTCCTCCCAGTCCCACTATAATAATAGGACCGAAAGCCTGATCCCGGCGTCCGCCGACAAAGCATTCGATACCCGGGGGCGCCATCTCTTGAACAAGAAAACCATCGATTACGGGACGCGGCTTCAGACGCTTCAATGTTTTTTCCATCTTTGCAACGGTCGCAAACAGAGTTTTCTTGTTAATGATGTTTGTCACCACGCCGCCGACATCTGATTTATGGGAGGCATCACGGGAAATTAGTTTCAAGGCCACAGGATATTTAAGCGGGACGTGGCTTACGGATTTAGTTTTTGTGATAACCATACTTTTTACCGGCTGCAATCCGGCAGCACAGCAAATGCTCAGAGCTTCATCAGTAAGTGGTATACGCAATTCGAGCTGGCAACACTCCCTGATTTCCGAAATTGTTTTCAGGTCAACATCATAAGATGGAACTCTACCTCTGGCGTTGCGCGCTTTTTTGCGCTCGTGATAATTTAACGAAACATGAAGAGCGGCGGCGGCCTCAAGCGGTGATGTGAAAGTAGGGTAGGCGTGATTTTTCGAAATATCGAGGAGTTCCTCGCGGGCGGAAATCATGGCCAGACAGACCGGCTTTTGATATTTGGAGACGAGATTTTCCACTCCTGTGAGAAAAGTTCGCGACATTTCAGCTTCAAAATTGGCGGAATATATATGGTTGAATAAAACGCCGTCATAAGTTGGAAGCTTCAAAACTTCCTCAAGAATAGCGGTGAATATTGTGTAGTCAAAGATTTCTCCCAAGTCCAGAGGGTTCTGGTGGGCAATGATACGCGTATTGTAAATGGTTTTAAGCGTTTCGATAAATGATGGAGGAAAAGGGTTAATATCAAAACCATATTTGGCGCAGGCATCAGCGGAGAGAACCGCGTGACCGCCGGAGCGCGAAAGAACAGCGACGCGGCGTCCCTTCATCAGCGGGAGGCGGACAACCCGGATGGCGTTAATTAAATCCAGCTCATCTTCAATGCGGATTACCGCCGCCTGACGAAAAGAACTCTCGACTACTTCATCGTCGTTCGAAAGAGCGGTGGTGTGGGATTGGGCAATCTTCGCGCTTAAGGCACTGCGATTGGCTTTTTGTACGAGTATCGGTTTTTCCGATTGCATGGCCAGATCAAAAAAGGCTCTTCCTCTTTTAAAACCTTCAAGGTAAACGGTGATTATTTCGGTCTTGTCGTCATGGAGAAAATATTCTAGGAAGTCAACTTCGTCGAGCTGGAGCTTGTTGCCTGTTGCAACATATTTTCCTGGTTTGATGCCGTAACCGGCAATTGCACGCAGATAAGTTCCGCCAACGCCGCCGCTTTGGGCAATAATGCCTACACGGCCGCCAGTCGTGACATCCTTAGCAAAAGTAAACGGCATCATCATTTTGATGTCAAAATTTATAGTACCAACGCAGTTCGGGCCGATGACCTTCATGTCGTATTTTTCGGCAACTTTCAGTACTTCTTTTTCGAGAGAATAATCGCCGGAAGAATATTCGCTAAAACCACCCGATTCAATGACAATACGCCGGATTCCCTTTTGGCCGCAGGATTCCATAAGGGCAGGGATGGTTTTAGCCGGCGTTAAAAAGATGGCGACATCAGGAGTTTCCGGAAGATCGGCAACGTCTGTATAAACGGGAACGCCGTTTACGTCCCCCGCTTTGCTGCCGACACCGTAAAGAGCACCTTCATAGCCGACTTGTTTGTTATTAAGCAGAACTATTTGTCCCAGATTCATTTTTGTAATCGAAGCCCCGAAGACAACTAAACTCCGAGGATAAAAAAATTTTTCCATTACCTAGTTCTCCTTTTTCTCTCAATAAATAGCTGGTGTCCCAAACGGGTGGTTTTATAGAATAACAAGCGGGATGTGTCAAGCTTAATAGGTTTGGGCAAAGACAGGAAAAAAGTCACTAAAAGATTCGTTTGACTTCTGTCCGTCAGTTGCGTTATTTATTAATTGAAGAATTTATCATTGACTTGTATCTCATCACAATCTTTCCGGTTTCATGAAAAGATTCATGTCATTTCTTAATTTAAGTTGGAAGGCAGAATCATGGTGGACAGGAAACATAGTAACGACGCGGCAATTTCCGAAATCCGGGCACTGCGCCTGCGCCTCAAAGAACTGGAAAAATCAGAAAGCAAAAGAAAACGGGTAGAAAAAGACCTCATCGAGACTGAGCAGCGTCTCTACAGCATCATTGATGGTTCACCCATTCCCGCTTTCATGATCGGGAAAGACCGCAGAATTATATATTGGAACAAAGCTCTGGAGGAGTTAAGCCGAATTAATGCCCTAGAGGTTATCGGCACGCGTCAGCAGTGGCGGGCATTTTACAGCAAAAGGCGGCCGTGTATGGCGGACCTTCTGGTGGATCATAAAATTGGAGATGTTTCCAAATGGTATGAGGGGAAATATATCAAATCCAATTTGCTTGATGAAGCTTATGAAGCAACGGATTTTTTCCCGGAACTGGGAGAAAAAGGGAAGTGGCTCCGTTTCACGGCGGCGATTATCAGCAATGCGGCAGGAGAATTGGTCGGTGTTGTCGAAACTCTGGAAGATATTACCGGACGCAAAAAAGCGGAAGCGTCACTGTTGCAGGCACATGAAGGGCTGGAACACAGCGTCGCGTTGCGAACCGCGGAGCTGGCCAAGGCCAATGAGGCGCTGCTTGCCGAACTTATGGAGCGTCACCGGACTCAGCAGGCCTTAAAGCAGACAACCGACCATCTTTCCCTGATTCTAGAATCTTTGCCGATTGTGTCTTATACAAGGAAGGCTGATGACGATTTTGGAATTACTTTTGTCAGCAACACCATTGAGGAGATTACGGGATATTCGGCCCAGCGTTTTATCGAAGAAGAAGGTTTTTGGAAAGAGCATATCCACCCCGATGACCGGCAGCGGGTTATTAACGAGCTCCAGACAGAGCGAAAGAAAGGCACTCACCGCTTTGGCTATCGTTTCCGGATTATGGATGATTCTTATCGCTGGTTTTCCGATTACTGGAGGATTATCAGGTTGGCTGCCGATTCTTCGACTTATATTGTTGGTGCCTGGCAGGATGTGACAGAAGATAAAAGAATCCGACAGGAGGGGGAATTGCGTCTCCAGCAGATGATTCAAACCCACAAACTCACTGCTCTGGGAGAAGTTGTCGCCGGTGTTGCCCACGAGATTAACAATCCCATCAGCTTTATCGGATACAATGTGCCGGTTCTGGAGGAGATTTGGAATACTGTAGAGGAACTTATCACCACTAAAGAATTAACCCATCCGGATTGGAAGAAAAAGGGACTAAGCCAACAGGATGTTTGTCAAAACATGAGGGAGATTATCGGGGCTTTCAAGATCGGTGGAAACAGGATTAATCGCGTTATTACGAGTTTGAAAGAGTTTTCGCGATCAGATGAAACTACCCCAAAAAAACCGGTTGTAATTTCAGATGTTATTCAGGGAGCGCTGATTATTGTCGGAGCCCAGGTGAGAATGACAGTATCAAATATCGATCAGGATATTGCCAAAAATATTCCCCCCATCAATGGTCATTTTCAGAAGATAGAACAGGTTATCGCCAATCTCATGATCAACGCCCATCAGGCTATTGTGGCAGGAAAGAAGGGTAGAATAGTTATTCGTTGCCATTATATTGAACGGTTAAACGCCGTAGTTGTGGAAGTGGAAGATAACGGCAGGGGCATTGAGCGGGAGATTATTGATCATATATTCGATCCTTTCTTTACTACGCGCCGCGACCGCGACGGAACAGGTTTGGGCCTTTCCATATCTTACGGTCTGATCAAGGAACACCACGGAATCATTAGCGTCCTTTCCCGTCCGGGTATCGGTAGTAGGTTTAGTATTTATCTGCCCGTGGATGGCCAGACGAATATCAGCCTTTATCCGGCTATCCTTTGCATTGATTATAACGTGAAATATCTGAAGCAGCTGAAGACCAACTTTGTTGATGCCGTAATCTGGCGCTCCGAGCCAAAGGATAAAGTTGAAGATATAATCCGTTTTGTAGAGGAGCATCCGGAGGTGGATATTGTAGTTTCCGAAATCCGTTTAAAAAGCTTTGACGGCTGGAAACTCCTGGGAATGATCCGCAGACATTATCCACTGTTGCCCGTAATCCTTTATTCTAGCGATAAACAAGCAATCAAACAGCCCGCGGACATCAGGGAAATTCCGGATTTGGTTTTGCAGAAACCGTTTAACATAGATAAACTTCAAAAGATTATTCATGATTTGGGGAGGCAGCGGCTATGAAAATTCTGATTGTAGATGATGAAGAGGTTTCCCTCACCTCTGTAAAAAGAATTCTGAAATGGCGGGGCATTCGTGATGTAGAGGTTTGCGATAATGGCAAGGATGCCATAAAAAGGATAAAAGAAGAGGATTTCGATATTGTTCTTTTAGACTTGCTCATGCCGGAGGTAGATGGAATGCAGGTTCTGGAATCCACAAAACCATTTAAGCCCCAGACGGAATTTATCATTCTGACTGCTGTTGATGACATCCCGACGACAGTCAAGGCCATTCGTCAGGGAGCCTATGATTATCTGGTTAAGCCTGTGGAGAATGAACTTCTCTTTTTATCCATCGATAGAGCTTATGAACGAAAAGGGCTTCTTGCCGGGTTATCCGCAACCGCCCGCTGTGATGTAAGCGACATCCCTGCGGCGTTTTCCGATACAATTACTTCTAACCAGCAGATGAAAGCCCTGATTTCCTACGCTCAGGTTATGGCCCGCAGCGGTAACCCGATTATGATCACGGGTGAATCAGGAACAGGAAAGGAATTGATGGCACGGGGAATTCACAGGTCAGGGCCTGCGCCTGATGGCCCCTTCGTTGCGGTCAATGTCTCCGCAATTCCTACGACAATGTTTGAAAGTCAGTTCTTCGGTCATACCAAAGGCGCTTTTACCGGAGCTGATAACCGCTACTCGGGTTTTTTTGAGCAGGCTGATGGCGGCACCCTGTTTCTTGACGAAATCGGGGAACTGCCTATCGGCTTGCAATCAAAACTTCTGCGGGTTTTAGAGGACAAGACATTTACTCCTTTGGGTGCCTCTAAGCCGATCTCTGTTGATATAAGGTTTATATCGGCCACAAATACAAACATTGATCGGGCTTGTCAGGAAGGAAAATTTCGAATAGATTTGATGTATCGTCTGAAATCAGTTTATATTTGCCTGCCGCCACTTAGGGAAAGAAAAAACGATATTCCTGAACTTGCCGCTCATTTTTTGCAAAGTGCCTGCATGCGGCATGGTAGAGATATTAGGGGCTTCAGCCCCGAAGCCATGGATATTTTGTTAAGCAAGGATTATCCCGGCAACATTCGGGAACTATCCCAGATAGTGGAAAATGCCGTTGTACTTGCCGATAATTCTATCATTTTACCAGCTCACCTTGGAGAAATAGCCCAGCCGCTATCTTCCCCCTCCGGACGAAAACTTTGCACGTTCAAAGAAAACTACGATCTGCATCTGACATTTGTTCTTGATTACACCAAAGGAGAACGCCGTGAAGCCGCCCGGATTCTCGGGATTACTCTGAGGCAGTTGCAACGGAAATTGGCAGAAATAAAATAATAATATTCTGGACGACCTTTACGTCGTCTCCCGCGACAAAAACGTCGCCGCCCTCATTAGTCTGTATATACTCGCTAAAGCAGCTATTCCACGATATAGGTAACCTCAAAGGAGTGACATGAGCATCACCTTTCCTCCGGTAATTCTATCCGCACAATTTCTTATAAATCAATGAAAACAATCATTAGCGGTGATTTTACAGAGTTGGCACATCTGTTGCTCTGATAAAATATATCAAAGGAGTAGCGTATGCTGGCATCATTAAAGTTACTCGATCTTATGGCAAACAGTTCGGCGTCTATGGCAAAACAATGGGCGAAGGATGTGGTTAAAAATCCCAAAACCCCTTATTATCATAACAGTGACCAGGATAAAATAATTCCTCAGGCCGCAGATTTTTACCAGAAATTAAGCCGCGTTTATACAGATAAAGATCCCTTCATGGCAATACAGGGCTTTATGGGAAAATTCGCTGAAGCGAGATTTAAAGAGAAGGTTCCCCTCCATGAAGCGCTTTATTCCATTATTCTCATGCGCCGTCATATTTGGCTTTACGCTGAATTTCAGGCAATATTTATCACCATCATTGAGCAGCATCAGGCTCTGGATAGCCAACTACGCACTATTCTTATGTTTGATTATATCACGTATGCCTTTACCGAAAAATATTGGGAATTAATAAATCTGGAGTTTGCCAGAAAGAATAAAAAGTAGTTGGCGATTGTAGTTTTAATCATGGGCTGATTTTTTCCGCCCGACATTATGAAAGGAAGGACTTATGCAAGCATACGCCGCAAAACTTATTGATCTAATCGAACTCAAGGCCGAGAATATTGCCAAACAATGGGCAACAGATGTGATGAAACATAACAGGACGCCATCATATAGCAAACTGCGGAAAGATCTTGTGATTGAGCGCGGGGTGGAGTTTTATAAACTATTTCGTCAGATGTCTTTAGCTGATGTACCCTATGAAGCCGCCAAAACTTTTTCCTGGAAATACGCAAAGGAATGTTACCGGGAAAAAATACCACTTCAGGAAGCTGTTTACGCGCTGATACTTTTAAGAAGAAATCTCTGGCTTTACGCGGAGTTTCAGGGCGTTTTTATTTCGGCTTTAGAAATGCAACAGGCAATTGAAAGTCTAAATAGAACTATTCTCATGTATGATTATGTCTCCTACCAGGTCATAGAAAAATACCAGGAGTTAATCCATGATGATGTTGATAAAAAAATTGGTTCTATCAAGATGACTATGAACAACCCTATTATAGCTATAAAGAGTATCTATAAAAGCGGACTGATGGGCATACTCCTTTTAGGAGCCTGTATTCTCACCTATTATTATCATGCAACCCTTGGAACGGGGGGGATTTTCACTCATCTCTTCTACATTCCAATTGTTTTGGCTTCTATCTGGTGGGGTAAAAAAGGCATTTTCGTGGCTATTTTTCTTGCTGCTCTGATCTTAACCAGCCATTTACTTTTCCTGAAGGCAGTACCATTCGTGGATGATATTATCCGGGCTATAATGTTTATAGTAATAGGCGGTGTTGTGGGTTGGCTTATGGACGGCATTAAAAAAATAGAAGATATTTATAAGGAAGACCACCATTAGAATTTAAGGTCGACAGCATGAGGTGACAAAAGTGCAAAGTGATCAAACCAATACAGGAAAAGTTTTGTCCGTTCGCAGCAGCGTCGTTGATGTCCATTTCCCGGTGGCGCCTTCGATCCGCAATGTTCTTAAAGCCGGCGATAACGGGCAGGTGATCATCGAGGTTTTTACACAGCTCGACAACAATACTGTCAGGGGTGTTGCTCTCACCCCAACCCAGGGTCTGGCGCGAGGTTCAGCGGTTACTGATACGGGCAAGCCCTTTGAAGTTCCGGTAGGAAAAGAACTTTTGGGCAGGGTCTTCAACGTTTTCGGGCAGACCATTGATAAAAAACCACAGGTTGAAGGTGGCGAATGGCGTTCCATTCATCGGGAGCCAATTCCCTTGCGCGATCAATCTACCGTCTCGGAAATATTTGAAACGGGAATCAAGGCTATTGATGTTCTGGCGCCGCTGGAAAGAGGAGGCAAAGCCGGTCTATTCGGTGGAGCAGGCGTCGGCAAAACCGTTCTCATTACAGAAATGATCCACAATACCGTCAGTCACCATGAAGGGATGAGCATTTTCTGCGGGATTGGCGAACGCTGCAGGGAAGGGGAGGAGCTCTATCGGGAGATGGAGGAAAGCGGAGTTTTGGGCAATACGGTAATGGTTTTCGGTCAGATGAACGAACCGCCGGGAGCCAGATTTCGTGTCGGACACGCTGCTCTGACGATGGCGGAGTATTTTCGTGATGATTCCAAGCAGGATGTTTTGCTAATGATTGATAATATATTCCGCTTTATTCAGGCAGGCATGGAAGTCTCCGGCCTTTTAGGACAGCTCCCGTCTCGTCTAGGTTATCAGCCGACTCTGGCCACGGAACTGGCCGAACTTGAAGAGCGGATCTGTAACACAAAAACCGGCGCTATTACTTCGATTCAAGCCGTCTATGTGCCGGCGGACGATTTTACCGATCCTTCTGCGGTGCATACTTTTGGCCATCTCTCGGCGACGATTGCTCTCTCGCGTAAACGGGCGAGTGAAGGACTTTATCCGGCTATTGACCTTCTTCAGTCCAGTTCGAAGATGATGATGCCGAATATCGCCGGTGAGCGCCATTACAAAATTGCCCAGGAAATTCGCAAGACACTGGCGGTTTATGAAGACCTCAAAGACATTATCGCCATGCTCGGTATTTCCGAACTTTCCCGCGAGGATCAACGAATTGTGCACAGGGCGCGCAGGTTGGAGAGGTTTTTTACACAACCATTTTTTGTTACTGAACAATTCACTGGGACCGCGGGGAAAATGGTTTCCCGTGAAGATACATTGATCGGCTGCGAGCGGATACTCAATGATGAATTTGCTGAATATCCGGAACGCGCCCTGTATATGATCGGAACAATAGACGAGGCTAAAATCAGAGATGATGCTTAAAGTTTTGCTGCCGGCAGAAATATTACTGGAGCAGGAAGTAAAGAAGATTGTGGCCGAGGCGGAAAACGGATCTTTCTGTCTGATGCCTAATCACACTGATTTTGTGGCTACACTGGCTCCGGGGCTTTTTACTTATGAGAAGGCAGAAGGGGGTAAGGAACTATTGGCAATGGATGTCGGCACACTGGTAAAAAAAGGTTCGGATGTGCTTGTTTCCACGCGCAACGCAGTACGAGCTCCGGACCTGGGGAAATTGAAGCAGGTTGTTATGGAACAATATGAAATACTGGATGAGCGTGAAAAGATGGTTCGTTCCGCTTCAGCCAAGCTGGAGGCAAGTTTGATCAGGCGTTTTGTGGAGCTCAAGTAGGAGCTTTTACCACGCGGAACCAATGACGAGTAAATGAGGTTTTAACATGGTTGAGATAAGACGGGTATCAAGTCAAAGGCGCAAAGACATTGCCGACCGTTTCGCGGATAAAGTAGCCAAAAAAGAATTACTTCGCCTGAAGGGGCTTCGGCATAAGGACGAAACGGTTTGGTTTGGTTTGGGTATGTTCGGAATTGTCGGCTGGGCTGTAGCCATTCCTACCCTCATCGGGATTGCCTTTGGTCTCTGGATAGACCGGACCTGGCCGAGCCAATATTCCTGGGCATTGATGTTTCTCATTATCGGTTTGGCGGTAGGCTGCATGAATGCGGCATATTGGGTAAGGAAAGTTCGCAGCAAGATTATTGAAGATGATGAATAATGAATAATGAATTAAACATGATAACTGTTGCTCTTCTTTCCGGGGCGTTTGCGGCCGGGTTGGTTTTGGGAGCGTTTTACTTTATCGCTCTGTGGCGAACTGTGCGCAAGATTCCGGATACGCAACGTCCCGTGCGCCTGATTTTAGGAAGCTTAGTTGTCCGCATGGCGGTGGTGTTGCCGGGATTTTATTTTGTAATGAGTGGGCATTGGGAACGGCTGTTGATGGCGCTTATCGGTTTTATATTAGCAAGAAAATTGCTTACCCGTCATTTGGGATCAGGTGTGGCGACTTAGGAGATTGTTGAATGGAAATAGTTGCTTTAAATCAAATCAGTCCGGATCAGGTCATCCTCTGGAGTTGGGGTTTTCTTACCCTCAATGTGACGATCCTTTATACGTGGCTGGTGATGGCGATTCTGGTGGCCGGTTCCTGGTTGATAACGCGCAATCTTTCCTCTGATATTAATGTTTCCCGCTGGCAGCATTTACTGGAAGTAGTTATTTCCGTCATCCGGGGTGAGATAGGTGAGATGACGAAAAAAGGACCTGACCATTATGTGCCTCTGATCGGGACGCTTTTTCTTTTCATCTGTGTATCTAATGTGCTGGTGATTGTGCCCGGGTTTGTCGCGCCGACATCATCCATCACGACAACGGCGGCGCTGGCCACGTGTGTTTTTATTGCCGTTCCCTTTTACGGCGTATCGCGTAATGGCATTCTTCATTATGTTAAGGAATATTTTCAACCAACTTTTATCTTCTTCCCTTTCCATGTGATGGGGGAAATCTCTAGAACGCTGGCTCTGACAGTGCGTCTTTTCGGTAATATTATGAGTCATGAAAAAGTGATCGGGATTCTGCTGGCTGTTACGCCGCTCTTATTCCCCGTCATCATGCAGATACTGGGATTGTTGATCGGCGTGATTCAAGCCTATATCTTCGCTATTCTTTCCATGGTCTATATAGCGTCCGCTCTTAGCGCTGAGGATGATGTTCAAGAAGAAGTAAAGAAAGAAGGCTCTACAGCCTGATAAATTTGAATTAAAGGAGGAGTATTTATGGACAATGTAAGTTTCGTCGCGATGGCCTCGATTATCGGTGCGAGTTTAGCAATGGGGATAGGTTCGATTGGCCCGGGCTTGGGTATGGGACAGGCCATCGCCCAGGCTCTGTCTGCCATTGCTCAGCAGCCGGATGAAAGGAATTCTCTAACAAGGACGCTTTTTGTCGGATTGGCCATGATCGAATCGATTGCTATCTACTGTTTTGTTATTTCCATGATCCTGATTTTTGCTAATCCTTTCTGGAGTCACTTTGTAAAGGCAGGGGGATAATCCATGCATATCGACTGGTTTGTTTTGTTGTGCCAAATCTTCAATTTCCTGTTGCTCATGTACTTGCTGAAACGCTTTCTTTACGGGCGGATCATCAAGGCGATGGATGACCGGGAAGTCAAGATTGCGGCCCGCTTTGCTGAAGCCGAAGAACTTAAAATCAAGGCCAATGAGGCAGCAGAGCTATATGACAAGCGTAACCAGTTGCTAAGCGAGAAGTCTGAACAGATGCTTAACGAGGCAACTATGGCAGCCGAGGCCAAGCGCAAAGAACTGATGGAAAAGGTAAGGGCGGAAGCCGAGCTGATCAAGGTACGTTGGCAAGATATGCTGGCATCGGAGCAGGAAGCTTTCTTTCAGGATCTACGCCAGCGGGCGGCAAAGCAAATTTATGCCGCAGCCCGCAAGGCACTGACGGATCTGGCGGACGCGAATCTGGAGGAGCGGATTATTGATGAATTTATTCGCCGTATCCGGGAATTAGATAAGGAAAAAAGCGCCCAGATTCGCAAGGCTATCAGTGGTCAAGGAAACAAGGTTGTTGTCCAGAGCGCTTTTGACATAGCGGATAAAACGCAGGGACGCATTGAGCAGGCACTCAAAGGGCAGATTAACAATGGTTTTACAATCCGCTATGATACTGAGCCAGAAATAGTATCAGGTATTGAGCTGCGGGTTAATGGCCATAAGATCGCTTGGAGTCTTAATGAATATTTAGAGACTCTTGTGGAAAATCTGTCCGAAACTCTTCAAAAAGAGGCGCACAGCGGATAGAAGGAATATTGGGGGAGGAATTAAATGAGCAAAAAGGCAGGCGTAACCGAAAATCGGGAATTAAAAGCATTTCTCGATGATACTTTTTCGACTATGGACAAGGTTTTAGATGAGCAGAAACCTGAACTGCGGCAATACGAAATAGGTACTGTCCAGTCTGTGGGCCGGGATATTGCCAGGGTAAGCGGACTGCCTAATATTCGTGCCGAGGAGTTGGTGCGCTTTTCCGGTAATTACATGGGGCTCGTGTTCAACATTGATCCGGAAGAAATCGGTGTAATTCTTCTTGATCCCAGTGAAAACCTTCAGGTTGGCACCGAAGTCCACCGTACTAATCGCGTACTGGACGTTCCTATCGGGGAAGGACTTCTCGGCCGCGTAGTTGATCCCATGGGACGTCCTCTGGATGGCTTGGGAGAGATTAATACCGTCAGGCGACTTCCCGTAGAAAGGCCGGCGCCGGCAGTTATGGACCGCGCACCGGTAACTGTTCCGTTGCAAACCGGAATTAAAGTCATTGACGCGCTTATTCCCATCGGCCGTGGCCAACGGGAACTCATCTTAGGTGACCGCCAGACGGGCAAAACGGCTATTGCCGTGGATACAATCATTAATCAGAAAGAAACCGGAATCATCTCTATTTATTGTGCTGTAGGTAAAAAGAGCTCCGATGTGGCCAAGGTTATCGCAGAGCTGCGCGATCACGGTGTGATGGGTGCTTGCATTGTTGTCGTGGCCACGGGTGAAGATACCCCCGGCCTGCAGTTTGTCGCTCCCTACGCGGCAACAACGATGGGCGAATATTTCGTGGAGCAGGGTCGGGACGTCCTGATTATCTATGATGATCTTACTTCTCATGCCCGTGCTTACCGCGAAGTTTCGCTGTTGTTGCGGCGTCCTCCAGGGCGTGAGGCTTTTCCCGGCGACATTTTCTATATTCATTCCCGGCTGCTGGAGCGGTCGACTCACATGCGTCCCGAGTTAGGTGGCGGATCGCTGACCTCATTGCCGATTACTGAGACAGAGGCTCAGGACATGTCGTCCTACATTCCCACAAACCTGATTTCTATCACGGACGGACAAATTTATCTTTCGCCGGTTCTTTTCAACAAGGGAATATTGCCGGCGGTTGATGTCGGCAAGTCCGTCTCCCGTGTTGGCGGTAAAACGCAATTACCAGCGTATCGTTCCGTGGCCGGCGATCTGCGTCTTTCCTACTCGCAATTTGAGGAACTGGAATCATTCTCGCGTTTTGGGACTCGTCTCGATGATAGTACCCGCAGAATACTTGAACGCGGATGGCGCGTCCGGGAAATCCTGAAACAGAATCAAAGTATGCCTCTGCGCGCATCTGAGCAGATTGCCTCTCTCATTTCCGTTACAGGAGGCGCTCTAGACAATGTCCCGACGGAGAAGGTGCGGGAAGTTGAGGGCCATGTCCTACGTGCTGTGAACGAGCAAATGCCGGAACTGTGCGGAAGGATTGAAGCGGGAGCTAAACTGGAAATTACGGACAGGGACAACGTTCTTACGAAGGTCAAGGCTGCCGTTGCCCCGTTTGAAGTCATCGAGGAAGCAAATGCAGACTACTGAGGCCCTGAAAAGAAGGATGAAGAGCGCCGGTGATCTCCTTTCCGTTGTCAAGACGATGAAGGCGCTTGCGGCAGTAAGCATCCGTCAGTATCAGAAGGCAGTTGAATCGTTGACGGATTACAACAAGACGGTGGAGATGGGCCTGCAGATAGTGCTGAAGGAACGGATGGGAGCTGCAACGCAAAAAAAAGGTTCAGGGGCGAAGCGTCTCGGCGCCATTGTCTTTGGTTCCGACCAGGGATTGTGTGGCCAGCTTAATGATCAAATCTCGGTTTTTACGCTGGATCACATGAAAGAAAAAGGTATCAAGAAAGAGAACAGGATGATCTTGTCTATCGGTGCGCGCGTAGCCGATTACCTAGAGGATGCAGGACAAACGATTAATGAGGTCATGACAACACCCAGTTCCACGGCCGGGATCACGCCGCTTGTTCAGGAAATCATTATGATCATTGATGACTGGCACTTCCACCATCAGGTCGATCAGTTTGTCCTCTACTACAATAAATATTTATCAGGGGCGACATATCGGGCTCACATGGTTCAGCTCCTTCCTGTCAACAGGGAATGGCTCAAGGAAATTGCCAAAAAGAAATGGGATTCCAAATCATTGCCTATTTTCCGCATGGATGGGGATTTGATTTTCTCTTCGCTGATTCGGGAATATCTCTTTGTTTCTTTATACCGGGCTTTTGCCGAATCCTTGGCCAGTGAGAACGCCAGCCGTTTGGCATCAATGCAGAACGCGGAAAAGAATATTGAAGAACAGATGCAGGAGCTTCATGTCCAGTTTCACCGCACGCGACAGATGACCATTACAGAAGAACTACTCGATATTGTGTCTGGTTTTGAGGCTTTACAAAAAGAGGCAAGTTAGCTGTTTTATCAAGAAAGGGAGGTTAGTTATGACTACGGGCTCGGACAAAAGAATCTGTGTTATTTGTGCTTGGCGCGAGAACTGCACAAAGCGTTACCGGGTCAAGTCGAACGCGCTGTTTGATGTCAACTGTCCTGACTATACCAGAGATATCAAGCTGCGGGATAAAGATGTCGATAAGCTGGTTGAAGATCAGTTAGGCCGTTGGCAAAAGGATAAAAAAGAACAGCCGGGTCATGTAATCACCATTTCAAGTGAGGCTGGCGCCGGCGGCGGTTGGGTCGCCAGAATTGTGGGTACAGAGCTTAACATGAATGTGTTTGGCAGTGAATTGATTCATAAGGTTGCCGAAAGCGCTCACATGAGTGATAAGGTAATCAAATCCATGGATGAAAAGAGTATTTCCTTTCTCGACAGCGTCATCAGTTCCTTTTTTGCTGCCCGTCACATCTGGCCTAACGAGTATCTCCGTCATTTATCTCTGGTGATGCACGCCAATGCTAAGCATGGCAACGTCATCATGATTGGCCGGGGTGGCAGTTTTATCCTCAAGGATGATGCTTTTCGGGTAAGGATCATCGCGCCCCAGGAAATGCGGGTGGATAGACTGATGCGCGACCGAAGTATATCACATGAGGATGCCCTATCGTATGTTATGAAGTACGAAGCGGATCAAATTGCTTTTATTCGAAAATATTTTAATGAAGACATTAACGATCCCAAGCATTATGATCTGATGATCAATACAAAGAATGTCAGCATTGAAATTGCCGCGGAATCGGTTAAGAAGGCCTTCACTTCCTGGAAGTCAACCCGCGAACAGGGAATAAAGCAATAGTTAATGGTGGTAGCAAGGCAATGACAAAATTTGAACGCGCTCTTCTTTTGGGATTGGCCGAAGAAATTGTCCTGCAATTACGCTCCCGACTTGCGGAGATCGAACAGCTACACCCGAGGGAGTCTGCCCTCGGCATTGCCACATTCCAGGAAAGTCTGTGGAGAATTGAAGAGCTGCTCAATACGGTAAAGAAAGACGGAGATCACGCAGACTGATAGTTTATACTAAGTAGCTATCAAATATTAAAAGGTTGATTTACCGGGTATAATACCAAGTAAGCTTTCAAAAATTCATATTTTGTTTTTTGAAAGCAACTTGGTATTACAACTTTAGAAGCTATTCCCCATTGTCCCGCTTTGCTTTCAGAATTGATAGGTCGAATTATCAGGTGCTGTTTTTTAGTTTTGCGGCAAGATAGATGGAAAAGGTCGTTCCGGAATTAACAATTGATTCGACCGAAATTAAGCCGTTATGGTATTTGATGATGCTGTCGCTGATGGCCAGACCCAAGCCGATGCCGCCGCGTTCTTTTTTCTTTTTTGTTGTAAAATATGGATCAAATATCCGGGAAAGATTTTCCCGGGGAATTCCAGCGCCGTTGTCCTTAATGATAATCCGGACGTAATTTCCTTGTTCCACAGATTTGATATTTGTCCCGATTGTTGTGTTTTCGGCGATAAGCTCAACAATGCCGCCTTCGGGCATGGCCTCTTTGGCATTATTCAAAACATTTTCTGCCACCTGCCTGATCTGGGTGGCATCAACTTCACAAGGCCAAAGTTCTTCGGCGATCGAGATATTACATGTGACATTGGACTCTTGAAAGACGTTTTGGGCGGCCTCTCTCAAAAGAGGCTCCAGATTTTCCAGTTTGCGAACCGGATAGCCACCCTGAGCAAATGTACTTAGCCTATGAGCCAATTCTTTGGCTTGCAAACCGGCACGTTCCGCCACCGCCAGACCATCCTCCAGGATTTTATCTTCATCAACAGCGGATATTTTGGCTAAGAATACATTGCGTAGAATTGCTGAAAGGAGACTGTCAAAATCCTTGGCTACGCCGTCGGCAAATGTGCCCAATGACTCCAGTTTTGTTCGCTGGAGAAGTTCATCCTGTGCCACTTTCTGCTCGGTAATATCTTCCAGTGTCTCCATAGCGCCGAATAAATTACCTCTTGTGTCTCTAAGCCCTGCAGCAGTGATTCGAAACCATGTTCCCTTCTCGCCCATATCAGGAAAAAATTGCGTCACTTCATAAGCATCTTCCAGCAGTGTTGATTTGCTCCACTTTCCAGTGTAAAATTCAGAAATTTGGCCGGTTCTTTCATCAAGGATCAGATCAGCTAGACAGGAACGCTGTGTGGCATAAAAGGCGCGCCATTGCTGATTAGTGCCGAGGATTTCGCTAGGTTTGATGTTGCTCAGTACCTGTAGAGCCCTGTTCCAGTATATTATTTTATGATCTTTGGATAACACGAAAGTCGGAATAGGGGAGCCGTGAATGATACTGATTAATTTTTGCTCATACCTACGACCGCGCCACATCGCGTAAATAAAACTGATGGTTGCTGTTATCGCTAGGGCAAAAATAAAAATCATAAAATGATAATTCATAATATAATCGCATCTGAAGGCATCCAGATTATATGCTTCACCAAATGCCTATATTAAATTTTACGAGGTTGTCCTATTAACATACCCTAATTTAGAAATTCACATATTGATGTCTGATTTCTATTTGATTTTGATAGCAAGATTGGGATGAAAATGCAAGGCTAGAAAAATAAAAATGCAGCCGATTTATCTTTGCATTATCCCGCCGGATGATTTTTGCGACCGCAGTGAAGAATCAAGATGCTTATTTTCTTCTTTGAGGAAAGATGAAAAAGAGTAGATAAGTGAGAAAATCACATTTTTTGATAGGAATTGAAGCCGGTAAAATTAAATGGCGCTGATGGAAAAATTATATTATATATACATGCGACTAAACAACATACATGAGGAGAATAATAATGAACAAAGTTGTCCTTTATAAAATCAGTTATGGTTTATATACCATCACCTCAGGACAAGATGGTAAATTCAACGGTCAGATTGCCAACTCCATGTTTCAGGTTACATCGAATCCGTCAACAGTGGCCATCAGCATCAATAAAGAAAATTATACTCACGGGTTAATTAAATTCAGCCGCAAATTTGTTGTTTCCATTCTGGCTCAGTCCGCTCCGATGAACTTCATTGGCCTTTTCGGCTTTAAAAGCGGGCGCGATGTCAATAAACTGCAAAATGTAAATACAAAAACAGGAACGACTAAAGTACCAATCGTTTTAGAAAATACAGTTGCTTATATTGAAGTAGAATTAGAAAAAGAATTAGATTGCGGCACGCACACTATCTTTGTCGGCAATATTGTTGACGGTGATGTAATCAGCAATGAAGAACCCATGACTTACGCTTATTATCAGCAGGTCAAGGGCGGTAAATCACCGAAAACTGCTCCTACTTATGTAAAAGATGAACAGCCGGCCGCTTCTCAGGCTTCCACCCGTTATGTTTGCAGTGTTTGCGGCTATGTTTATGATCCCGTCAAGGGCGATCCGAACAGTGGCATTACACCCGGCACAAAATTTGAAGATTTACCTGAATCATGGACATGTCCTGTCTGCGGTGCGGATAAATCAAAATTTGAAAAAGAATAGTAACACTCATTGGTGTGTTGATTTGATATTTTCCGGCGCTTGTGTTATTAAAATATTAATAATGAAACATCCGGTATGAAGACAAGTCACTCCGTTGCAAATATTATTACCGGCTATGTTTCACCCGGAGGCATTCATGAATTTTAAGGCACTGCTTGACAAGTTCTCCTTCGTAGATAAGGATCTTTATTACAAACTTTCCGTCGCTTTCGCTGTGTTTTTTATCGTGCCGGTTGTGGGGTTTCTCTTTTTCGCTGTTAAATATGAAATTTTAAACGACAAATATATTCCCTTTTTCTTTCTCGGGTTGTTAATCTTTTTTTTCTTCGGTTTCAGATTGCTACGCAAATTATTCGATAGCATCAGGGCGATATCTACCAACATCAATAAAAGCTTTAAGGAAGGAACTGTCCTGCAACCCCTAATCGCTTCTGCAGATGAGCTTGGAAATATAGTTCAATCATTTAAGGTTCTTGAAGATGAGTTGAGGAACAAGTTCCTCAATCTAGAGAAGAAAAAGGCGGAACTGGCAACCTTGAAAGAACACTCCGATCTCTGTTACATGACATTCAATCCGGATGATCTTCTTTATATTACCCTGGAGAGAGCCTTGAAACTTATCGATGGCGATATCGGCTCGATCATGATCTTAACCCAGCCTAAGCGGGATGCCTTTATTATTGAAGCGAACATCGGTTTGGATGATTTTGGGAAAAAGGGAACCATCATTCCCTTTGAAGGCAGCCTGGCCAAGTACGCCGTTATCAATAAATCACCATTTCTCGTGGAGGATATCGAAAAGGACAGTCGATTTGGACGCCAATCCCGCATTCAATATTCGACAAAATCTTTTATCTGTATGCCCTTGAAGACCAGCATTGATGTTATCGGCGTCCTGACGATTTCCCGGAGGAAATCGGAAATGATATTTTCCCAAGCAGATGTCGATGCTCTGACACCACTTATGAGCAATGCCGCCTTTACCTATGACAATCTTCGTCTTTTGAGGGCGTTAGAAAACTTGCGTAAAAGCGTGAGATCCATGGGAATGATCTCCAAGTCAATTAATTCCAGCCTCAGGGGGGGGGAATTGTTACAATCCGTTTTTCAGGAGATGAGAAAAAATATTCCTTGCGATATCATTGCGCTTTTGAGCTTGGATGTAAGCGCCCCCATGAAGTTGTCCATAGTTGATTTTCTAGCCGCTATTCCAACGGACTTCAGTCGTGGTTATTCATATATTTATGATGGAACAATCCTGGACAAAGCAATTAAACAGCAGCGTACCTCATTTATTTCTGACGTGAATGAATTGCAATCTTCCGTTGAAAAGAAACTGTTTCGGCAGGATGGCGTTCAAACCTGTCTGGTAATGCCGCTGAAAGTGGAGGGAAAAGTAACTAGTCTCCTTCTGATGTATAATATTCTAGAAAAGCAATGGGATAAATTTGGTGAAATCATTGATGTCATGGGTGATCATCTTTCACAGGCAATAGAGAAGGATCGCATGATCGAGTCAGTGATAAAGCGGAATCTGGAACTGGAATCTCTCCGACTTATTGGTAGCGCCCTATCATCTTCCACGTTTGATCTTGATAAAATGCTAACCTATACCATGGACATGATAAGGAGCGTCATGAATGTCGAAGCTGGATATATCCTGCTCCTTGAAGATAATGATCTTAACTTTGTGGCTGCTTTCCACTTGGATATGGAAAAGCTAAAAAGGATACGATTTAAAAGGGGGGAAGGAATTGCCGGGTATGTGTTGGATCGTGGTGTAACCGTTCTGCTGAAAGACGCCACGAAGAATCCACATTTTTCGGCAGCCGTCGATCAAGAAACGGGATTTCACACGCAATCGATTCTCTCGGTACCGATGATCTCTCAAGGCCGAGTAATTGGAGTCATTGAAATTCTCAATAAGATGGAAGGTGAATTCAATGCAGCAGACGAGCAGTTGCTCCAGTCAATCGCCACATCGGTGAGCATTGCCCTGGAGAATGCGAGACTTTACTCAGAAACGGTGGCAATGGCGGAAAAGGAGAGGGGAATTCGAAACGTTTTTCAGAAGTTTGTTCCCCAGGAAGTGGTCGATAAGATTATTTTAGGGACAGATAAGGAGATGCCTATATTGGAAGAATTTAAGATGTTGACAATCTTAAATATCGATATACGTGAATTTTCTGTGCTTTCCAGAAAGATTGGTCCCCGGAAGACAGTAGATATGCTGAACTATTTCTTTTCGACAATGGGGGGGATTGTTTTTAAGCATCACGGGATTGTTGATAAATACCTTGGTGACGGATTTTTAGCGCTTTTTGGCGCGCCTGTCTCCAGTACCTACGATGCGGATAATGCGGTTATGGCTGCCCTGGAAATGCAGAAAGCCATGGTGGCGGTAAATGGTTATTGCCAAGATAAATTTGACGAGACGCTGTTAATGGGTCTGGGTATCCATACAGGTGAGGTAGTCGTAGGCAACATCGGGTTTGAAAAGAAAATGGATTATACAGTCATTGGAGATGCCGTCAATTTTGTCTTTAAGATACAATCAATTTGTAAGGAATGGCCCAACGAAATTTTAATTAGTGAAACTACCGCACAGGCAGCTAAGTCCTGCCTTGATGTTGCTAATGTCCGCATATGCGAGATAAAGCCCCCTTTTGGTAACCTGAAAATTTATCGGGTTCTGGACGGCAATGAATCTAAAAAAAAGACAAGCTTGCCGGAGTACAAAAAAAAGCGCTGACCTCATTTTTGATATCCGCATGAATTAGATGAGATGTTGTCTTCCTCAACACGCTTCACCATTCACACTTTGCGCTTATTCCAAACCCTTCGCAGGCGCAAAGAATTACTGACGACCGAGACCGAACTCAAAGCCATGGCCGCTGCGGCAAATTCGGGGTTGAGCAGTATTCCGAAAAAGGGATACAAAGCTCCCGCGGCAATAGGTATTCCAATCACATTGTAGAAGAAAGCCCAGAAAAGATTCTGCTTGATCACGCGCATTGTGGCCTCTGAGAGGCAGATGGCTTCCGGCACTCCCAGCAAGTCATCGCGGATCAAAGTTATATCGCTGGCTTCAATGGCCACATCTGTTCCTGCGCCAATGGCAATGCCGACATCCGCTGCCGCGAGTGCCGGAGCGTCGTTGATCCCGTCACCTACCATGGCGACAACTTCACCCGCATTTTGCAGTTTTCTTATTTCATCAGCCTTATTACCAGGAAGAACATCCGCCATTACCTTATCAATGCCCAACTCGCCGGCTATAGCTTTAGCTGTCCCGGCATTATCACCGGTGACCATCATCACTTTCAAATTCCTTCGTTTTAATCTTTCTATGGACGGTTTTGCCGAATTTTTCGGCACATCGGCTAGAGCGATAAGCCCGATAACTTTTTTCTCAACAGCAACATAGACAACGGTTTTCCCGTTGTGCGCAAGTTTGAAAGACTGATCGTCCAAGACGGAAATCGAAACGCCTTCATTCTGCATTAGCAGACGATTGCCGATGAGGCAGAATTTACCGTCAATTTCCGCTTTAGCGCCCATGCCGGATAATGCGCTGAATTTATCTGCTGTCGCGACAGAAACTTTTTCGCTTTGCGCGCGCTGCAGAATGGCCTGTGCCAGCGGATGTTCCGAAGTCTTTTCCAAAGCCGCCGCATAGGCCAATATTGCTTTTTCATCGATCCCTGTTGCAGTTATGATATCGGTAACTAACGGTTCACCGCGTGTAAGTGTGCCTGTTTTATCGAAGACGACAACTGAAAGTTTGTGTATTTTTTCCAGAGCTTCGCCGCCCTTAATTAAAATTCCGCTTTGCGCTCCCAGGCCTGTGCCCACCATGATCGCTGTCGGAGTAGCCAGCCCCAAAGCGCAAGGGCAGGCAATTACCAACACGGAAACGAAGTTGATCAAAGCGCGGCTGAAATTGCTTTGTGCGGGGAGGAAGTACCAGATAGCAAATGTAATAAAGGCAATGACAAAAACTGTGGGAACAAAAACAGAGGCAACTCTGTCGGCTAGACGCTGGATAGGAGCCTTGGAACCTTGTGCTTCCTCGACCAGACGGATGATTTGCGCCAAAGCGGTTTCGGCGCCCACACCTGTCGCGCGGAAAGTAAAGCTGCCGGTTTTATTCATCGTGGCGGCAAATACTTTTTGCCCGGTTTCTTTGGTCACCGGCATGCTCTCACCGGTCAGCATTGATTCATCAATTGTGGACTTACCGGATAAAATGATTCCGTCAACCGGAATTCTTTCGCCGGGTTTGACAAGCAGGGTATCACCAATCTGCACTTCTTCAACGGCAACTTCCAGTTCTTGATCTTTCCTGATCAGATGTGCCGTTTTAGGTTTAAGCCCCATCAGCTTTTTTATTGCTGTCGAAGTTTTTCCTTTGGCTTTGGCCTCCAAAAGCCTGCCCACCAGGATGAGGGTGACGATCATTGCCGCTCCGTCGTAATAAACGTGAGGCATAACTCCGGCAGTCATAAAAAAGTGAGGGAAGAAAGTTGCCGTGGCTGAGTAAACATAGGCGGAAAGAGCGCCCACGGCAACAAGAGTGTTCATATCGGATGTTTTTAGCAACGCGGACTTAATCGCGCCTGTGAAAAAACGGCTGCCCACCCAAAAAACAGCGGGAGCAGTTAAGATAAACATGGCATAGAGCATGATTTGATGGGGAATGCCCTGCAGAAAGTTAAACCAGTGCTGCATGGACCCGAAAAAAATAATAATACTTAAGACCGCGCCACAGGTTACCTTTAACTTCAGATCTTTTAGTTCCTTGTCCCGGGCTGCTTCAATAGGATCAGCAAGTGAGTCCTGAGGTTCACCTAAGAAATCATAACCTTGTTCGGTTATAACTTTTTCCAGTTCGGTTATGCCACCCCATCTTGGACCATGAATAATTGTGGCACGTCCGGTAGCCAGATTGACACTGGCATCGATCACTCCTGGGACTGAATTTAGCGCATTTTCCACGCGCCTTACACAGGCCGCGCACGTCATCGCGCCCACGGAAATAGTGATTTTTGCTTGATCTAAACTAGATGTCGCTTTATTCAACAACTTCGTACCCCGCCTTTTTTATCGCCGCGGCAACTACTTTATGATCAACAGCTTTTACTTCCTCATAAGTTGCCACACCTGTTTTTAAATCGACTTTTACATCTTTTACGCCATCGAGAGCACTAAGTGCCTTAGTAGCGGACATAACACAGTGCTGACAACTCATCCCCTTTATTTTTATGCTTGTCATCTGTTAAACCTCCGTTAAAAAAATTATACAATAATCTAATGACTTTTAGCCTGAATAGCAAGGTCGGCTGACATTATTTTTGTTAATATAAGATATTATATCATGCTTGATTAAAACTTTATTCTATATTAGAATGCGCTACAAGGTGAAAAATGATTATTCGCTGTTGGGGCGCCAGAGGCTCTATACCTGTTTCGGGCAAACAATATTTGCATTACGGCGGAAACACCACTTGTCTCGAAATCAGGACAAATGATGATAAAATATTGATCGTTGATGCCGGTTCCGGTATTCGTGAGGCAGGTAATTCTTTCGTTGCCACCAGCCGTCATGATTTCACTCTTTTATTAACTCATGCCCATTGGGATCACATCATGGGCTTCCCCTTTTTTAAACCCATTTATTCACACAAAACCAATTTGAACATCTGGGGCTGTCCGTTTGCCCAATCTTCTATAAAAGAAATGCTCTCGCACGTCATGGCGGCTCCTAATTTCCCCGTAAATTTCGATGCCATCCACGCAAATATATCATATCTAGAAACGTGTGTTGAATCCTATAACCTTGGTTCGATGATTATCACGCCCATAGCCCTTAGCCACCCTAACCAGGGGACTGGTTACAAGTTTGAGGAAGACGGCAAATGCTTTGTTTTTCTCACCGATAACGAGTTAGGTTACAAGCATGAAGGCGGGCTCGATTTTCAGGACTATCTTGAGTTTTCACGGGGCGCGGATTTGCTTATCCATGATGCCGAATATAATGAAGAGGAATATAAAAAAACCCGCAGTTGGGGGCATTCTGTTTACAAAGACGCCCTGAATCTGGCGCTGGACGCCGGGGTGAAAAAATTGGGATTATTTCATCACAATCAGGAAAGGCTCGATACCGAAGTTGACTCGATTGTGAAAGATTGCCACGAGGAAATCAGCCGAAGCGGCAAAAAGATGGAATGCTTTGCCGTTGGGCAGTCAATGGAAATTAAACTTTAATCATTGCAGTTTCTTAGTTTCAATATCTATCCATCGGGAGTCTCTAAAACATGTTTTTCCCCCTGCACATCCTATTGATGGCAATAGCAATGCTGGGCATTATTGCAGGTGTTGGTACGGCCATTTTTTTTCGCAAGAAAAGTAACTGGCTGAAAATTCATAAATCATTCAATTTCTTTAGTCTTTTGGGAATAGCAGCGGGCATTATCATGGCAGTTATCTATGTTTCCGGAACTGACGGTAAGCACATCGACGGACTTCACCAACTTATCGGCTTGGCAGCATTTAGTCTTGCTGTCATCACCTTGTTTCTGGGATTTTATCAATTTAAAGCAAGGAATAAAACAGTTGTGAGAACAACACACCGCTTGCTGGGGCGTTGTTCTTTGGCGCTGTTACTCACGGCAATAATGCTAGGATTGAAACTAATCAATATAATTTAAACTTTCGGCAATCAACCTTGACAAATATATTATCTAATTGCGCTCCTGTGGTCAAAAAATATGTTTCTTCCTACAACCAGCGAGGAATTAAAAAAATTAAAGTGGGATAAGCTTGATGTAATTCTTGTCACCGGAGATACTTACATTGACAGCCCGTTTATCGGTGTTTCTGTAATTGGCAATGTTCTCGCCGACGCCGGATTTCGTGTGGGAATCATTGCCCAACCTGATACTCATTGCGATATTGATATCTGCCGGTTGGGAGAACCTGGTCTTTTCTGGGGAATCACCGGTGGCTGCATGGATTCTTTGGTTGCTAACTATACGGCAACGAAGAAAAAAAGGCTGACCGATGACTTGACTGCGGGAGGGAAAAATAATCGCCGCCCTGATCGCGCCTCGGTTGTTTATTCCAATCTCATCCGGCAGTATTTTAAAAACACTTCGCCGTTGGTGTTGGGCGGTGTAGAGGCAAGTCTGCGCCGCGTTGCCCATTATGATTTTTGGTCGGATTCCATCCGCCGGTCGATTTTGTTTGATGCCCGGGCTGATATTCTTGTCTATGGCATGGCCGAAAAGGCAATTTTGGAACTGGCGCAAAAACTAAAAGATGGGCAGGAGACAAAGGACATTCGCGGCACTTGCTATATTTCATCCGCCCCAAAGCCTGATTACATAGAATTACCAGCCTATGAGGAAGTTGTTGCCAATAAAAAATCCTTCATGCAAATGTTCGATATATTTTGCCGCAATAATGATCCTTTGACCGCGAAAGATTTATTCCAGCAGCACGGCCCGCGTTACCTTGTGCAGAACCCTCCTCAAACTTTACTTACTGAGTCTGAGATAGATAAGATATACGCTCTGAATTTTTCCCGTGATGTTCATCCTTATTACAAAGCGCAGGGCAAAGTGCGGGCAATGGAAACCATTAAATTTTCGCTAACGACTCATCGCGGTTGTTTTGGCGAGTGCAACTTCTGTTCGATCGGTCTTCATGAAGGCAGAACCATAATCAGCCGTAGTGAGCAATCAATAATTGACGAGGCGCAAAAAATTACCGAGCTGCCTGATTTTAAAGGTTACATTCTGGACGTTGGTGGTTCCACAGCAAATATGTATGGTATTGATTGCCGGCGCAAACAGATTCAAGGCGCCTGTCAGGATAAACGTTGTCTTTATCCTCAAGTATGCGCATCCTTGCGGCCTGACCACAGCCGCCAGATTAATCTGCTCGAACGACTGCGCAGGCTCAAAGGTGTCAAAAAAGTATTTGTAGCCTCCGGTATTCGATACGATTTGCTTTTCAGCGATAAGAAGCATTGCGCAAGTTATATGCAAGGGCTGGTCAAGCATCATATTTCCGGCCAGTTGAAGGTTGCGCCGGAACATACTGTGCCAGGTGTCCTGAAACTGATGGGTAAACCGCAGGCTAAGTCACTGACAAACTTCAAACAGCTCTTTGAAAAAACTAACAAGTCATCAGGGCAGGAACAATTTCTTACTTATTACTTTGTTGCTGCCCATCCGGGATGCACTGAAGAAGATATGCGCGAGCTTAAATCTTTCGCCACCAGAGAACTGAAGATCAATCCGCAGCAGATACAGATTTTTACGCCGCTTCCTTCCACTTATTCCAGCCTGATGTATTTTACCGGAGTTGATCCAGCAACCGGCAGAAAGATTTTTGTGGAAAAGAACATCGCGAAAAAACAGAGGCAGAAAGATATTGTTGTGGGGAAAAGTTAAATACAACTGTCCCCAATATTTTATTGGCAAGAATATAAAAGCAAACATGCCACTCTGTTAATTTTTATCTGGATGTTTGCTTCACTCCTGAAATAACATACCATTGATTATCAATTGTAATCCTCTTTTAGTTTTTTAAGAACGCTAGCCTCTGTATAAAAAACAACAAAAAAACAAAATCATTCTTGAAATATTTATTTAAAAAATGTATATTATAAAAAAGTTTATGGAAAAAAGAGCAAAACTTATAAAATTAGCATGTGGAGAATGAGACATCGATTAAAATTGTGGAGGTGATTTAGTGCCGGTGGATATCCAGCCCGCGAAAATTCCGGTTATATTACTTTACAGCGTTGATCCGGACTGGACGCAAGTTGAAAAAGATGAAGTGATCCATCTGACCACACAGCTTGGTCACTCGCTGATTGATATGGGACATTCCATGGTTCTTGTTCCCATCGCTGACGATGATATTGACAGCCATCTTGGTTGCTTTGACCCTGCAGATTATATTATTTTTAACTGGTGCGAAGAACTTCCCGGAATCGAACATAGCGAATGGCTGGTGGCAAAACGGCTCGAGATGCTCGGGTTTACCTTCACCGGCGCGGATTCCGAAACGCTGGCCTTGGCGCAGGATAAATATCGGGTAAAAATAATCCTGGATCAGGCCAAGATCCCCACTCCAATCTGGCGTATCTTTCATTCCCCCGAACCTTGCGATTGGGATATATTTCCGGCAATAGTCAAACCAATGAACGAACATTGTTCCACGGGCATTACTTCGGACTCCGTGGTGCTGAACCATGCGGAATTAAAAAATCGTATATCCTTCGTTCTGGATCAATATTGCCAACCGGCTCTGGTTGAGGATTTAATCGATGGGCGCGAATTTCACGTCTCCGTCTGGGGCAACGAAACCCTGACGGTGTTACCCCCCGCGGAAATGGATTTTTCATTTTTTAAAAATGTCAAAGATCGGCTGTGCACTTATGATTCCAAATGCATTCCCGGCTCTGAACATTATGAAAAAATAGAAACCCTGTTGCCCGCACCACTGACGAGCGATGAAACCGAGGCGTTGGAACTGGTTTGCAAGAATGCTTATGTGGCTTTAGGATGCCGTGATTACGCCCGCATGGACATCCGGCTACGGGATAACATCTTTTACGTACTGGATATCAATCCCAACGCGGATATCAGCATTGACGCCAGCATGGCATGCGCCGCCGAAGTGTGCGGTATCAGTTATGGACACATGTGTAGCCTTATCGTCAGCATGGCCTCTCAGAGACATTTGGCATGGGGCAAGATGCGAAAAACAACTCGTAAGAAAACAAAGAAGCGGTAATCCATCTACTTATTACAGTCTGATGTATTTTACCGGGATTGATTTCGCAACTGGCAGAAAGATTTTTGTGGAAAAGAATATTACAAAAATACAGAAGCAGAAAGATATTGTTGTTGGAAGAACGATTAGGTAATGAAGAGACTGTTTCGCAATCTAATGCCACGGCCTGCCTAACCGGCAAAGCGCAGTCCGGTTGAAGTAAACGTTTGGACACCTATATCCATTCAAGCTCTGTGTCAGTTAATGGTCCACCGGTTTTACCAGTATTCAATGTCCCTTTTGGCTCTACCAGCATTATCGTGCACTCGGTATCACAAATTGGTTTATGTTCCACCCCTTTTGGAACAACGATTACTTCGCCTTTTCTCAGCTCAAAGATTTTATCTCGAAAAGCCAGTTGCATCCGGCCTTCAACAACAAAAAACATTTCATCTGTTTCTTCATGGCTGTGCCAAACAAATTCGCGCTTCGCTTTGACCAGTTTGAACTGATAATCATTGAGCTCTGCAATGAGCTTATACTTGTGCAACTCTTTTATCAAACCAGCCTTTTCTCCGAGATTTACCAACCGTATTTCCATATCAATTCTCCTTGCACCCAAGATAAAGTTAAGCTGTTCGCTGGCTCTTACCACGAATCAGCTTGAACTTGTTGTCAGGTTTCGCTTTTTTCTTTCCTTAAATAGACCAATTCTAGTTTCTGATTAATTTGCTCTTTTTTGAAAATCTTAAATCCTGTTTTCTGATAAAGTGAAATATTCTTTATGCTTTTGCTTCCAGTAAATAATTCAAAATTATCAGCATTTATGAATTGCCTTTCAATTTCCGATATTAATGATTTTCCGATACCCTGATTCTGAAAATCTGGATTAACTATAAGCTTCCCTATCAAACATGTTTTCCCTACACACTTAGCTCTTACTGATCCAATTATTTTTTCTTCATCATTAATCATTTTAATGAAAACATAATTTTTGAATTCTTCTGTGATTTCTTCCATTGTTTGTTTTAATGGTGCAATAGAAAAATCTCCATAAATTTCTGCTTCGCTTTTATATGCAAGCTTTTGTAATTCTAAAATATCTTTTAAATCTTCTTCTTTTACTTTTTTTATTTTCACTTTTATCTTCCCTTCAAAAATCACCCTTCCACTTCAGAAATAATTCTCCATTAGTCTGTTTACCCACTCAGGTACTTCTGAGACGTCTATTTTATCGTAATGTGGGAAATATGGTTTAATATCAAGTACAGGCGTATGATCGATCGCATCCAGTCCTTGTACTTCGAGGTAATCATCCCCGACATTTACTATTTTTACGGTAGTAACTCCAATGGGATTTGGTCGATCCTTCGCCCTCTGAGAAAAAATTCCTATTTTGGGCATGTCCTCCAAGCCTCTGGGACGTCTCTGCAGATGTTCCTCTTTTTCATATTTAGCTTGATGCAGATATGTAATAATAATTGCATGCGAAAATTGTTCAAGGCCGGATAGTGCCCCGATATATTCCGGCTGCAAAACGATACGCGAAATTATCCGACCCCAGTTTTCGTCAGTTTGTCCAGTCACCGGGGATGATACAAATCCAATAGGTGCTAATTTTATTTCTGTCATGGTTTATTAATCTCACATAACACAGGGCTTGCTCATCCTGCAATGCCCCAACCCGTTTACCTCGATTTCCCGCCAAATATTTTCCTGACGAAGGGAAACTTTAATTCTATGGCGCTTTCAGGACAGAGCTCCTGGCAGCAGAAGCATCGGATGCAGGTCTTATAATTATGAATAGGCGGTTTCTTTTTATCGCCGTCAGACCAATCCACAGATTTCGGTGCCGTGGGACACATCTCGATGCAGACACCGCAGGCTACGCACTTTTCTTTGATAATGAACGGCTTCGGGACAAAACGGTTGTTTAGAAAACTCATGAAGCCTTGGGCTTTATATGGTTTGAGCGGCGACCGGTCAATATCAAAATTATTCTGCCTGAAGCTGTTGAAATCATCACCGGCAAGTTCTATCTCATTTTCGAGGTAAGTACCCGCACCGCTTGCCCGCCCAAGCGTTATTGTCGGAACGTATTCGGGATTGACATCAACAAGCCGGCACACGGTCGCATCGAGCGCGATCGGATCGGCAGAGAAAAGAAGCATATTCATCTTCCTCGGCTTTCCGCCCCGCGGTCCGTTGCCTTCCATCGCGAATATTCCATCCATCACATACAGCACTGGTTTAACGAAATTATTCAGATCAACCAGCATCTGAGAGAAGTGATTGGCATCTGGCAGTTTGATGTGGTACTCTCCCTTGCGGACGCCGGGGATGCAGCCGAACTGGTTTTTCACGGAGCCGGTAAATTTTTCAAAGGCATGGGTTTTGAGTTTCGGCAGGCTGATAACGGCATCAGTTTCGATTATTGCCTTCGCGATAAAAAATTTTTTATTCTGCACGCCTTTTTCGTAAAACACCTCAACGGCAGTTTTAAAGTCAGCTTCCGCAATGCCCATTTCTTCAGCAACTGCCTGTATGCCGCATTTTCTGGCGGCAGATGCCGTACTGCCGATCGCCGGAGAATCGCCATAACTCAACTGGGCACCGGTTTCTTTAAAGATTTCAGCAACCGCCCTGAAGACAGTATGGTGGGTATTGACACACTTCTCCGGCAGTTCCCCGACAAGCAGATTGGGTTTGAGTATGACTTTCTGTCCGCTTTTCACAAACTTTCCCGCGCCTCCGATAAGACCTAGGCCGCGAATGACAGCTTTTTTCACTTCATCATAATCATAGCTTTCACAGCGGATAAGTGCAACTTTTGACATCAGTTCTTTCCTTCATAATAGTTAACTTTAAATAAACATTTTTATTTGAGTCGAGCAGACCGGGTTCTCTCATATTTAGGATGAGGTTGATTTTCTCTGTTTCCCGCCGGTGTTACATTCTTGCAAATATGCACCATTTTGTACCGGCACCTCACATGGAAATACGTTGAGGACGCCGACGACGAAGCCAACAAAGTTAGCCGAAGAAAGAGGAATGGTATTAAACCCGTCCGTATTTATCTTCCAGCCTCTCGATATCATCCTCACCGAAATATTCACCTGTCTGTACTTCAATAATAACTAAATTTTCAGTGGATGAATTCTTCAGGCGGTGAGTTTTTTTTACAGGAATATCAACAGCGCCACCCTGTTGCACGGCATAATCTTTACTATCAACAGAGGCGATGCCTTTGCCCGATACCACAAACCAGTGCTCAGAGCGCTGTTTGTGGCGTTGTAAGCTTAAAATACCGCCCGGCTCAACGACAATTCTTTTTACTTTATGGTCAGGGGCTTCCGATAAAACTTCAAAACTGCCCCAGGGGCATTTAGTAATATTTCCCATTTTGCCAACTCATGAATTTTATTTTTTAAATAACACATAATTAAACCAATGAAAAGACCTCTTTAATGCTTTTCCAGCCTCGCTTTAACCGTCGATTTATGATAATCACCTAAACAAAAAATCATAGCGGGAAGCGATATTTATTAAATTTTCATGAATATAATCTACACGGTCAACAGAAGCAGGAAAAGAAGAAAAACTATTTCTCTGCAAATTAGCGATAAATCCGAGTTGGTTATCGCCGCGCCTCACTTTACACAGATTAGTGAAATAAATCGTTTTGTACAGGAAAAACAAAACTGGATTCACAAAGCAATACAGAAGAATAAAGAAGAGTTGCTTAAAAACAAAGCCAAAGAATATATTGCCGGTGAAAGGTTTTATTATCTAGGTGAATCATTTCCGCTGGAAACATTTTTTGAAAAAAATGAGAGGGAAGGCCTTGTTTTTTGGGATAATCGGTTTTATCTTAATGCCCCGAATGTTGAGGCCAAAAAAAGAGAATACTTTATTCAGTGGTATAAAAGAAAAGCCAGGGAGTATTTTGCGGAGCGTGTGAATTTTTACAGCAGGGAGCTTAACCTGCGGGCGAAAAGTGTCAGGGTAACTTCCGCCGAAAAGCGCTGGGGTTCCTGTTCGGGAAAAGATAATTTATCTTTCAGTTTCCGATTAATTATGGCGCCTCCCGCGGTTATCGGCTATGTGGTTGTGCATGAACTGATGCACATTATAGAAAAAAGCCACTCAGCAAAATTCTGGCAACTTGTGGAATCAGCTATGCCGCAATATAGATTACACAAACGCTGGTTCAAGGATAACAACTACAAATTTGTTCTTTGAGCTTCGTTAATAGAAAGGATTCAGAAATATACATTTTATGATGAAACTAGAAACAGTTGATTTTCAGCATCAGGAATTTCTCAGGGAAAGTTTTCGGGATTTGAACCTGCCAATTTCAGACTACACCTTTGCCAACGTTTATCTGTTTCGTAAAATCAGCAACTATGAATATCTAACGACTGATTGCGGATTATTTGTTTCCAGCAGCAATAAGCAGGGGCAGCGTTGCATTATGCCTTTAAATGATCTGCGCAGTTGTGATCTGCAGACATTTAATGATCTTTTAGATGGAGAGAGTATTTTCTTTCCCATTCCTCAAGAATGGCTTTTTATTTTCCCTGCTGATCAATTTGTTATTACCAGCGACGAGAGCGAATCGGATTATATATATCTTACAGAAAATATGGCCTCTTTTAAGGGAAAACAATATACGCGTCACCGGAATCACTTAAATCAGTTTTATTCTTCATACCGTCCCAGTGACGAACCTGTTTCTCTAAATAACTTGCCCGCCGCCATGAGTGTTTTGCGTCAGTGGCAGGATGATTCCGGATTGGCGCCGGATAAAACCGATTTTGATCAGTGCAGTGAAGCGATACAAAAAATTTCCGAGCTTGCTCTCTGGGGAACAATATATTACATTGATAATGAACCGGCAGGTTTTATTATCGGTGAAGCGCTCAATACGGATACTTTTTGTTTACACTTTGCCAAGGCGTCTAAGAGGTTTCATGGCATTTATGAATTTATGTTTAATGACACAGCAAAGAAGTTGCAGTCTCAATACAAGTATCTCAATTTCGAAGAGGATATGGGTAATAAAAATTTACGCCGGACTAAAGACTCATACGGTCCGGAGCTGCTCTTAAAAAAATATCGTGTGAGTCTGAAACGATGAACTAGGAAAGAAAAGATAAATGAACAAACCGAAAGTAATAACGGCTTTGCGTGAAGGTGATCAGGGAACAATTTCTTCAATTGAAGGTGGTGGAGCACTGACCAGCCGCCTGGCTGGTATGGGTATAGTCACGAATGCCAAATTCCGCATTGCCCAAGTCAGTGGAGGCCTGATCGTGATTCAGGTGGCCGATACCCGGATTGCGCTGGGGCAGGGCGAAGCGGCAAAAATAATGGTTTATAAAACTGCTGAAGAAGTCTGCCTGCCTCCCGTGGATAAAGAAATATTTGTTGCGCTTGTCGGTCAGCCGAACGTCGGCAAATCCACTGTTTTTAATATCCTTACCGGTTTATCCCAGCATGTCGGCAACTGGCCGGGGAAAACCGTGGAAAAGAAAGAAGGCGTGCATCGTGCCGATAATGTTTTAATACGGATTGTCGATCTGCCTGGAACGTACAGTTTGACGGCATTTTCCGAAGAAGAAAGGGTTACCCGTGATTTTATCATTCAGGAAAAACCAGATCTGGTTGTGCTGGTACTCAATGCCGCGGCACTCGAAAGAAGTCTTTATCTTTTATCAGAAGTTCTCTTGCTCAACCGTTCGGTAATTGTTGCCATTAACATGCTGGATGTGGCTTCTAATCAAGGCATCCAGATTGATACTAACGCACTGCAGGACGCGCTTGGTATTCCCGTCATTCCCATGATTGCTAAACGCAACAGCGGCATTAAAGAACTCGTCGCTCAGATGACGGCGTTTGCCACCTGCGATATTAAATATTCCCCCGAGTTACCTGCCGTATCTGAAGATCATCTGCAAATTTATCAGGATATTTTGGGGCAAATCCGGCCGCACATTCAAGCGCCTTACACTCCTGAGTGGGTGACTATAAAATTGATGGAGGGTGATCCCGAAGTATCCGCGATGGTCGAAGCCCTGGCGCCTGTTATCGTTTGGAACGAAATACTAAGCTTGCTTCTCAAACATGAAGACGCCTTGCATGCCGTTGTCAATGGCCGTTATGACTGGATAGAAAAAATGACTCGGGCGGCAATTTCCCGCTTTAAAATGGGGCAGGTTGTGCTGACCGATAGAATTGATCATATTCTTACCAGACCTATATTCGGCATTCCTGTTTTGCTTGCGGTTATGGCGGCCGTGTTTTTCCTCACCTATGCGGTGGGAGTTCCGCTGCAAATTTGGATGAGTGATCATATTTTGCAATTTATTAAATTTTGTGAACCATTTACAACCGGCTGGCCGGCATGGCTTCAGGGGATGATGCTCAATGGTGTCATTGGTGGCGCCGGATCCGTGCTCACTTTTCTGCCGATTTTGCTGATCTTTTTTACCATCATGGCGCTTTTGGAAGATATCGGCTACATGGCGCGCGCCGCTTTTGTTATGGATAGGATCATGCATCTGGTCGGTTTGCATGGGAAAAGTTTTATTCCTATGTGTCTGGGCTTTGGCTGCAATGTGCCTGCCGTTCTGGGAGCGCGGATAATCGAGACGCGCAAAGCCAGGATGATTACACTGCTTTTGATTCCGTTTGTCCCTTGCACCGCGAGGCTTGCCGTCTTGACACTAGTTTCTGCCGCTATTTTCGGCAAAAACGCCGCTTATGTATCCTGGAGCATACTGGCTCTAAACATAGTTGTTCTGGGGATCGCCGGTGCGCTGGTGAATAAAACACTTTGGAAACAAGACGCGCCTTTCATAATGGAACTGCCGATTTATCATCGTCCTGCCCCGAAGACCTTAATGATGGTTGTCTGGTCAAGGACAGTATCATTTATCCGTAAAGCGGGAACCGTTATTCTTGGCGTTTCGCTTCTTGTCTGGCTTTTATCGTATTTTCCTAATGGCGTTGTAGAAGAAAGTTGGCTGGCATCAATAGGCAGAGTTCTTCAACCTTTAGGTGTGCCGCTGGGGCTGGACTGGAAGATGATCACCGCGCTTTTAACCGGTCTTGTGGCTAAAGAAAATGTTGTAGCGACGCTAGGCGTTCTTTATTCTGTGGGTAGAGAAGGTTTGTCCCAAACACTGCCGACAGTCATGAGCCATGGATCAGCCGCAGCTTTTCTTGTCGTCATGATGCTCTTTGTCCCCTGCGCCGCTACCGTCGCCGTGTTGCGCAAAGAAATGAACAGCAACAAATGGTTTTATTCCACCATCGTCATGACGTTGATTGTTTCCTATCTGGGCGGTATGGCTGCGTTTAATTTTGTCAAATGGCTTGGGATATAGATAGATTACGATGATATATTCATGGCCATCAGTTTTACAGTGTCACTAAATAAGACATCCATGCTTTTGTCGGAAACGATACGCTCTACAAAACCCAGCCCGAAGACGTGATGATTGACCACATCTCTGGCCCGATATTGATTGTGAATAGAATAATCCTTAACAGACGCTGCGTGATCCATACTGCGGTTTCGAAGATCCCACTGCATAGGAGCGTTATTAGCATCAACTTTGGCCGCAGCGGCTCTTTTTGCTATTGTTTCTTTCAGTGTTGGGGGTCTGCTGACGGCGCTTTTCTTTGTTGCCGGCATTTTAGCGCGGTATTTATGCGCCGCGCCGCAGGTGTTGCATTTAACCTTGTTTACAGCACTATCAACCTTAGACATGATAACATGGGCAAGCATCAACTTGCATTTCAAACAATAAGAATCAATATTTTCGCCGATTACAGACACGATAATCTCCTTCTAAATTTGTGTAACATTATTTAAATCTAATCAACTTACAACATACCTTATCAGATTAGATCAATATGTCCTAATGAATATTTACGGTCGGCTCTAAGCATTCGGAATTATTCATAAAGATAATTATGGATGATTGTTTTATAATTGCTATTACAGAGAGGTTGCAAGAATCGCAGCACCTATCGCCCCATTGACCTGAGCATAGGGAGAAACTTCCATTTCCATGTCCAGTTTTTTAGAAAGAGCCAGAACAACACCGCTGTTTCGTGCCACACCGCCTGTTATCATGGCAGGCTTTTGCATTCCGATGCGCGCAAGCATCGATGAAACGCGGGAAGCGATGGATTCATGGATACCGGCAATGATATCCTGTCTTTTTTCCCCACGGGCAATGAGCGATATGACTTCCGATTCCGCAAACACAGTGCACAGAGAGCTTATTTTCGAGGGAGATGACGATTTTTGTGATATGGCCCCAAACTCATCAAGATTTACTTCCAGCGCCCGTGCCATAACTTCCAGAAAACGCCCGGTTCCGGCAGCGCATTTATCATTCATGACAAAGTTTTTCACTTTTCCCTTATCGTCAAGCAGAATAGCTTTACTGTCCTGCCCGCCGATATCGATGATGGAACGAATTCGCGGATTGAGAAAATGAGCCCCGGCGGCGTGAGTCATAATTTCCGTAAATGATTTATCGGCAAACGCCACAGCATTGCGGCCATATCCGGTGGATACAATTTTCTCCACATCTTTTTTGCCAAGACCAGCCTCACTAAGAACTTCTTCGTAAACCTTAAGCCCTGCAAGCTCCGCGTTGTAGCCGGTAAAAATTACTTTCGTGGCTATAATTTTGCCGTTATCAAAAATTGCCGCCTTGGCAGTGATGGAACCTATATCAATACCTGCTGTGCGCATTTTTATCCTTTAGCCCCTGCATTCGCCGGACTATACTTTTTCCGTTCTTTAATAATCTCCATAAAAGCGTCAATTCGAGTCGAAATCTGGCTTTCCGAAAAGCTTCTTTCATCCACCATATCGGCTTCGATCATCAGGCAGGGAATTCCTCTTTCCTTTTCCACAATCCTCTGAATGTCCAGCTGGCCAAAGGAATATGGTTTGCAACTGCGGTTGGAATGCAGGACAAAGCCATCAACATCGTATTTATCAATCATGGCAATCACCATTTTAGCCATTTCATCAACGCCGATATTCAGATAAATGCGGGTGTAGGCCTCAGCCACGGAATTAATAAAATTATTTTCGTCGATGTATTTCATCGTGCCGCACCAGGCGGAGGTATAAGTATCGGCCACCAGGCAGGCATTGTGCGAGGCGAATTTATCATATAGCCAGCGGGTACGGTGCCAGATGGGAATGTTATCCCAGAGCAGACGGTATTTTTCATTGGGAACGGCGCCGATGCCGCGGGCGATGCGGTCTTTCATTTTGGCCAGAAGCGCTGTGTAGTAATCAATAACTTCGGGAGTGCCCCGCAGCGTGACGATAAGTGCAAGATGATAGAAGGCATCGAAAGCGCTTATGGGCGCGGGCTTATGGGCTGCCGTATCCAGAACCTCTTGCCATAATTGCTGCCCTTGAAAAGAAAGATGCCCCACTTTTTTTACGCGTTCATAGTCAAATTTTCGTCCACAGGCTCTTTCAATAAAGGAGATGTATTCGTTGATTTGTGCGTGGACATAACTAGCAACCTCATCGGAATAACCAGTATGGCAAAAGGGCGTATCCAGCACAAAAAGAGGCACGTTGAAATAACGCGCTTGAACTTCATACCATTTGAGTACCGTGCCACAGATGTTATTGCAGCAAACCAGCATGTCAGGTTTGGGCAAACCGCCGATGGGGCCGCCATTGACGGTGGCGCAGGCGATATCGGCTCTCGCGTAAGAACATAAATCACTTGAATATCCCATGTTCTCCGCTGTTTCACAAAGCCCGGTCCCCATTTTGGAAGCCCCGATCATGGCGCCGTGATTTTCCGGATAGACGGGAATAACATCCATCGCGATGAGTGGTTCCACCGGGCCGCCGCTGGTTATCCAGGCCACTTTTTTTCGTGTCAGCTTAGCCGATTTGGCTTCGCTGTAATAAACCATCATAATGTCCTTCATCGATTTTGATTTTTTAAACCGCAGAGTAAATTTTTTGTATTTGCCGAATAAAAAGATTCCGATGATTTTCAGTATTTCCGATATCTGTTTTTTCATTTTAAGTCCTTATTATAATATCTGAATGAATGTTTCGAAACGAGTTTGTAATTGCCCGCCTGCCGGAAGCTGTTCTTCCATATCCAGCAACATGCAGGGAATATTTTCACGATCCAGCATTTCTTTTATATAAGGATAATCAAAGGCATGGGGATCACAAAACTTGAGCAACATGAACACGACCCCGTCTGCCGAATGTTTCCGAACCATCTGAACAATGCTTTCGCCTCGACCAGTAAGCCCCGCGTGCTTTGCCGGGCAGATTTCCCGATCAAGGTATCTTTGCGCGATTGCCTCAAGCGGGGGTGCTTTTTCATCCAGAATACCTTCAAAGTATCTCGCTCCCGTGCAAAGATCATCCCAGACGACTACACCTCCGGCATTCTCGATGATATCGTAAATATCCGGATGGCTGCAGATACTTCCTGTGAGCACAAGTTTTTTGGTGCCCGGTTTTATTTTCCCGGCTGGAACTTTTTCTATTTGTGGTACGATTTCTCCAAGTGTCTTCAAAAAGAGTTGTCGGTCCATAATCATGGCCGCTTTGATGATGCTGTGGAGATCACGTCCGCTAAGTATTTCCGGTCTTAGCGCACGGAGAGTGTAGAGTCGCATCATGAGCTTCCGGATCTGATTATAAATTTTTATGGAGTCGGAAAGAGCTGCGTCTGTGATTTTAACACCCAGGGCGCTCTCCAAATCTTTTTTAAACCTTTCCAGAATATCAATCAGATATTGCCTGGCACTGGCCGTGTTGAGTTTTACCGGTAAAACAAGATCGATATGAAACTGTTTAGTGATATTCAAGCGCCAGATGTCAGAGAGACGCTGGATGGTATCGCATGTATGCGGGAAAACGACGCCATTTAGAAAATCCAGCCTTCCGGAAAGCCCTTCTTCCAGAACTCCCCGGATCAGAGAGCAGCAGTATGATTGCAGATGGATATCCGCGCGGTGAATCCCTTCATCCGTGCCGAAAAGCCGGAAAGGAAGCGCCCCCGCGGCGTAGATAATTTCTTCTGGAGTGTAAGAACAGGTATAACCAACAATTTTTTTACCCGTTTCTTCCTTATACTTACGGCAATAAGCATAGGGATCAGTGACGATGTTTTTAAATTCCGTAAACTTTTCCATTGATATATTTCCTTAATAAGCTTTAATTTTAATTTCTGCCCGCATTTGGTACACGAAGCGGACGTATTTTTAATTTCCGCTATACTTTCCGGCAGCCTTCAATTTGGCAATTTCTTCCTCTTCCAGTTTATTGAAGGCAATTTTCCCGACAAGCGTTTTTGGCAGAGTATCGCGAAATTCTATTTCTCTTGGACAACTCCATTTAATCAGATGTACACGGCAGTAATCAATTAATATTTTCTCCATCTCGGGGCCAGCTTTTGCCGGATTTTTCAAGACGACAATCCCTTTGACTACCTGAACCTGAGCCTGGTCTGGCACTCCGATAATGCAAGCTTCCTTCACCTCTGGATGCCCGTAGAGAATATCTTCCACCTGTGCGGGATAGACATTCATGCCGGAAGATTTAATCATCCGCTTTTGCCGCAGTTTGAAATAGAAGAAACCGTCTTCATCCATAGTTCCCACGTCTCCGGTATGGAGCCATATTTTACCGTCCGAATGTCTTTTTAGTGTATTGGCCGTTTCTTCGGGGTGTTCCAGATATCCCATCATTACCGCCGGGCCACTAATGCATATTTCTCCTTCTTCGCCACAGGGAACTTCTTCGGTGGTGTCCAGCCGAACTATTTTTGCCAACATATCCGGAAAAGGGATTCCAATACTTCCTTCCCGGTAATGGTTGATAGGCATTGCCATAATTGCCGTCACGGCCTCAGTCAGGCCGTAGCCTTCAAGCAGCCGCACATTTCCACCCTGCTTTGCCACCATCTCTTCAAAACGTTCCTTAACTACCCGCGGCAGTGAATCCGCGCCGCTGAAAGTCGCCCGGAGGCAACTAAGATTGGTCTTGTGCATTTTCGGATTGAGGCTCAGGGCATCGAAAAGGGTAGGTACGCCAATGACAAAAGATGGTTTTTTGGAACTGATAATTTGAGCAACTGTTTCCGGTGTAAATTGCGGCACAAGGATGCTTTTGCCGCCGCCCATGAAGCAGGCATTTATGCAGACGCCTAAACCGAAACCATGGAAGATGGGAAGAATCGCTAAAAGAGAATCAGCGTCACAGAGTTTTGCCCATTCGGATACCTGCATACCCTCGCTGATGAAATTCATATTGGAGAGCATAATTCCCTTGGGCACGCCCGTTGTGCCTCCGCTGTAAAGGATTACCGCCATTTCATCAGTGTCCATCTGCGCTTGCGGGGCCTTGGGATAATTGCCGTTCATCAGATCTGCCCACCATTTGACCATCGGATCTGGCGGAACTTTCGGAATTTGTCGGCCTTTTGTCAGGTTAAATCCGATGCGTTTGAGCGGGCCAAGATAATCAGGAATCCGCGCCAGAATCAGGGTTTCCAAAGGAGTAGTTTTTTTTAAATCTTTGAATTTGCCGTAAAAAGCGTCCAGGGTTAAAACGAAACGGCTTTTTGCCACATTGAGATAAAATTCAATCTCTTTGATTGTGGAGAGAGGATGAATCATACTGGAGACAGCGCCGAGTTTGTTTGCGGCATAGAAACAAATTATTCCCTGCGGAGAAGTTGGCATGGAAATTGTGATCCGTTCCCCCTTTTTCAGGCCGATAGCGGCAAGCGCGTCGGCGCACTTATCGATTTCACTTACGAATTGACGGTAAGTAGAAGTGTAATCGAGAAAATCATAGGCGATCGAATCAAGAGAGCGATTAGCCGATTGCCGGACAGCTTCGTACATGGTTACGCGAGGATAATCAATGGTTTGCGGAACATGCTGGTAAAATTTCAACCAGGGCTTCTTTTCATACATAATTTCACCCCCGATAAGTTTTTTAAGGTGCGACATAAAAATCAGAAAATTGCCGTGCCGTCAACAAAAATATTTTTTATGAATTTGTGAATTAAACCGCAGGAGAGTTCAATCCCCAAAAATGCGCTTTGATTTAGGATTGGCATTACAGTATAGTTCTGCGTCCGTTGTACCTTTCCGTATCGTAATACTTTTCTATATCGACTAATTTTAATTTATTGAGAATTTCTTTCAGGGGAACCCCGGTAATTTCTCCGCCCACCCAAGAGACCATGCGTCCGAAATCCTCATTTATAATCATGTCCACAGCAGCAATGCCAAACCATCTGGCCATCAGGCGATCTCGGGCGGAAGGTGATCCGCCACGCTGGAGATGGCTCAGGATGATATGACGTGATTCAAACCCCGTTTTGCGTTGAATTTCAGCGGCGACATAACTGGCAATTCCGCCGATCGACTCATGCCCGAAATCGTCAACATGAATATCCTTGATGAATTCCTGTCCTCCCGCTGGTTTGGCCGCTTCGGCAACCACAATGATGGAATAGTTGATTTCACGTCCATGACGCTGTCGTAAAAGTTCACAAACACGTTCCATATCAAAAGGATGTTCCGGTATCAGAATGATATACGCCCCGCTGCATTCTCCACCCTGAAGAGCAAGCCAACCGGCATGGCGTCCCATGGTTTCTACCACAAAAATGCGGCCATGCGATCCGGCGGTGGTTCTGAGGCGGTCGATTTCTTCCATGATGACGTTAACGGCGGTATCAAAACCGAGAGAATATTCAGTTCCCATAAGATCGTTGTCGATGGTCTTGGGGATCCCCACTGTTTTGATCCCCATCTTGTGTAATTTATAAGCAACACCCAGAGTGTCTTCGCCGCCGATCACAACAAGCGCATCGATACCTAACTTTTTGATGTTTTCAATGACCTTTGCCGAACGGTCATTTTGGGGATTAAACGGATTGGTCCGCGATGTTCCCAGATTTGTTCCCCCGTAACGATCCCATGCCCGGACAATCTCTTCGTCCAGGGGCTTGATATACTTCTCACAACTTTTCGGATCGTCGGGATCAACCTCGATGATGCCCTTCCATCCCTCGGTAATGCCCAGAACTTCAAATGAAATAGATCGGTCTGCCGCGATTCTTGGATCAAGCGCACTTTTCGTTACCCACTTGATTGCGCCGTTGAGTCCCGGGCAGTCTCCTCCTCCTGTTAATATGGCTATTTTCATTTTCATAATTTTCTTCACTCCCTGCTTCCTGTTAATGCGGGCTTTTCTGCGGTTGATAATTTATTCCGCACAAATATTATAGGAACAGCCTTTTTACTTGTCATTGCGGATAGCCTACCGCCTGAACCAGAATAATTTTCTGTTTGTCGCGCAGCTTCATATCTTTGGAAAGAGTGTCTCTGTTGACCATGCCGCGGATAACCGTTGCCAACCCTGAGGATGCGCAATACAGATAAACGTTTTGGGCAATAAAACCGGTATCGGCAGCCGAGTATAACTTTTTCTCCTCATCGTTTGCGACAAAGCTCATTTTCGAATAGTCCGCCACATAGATCAATTGCAGCGGCGCGCTGGCTACCGAGCTTTTTGATGGTTGAATAAATTCAGTCGTGTTCTTGCGCAGATCGTTTTTCAACACAGGCTCGAGCACATGAGCTTTGGCGTTATAAAGATAAAGCCCTTCTTCCATAGCGACATAGACGTCGATTTCCTGCCAGTTCATTGCGGTAGGCGACGTGCGTTTGCCGCTATCCGGCCGGTTGATGCCACAGGCCGACCACATCAGACTGGATAACATTTGTATTGGCAGTTTTTTAGTGCTGAATGAACGGGATGTTTTCCGCTCCTGCAAAGATTGCATCAGGGATTTTCCGCCTTTCATATCCGGCGGCAGCAATTTAATAGGGTTTAACTCGGCAGCAATTGAAAAAGAAACAAAACAAAAAATAATGGCGACACTCAGAAATACTTTTTTCATAATAATACCCTTCAATAGTTAAATATTTAATTCTGTTCGACGATTTGAATTTCTTCTTCCGTCAAGCCATAGAGATGATAAATCAATTGGTCTATCTCTTTTTCCAGTGTGCTGGTGTCGGCATTCGGGTCTTGCTTTTTTATGGCTACGATTTTTAAAACATAATTAGATATTAGAACCTGTTCTGACTTTGAAGCATTTTTTATATACATGTTATTTATGTTTGGTGCCGAGTACAATAAATACCCACCAGCCATTTTTAACCCATCAAAAAAACATTCAAAAACAAACTGGAATAATTTTGCGTTTAACCAACCGAGAATAAAATTATGGGTCAAAATCAGCGTTGAAGGAATGCATGCAATTCGTGTTTATCGAAGCGTAGCAACCTTCATCATCATAGAATGCTTCTGTTCTAAGAGCAATTTTTGCAAAAATTATTTTTGGCTTACCATACAATTCATATCTGTTTTTCCCAAGCAAATCCTTATCCTTTGGCAAATATGGTGTTAAGTATTTTTCGCCCTTATCAGTTAGTTCATTTATGCCCCAAGTTACTGCATACCTGTCGATGGTTCCTGTATTTATCAATTTAAAATCGGAAGAATCATTAGTAATATAACTATGGAATTGCTCTGCTTCGCCTGCTGTAGATGTAGCATTTATTACACCAGCACTTGCGAGATTTATTGATGCATCTATAACCTTTTTTGTAATAGAGAATTTTGAACTCAAAACAAATCCCAAAATGCTATCGTTTAAATAATTTAAAAGGGTTGAACTAAAATCTCTCCAAATAGGTTCTTTTGTTTCATCAATATATGTAAATGATTTAAAATTATAGTCTGTTGCTGGTTTATTGTTTTGAAGTAAAGAGACAATAGGGTATGTAGAGGCCTCTGCAAATACTTTTACACTTGAATAATCCCCAATTCTTAAGAACTTATAATTTTGAATCAAATACTGCCTTAAGGCAATCCCGTAATTAGCAGATAAGTATCTATTGGGTGTTATAAAGCAGAAAAATTGATTTGTTCTTAGAATTTTAAATCCCAATTCAAAAAAATAAATATATAAATCAACGGTGCCTTTAGCCGTTGAATAAATTTCTTTATAAAACGCGTATTCTTTTTCACCAACATTTTTCTTAAATTCCATTGCATTTATATACGGCGGATTACCGATCACAACATCAAAGCCAACAAAAGCACCATCGTTATTGAGCACTTCGGGAAATTCAAATCGCCATTCAAAAGCGTTTTCATAAATCTTGTTATTTTTTATTTCTTCCAGTTCGGCTTCTCGTTTGCTCATTTCCGCCGTCAGCTTTTTAAGTTTCGTCTCCCAGGCCGCTTTTTCGGTCTTGGTGAGTTCAAACATATGTGTCTGCGTAGCATGCGTTTTCAATTCGTCTTTTAAATTCTTCAGCCGGATGGCGCGCTTGTCGTTTATCGCAACTTCGCTTTCAAAATTACTTTTAATCTCATCAATGAGTTTTTCCATTGCCCGCTTTTCGTTCTTGTTCTGGGCGTTGCGATAGGCCATGACCGCCAGACGGTAGCTGTCAATGCTCCATTTGCTGTGCCGCAAGGCCTCTTTAATATCGGCATCGAGCGAATAGCGGCTGATAAGCGAGTTGCCACACTTGATGTTAATGTCAATATTGGGCAGAGTTTCCAGTTCGGCAAAAGCGGGGGCTTTGTAATAAGAGTTTTTGAGCAATTCAATCCACAGACGCAGACGGCAAATCTTTACGGAATTGGGGTTGATATCCACGCCAAACAGGCAGTTTTCAATAATGGTTTGCTTCTCATGAAACAGTGCTTCCTGAATACGCTGGCTTTCTTTATTCTGCGGGTTGTATTCGAATATCTTCCCATCTTCGTCGGTGACAATAAGTTCGTCGCTGACCACTTCCACGGAGTATTCTTTTAAACGCTTCCCTTCCCTGTCCGATAAAATTTTCAAGTCGTTTTTTATGGCAATGATTTCATTTAAAGCCGAAACTAGAAAATGCCCCGAACCCACGGCAGGGTCGCATATTTTCAAGCTATTGATGATGGAATTGGCTTCCTGCTTATCTTCAATTTTATCGTAGAGCGAATTAATATCCTGACAATCCCATTTTTTAACATCTTTGAACTTCTGAACAACCGCGCGGCGGATCGTTTCACGACACATGTACATGGTGATAAAGCCGGGGGTAAAAAATGAGCCGTCTTTATAGCCGTTGATTTTCTCAAAAATCAATCCCAGAACAGAAGCATTGATCAGGGTTTTATTGTCTTCCTGTATTTCTTCCGCGCCTTCACCGGCAAAATCATACGCATTGAGAAATTCAAACAAATATTCCAGCGCGTCTAGGTCGCCTGTTCTTTTCTTGCCGGTTTTGTCTTTCAACACAGTGGCATTGAGAACCGGCAATTTCTTATTACCAAGCTGACTTATAAATAAACAAGTATGTTCAATCTCGGTTGGCTCAAATAGCGAACTATTAAGATACGGAACTTTGGCAAATAGCTTTTTAATTTCGCCGTTACGTTCTTCCGTCTTGCGAGCTAATACGCTAAAAAATAGACTGTTCAGATCATCATAATTTTGAACTTTTTCCAGATTGAGAAATGAAAATGCTTTGTCGCTCTTGTTGTATTTTATTAATTGAGCTTCCAGCAGTTTCAGGAAAAGGATACGGTTAATCCAGGTAATGGATAGCTCCAAAGCGACATTAAAAAGTCTTTCCTTATTTGTCTCGCCAAAACGGTGTGGTTTTTCCAGCCTGGAAATTTTATCGAGGCTTTCCAGTTGAATAATTGCGCTTTCCAAGAGTGCACCTGGGTTGCGCTCTCCTTCCTTTTTACGCCCTATCAGTTTTTTGCCGCCTTCTTTTGTTTCCGCAAGTCCGATGATGTGTAAAAGTTCAGTGTAAAAACTTTTATCAAGGCTGTTACTATCATTGGCAAAAGGAAGTTTTAATAAATGCTCCGGTGAAAGCAATTTATAAAGGGCAATCAGCTTGTTGTCATCCCGCTTATCTGTATTGCGCAACGGCTCTGCAAAGTTACGAATATCGAAATGAGTAAAGGTTATCTCTGTTTCTATTGCGTTAATAAATGGTTCGGCAATCTCCTTATAAAAGAAATCGGTGTGGGCACCGGACAGGCGTTTTTCTTCAAAATCGGTAAATTGTTTGACTAATGTTTTATTGTGAGCAAAAAGCTTTTCGAATAGCTGGGCATCAAAGATAAACCATTCATAAATATTGGTGACAATCAGGTATTTTATTTCCAGATTTTTCTGGGTAATTCGCTCACGCATGTAATATAGGATCAACTCCTGAAAAGCCTTGGTGTTGATATTGTCAGTTCGCATCATTTCTGATTTATTGGCCGGTTTTTTGGCTTCAACAATGACGCCCACCGGACTTTTTGCGTCTTTACCGTTGTGGATGACAAGATCGTTGCGTCCTTTTGTATTGATGAAGGAATTGTCTTTGTAATAGGTATCTTTCAGAAAGCTGGAAATGATATTTTTATGGAACTCTTCCGATTCAGCTTCATTAATCCGGTCTAGCAGTTTTATAAGATTGACTTTGAAACATTCAATATCGCTTCTGTTAGGCTTTACTTTTAAAAACGCCTTATTTAATACTTTTCTGGGAGGAAGTACGTTTAAGTTCATTTAAGCCTTTCAAATATTAGAAGCTGCACCTTAATTAGTAAAGATTGCATAAAATTCAGGACGGCTGAGGCAATATACTGAAAATATTGTTTTATTTCAATTAAAATGTAAACGGAAACGAGGGACAACGCCCAATATTAAAATACATTTAGAACTGATACACTTTTAAAACCATGCGCTTAAATATACTCGCAATTTTCTTTATTTCAATTCTTTTTTGAGAAGATTACGGAATACTTCAATCGGCTGAGCCCCAACTATTTTATGTTTGTTCTCTATGATAAACAGGGGAATACCCGTTAAGCCGAGCAACTGCCCTTCCTTTCGGGCATCATCCAAACGCGAATTATAGCAGCCATCCAAGATGGCGCTACGTGTTTCCTTTTCATCAAGACCGCTTTTTCCGGCAACGGCGGCAATTACATCCGGATTGCCGATATCCAGACCTTCAGTAAAATAGGCATGAAAGATGTTCTCATGAAAAGAATGATACATGCCCTGATCACGGGCAAATTCACTGGCCATCAGCGCTAATCTGGAATTGGAAAGGAGCTTCAGGTTACTGAAGACAACCCCGACTTCAAGGCCTCGAGCGCGCAATTGCTCATAAAACGAAGAGAGGTCATGCCCCTTAAATCTCTCGGAAAGCAGCATTCCCGCTGGCGGCGTTTCCGGATGAAGCTCGTAACTCACCCATATATCTTCGATTTCGTATTCTTTTTTCAACTGGTCGACAATGCCCTTGCCGATATAGCAGAAGGGTCAGATATAATCGGAAAATATTTTGAAGCTGATCATCATTCTATACCTCGATTGTAAAAGACTTAACCATATTCTTATCTGACTTTGAAAAGGAGCATCTTTGTTTTCCCCTCTAAATCAATGGTCAACAAAGAAGCTAGCTAAATATACCCTCAAATTTCTTTATTGTAAAACGATAATTCCGAAAGCGTAGTATAACCTGAATAACCTGAAGGTCACACGAGGTCATCTACGACGCAGCGGAATTGGCAAGTTGAATCCAGCCGTTGGCGGGACGAAGCGGAGGGTATAATACCCCGCAGCTTGCTGCGGAAATTGATTCCAAAGCTTGCTTAGGGGTGTATGCCCGTGATAATATATTGACTTACGGTCATTTTTTGCTTACAATACGTTTGCTCAAAAGTTTTTATCCCACTGGGAAAAGGAGAACCTAAGATATGGCATCAAATTTTCTGTATTCTACCCGCGACCAAAAGTTTATTTTAAAAGAATGGCTCGACATGTCCAAGGTCTTTGAGGCCGGGCGTTTCAAAGGAGGTTATTCTGTCGATGACATTGATTCCATCCTGGAAAACGCGATGAAAATCGCCAAAGAAGCGATAGCGCCCACCAACGACGATGGAGATACTCTTCACGCTGTTTACAAAAACGGCAAAGTCACCGTCCCCGAATCCTTTAAAAAAGCCTACTGGACTGTCCAGGAAAATGGCCTGGGTTCGAGCAACGCCGATCACAGCGACCCCAGCTCCATGCCTCTGTGCGTGATGGGCGCGATCAATGAATATCTTGCCGCTGCCAATGCCGCGCTTGGCCCTTATGCTATGGCGACAACCGGATCATCAGGACTGATCCGGGATTTCGGCAGCGATAAGGTTAAAAAGATTTTTCTGCCCAAAATGTTCAGTGGCCAGTGGGCTGGTACAATGGATTTGACAGAGCCCAACAGCGGTTCAGATGTTGGTGATATCATCACCAAAGCATTTCCCACAGATGAGCCGGGCGTTTACAAAATTGTCGGCACCAAATGCTTCATCACCGGTGGCGAACAAGATATTACCGAAAACATTATCCACTTGGCACTGGCCCGCATTGAAGGAGGTGTAAAAGGCACCAAGGGAATATCGCTTTTTGTGGTACCGAAATACTGGCCTACCGCAGCTGGTGAAGTCGGTGAATTCAACGATGTCAACTGCGGCGGTATCGAGCACAAACTGGGTATCCGGGGCTCAGCCACCAGCATCGTCAATTTCGGCGAAGAAAACAAATGCCGTGGCTATCTCCTAGGCGATGCTCCTGTTGAAGGAAAAGGACAGGGTATGGCCCAGATGTTCCAGATGATGAATGAAGAACGCGCCGTCACTGGGCTTGCGGCACTTTCTGCAGCCACGGTCTCTTATAACAACGCGGCCATGTATGCCAGCGGGCGCATTCAGGGACGTCAGATCACCAATCCCAAAGCCGGAAGAGTTTCCATCATTCAGCACGAAGATGTGCGCCGCATGCTGATGTATCAAAAGTCCATCACCGATGCCAGCCGGGCAATGGTTGCCGTATCCTACTATGCAATGGACATCGCGGAAAACACGGCTGATGAAAACGAACGGAAACGCGCCAAAGCTTTTGTAGAAGTCAACACGCCGATCATCAAAGCCTGGATTTCGGATATGGCGTTCCTCAGTATTTCTGAGGCCATGCAGTGCTACGGCGGATACGGATTTTCCGAAGATTATCCCATCGCGCAGCAGCTTCGAGACTGCCGGATATACCCCATCTGGGAAGGAACCAACTATATCCAATCCATGGATCTCATTGGCCGTAAATGGATGATGGCCGGAGGACAGGTGTTTGCTTTGTGGTTCGCGGAACTGGAAAAATTTGTTGCTGATAACAAAGATTCTAAAATTTTCAGCGCGCAAATCGCTCTGCTTGCCGAAGGATTAAACCAATACAAGGAAATCCAGACGACTATGGCCGGATACCTGGGACAGGGAAAGTTCGGCATGATTGGTTTCTTTGCCACTCGAATCCTCCATGCCACAGGCTACATATACGGCGCGAAACTTCTGCTTGAGCATGCCATCATTGCCCAGAAGAAAATAGACGAGCTGGGCAAAGAGCATTTTGAATACCCATACTATGCAGGGAAAGTGGCTTCGGCGAAGTTTTTCGCCCATAACCTTCTTCCCACCGTAGGAATGACGCTGCGGGTTATCAAGGAAGGTGATAATTCCGTTATGGAAATTCCCGAGGCATCCTTTCTGTTAGAATAGTATATTTCTGAGGGACGGTGGAATACCGCCCCTCATTTCCCTATACCGATATTTACCTATATTCACATTGCCTTTTTTAAATAAAAGGAATCCAGATGTTTCAATGGCTTGCTAATTATCGCCGTAAAAAACTTACGGCAGTTTCATTTCCTCCCGTCTGGGAAGAGATCGTTCAACGTAACGTCGCCCATTACTGCATGTTGGAAGATGCTGAGCGCGTTCATCTGCGCGCGCTGATCCAGGTCTTTATTGCCGAAAAAGATTGGGAAGGCTGCGGCGGACTTACGCTTACCGATGAAATCCGCGTCACCATTTCCGCTCAGGCGTGCCTTCTGCTTCTGAACTTGCCCCACAACTACTATTCGAATGTTGAATCAATCATCGTCTATCCATCCACTGTGGTTCCACCTCAGCGTAAAATCGGTTTTTTTGAAACGCCGTTTGAACCAGTGGAAGATGCCCACCCTATTATCGGGCAGGCTTTTCAACAGGGACCTGTTATTATCATTTGGGATGCGGCGCTGCATGGCGGCCGCCATCCTGAGTCAGGTCACAATGTCGTCTTCCATGAATTTGCCCATAAACTGGATATGCTCGATGGTGCAGCTGACGGCACTCCCCCCCTGCGCGACAGGAAAGAATACCGAGATTGGGTGCAGATATGTTCCCGTGAATATCTCCGTCTCAGGCATGACGCCGAGCACGGCAAGAAATCTTTCCTCAATGCCTATGGTGCGACAAATGAGGCTGAATTTTTTGCCGTGGCTACCGAACAATTTTTCGATCAACCCCAGTTAATGATCAAACACGCCCCCGACCTTTATCGAGTATTAAAAGAATACTACCGTCAGGATCCCGCGAAGCGTATGGAACAAAATAACTGCACGACGGGAAGTACCGGTTGAAATATATTTTTAACTTGTAATAAATGATTATAATGATAGTATTTTAAAGGGACTATTTTTGGAAAATAGGGAGAATGCAATGGCAGATACAGATATAAGTCCAAAAGCTTTGGCTGCGCTGGTCATTATGAATACCGCCATAAAGAATGTGCGGCTCTATCCTCCCGCCAGTGCCACGATTATCAGCGCCATCGAAAGACTTTATCAGGCGTTTCAGGAAATGCTTACCCAGGAAAACCCGATAGTTTTTGCCGAATCAGAAAAAAGAATTCTGATCTGTGGCAACCCTTTAAAGCAGAAAGACCAGGAGAAAAATCAGGTTGCGGCACTACTGAACATTCTTCTTAGTTTCGGCATTAAAAGTATCTCTTTCGATAAAGGCCTGGAAAAGGCAGAACTCACCACATTTACTGAGATACTTTCCAGAAAGCCGGATGGAATAAAAAGCGGGGGCGGCTGGCCTCAGGTTCTGGCTAAAAATAATATTACGCATATTTATCTGGATCAAAAAGTATATGTGGCGATGGATAAAGATCACATAATCATATCGAATCTTGATATCACCGATGATCAGGTTGCCAAGTTCTTTATAAGTACTCATCCGGAACTGGCGGCTGATCCTCAGAAACTTCAGGAAATGGCCAAAGACCCGGAATGGTTAACACAGGCTTTCCAGGCCGGCTTAACACAGCTTATGGCGCAGAAAGGTACTTTGTCTGATATTCAACTTACTGAAAGTTTGGGGAACATGATTAGTCTTTTGGACAAGGTTGCCGGTTCCCTGGAGCAAGAAGATAAGGAAAATATATCAAACCGCATCGGGGAAGCTATCGTCACAGCTGATCCTGAAATGGCCCTCGAATTGACAACGCAGAATATGGAACATCTTTTCGGCGGCGTGCTTCTGCAATATCTTATCAGCAAACTCGAAGATATTAAATATGCCGAAGTACAAAAAACAGGAGAAGGAGGATCCACTGAGGGTCAAGGCGAAGCAGGCAGAGGTGAAACCGGCAGAGGTCAAGGTGACGGGATTATTGGTATAGAAGGTGACGGCAGAGGCCAAAGCGATGCGGATAGTCAGGAAAGGATCAACTTTAAAACCAAGCTTATTGCGGTTGCCGAAAAGCTGAGTTTAAGTCTGAAAAAAAATGAAAAGATTTTGTTCGACGAACCGTTAATGTCTGTTCTTCCCAAAATTATAGAACAGCTCATTGTTCAGAAAGAACAAGAAACAATGGAAAAGATCATCAGCCGTCTGGTCGATAATCTGTTCAGTGAAAAAGAAGATGTGCGTGCTCAAGCCGCCAAAGCATTGACCGATATAATTGACACCCTTCCGCTCGAACGTAAAACAGAAATGATTGAAAGCTTGTCCGGGCGATTAATCGAATGGATTAAAATCGAAACATCGGTAACGCCAGCCTATACTATTATCTGTAACTACTTGCAAAACATCGTGCAGGATTTTATTAATCAACAACGCTTCGTTGAAACAATTCCACTTCTTGATATTTTCAACGACATTAATTCCGGCACGCTGGGAAAGAATGACACGACACGAGAGGTTTGTGCGCAGCTTATCCGCAATCTGGCAACCCAAGAGAATATCACCCTTCTTTTCACAGAATTCAATACCAACGAGCATGACAAAAAGGATGAGGCGGGCAAGATATTATCGAGGTTTGGTGATATTACACTGAAGTATATGCTTAATGATCTTCAGGAAAACATAGACAACAATGAGCGCGTGCGTATTATGCAACTGATTATCGGAACCGGACAAAGAGCCATCCCTCTTGTACTGGAACGTATCCATAAAGACGCGCAGTGGTATTACCTGCGGAATATGGCCTATATACTGGGACAAATTGGTAATGAAGAAAGTGCCGGAGCGCTTCAGCCGCTTTTGCGTCATAAAAACGAGCGGGTGCGGCAGGAAGCTTTAAAAAGTATTTCCAAGACCGGAGGAAATCGAAGAGGGCAGCTGCTTATTGACGCATTGCCTGACGCGGATGACAAATTCAAGCTGAGCATTATTGCGGCACTCGGCAACGCAAAAACTGCAGACGTTGTGCCTGCTCTTCTGGATATGCTCACAATTCGACCCTTTGTGACCAGAGCCGCCCGGACTATTATGGAAGAGAAAATCTGTGTCGCCCTTGGCGCCATTGGTTCCCCGGAAGCGATACCTGATCTTTCTGAAATTGCCGAATCAAAATCATTTTTTCGCATTCGCACTTATCCGGAAAAAGTAAAAGCCGCCGCCGCCAGGGCTTTGGCATCAATCAGAAAGAAGCAGACAGAAGCGCTGCCGAGGTTATGATATCTCCCGCTGACAGACTATTAATAACGCATCAAATAATTATACCATTTCCAAATCACAGATTATAATTTGCCGGACAAATCCGCTTAACTCTTACTACGGACAGAATCGATTACGCTCTTAAGGTTGCGTGTTGCTGCGGTAGGATCGGGAGCGGCGCAAATGGCCGACACAACGGCAATGCAATCGGCACCGGCAGCGATAACTTCTCCGGCATTAGTTTCATTAATGCCGCCAATGGCCACGAGAGGATGACGACTGAAAGCTTTAATTTTGGCAAGCCCGGCAAGTCCCCAGGCTCCTTTGGTGTCAGTTTTGGTCGGTGTGGGAAAGACAGGACTGACACCGATATAATCGACATCAAGTTTTTGGCTTTCTTCTGCATCTGTCCAGTTTTCCACAGATAATCCGATGATGGCCTTTTTCCCCATAAGCTTGCGGGCAATCTCATAGGGCATATCCCCCTGCCCGATATGCACACCTTCAGCCCCGCAGGCCAGCGCGACATCAACCCGGTCATTGATGATTAGCGGTATTTTATAGGGCGATAAAAGTTTTTTGATTCTCTTAGCTTCCTGCACAAAAAAGCGCGTGGAAACATCTTTTTCTCGCAGTTGGACATAAGCGACGCCACCTTGCACCGCCTGCAGGACAACATCTTCCAATGGCCTGCTAAGACATAGGCTGCGATCCGTCACCAAATAGATGCCACGCATGATCATTCCTCAATCTTTAAACGACTCGTAATATCATCTTCCGCCAACCGATAAAGAATGTCTAAAAAATTTGTTTGCAAACTGCCGGGACCAAAACTTGTAGCAGCGGCCATTTCTCCGGCGATGCCCATCACCGCCATCGCCTCGGCCGTTGCCATAAAAGGCAATTTTTCCACAGAGGCAAAAGCGCCGCATAGAGCCGATGCCGTGCAGCCTAAGCCTGTAACTTTAGTCATCAGGGGATGACCGTTCTTTACCTTCAGAATTCTTTCTCTGTCGATAATATAATCTGTCGCGCCACTGATACAAACAACGCATTTGTGCGTTTGCGTCAGCTTTTGCGCCGTAGCAATTGCAGCATCAGAAGCAGCGGCGCTATCCACACCTTTAGTTTTAGATCGATCATCAGCAAGAGCCATTATCTCCGACGCGTTCCCCCTAATGATTGTTGGCTGCCCGGTTTCAATCAGTTCCCGGGCCGTCCTGGTTCGGTAAGCGGTAGCTCCGGCTCCCACCGGATCAAGAATTACGGGAATGCCTTTTTTGCGGGCTTGATTCACAGCATTAAACATCGAAGCCACCCACTGCTCGCTGAGCGTGCCGATATTAATTACCAGAGCCTGCGCGATGTTAACCATTTCTTCGACTTCTTCTTGCGCGTGTGCCATTACCGGAGATGCCCCGATAGCAAGCAGCGCGTTGGCAGTGCTGTTCATCACCACATAATTGGTAATATTATGAACCACCGGCGCTTGCTTTCGAATTGCTTCAATAGATTTATAAATTTGCGCTGCTGCTATTTTCATATTTCTCAATCCCTATCCACCAATGCCTTCAAACAGGACAGTGGAAAGATAACGCTCTCCGGCATCGGGAAAAATTACAACGATATTTTTATCCTTGAACTCGTCAAGCTTGGCCAGTCTTACCGCCACAGCACCTGCCGCGCCGCTGGAAATTCCCACCAGTATTCCTTCTTCCCTGGCCAATCTTCGGGCAAAATCAACGGCCTCGTTGCTCTCTATTAATTCAACGCGATCAACCACGGATAAATCTAGGGTGTCCGGAATAAAACCGGCGCCAATCCCCTGGATTTTATGCGGCCCCGGTTTGAGTTCCTGCCCAGCAAGTCTCTGGGTGATAACAGGGCTTTCTTTGGGTTCGACGGCGACGGAAATAATTTTCTTACCCATTTTATTTTTGATATAGCGGGAAATCCCGGTAATTGTGCCGCCGGTGCCGACTCCGGATACCAGTACATCAATCGTCCCCTCCGTGTCATTCCATATTTCCGGCCCGGTTGTTTTTTCATGAATTGCCGGGTTGGCCGGATTCTTAAATTGCTGGGGCAGAAAATATCTTTTAGTGTCTGATGCCACAATCGCTTCAGCTTTGGCTATGGCCCCTTTCATGCCGTCAACCGCCGGAGTCAAAACCAGATTGGCGCCAAATGCCGCCAGCACGCGTCTGCGCTCAATGCTCATCGTTTCCGGCATGGTTAACGTCAGCTTATAGCCCCGCGCCGCCGCCACGTAAGCAAGACCAATTCCGGTATTGCCGCTGGTCGGCTCAACAATTTCCACGCCCGGTTTGAGCAGTCCCTTCTTTTCGGCATCCCAGATCATTGCGGCGCCGATACGGCACTTGACTGAATATGCTGGGTTGCGTCCTTCGATCTTAGCAAACACATTGGCTTTTGCTCCATCTGTAACATGATTCAGTTTCACCAGCGGCGTATTGCCGATGGACTGTGCGTTATCTGCATAAATTTTTTTCATATGTCATCTCCAAATTAATAATGTCCGGATTCCGTTTTTCGACGGAATGACAAATAAGGTGTCATTGTCGAAACGTGTTCCGACAATGACACCTTATTATGTTATGTCTGTGCTAAAGCCTGCTCTATGTCAGCAATAATATCGTCGATATGTTCGAGCCCGATGGAAAGCCTGATAAAATCCGGTGTCACGCCTGTCGCCAACTGTTCCTGCTCGGACAACTGTTGATGCGTGGTTGTAGCCGGATGAATCGCTAGAGACTTGGCATCGCCGACATTTGCCAGGTGCGAAATCAATTGCAGCGAATTAACAAACTTTTTCCCTGCTTCCGCGCCTCCCTTGATACCAAAACCAATAATCGCGCCAGCGCCTTTCTTCAGATACTTGCCGGCTCTCGTCTTCTCCGGGCTGGAAGATAATCCCGGATAATTTACCCAACTCACTTTCTTATTTTTTTTCAGATATTGTGCTACCGCCAGCGCGTTCTCTGAATGACGCGGCATACGCAAATGCAATGTTTCCAACCCTTGCAGAAACAAGAATGAATTAAACGGTGATAACGCCGGCCCCAAGTCACGTAAAAGCACAACTCTCGCTTTAATTATGTAAGCAATATTGCCATTGGGCTTTAAGGCTTCCACAAAATTAAGACTGTGATAACTCGGCTCAGGATCGGCAATCAGCGGGTGCTTGCCGCCGGTCCAATTAAATTTCCCGGAATCAACAATTAAACCTCCTAGTGACGTTCCATGTCCGCCGACAAATTTTGTCGCGGAATAAACAACTATATCAACACCAAAATCAAAGGGACGCAACAGATACGGAGATACTGTATTGTCCAAAACAACGGGAATGCCGTGCTTATGAGCAACCGCGGCAATGCCCTCCAGATCGGCTACATCAAGCTTCGGGTTGCCAATCGATTCGGCATAAACCGCTTTGGTCTTTGGCGTAATTGCTTTTTCCAATGCCTGTAAATCGTTAGACTTCACAAAATTCACTTTTATGCCCAACCGCCGGAAAGTATAGTGAAAAAGATTATATGTTCCACCATAAAGATTATCCGCGGAAACTATTTCGTCACCTGCCTGGGCGATATTGAGCAGCGCCAGAGTTATTGCTGATTGCCCGCTCGCTACTGCCAGCGCGCCAACACCACCCTCCAACAGGGCAATTCTTTTTTCCAGCACATCAGTTGTCGGGTTCATCAATCGCGTATATATATTGCCGAATTCCTTGAGGCCGAAAAGACTGGCTGCATGATCGGTATCCTTGAACTGATAGGATGTCGTTTGATAAATGGGTACGGCTCGCGATCCGGTTGTTGGATCAGCTTCCTGTCCGCCGTGCAGGGCCAAGGTTTCTATTTTTAATTTGTTATCAATTTTACTCATGTTCAATCTCCTTATTTTATGCCGCGGATAACATCCTCTATCAAACCGCCGCCCAGTACTTCTTCCCCATCATAGAGAACAACGGCCTGTCCCGGTGTGATTGACTCCTGAGCTTCCGCGAAGTTAATTCGTAATTTATTTCCTTCTTTTTCTATCTGGCAGCGGGCGGGCTTTTTCCGGTAACGGATTTTAGCCAGCGCCTGTGCGGGTAAATTGCCGGTCAATAAATTCAAGTCTGTGGCAATCAGGCCAAATGCCTGTAAATCATTCTTTGATCCGGCGATGACGCGATTATTTCCTGCGTCAATGTTTACAACATACAGAGGCTCTTTGGCGCTGATCCCCATACCGCTGCGCTGACCTATTGTATAGTAGATAAGACCGCGGTGGCGCCCTAAAATTTTTCCTTCCATATCGACAATGTCTCCCTGTTTCATGACTCCGGTGCGCTCCACAATAAACTGCCGGTAATCGCCGCCGGTGACAAAACATATGTCCTGACTTTCCGCTTTTTGCGCCACCGGTAGATTGGCTTTGCGTGCCGCAGCGCGCACCTCATCTTTGGTCAGGTTACCTAGGGGAAAGAGGATAAAACGCAAATCCTGCGCGCCAATCGGATAGAGAAAATAGGTCTGATCTTTAATTTTATCTTTCGGTTTTAATAGTTTCCACTTTTCATCTGTTTTTTCGATCCGGGCATAATGACCGGTTGCCAAGTAATCAAACCCCATAATTTTTGCCTTAGCCAAAAGCGATCCAAATTTTAAATAGCGGTTGCAATCAATGCAGGGATTCGGTGTCCGTCCCCTTTGGTATTCCGCAACAAACTTATTGATTATCCTTTCTTCCATTTCACTTGCGTAATCAAAAACAAAATGTGGTATCTGCAATTGATCACAAACATGTTTGGCATCATCAATGGCATCAAGGCCGCAGCAGCGGGTGCGATCACCATCTTCCTTTATTCCGAGGCACATGGTAACTCCCGTGACGTCATGGCCCGCCTCTTTGAGGAGTAATGCCGCCACGGACGAATCAACACCACCGCTTACCGCCACCATAACTTTTTTCTTCATATATTACCCAGACTGACAACGATTGACGAAAAGCTTTAACTTCCGCGAAACACAATGATCGGTTAGATTATATATCACTCATTAAATTATTTTGAGCTTTTTCTCTTCTTACTTTGACCAACTCCGCTAAAGTAACGGCAGCTAATGTTTCCCTGATTCTTTCCCCCAGCATCGACCAGACATCTCGAGTCGGGCAAATACTTGACCGTGAACATTCGCCGGGATTCTGGACACAGTCCACCAGACAATTTTCCACTTCCAGCACATCGAATATTTCCAGCGCGGTAATCTTCTCCGGAACCCGTGTGAGACTATAGCCCCCATGAGCCCCGCGGGTGGATTGAATTAACCCGGCTTTGCGCAATGGGATAACAATAAGACTTAAATATTTTTCAGAAATATCCTCTCTTTTGGCAATATCTTTCAGAAAGACGGGGTTTGTCCCAAAGTTGTCTGCCAGATCGGCCATCATGCGCAATCCGTATCTTGATCTTGTCGATAATTTCACGCCATACTCTTTCGTTTTTAGATATACTACCTGTTTGGTAGTAATTAAAACAATGAAAAATGTTTGTCAAGAATTATCTTGACAGTGGCTTGAAAATCGTTTATTGGTTGGATCACTGAACCAATTAACCGTTTAAAAATGATGGCTCAAAAGGAGTCTCACCATGTCGGTCAGTACAGTTTTTGCCCAGCCAATTACGCGTTTCCGGCTCCACGAGGAAATCGTGACCATCATCCAGAAGCAGATCATGAACGGCACTATAATGCCGGGAACCAAGCTGCCCCCTGAACGCGAAATGTCCGAGACCTTCAATGTTAATCGTACAACCCTACGCGAAGCCCTGCGCAAGCTCGAAAATCTGGAACTGCTAGAAATCCGCCACGGTGACGGTGTCTATGCCAAAAACTTTCTGGAGAGCGGCAATCTGGATCTCATCAAGACTGCCATCAGCATGGACGGGAACAACGAGACACTCCTCAATGTTATGGAGGCACGTCTAACAATTGTCCCGGAAATAGCCGCCCTGGCGGCGCAAAGGCGCACCGCGGCTGAACTAGTCGAAATAAAGCGGGTGATCGATCGAGACGATCTGTCCATAGCGGAGAAGGATATCAATGTTCATCACATGATTGTCCGTGCCTCACATAACTTGGTCTACACCATCATGCTCAACTTCTTCAATCAGCTACACCGCGAAGTCGGTCAGCTTTATTTCAATAGCGAGCGCAATATCAAGCGGTCTTGCAGGTTCCACAATGAGATTTATGAGGCCATCAAAGACCGGAAGCCCGAAAACGCCCGCCGCGTAATGCAGGATGTGCTCCTGTATGCGGAACAAGCTGTGAAGGACTATCTGACAGGCAAACAATAAAGGAGAATGTACCATGCAGAGATTTATCGAGAATTACACAAACGAGCATTTTGATGTCATCGTCGTAGGCGGTGGTATTACCGGGGCATCGGTTGCTTATGAGGCTGCCACGAGGGGACTTACGGTAGCCCTGCTGGAGAAGAATGATTTCTCGTGGGCTACCTCGGCGGCAACCTCCAAGCTTATCCATGGCGGTATGCGATATCTGGCCAACGGCGAGATCGGGTTGGTGCGTGAGTCGTTGTGCGAGCGTCGGGTGCTCGAAAATATCGCGCCCAATTTCGTCTATCCCATGCCAATGATGATGACCCACAACAGCACGCAGATCAAGAACAACAAATGGATCGTGAAGATCGGCATGCTAATGTACGATGCTCTGTCCTATGATAAGAATTTTACTTGGGATAAAAGCAAGAAAATCCCCATGCACAAAACAATTTCCAGGCAGGAGGTTCTTAAACGCGAGCCGAAAATTCGAGCTGAAGGCCTGACCGGTGCATCAATTTTTTATGACTGTAGCAGTATCTTTCCCGAACGGCTGACGCTGGCCTTCATCAAGTCCGCGGTTGCTTATGGCGCCAAGGTTTCCAATTATACTCAGGTTGATGGATTTCTTTTCAATGACCGTCATGAAGTAACCGGCGTGCAGGCAAAAGATCTCTTAAGCGGCGCCACGCACAAAATAAGCGGCACTCTAACCATCAACTGTGGCGGGCCATGGGCGGATATCCTGCTTGGGCTGGTGAAGTCAAACGGTAAAGGATGTGAAATGCGTCGCTCCGAGGGCATTCATGTCATCACCGGCAGAAAGCTGATTTCCGGCAAGTATGGGGTAGGTTCCATGACCAAGTCGGGACGTCACTTCTTCCTAATACCCTGGCGTGGACATACTCTGATTGGCACCACCGACAAACCTTTCATCGGCAACCCCGATGATTACCATGTGACCCGCCAGAGCATTGACGAACTGATTGCCGAGGTCAATGCCTCCTTTGGCGATGGAACACTAAGTTTCGCCGACGTCGAACACACCTTTGGCGGTCTGCGGCCGCTGGTGGAAGACCAAACAGAAGAGACGTATGTATGCTCGCGCCGATATGAGATCTATGACAATGCCGAAGAAGGTCTCAACGGAATGATCACGGTTGAGGGCGGCAAATACACCACCAGCCGAAAACTGGCCGAAAACTGTCTCAAGACCGTCGCTACAAAATTAGGCCGCCCACTGGGAAAGAGCATTACCGACAAACAGCATCTGTCCGGATGCGCCATACCCGACATGAACACTTTTATGCTGACCATTAAGCGAGAAAACAAGGATTTTGCCGAAAACACCTTGGACTATCTTGGCAAAAATTACGGTACCGAGCACGACGCCATCCTCAAGCTGGCACGCCAAGACGCTACTCTGGCCGAAACACTCAATGCCGATGGCGAGATTCTGGCGCAGGTCACATATGCCATACGCAATGAGATGGCCCGAACCCTGACCGATATCGTCATGCGCCGCACCGGCATCGGTACCCTTGGTAATCCCGGTGATGAAGTGCTACAAAAAGTCGCCGCCATTGCTGCAAAAGAATTGAACTGGGATGCCGGCAGAGTTAAGCAGGAAATTGCGGATGTGACTAATCTGCTCAAGCTCCCGGAGGCATAATACAATAAAGGTGAAGATAGATAAAAAGGAGGACATTGATGAGTAAGTTAAAAAATAATCGACCGAACTGGACGGAAGAGGCACCGGTGCCGGGGACTTTTCGCTCCATCGCCAAATACGGCGATCCTAATCATTTCAAGCATCCCAGCGATGCCTGGGTCACGATGATGAAAGATGATTTCCACATGAGCGATGCCGATTTCTTAAAAAAGCAGGATGAGGGTAATGCTCCTGTAGTCCTAAACCGCCCGCCGGCGCTTAAGTCCGGACAGATCGAGGCACTCACAGCCATTGTGGGCAAGGAAAATGTTGCCCTTGACGACTATTCCCGCGTTAAGTACTCATCGGCCAAGACCTCCGAGGAGATTATCGAGCTCCGTCAGGGCATTATCCGTGAGGTGGCCGATGTGGTATTGCATCCGCGCGATAAGCACGATGTGCAGAAGATTGTGCAATACTGCGATGCCGAACTTATCCCCATCACGATCTTCAGCGGTGGTTCCTCCTGTAACTTCGGCTGTCGGCCGTTCAAGGGCGGCGTCTCTCTGGTACTAAGCACGCACATGAACAAACTCCTCGAGGTAAATGAGCTCAACCAGACAGCACGTGTTCAGCCGGGTATGTTCGGACCGGCCTACGAAAAAGCGCTGAATCAATCCCCAGAGCTCTTTAAAACTAAACTACGCTATACCTGTGGCCATTTCCCGCAGTCCTTCGAATATTCCACGGTGGGAGGATGGATAGTAACATTAGGCTCCGGCCAGGCATCGACCTATTACGGCGACGCCTACGATATCGTGTTCAGCCAGGAATACATCACCCCGGCAGGGACATTCAAGACACTGGATTATCCGGCCACGGCCACAGGCCCAAAGGTGAATGACATCATGAAAGGCTCGGAGGGTACCTTCGGCATTCTGGTCGAGGTTACCATGAAAATCTTCCGTTACATGCCCGAAAACCGACAGCGCTTCAGTTTCATGTACCCCACCTGGGCGGCGGCGGTGAACGCCAGCCGCGAGGTCATGCAGTCCGAATTCGGCAAGCCCGCCATCTTCCGCATCTCCGATCCGGAGGAAACCGATCGGGGTTTGAAACTCTACGAAATGCCGGGCATTGTGGATTCGTTCCTTACACTCCGAGGGTTCAAGCCCATGCAGCGCTGCCTGAGCATAGGCAATGTCGAAGGTGATAAAGACTACACACGTCTGGTGGCTGGTAAAATCAAGCGCATTGCCCGTAAATATGGCGCCATCTCCCTGGGCAGTTATGCCGCTCGCAAATGGGAACATACCCGCTATACCGAACCGTACATGCGCGAGGATTTAAACGATTACGGCATTCTGCTCGATACCCTCGAGGCCGGTGTCACCTGGGAAAATCTGCACCGCCTGCATGAAGGTGTTCGCGCCTATATCAAAAAACGTCCGGATACAATTTGCATGACGCATGCCTCGCACTTCTATCCGCAGGGAACCAATCTCTACTTCATCTTTTTTGCCCGCATGGATGTGGAAGAATATCTCACTTTCCAGAGCGGCATTATCGACCAGATCCAGAAATTCGGCGGATCGCTGAGCCACCACCACGGGGTGGGCCGCCTCATTGCGCCTTGGATGGAAAAGCACCTGGGCAAAGAACAGATGGCGGTCTTGAAGGCATTGAAACAGCACTTCGACCCGCATAACATCATGAACCCGGGCGGCAAGCTGGGGCTTGGAGACTGAGCATAGCCATGAATGACAAAAACTATATCATTGCCATCGATTCTGGAACCCAGAGTATCCGCGCGGTGCTTTTCGATCGTTACGGCACGCAAATCGCTTTAGAGCAGGCCGACTACGAACCATACTTTTCCCTAGCGCCCGGTTGGGCCGAGCAGCGGACAGAGGATTACTGGACCAAGCTCTGCCAGGTATGCAAGGGGCTTATGGCCAAGATCGACATCGATCACCGGCAGGTCAGCGGGATCGGACTTACCAGCCAGCGAAACACCGTCATCCCCATGGACAAAGATGGTAACGCCTTGCGGGCGGCGATCCTCTGGCTCGATCAGCGCACGGTTGCCCATGTGCCACCCCTGGGTAAGGTAAGCAAGCTCGCCATCAAGCTGGTAGGCCAAACAGAAGCTATTCTGTATGCTCAGAAGAACTCCAAGTTCCTGTGGATCAAGCAGCACGAACCGGATGTCTACCTTAATACGCACAAGTTTGTTCAAGCAACGAGCTTTTTTGTTCGCAAGCTCACGGGAGAATTTCGTGATTCCTACGGCATGATTTCTGGAATCTACCCCTTTGATTACAAAGCATTACGCTTGTATGGAACGCCCATGAACTTTATCTATGGAGCCCTGGGGATCGAGAAAAGACAATGTGTTGAACTCTATCCTCCGGACAAGGTGCTGGGGTATATCACCAAAGATGCTACTCTTGCCACCGGACTGCCGGAAGGCTTGCCTGTCGTGGTCGCAGCAGGAGACAAGCAGTGCGAACTCCTCGGGGCTGGCGGCATCGATCCGTCCATTGCCGTGATCAGCTTTGGTACGGGCACATGCATGGATGTGATCACACGGAAATACATCAGTGACGGACAATTGAGATTTTTTACATGGCCTGCCGCTGTTCCCAAAGCATGGAATATCGAGATGTTTATCACTCGCGGTTTCTGGATGGTAACCTGGTTCAAGCAGGAGTTCGGCCACCGCGAGGCCATTGAGGCAGAGAAAAGGGGAGTTGCGCCCGAGGTAGTGCTGGACGAAGTGATTCGTGATATCCCTCCTGGCTCCATGGGTCTAATGCTTCAGCCGTACTGGTCTCCTACGGTGAGCAACAAATACGCCAAGGGTTCGATCATCGGGTTTGGAGATATCCATACGCGGGCACACATTTACCGGGCGATTTTTGAAGGTATTTGTTTCGAGCTGCGCCGCATGCAGGAGATTGTCCAGGGCAAGACCGGTATTGCCATAAAGGAGATCCGCGTCGGCGGGGGCGGTTCGCGCAGCGACATTGTGGTACAGATAGCGGCCGACATGTTCAACCTGCCCACCTCACGCATGGAGACCTCCGAGATCGCAGCGCTGGGCGCGGCTATGGACGCGGCCGTTGGTACGGGCATGTATGCGACATGCGAAGAAGCGGTGGCGGCTATGGTCAGAAAAGGCAAGACCTTCACACCCAACGCGCAAAGCCATCGTATCTACACACAGCTGTTCAATGACGTTTATAAGAAGTCATTTAGCGTCATGGAACCGATTTACCGCAGGATTGCCCAGATTACCGGATACCCGGCCGAAGATTAGCTAATCCATAGTCAGGATTAGGCCATTGCAATCGCTTCAACCGGGCATTCAAGGGCGCAGAAGCTGCAACCGATGCAGGTCTTTTCATTTTCCAGGCACGGGTAGTTGTGAGGATCTTTGGGTAACGTACGTCCCGTAAATCCGATGCTTCCCGTAGGACATGTTTCGATGCAGTTTATACAAGCCACGCACTTCTTGAGCTCGAAGCGTGGTTTCTTCCATTCCGATTTTTTCATCCGGCGACATACTGCTCCGAGTTGGTCGTTTATGGCCGCCTCCGGGCATATCTTGCCGCAAACGCCGCAATTTATGCAAAGAGAGTCGTTGATCAGATGAAGTTTATCCTTTTCTCCCGAAATGGCATCCGATGGGCACATCTTCACGCATGCGCCGCAGCCGTTACATTTTTTTGTTATTGTATATGACATGATCCCTCCTAACTTATGCCGAGGCGTTTGATAGTTTCGTTTGTGGGCTTGCCTGTCTGGGCATCCCAGCCAAACTTCTTCCAATACGAGCTCATCATCATTTCGATAGACACGCTCCTGCCCTTGTTGGCACCTTCTGTCTGCGGCGGCCTGCCCAACGCCCTCTCGTTGATTTTGAAGGTCTTCGGATCAATGCCGTGCTTAAAGTTGAAAGCCTGCTTGAGCGTCTGAATTCTCTCTCCGATCTCCATATATTCTTCCGGTGTCTTGTTCCAACCCGTTGCTGCATTGAGCCAGGCAAAAGTCGGTACCCTCTTCGATCCGATGAATAGCCCAAAAAGGCACATGCCACTGGCGTTGGCCAAGCTCATGAACTTACTGCAAGCCACTGCCCATTGTGTCTTTTCATCACTTAGTATGTATTTGCTGTTTTTCGTGTAAAGAGGACTAAGGCTGGGTAAGCCTTTTACGGTTTTCCAAAGTTGAAACATCTCGTAATACAGATTAGCGCCGAGAGTATGCCTGCCGGGTGTTGCCTCGGCGCAGTAGTGGAGATTGAAACCGGGATCGTTTCTGCCGTCGTGCATTGCCGGTTCCTGGCCGCCCGCGTGAATGGCGTACTGTTCGGATCCCTTGCCGATCTTTTTTGCCGCAACCTTGGTGCCGTCGGCAAGCAGATCACCTATGCCCTCCCGGGCAATCATTTTCTTAATCAGGACGACTATAGCCTCGGTATTTCCCCATTTGAGCTCCAGTCCATCCGTATCCTTTTTCGTGAGGATGCCCTTCTCATAACACTCGATGGCGAAGGCCGCCGTACCGCCTGCGGAGATGGTGTCCATCCCGGCCCTGTTTAAAAGTTCGTTTAAGTAAAACAAGGAGTCCAGGTCTTCATTCATACAAAGACCGCTCAAAGCTAGCACACTTTCATATTCCGGTTTGTGGGTGTGGGCGTATTTGCCTTTCAAAGTGCAGATGCCGCCGCATCCCAACGGACAGGAGTAGCAATGATATTTGACAAGTTCAACATCTGTGAAAAAATCAGGATTAATTTTCTTTGATTTTTTGATGGGGAAATCAACATTGGAACCGCCCCAGTTTTTTAAAGGCGCGTCACCCATTTCTGAAGATACCTGATTCATTCCGACAGTACCCCACTTTTTCAAAATTGTCCGGTAGAGCATTCCGTCCTGGGGGAACAGTACGGATGTAATCCTCATAAAACTTCCTACAAAGGCGAACGCGGAGCCGGGGAAAAGCGGTACAGGAAAGGTGACCCACTTGGCGCACTTTTGACTCAGTTTTTTGATTGCCCCAAGGTCATGAACTGCGATGCGCTGCACGCCGTCAAGAACCACTGCCTTGAGTTTTTTAGAACCCATTACAGCTCCTAATCCGGATCGTGCCGCGATTCTTCCCTTATCATTGCAGACGCCGGAGATCAGGGAAAGTTTTTCTCCGGATGGGCCGATAACGGCGACCGCGGCCTTTTTGCCGTGCTTATCCTGAAGGAGATCTTCAGTTTCCACAGCGTCTTTACCCCAAATCTGATTTGCGTCTAAAAGCTGTGCCTTGCTGTTTTTGATGTATAGATAGACGGGTTTGGGACTGATTCCGGAAAAGAAAATTGCGTCATAACCACACCTTTTGATGGCAGGGGAAAAAGTGCCGCCACAATTGGCATCTCCCCAGCCTCCAGTTAGCGGTGACTTTCCTACAAGTGTCCATCGTCCCGAGAAAAAGCTTCCCGTTCCTGTCAGCATCCCCGAACAGAATCCGAGAATATTATCAGGGCCGAGCGGATCAGCGCCTGCTGGAATACGATTGTAAAGGATGTATGCCCCCAGCCCCATACCGCTGAGATGTTTTTCATATACCTCATCGGGAATTATTTCTTCTTTTATTTTGCCACGGGTTAGATCAACATTAAGGATCTTACCCATACATGCCTGTTTCATATTATACCTCCTTAGCTGCTCATCATCCCTTTTTTATCTTAGTTCTATCTAATGGTTTGCCTTCCCAGGCCGCTTCCAGCACCATCACGTTATCGTCGTAATCGGCTTCCTCAGGATTATAAGCTGATGCCGGATCAGAAAGAGCCGCCTTAGCTATTTCTATTAGCTTTTCTTTCGGCACCATCTGCTTCCCGTCGCGATCCATAACTTCTTTTAAACAACGCGCATGCCGCTTATCCGTTGCCACATAGAGGTCGTCATTCATTTTTCGAATCAGCTCCACCACTTTTTCAGCGCGCTTGGCGCCGGGCGTCTTGCTGTAAACGTCGGGTCCCGCCAGAGGAAGCAGAAGTTCGGCGATGAATTTTTCCGATTTGTGCATATTATACTCCAGACCGTAAGGCAGAAGAATAGACATGCAGATGCCGTGAGGTACGCCACATACGGAACCGGTGGAATGCCCAAGGTTGTGCACCATCCCCACCATGGAGTTGGAGAAGGCGATGCCGGCAAGAGTTGCTCCTACCGCCATGGCTAGGCGACTGTCTTTATCCGTTGGATTTTTCACCGCGGTTAGTAGGTTTTTGCTGATCAGCTCAATTGCCGCGTAGGCGTGAGAATCGCTAAGTGGATTTTTTTGGAGGCAGTAATAGGCCTCAACCGCGTGGGTCAAGGCGTCCATGCCTGTCATCGAAGTTATAAAAGGCGGCATGGTCATTGTCATGCGGGAATCTAGAATCGAGACATTGGGTAATAAAAAATAGCTGGTAAAGGCCATTTTTATATGTTTTTCATGATCCTTGATAACAGCAACCAGTGTTACCTCTGAACCGGTTCCCGCCGTTGTCGGCACGGCAATCAGGGGTTTCAACACTCTTTTGAGTGCGCCTGCGCCACTGAATTTCATCAGGTCAGTAGCGTTTTCAGAAACGATAATATTGACGCCTTTGGCGGTATCCATAACCGAACCGCCGCCTACCGCAATTAGCGAATCGCATTCTTTCTGTTTATACATACCAGCCAATTCGTTGACCACTTTCAGGTCGGAATCAGGCGGGACATTGTCGGCAATTGCGCCAATGGTAACCCCGGATTTGATCGCTTCGGTCACTATAGTTATCAGACCTGCGCCGGCAACCCCTTTATCCGTGATGATCAAAGGTTTTTTCGCGCCCAAATCGGCGAGCAACGCGGGTATCCTTTCTAATGCCTTATGTCCCGCAACCAGCTGAACTCGACAGCAAAATTCATAATATTCGGGTAATAACATATTTTTCACTCCTTTCCGGCTTAAGCAACCGGTTTGCCTTCCCAGGCACTCTCGATTACGGTAAGATAACCTTCCTTGTCAAAGGCTGCATCATCCGCCAAGCTCAATTTTTCCAGGATGTCTGCCAACATGTATTGGGGAACTCCCGCGGCCTTTAAGGTTTTTGGCATTTTATTTTCCACAGTTTCGTATAACTCTCTGAGCATCCCGCCAACAATCGTCAGCGCCCTGTCCGTCTTAGAAGAATCCGGCGTAGCGGCGTACAGGTCAGGACCGGAAAGCGGCAGAAGCAATTGAGCTATATTGTAACCGCCCTTCTTTTGGTAGTAAGCAAGGATATGGGGCAGACAGATTCCCATACCGATTCCGTATGGGAATTGAAACATTTCAACTAATACCTGTCCGAGATTGCTGATCAGTCCCGCAGTCGTATTAGACATGGCGGTGCCGGACATGGCCACAGCATTGGCGATGGCGAGTGCCGATTTCTTATTGCAGGGCTTCTCCACGGCGGTTGCCAGATTTCCCGCGACAAACCCGATTGCGGCATAAGCATAGGCATCTGCGAGGGGATTCTTGCTTTTGGCGATATATGCCTCAACCGATCTGGCGAAAGCAGCAAGAGCTGCCGTGGCCATTTCTTCTTTACTTTCAGCCCGTGTCATGCGCGGATCGAGGATGATCAGCGCAGGCATCAGATAGAAAGAAGAGAAAACCGTTCCCTGGAAATGCGCGAACCGGGATGTTTCCAGACCGGATCCTGCTGCTGTCGGAACTACAACAAGGGGGTTTAAAGGCCTTTTAACGGCTGGATCCTTGGCAATTTTCCTAGAATCTACGTTTAGCGACACGGCGATATTAAGCACCTTGGCAACTTCAACAATTACACCGCTTCCCAGAGCGATGATCGAATCGTACTTCTTTTCACTGTAAGCTTTTTTGAGCTCATCAATTAATTTCCAGTCGGGATTTTCGGGAACACCATCGAAGATTCCGATGGTCATACCGGAATCGCTGAAGGCCTTGGTGAATTTTTTGATAACACACTTGCTCACCAGTTCCTTACCGGTGATGACCAGCGGCTTTTTCGCATTAAGGGCATCAAGTTCCGCCGGAAGCTGCTCGAGTGCTTTCTTTCCTGAATTTGTCTTGATCGGACAGGTAAATTCAAAACTATCTGAAAAAATCATAAATGCCTCCTTAAAAGCCGAGCAGGGCACGGGTATAAACGCAAACCCTGCCGCCGTATTTCCGGCCAAACGACCATTGTGTTGGATACCTCTTTACGGCCAGCTTCGCAATGAACTTGGGAAGCAGGTACGTCTCCACTATGTCCAGAATACGCATAAACGCCATGGCATAAGGAAGTTCGCCGTTGGCTATCACACGATTGTGCATGAAGGCAATTGTTGTGCTTTCCTGGAAGGTGAACATAAGGATGGCAGACTCGATGCCCTTGACGTCCAGCCGTAAGTGCAGCTTTTTTATATCGGGATTCCAGCCAAGATATTTTACTTTGCCTTCTTCTTTGCCGACAACCATCCAGGGACCGTTGGGCAGTACGCCCAGGGCGAAAGTAAAGTCATCGGGCAATGCCTCAAATTCCTTTTTTACCTCTTTATCCGATTTTGCTGCGGCCTGAACGGCACGGCCCATAAACCACAGCATAATGGCCACATAAGCCTTTTTCAAAGGTTTGCCCCCTGCCGTTACTTCTTTTACCAAATCACTCATATCTCCCCCTTATATTGGTTTGATTCAAATACATGATCGTGTTTTTTCCTAGGTGCGCGCATACACTAACCGAACATTAATATTTTAGCAAACACCAATTTTGAATGAATTTTTTCCCTCTTGACATACAAAATCATTGATCATATGCTCTTACAATCTTAAAATTTGAAAATCTTGTTTGTGAACATTCAAGGTATTTATAGTTGACTTTATAATAAAAATATAATTAATTTAACTTCTATAAAGTCTATAATGATCATTTTTCGTATAAAGATACAGGATATTTTAACAAAAACCCTGTTCATTTAAATGCAGATTTTTAAAAAAATAAAAAATTAACAAAAGGGAGCGTGGTATGAAGTATCCGAACATTACATTTGAGTCATTATTTGGCTGGGTCAACAGGCCGAGGATTCTGTATTCCCCCGGAATCAGGTCAGAAGTAGGATTTGAAATGTCGCAATTAGGGGGTAAAAAGGCTGTCATTTATACTGATAAGGGTCTGGTTGCGGCCGGCATTGCTGAAATGGTGGCCGAGGAAGTGAGAAAGTCGGATCTCGAACTGGTAGGAATCTTCGACTCTATCGTCCAGGATGCGAGAATCGACATTATCAACGCGGGTGCCGCGTTTTACAGGAAATGCGGCGCCGACTGCATGATTGTTGTCGGGGGCGGCAGTGTGATGGATACCGCCAAGGCGATTAATATCATGATTGGCGGGGGAAATGAAGACTTCCAGCCGCTGGCAGACCAGGCGGGATTATGCGATGGAGCGAAACATCTTCCCCCGCACATAGCGTTTCCCACAACGGCAGGAACAGGATGCGAAGTGACGAGCGCTATGGTCGTACTGGACACTAATGCCCATGCTAAATTACAGGTTACCCATCCATACTGCAATGCCGACCTTGCCATGCTGGATCCAGAACTGACGGTGAAGCTGCCGGCGAAGATCACCGCATTTACCGGAATGGACGCTCTGACCCACGCGATTGAGGGAATAACCTCAACCGGGGCAGAGCCCATTGCCGACGCACTGGGGCTGCATGCAATACGTCTCATCTTCAAGTACCTTCCCATTGCCGTCAAGAGCCCGGAGGACATTACGGCCCGGGGCCACATGCTCATCGCGAGCTCCTTGGGAGGGATGTGTTTTGGCAACACCATGACCGGCGGTGTCCATGCTACGGCCCACGCCCTGGGCGCCCTCCACGGAATTCCACACGGCCTTGCCAACGCCATTATGCTGCCCATTGTGATGGATTATAACGTAAAGGACGCGGCGGAACGATACATGATGATCGCGGACGCCATGGGGATCGACGTGACAGTCAAGAAGCCGGTGGAAGCCGCGAAGATGGCGGTGAAGGCCGTTGTGAGTCTAAATAAGGAGATTGGACTTACCGAAACGCTGAAGGATTTCAAGGTACCCAAAGACAGGGAGAAGCTGATGCCGCTGGTTGAACTGGCAAGTGCCGACGGACAGATCAGTTACAATCCGCACTTCCTCGAAGAGGATGATATTTTGAAGCTTTATATGAAAGCAATATAACACAAACTGAAAGGAGAAAATTATGGAATTCTGGAAAGATTCAAATGAAGCCGTTACTGCTATTTCCAAGATGTGGGAGAATGTGGGGAAGGATGCAGAGCTCCGCGAAGGGGCTCGCAAGGTAAATCAGCTCATACTCTTCGATTACACCGAAAGCGGGCCCGATTGCGCAGTATGGGTGGACTGCCGCAAGGACGCCTTTGTGATTGGCACCGGAAAGCCCCCGGATACACCTGACCTGACCATGAGCCTTTCCGCCGATGACGCCCACCGGTCCTGGATGAACAAGCTCAACCCCGTCATGGCCATTACGCGCAAAAAGATACGGGTTAAAGGCTCCGCGACGGGGCTCCTGAAACTGGTCCCAAAACTCAAAAAAGTGGCGGTTATCTACGCGCAGACACTCACCGATCTTGGCTGGGCTGACAAGATAATGAAGTAGAACCTATTGGAGGGCACAACATGAAGGCCAATACAGGGAAGATAATACGGGTGGACCTCAATGCCGGCGCTGTTTCTATCGAAACGCTGCCGGAGGACTACTACGGGAAATATGTTGGGGGTAGCGGGCTTGCCGCAAAGTATTTCTGGGAAAATGGAGACTTCAACGTGGACGCCCTCTCCCCGGAGGCGATGCTCGTCTTCATGAACGGACCCTTCTCTGGTTTAAAACTCTCCGGTGCCAGCAGGAACAGCTGCGCCGGCCGTTCGCCTCTCACTGGGCACTGGGCGGATTCGTCCTGCGGCGGGTTTTTCGCCCCGGAGCTAAGGTTCGCGGGCTTTGACGGCATCGTCATAACCGGTAAGTCACCTAAGCCTTCCGTGCTCTTAATCGAGGATGATAAGATAGCCATAGTGGACGGCACAGCGTACTGGGGCAAGGGCATCGAGGGAGTGAACACGGATTTAAAAAAGAAATACGGCAAGAATTACCGCACGGTCGTCATAGGCCCGGCAGGGGAGAACCTTGTGAAATTTGCGGGCATTATGAACGAAGGGCATCACGTCTTCGGTCGTGCCGGCTTCGGCGCCGTCATGGGCTCAAAAAATCTCAAGGCCATAGTGGTCAAGGCGGAGAAAAAGGAGATGGACCTCGCCGACCCCGTGAAATATGAAAAGCTCCGGAAGGAGCTCAACCCGAAGATGAAGGCTGCGCTTGCCGCGAGCTTGCTTCACGAGAACGGCACGGCCGCCAACCTTGAAGGCGGCGCGTTCACCGGCGACGTCCCCGTCAAAAACTGGACATCGAACTTCTGGGAGGGGATGGCGGACGCACTCACCGGGTCCACGCTCAGCGAGAAGTACCTGACAAAAAGGGGTGCCTGCGCCTATTGCGGAATAGTCTGCAAACGGGTCGTCGAGGTTAAGGAAGGGCCATTTGCCATTCCCGAGGGCCCCGGTCCCGAATATGAGACAATCGTAGCCTACGGCTCGCTGATCGGTTCGCTGGACCTGGCAGCTACTTGCAAGGCGAATAAAATCTGCAATGACATGGGCATGGACACCATTTCATCGGGCGTGACCATCGCGTGGGCCATGGAGGCCTTTGAAAAGGGCGACATCACCGAAGCGGACACTGACGGAATAAAACTCAATTGGGGAGACATGGAAACGGTCATCAACATCGTGCTCCCGAAGATGGCGAAAAGGGAAGGTAAAATTGGTGCTCTTCTCGCCGAAGGGAGCGTGGCGGCAGCAGAAAAAATCGGCAAGGGTTCTATCAGCTACACCACCCACAGTAAGCGGCTCGAGGCCCCAATGCACGACCCGCGTGGCGGTGGGCACGGGATGGCCCTGACGTACGCCATGAGCGCACGGGGCGCTTGCCATGTCGCCGATCCCATGCTGTTCGTTGAAATGGGGTCCTGCTTCTGGCCCGAGATCGGCTTTGAATTCGAGCTCGAGCCGAAGACGGACGAGAACAAGCCGGAGGCCGCCGTCATGTCGATCGAAATGGGGGCACTGGAAAACAGCGCCTGTTTCTGCCAGTTCGCCGACCGTGAAGTTACCATCCCCGAATGGCTGGAGCTCTTCAACACCGTGCCCGGCTACAAATGGGAAATACCGGACATGATGAAAGCGGGACGGAGGGTGTTCTATCTCAAGAGACTCATTAATTACCGGTACGGACTTACCGCCAAGGACGACGACCTTACGCCACGGATGCTTGAGCCGGCGCGGGACGGAGAACCGGAAGGGGTCGAAATCAACTTTACGGGGATGAAAGAGAAATTCTACAAGCTTATGAACATGGACCCAGAGAAAGGAATACCTTCCAAAACGGCCCTTGCTGAATACGGCCTGGGCGACGAGGCGGCTCGGGTGTGGTAGGATTGTATCCATGAAAATAAAGGTAAGGCCCGTCGGCATCATCAGAAAGTATGTCACGGAGCATGAACGGGAGACTGCCGAGGGCATTACACCCGAACGCCTGATACTTGATCTGGATATCCCCCGGAAGCTCAAGATGGTTTCCATAGTGAACGGGAAAGGTATCCCGCTCAAGGAAAAATTGAAAGACGGGGACGAGGTGATCCTGGTGACTTTATTGTCAGGTGGATGATACCGCCCTCCGGAAGTTTTTTAGATGTTTATCTCCAAACTTGGTTTATTAAAATTCATATTTATTTAATTGTCCATTTTCCAAGTCCATATGGACTAGGGTGTTTCTAAAAACTCCGCTACGGTTAAGGAGAATCTTTACAACCTCCATGGCTTGTATGGATGCTATTAAAGCAGGAGCTAAAACCGGTACACCCCAAATGGTTTCTGGAGAATACTTATCATTTACCTGACAACCATTTTTCCCATAGAGAAACGTTAATCCCTTGTCCTCAGGAAATATTGTTGTTACCTGACCTTCGAAACCGGCAACTGCGCCGTATACGAACGGGATGCTATTTTTTTTCGCAACCTTTTCAACCATAAGACGGTCATCCATGTTATCGAGAGCATCGACAATCACATCTACCTCAGAGAGAATATGTTCTGCATTGGCAACATTCACCTTATCTGTAATAATTGAAACCTCTACGGAAGGATTAATCAGATTTACCACATCTGCTGCTACCTTCGGTTTTGCTTTATTTATGGTTTCAGTGTTACACAAAGGCTGTCTATTCAAGTTTGTTTCATCGAAAACATCACCATCAATTATTCTGAGATGGCCAATCCCAATTCTCGCCAGCAACAAGATCACATGCCCCCCCAACCCACCGGAGCCGACAACAGCTATTCGAGACTCTGCTAGCCTGATTTGATCTTGTATTGAAATAGATTCCCGATTCCGAATATATCGATAAGGGCATACCCCCAACTTCATGGCTTCGACATATACAGACTTGAGGGTATATTGATACTTCAATGCCAACTGTATCGCTTCTTCCTCATACAGCACCTCAATCTTAAGGTTACTTTTGCAATCGAGAATTTCTATAGCCAATCTATTTAGCTCTTCAAGAAATCTCCTGTTTTTCGGGGTATCATTCATTTATATCTCTTATAATAGGTAACATTTTTATGATCTGACCAAAATACTTATACCACATGTTAAGTTAGGATTCAGCCTTTCCTTCTTCCTCCCCCAAAAGCCATTTCCAAAGTCGTGTTTGGCCTTTTTTGTCATTCCCGCGAAGGCGGAAATCCAGTATTATCAATGACTTCCTGGATACCGGCCTTCGCCGGTATGACGATTATTGGATATTCATCTTTCTTTCGTTTTCATTCCCTTATAATAATACTTCCAGAAAAAGTCCTGAATCTTTTCGAGTAATCCCTTCAGCGGCGTTTGAAATAGCATCCAATGCAATCTCCTTTGCCACAGAAGGAATGTGTGCATTGATATGCCATTGATGTTCAAAACTTTTATCTTACTTTGAGTAATAAACCAGAAACGGGGGGCGTCTACGGGCTTCCATTTGCGGGAGACAAGTTTGACAACCTCTAATGCCCCGATCGAAGAAGAAAGCCAAACTACAGGACATAGTTGTGTGGGCGGCAGGTCTTCATCCAGAAATCGTCGATAGTAATCAATTCGCCAACCGGCAAGAAAGGTGTAATAATATGTGCCTAATTTATATTTCCTTGTTTGGAACATCTGCTTTAGTTCTTCATACGTTTCAATCGGCGGGATGCCCTCGACCTTTTCAATGGAGGGGCTGTCGGGCATAATGATGCTGACATTGGCCCAGGTTCCTGAAGGCACTACAAAAAGAGCGGGCTTGCCTTGCCGCTTTGCTTCGCGAAAAACGAGAATACTGAAGGCAAAGTCGTCGGCGGCGGGAAAAACAACATCAACCTTTGGAATTAATTGGGCGATTTCTGTGTGATTTAGCAACCGGGGATAAACTTCCACCTCGGCATTGGGGTTTATCCGGCGGATGTCGTCCCCGATTACTTCTGCCTTGTTTCGTCCCATAGTGTCGGCAAAACAGGAGATCTGACGGTTCATGTTTGTTGTATCGTAAGTATCGAACTCAACGAGGATAAACTTCCCTATGCCGGAACGGGCTAGGATAAGAGCAACCGTGCCTCCAATGCCGCCGCAACCGACAATGAGGATACGCGCCTTGCGGAGCCTTTCCTGCTCCTCCTCGGAAAGGACGCCGTAATTGCGGGCGAACAGTTCTTCATATGACGTTTTGTTTGCTTTATCCATGGGTTGTATATCCAGTGAACATGGAATCTTTGATTCAGAAATGATATTTAGGTTTCTATATCATTTTATAGCAATGATACAATGAAAAAATAAGTAGGTTGGTTCCCTACCTATTTTTTCATTGACATATTAAAGATATATCTTCTTATCTTTCTTTCTTTTCACTTTCGGAGGAGTTGTTCATCGGATTAAAACGATCACGATTTGTTGCGGCGTAATCGAAGCCATCTTCGATTCGGAGTTTTAACAACACATCTTAAACAATCTGCCGTCAACTTCTTTGTCCAGTAAAAACCAATAATTTTAAATATATATCTTATATATGATATAATGCGAAACTGCAATTATATTAATTTAGCAAATACCAATTAAAAGTTTGATGTTTGTTAAATTTTATATAATATAATTTATTATCATGTTAAAAAATATGTTTACAACTATTATCTTTTTATGCTAGTGAACGTCGGTCAGTGTATGAAAAGATTTTTTTCAAGACGATGGTGTCATTGACTAAAGTATAAATAAATTAAATAAATTTTTCTTGATTCTTTATATTATTATGAAAAATAAATCACTTATGTTTAATCACGAAACCACAAAATTAATAGAAATTAATGATATGGACATGTTGCAAACAGATGAACAGTCTAAAGATTATTGAAAGGAGGAAGTATGGCAAAAGTGGATAATTCCGTATACAAGAAAATGATCGACAAGCAGTACGAAGACTTGATGAAGCATTGTCAGGTTCAGATGGAAAAATTTGAAAAAGATTTACCTGAGCCCAGGGAAGATTTTCAGGCATTGTTAAAGGAGCATGGTTTCAACCGCAGGGATTTCATTAAGTGGACATCAGCTATGACTGCGGCTTTAATGCTCCCGCCGATTTTCCGTCCAATGGTGGCAAAAGCAGCGGAAAATTTCAGCCGTCTTCCCGTGGTGTGGCTGCATTTTGCTGAATGTACCGGATGCTCCGAAGCATTCCTACGTTCCTCATACCCAAATGTTGATGATATTCTCCTTGAGACGATCTCACTAGAATATCATGAAACACTGATGGCGGCCTCCGGTTATCAGGCAGAGCAAAATCTAGAAAAAGCTATTCATGATTTTGCCGGTAAATTCATTTGTGTCATTGAAGGCGCCTTACCGAGAGGGTTGAATGGAAAATATCTTACACTTGGACCCAAAGGGAAAACAGGTATTCAAGTAGCCAAGGAAATCACTTCCAAAGCTGCTGCCGTTGTTTGTATAGGCTCCTGTTCTGCTTTCGGAAATATTCCGGCCGCCAATCCCAATCCAACAGATTGCGTCGGCATCAGTAAAGCATTAGGGATCAGCACGGTGAATATCGCCGGTTGCCCACCAAATGCAGTAAACTTCACCGGAACATTACTCCACTATTTAATGTTTGGCGCTCTGCCTCCGCTGGATTCACTGGGCAGACCGATGTGGGCTTATGGAAAGCGTATTCACGATTATTGCGAGAGACGTCCGCATTATGATGCCGCGGAATTTGTGGAAGAATGGGGCGATGCCGGTGCGCTCAAAGGGTGGTGTCTTTATAAAAAGGGATGCAAAGGCCCTTATACGTATGCCAACTGCGCTAAAGTCCGCTTCAATGACGGTATTTCCTGGCCGGTTATGGCAGGGCATGGCTGTATAGGCTGCACCGAGCCGGCATTTTGGGATACAATGGCACCGTTGGAAAAACCGCTTGATGAAAAAACTTACGGTGGCGGAGAACGAACGGTTGATAATATTGGCATAGCCTTAACCGGTGTAGCTGTCGCCGGTGTTGCCGTACACGCAGTGGCAACCAAAATACGACACAAACAAAATGATGACCGGACTCAGGAGGGAAAACATGACTAAAAGAATAATTGTCGATCCGATCACCAGGATTGAAGGACATTTAAGAATTGAAGTAGAAGTTGATGATAATAACGTCGTCAAAGATGCATGGAGCAGCATAACTCTTTGGCGTGGTTTTGAAACCATTTTGAAAGGCCGCGATCCGCGTGATGCTGGTTTGATCGTTCAGCGTTTCTGCGGTGTTTGTACCTATGCACACTATGAAGCCAGTATTCTAGCCTGTGAAGATGCTTTCGGCATCAAACCACCGCCAAATGCCAGAATTGCCCGTAATCTCATCAATGCGGCGCAGTATTTATATGACCATGTCATGCATTTTTATCATCTGCATGGTTTGGACTGGGTGGATGTAGTTAGTGCTCTTTCGGCCAATCCCCAAAAAGCAGTAGATATGGCCAAAGCGTATAATTCCAATCCTTATAATTGTTCGGCAACACACTATAAAGCCGTTCAGGAACGTGTTACCAAATTTGTAAAATCTGGCCGTCTTGGGCCTTTCGCCAATGCCTATTGGGGAAATCCATCCTACAAACTGCCGCCGGAAGCAAACTTAATCATTCTTTCTCATTATCTTGACGCTCTGTCCGTTTCCAAACTCGGCGCACAGATGATGGCGATACTTGGCGGGAAGAATCCTCATCCGCAGACACTGGTTGTCGGTGGTATCACTTCTGGCATGGATATGTTTGATGCCGAACGTATGGGACAGTATTTGTTCCGTTTCAAGGAACTGAAAAACTTCGTCGAAACCGCATATATACCGGACGTTCTCTTGGCTGCTACCTATTATAAAGATGAAGGTCTGAAAGGTGTCGGCGGCGGTGTGAAAAATTATCTTTCTTACGGCGGGTTCCCGCTGGATGATGATTGGAATAAACTGCTCTTCCCGCGCGGCATTGTCAAAGACAGAAATCTGGCCAAGCCGCTGAAGGTGGATGAAACAAAAATTACCGAGGAAGCAACTCACTCCTGGTATAAGGCCAAAGAACCGCAGCATCCTTTCAACGGAACAACCGATCCCGATTACACGGGGTATGATGCCAATGGTAACGTCAAGGGCAATGAAAAATATAGCTGGTGTAAAGCACCACGTTACGACAATAAGCCTTATGAAGTAGGACCGCTTGCCCGTATGGTTGTCGGTTATGCTCAGGGTGATAAAAAAATAAAGCCGCTTATCGATTCCACATTGAAGGCAACAGGTCTTCCCGCAACTGTTCTGTTCTCAACATTAGGCAGAACGGCAGCGCGCGCTTTGGAAACAAAGCTGGTTGCTGACAATACCGAAGGATGGGTAGATGAGTTGATCGCAAATATCAAGAAAGGCGACACCCGTACCTGGACACGTTGCGATGTACCCAAGAAACCGGCTCAGGGACGTGGCATGACGGAACCGCCGCGTGGCGCTCTCGGTCACTGGATAAAGATCGAAAATCAAAAGATTTCCAATTATCAGGCAGTTGTTCCTTCGACTTGGAACTGTTCGCCCCGTGACAAGGCCGGCTTGCGCGGCCCCTATGAGGAATCATTGATCGGCACGAAACTGGCGAAGGTTGATCAGCCGCTGGAAATTATCCGGACCATTCATTCTTTCGATCCCTGTATGGCTTGTGCTGTGCATATAATCGATCCTAAAACGAATGAGGTCAAAAAATTTAAAGTGGCTTAAAGGGGGCGACCATGCAAAAAACTACGCAAAAATATGAAGGTATCAAAGAGTGGTCTGCTTCGATGCGGATAAACCACTGGGCAGTGGCGTTCTCAATATTAATGCTGATTGCGACCGGTTTCTATATCGCTGATCCTTTTACGATCTCCGCCGGAGAGACAGGGAGTAAATTCTTCATGGGCAATGTGCGTTTTGTCCACATCCTGTTCGGCGCGTTTCTCATCTTTCTGACCATTTGGCGGCTCTATATGGCCTTCTTTTCCCGTTTTCATGCAGACTGGAAAGACTTTATGGCCTGGACGGATTTGAAAGCCATGATTGAACAGATTAAATTTTATCTGCTAATCAGCGAACATCCGGAAAAGAAGTACCTCTACGGACCCATGCAGGCCCTGGCCTATATCGGGTGCTGGATGATGGTTGTCGTTATTATCATCACCGGGCTGATACTGATGGCGGCAGGATACCATGCCGGTCTGACATCGGTGGCAGGTTTCGTACTGAAACCGATTGAGAATCTGCTGGGTGGGTTGGCTGTGGTTCGCTACATTCACCATGTATTCACCTGGCTGTTTATCTTGTTTATCGTCGCTCATATCTACATGGCTTTCTGGTATGACGCTGTTCTGAAGGAAGGTACGATTTCATCAATGATCGGCGGAAGAGTGTACAAAAAGATAAAAGAAAAAGATTAAACGGGGAAATTATGGTTTTTATCGAGAGGGGAGAGATATAATAATTCTCCCCTCTTGTTATTTATGGGAATTTTCAAACAGATATGTCTGAAAAAAAGAAAAAAGCCACGATCCTTGGGATGGGAAATGTTCTGCTCGCGGATGAAGGTTTTGGAGTGCATTTTATTCGTTGGTTTTCCGAGCGCTATAAACCATCGGATAACGTCAGCATTATTGATGGCGGTGTACTGGGCTATGCGCTTATCGATATCATTTGTAGTTGCGACCATTTGATTGTGATCGATGTTTTAAAGGCGAAGGATACGCCCGGTTCCATCTACCGCTTTAATACGGAAGAAATGCAGACGCACATGCCGCCGCCCACAACGGCTCATGAAGTCACTTTTTTTGACGTTCTGTTTAAAGTGGAAATGATAGATGAATTGCCGGAAACATTATTCTTGTGCATTGTTCCTCAGGATTACGGAGATATGAAAATGGAAATGACCTCTGTGATGCAGGAAAAATTTCCGGTGATGGAAAAATTTCTTTTGGAAGAATTATCCAAACTAAACATAGCTCTGGAAAGAATTGAAAATGCATGAACTGTATCTGGCCCAGTCTATTTTGGATATTGTGCAAGACTACGCGGCAAAACAGCATTTTAAAAAAGTTAATTCCATTTCGCTTTCTTTTGGGCGCATGTCTTGTATTGAGCCCAAGTCTCTGCAATTTGCTTTTGAAGTGCAGTCCAAAGATACGCTAGCTGAGAAGGCCTTACTGGAATTTAAGATTCTACCAGCCGTTATCCATTGCTTTTCCTGTAAAAAGGATTTAAATGTAGATACATATTCGGGCATTTGCCCTGCCTGTGGGGGAGAAGAGGTCATTTTAACCGGCGGGACGGAAGAATTACAAATTTTAGAAATGGACGTAGATTAGTAAGTTAGAAATTTTTTTCTGCGCTTTTTACCCCGCGAGGGGGTACTGAAAAGAGTGGCAGAAAATAATTTCGTTAACGCACTTATCCCGTTTATCGGGGTTAGGAATTTATTATGTGTATTGGATTCCCCGGAATAATCATCTCGATTGACAAAGATAATTACGCGATCATCGATATCAGCGGCACTCGCCGCGAAGTATGTTTGGATATCATTGACGAACCGGCTGTAGTCGGTGATTACGTCATTAGCCATGCTGGTTATGCCATTCACAAAATAGATGTAGAATCAGCTAAAGAAAAACTCTCAGCGTTAAAAGAGCTTATCGACAATGAAATATATTGACGAGTATCGTGATCCTGATCTGGTGGCGGGACTCTTAAAAAAAATCGGCAAAGTTTCCGATGCGATTGCCCATCCGATAACCATTATGGAAATTTGCGGCAGTCACACATACTCAATCGGACACTTCGGCATTCGAAAACTCCTGCCGGTAAATATCAATTTAATTTCTGGACCTGGCTGTCCGGTTTGTGTAACATCCTCGCGGGATGTAGATATAGCTCTTTATTTAGCCGGGAAGCCTAATACGATATTTGCTACTTTTGGCGATATGCTCAGAGTCCCGGGCACAGATGGCGACAGCCTCCAGAAGAAAAGAGCCGCAGGCGCGGACGTCCGTGTAGTCTCATCTGCCGATGAGTGTGTTGGATTGGCTCAATCCAATCCACAAAAAGAAGTAATTATGATGGGCATTGGTTTTGAGACAACCACGCCGACAATTGCCGCCACCGTTGAGAGCTGCCGCAAAAAAGGCATTAAAAACTTTTCCGTATTTTCCGTGCATAAAATTGTTCCTCCGGCGCTTCGAGCCTTGCTTGCCGATCCCCTTCTGAATATTGATGGCTTCCTTTGTCCCGGTCATGTTAGCACCATGATTGGCTCCAATGCTTACAAAATGATCACCCAAGCCGATCGGGCTGCCGCAATCACCGGATTTGAACCGGTGGACATTATGGAAGGTATCTGGATGATTTTGTCCCAGATCGAAAGCGGCAAGAAAGAAATTGCACTTCAATACAGTAGAGGGGTTAAACCAGAGGGGAATATCCGCGCAATGAATTTTCTGCAATCCATGTTCAATACGGCTACTGTCGAATGGCGGGGGCTTGGGCAGATACCGGATAGCGGTCTGGTTTTTAATGATGCTTATGCGGCCTTCGATGCATTGAAGAAATTTAAGATACCAGAAATTCATCCGGAAGAGATCAAAGGCTGTGGCTGTGGCGATATCTTGCGAGGCATAAAAGCTCCCCAGGATTGCCCACTATTTAAAAAACTATGTACTCCGACAAACCCGATCGGGCCATGTATGGTCTCTTCGGAAGGTACCTGCTCCACCCATTACAAATATTATTAACGGAGGGAATAAAAGTGAAAGTATCAGTTGTGAAAAATGTTTTGGCTGCCAATGATCGAATTGCTAATGAAAACAGAGAACTGTTCGACAAAAATAAAGTATATGTCATTAATCTGATGAGCTCGCCCGGCGCGGGAAAAACATCTCTGGTGGAACGCACCATTCTTGCCCTCCGAGATAAATACAAAATTGGCGTGATCGAAGGTGATATTCAGGATACGTATGATGCAGATCGTATCGCCAAACTCGACATTCCCGTTGTGCAAATCAATACAGGTGGCGCTTGCCACATCGATGGCAATATGATCCGCGAAGCCCTGCCGGTTTTTGATTTAAGCAAAACCGATCTGCTTATTGTCGAAAATGTCGGCAATTTGGTTTGTCCGGCAGAATTTAAAATTGGCGAAAACGTGAAAATCATGCTCCTGAGCACGCCGGAAGGCGCTGATAAACCGGCAAAATATCCTTTAATGTTTCAGGAATCAGCAGCGCTCCTGATCAATAAAATTGACCTGATGCCCTATGTGGATTTTGATCTGGAAAAAGCAAAACACGATGCGCTTTCCCTGCATCAAGATTTAAAAATATTTGAAGTATCCTGTAAGACCGCAGCCGGTCTTGATGGCTGGATCGCGTGGCTTACTAAGCGTATAGATGATTTTAAGAAATCACGGGTATAAACCCAAAGCCCACTTTGGAAACATTTCGCATGCTTGCTGTTGGGTATTACACCCTCCGCGTAGCGGGATTGTTCAACTGACAAACTTCAGTGCACTTCGTTGCAGTCCCACTTAGCTTCGCACGTGGGATAATTCGACTAACGCTTCAAACTTAATCCCGACTCGTCGGGATTTGTTTTCAGCGAGTCTCATTAAATTGGAGTTCACAATAAAAAAGTGATCAAAAGAGCGCGTTATCTTTTTACCGGTATCGTTCAGGGAGTCGGCTTTCGCCCCTTCATTTACCGCTTGGCCGTACGCCTTAGACTAACCGGTTTTGTGCAAAACCGTCCCGACGGTGTACTTGCGGAAGTGGAAGGAACCCCACCGGCCATCGATAGTTTTTTCTCTAGTGTCAGTAAAGAACTTCCCCCGCTGGCCAACATTACCGGTGTTACATCTGCGGAAATAACAGTCACCGGAGATACTGAATTCCAAATTATCGTAAGCGAAAATGAAGGACAAGGTGATGTTCATATTGCTCCCGATTCTGCCATGTGTGCCGATTGTGCAAAAGAGTTATTTAATCCGGCGGATCGCCGCTTTCGCTACCCTTTCATCAACTGCACCAATTGCGGCCCCCGTTTAACGATTATCAATAATATTCCCTATGACCGCGTTCATACTTCCATGGACTGCTTTCCCCTTTGTCCTAAGTGTCGCACGGAATATGAAAATCCGGCCGATCGCCGTTTTCACGCCGAACCCAATGCTTGTCCTGTTTGCGGCCCAAAACTGGAACTGCGTGATGCGGAGGGGGAAATAATATCCTGTGAAGATCCGGTAAAAAAAGCGATCGATCTGATTGCCGCGGGCCGAGTGCTCGCCATCAAAGGCTTGGGTGGATTTCATTTATGCGTGGATGCGACAAGCGATGAAGCGGTAAAAAAGCTTCGCTCACGCAAATACCGGGAAGAAAAACCACTGGCTATTATGGTGAGAGATATTGAGCAAGCCCGGCTGATTGCCGAAATTAATGATGAAGAAAAAGCGCTGCTTTCCTCTGTGCAGCGGCCGATAGTTCTTCTGAAGAAGAAAAAGAATGCACTGATTTCCGGTATTGTTGCTCCGTCAGTCCCCAACCTGGGTATCATGCTGCCTTACGCACCACTGCATTATTTACTGCTGGGAAACAAATTCCTAGCTTTAGTCATGACCAGCGCCAATCAGGTTGACGAACCGATCTGTATCAGTAACCGGGAAGCGCAAAGCAGATTAAAAGGCATTGCTGATTATCTGCTGGTGCACAACCGCGACATTCTAGTGCGCTGTGATGATTCCATTGCTTTTATTACCGGCAAAAGATCTCAACTGATGCGGCGTTCGCGCGGCTATGCGCCCCAGCCGCTAATCCTGAAAGAATCATATCCGACGGTTCTTGCCTTGGGCCCCCAGCTAAAAACAACCCAATGTATTATGAAAGAAAACTTTGCTTTTCTTAGTCCCCATATTGGCGACATGGAAACACCACAGGCAAGAGATTTTTTTCATGAAAGCCTTGCCTTGATGAAAAGAATAACTCAGTCCGATCCTCAAATCATTGCCTGCGATTATCATCCGGCATATTATTCCACCAAGGTCGCGCAGGAGCTTCAAACGGCAAGGATCATCCCTGTTCAACATCATCACGCCCATATCGTCAGTTGTATGGCGGAAAATCAAATCGACGGCGATGTAATCGGGCTGGCAATGGACGGCACCGGCTATGGTTTGGACGGCAACGCCTGGGGTGGAGAATTCTTAATTGCCAATGCCACCCAATTTCAGAGATTCGGGCATCTGCAATATTTCATTTTGCCGGGCGGTCAGAAGGCTATCCATGAACCCTGGCGTATTGCTGTGAGCTTGCTCAGGCAGGCCTATGGTAAGTCCTGGCCGGAGATAGCTTTCCGCTTAAAACTGGCTCCCGATCAGACTGATTTTGAATTGCTGGATAAAATAATAGAAACAAAACTCAATTCTCCTCTATCCTCGGGACTGGGAAGGTTGTTCGATGGAGTTGCCGCCATAATGGGTCTGCGCCGCAAGGTTAGTTTTGAAGGCCAGGCGGCAATGGAGTTGGAAGCAAAAGCTGAATTAGCAGGTGAAGTGCTGCCTTTTGAAATATTGCATAATCCCGATGATTCGTATATTCTGGACATATCGACAACAATCCGTGCCATTGTTGAAAATATTATTTTCGGGAAAAGAATAGAAGAAATAGCTTCCGCTTTTCATGCAACACTTACTGCGGCCTTTGCGGTAATGTCCGTTGAAATGCGAAAGTTAACCGGCATCAACCGCGTCGCGCTCTCCGGCGGCTGCTTTCAAAATCGAATACTTCTGGAAGGGACTGTGTCCGAGCTGAAAAAGAATGGTTTTGACGTTTATTATCACAGTCAAATTCCCACAAATGACGGCGGCGTCTGCTTGGGGCAGGCTGTTATTGCCGGTTCCATGATTAAAAAAGAAAAAAATCACACAATATAAATTAAGAGGGAAGGGATTAAAATGAACTACGATAAAATTTTACTGGAGCACGGCGGCGGCGGATTATTATCCAATGAGCTAATCGCTGAAAAGTTTTTACCCCGCTTCAATAATGCCTATCTAGAACGCCTGGAAGATAGCGCTGTATTGACTATCGGCTCTCAGAAATTTTGTTTTACCACTGATTCCTATGTCGTAAGCCCCATTTTTTTCCCCGGTGGCAATATCGGCTCTCTGGCAGTACACGGTACTGTCAATGATCTTTCAGTTTGCGGCGGGAAACCCCTCTATCTTAGCACCGGCTTTATTTTGGAAGAAGGATTTCCGTTAGACTCACTGGATAAAATAATTCAGGCAATGGCCGAAGCGGCCAAGGGCGCGGGCGTAAAAATTGTTACCGGTGATACCAAGGTTGTTCCCCGCGGCGCCGTGGATGGAATATTCATCAATACTTCCGGTATTGGCATTGTCGAATATCCGGGTCTGCTGTCCATAAAAAATATTCAGTTGGGTGACGTCATCATTTTAAACGGAACAATTGGCGATCACGGCGCAGCGATTATAAAAGCCAGAGAGAATCTGGGACTCGTGGCGGATATTCTATCCGATTCGGCACCGCTCAACGATTTGATTGCCAACATTCTAAAAGCAAGCCCCAACATCCATTGCATGCGAGATGCCACCCGCGGTGGCCTGGGGGCGATTCTGGCGGAAATTGCCAAAAGCGCCAAAGTGCAAATTAATATCAGCGAGCGTAATATTCCCGTACAGGAAAATGTGCGGGGAGTTTGCGAAATACTGGGGCTTGACCCGCTATTTTTAGCCAATGAAGGGAAAATGGTCTTGTTCTGTCCGGCAACTGACGCGCAAATTGTTTTGTCTGTCATGAAGAGTCACAAATATGGTAAGAATGCTGCAATTATCGGTAGTGTCGGTAATGTTGATAAAGGAAGAGTTGTTTTGAAAACTATAATTGGCGGCGAACGCATTGTGGATTTGCCGACAGGTGAGTTGGTGCCGAGAATCTGTTAGGATATTAGTGAAAAATAGATTTGCGTGGGGTCAAAATAAAGCCGATCATGATTTTCAGAAATTTATCAGGGATTAGGCGCAAGCGTTTTACGCCTTTAAACCTTTAACTATACTATTTAAACTATTCTTGACCGTTGAACGGATTCTTTCCTCGCGTTTTGCCGGATTGCCCATAAATAGAAAAAGGGAAATAATCCCATTAAGTAAACCCCAAATTGCATTTTGCGTCTGCCAAATATTGATTATTGGCAAGAACTCACCGGAATCAATTCCTTTTTGCAGTATTTCAGAAACGAACTTAATGTTGTCATTTGTAGTCTGAAGGAGTTGAGAATTTTGTTCATCTGTAAGAATCATGTCGTCCGCATGCAACATGAATGTCATAAGTATTCTGAAGAGTTCATTTTCATTGAGAAAATAATTAATATAATTGTCCGCAAATTCCAACAGAAGTTCCGCAGACGGCATATCCTTAGCCGAAAACTTATTCTTCCAGTCTTCAAAAGTGACAATGCTGTCGTTAATCAATATTTGGGTGTATATTTCTTCTTTGCTTTTGAAATAAAGATAGACGGAACCTTTGCTGACTTCAGCTTTGGCAGCAATGTTATCAACGGTTACAGATTTGAAGCCTCGATCAAAAAAAAGTTTACGCGCGGCTTTTAAAATTGCGCTTCTCCGACTTTCTCTTTCCTTTTCTCTTCTATCCTGCGAGCTCAAATATATACCCCTCATTATATAAATTTTAGCAAAAAAAGGCAGATTTATAAAAACCAATTGCCAGCATTCACTTACCCTGACTTTCAGTCAGGAAAATGATTATATTATTATTTAAGACGTGTCAAGAAATAATAATACTAAAAAAATAAACAATAAAGCTATAAAAATTAAATTGTTATTCCAAATACTGCTTTGGGGTTTATATCCGTGATTGATTTGGAAAAGATATATTACAAAAGAAAACCCTCAGCCGTCATGTAAAAGAGGCTGAGGGTTTTTGTGGTTTACAAACGAATATATCTGCTATTATTTCTTTATCAGATCATCAATTATTTTAATAACAGAGCTGACCTCCGCGGGAGTCCACGGATTATTTTTATCGGCAAACTTTAAGTATTTTATTTTTTTGTCTTTGCCGATCAATATAAATACCGACTTATCTTTACAATCGCCCAACCCCCAGGCGTTGGGAAGCGTAAGATCAGCATCGGTTAGGATTGTGGCGTCATATTTTTCAATCTTTCCCTTGATTATTTTTCGGATAATGAAGTTTGGAACAAGTGAGTCCTTCAGGTTGGCAACACCTAAACCTTGCCATAGAGCCTTGTCATAATTTTTTGCCTTAGTCGCATCGTTCAGCGGATCACCTAAATCAGATGCTGCTGTGTTGGCATAGGTTAATCCGACCACATGAGTACCAAAATTCGGAATAGTTGCAGGGTTATCAGCAACATCCCGAAGTTGAGGATTAGATACCACCTGACCCACTGCAGCAGCGTTTACAAATCCTACCCCGGCAGTAAAGGCAATAATTGCACATCCAAGGACAACAACTAGACTTTTCCATAAAAATGATCGACTCATAACTAAATCCCCCTTTTTTATTTTTGAAAATTTTTTTTGATGTGCGGAAGTATAGGGTGTCTGTTTTTGCTTGTCAAGAGATAGTTTGCAGTGGGAATTACTGCTAATCATATCTTTTCATTTCAAATAACTTTTTATCCTGAATGGATACGATGTGGTAAAAGCTGTCTTGCGGAATGTATATATAGGGGACATCTTCTTCGCGCCGGTAAAGGAAATGAGAAAGAATCATCCTGTTTACAGCCTGATGACCGATGATCATAATGTTGCCGGAGTGCCGATTCAAATGAAAAGCCTTCTTAATTCCCACCTCGATTCGCGGTTTCATTATTTCATAACTTTCACCATTGGGATACGCATAGTGGTATTTATCCGCTTCTCTGCCCTGAAATATTTGAGGCATTTGTTTTTCAATGCGCTTATATGTCATTCCTTCGCAAATACCGGCATTGATTTCATTAAATTCTTTAATAGGAATAATTGTGCAATCTTCTTGCCCGAAAGCGATTAATTGAGCCGTTTGCATCGTCCTTTTTTTGCTGCTTGTAAAAATATAGGGCACTCGTATTTTCTGAAAAAAACGTCCCAAAGACTTCGCCTGGGTGATTCCCTTCTGCGTTAGTGAAGGATTACCACCGATGCGATTGGCAATGTTGTAGCTTGTTTCTGTATGACGGATCAAAAAGAGATTCTTGACCACATCAGTGACCAGATAATCCCGAATTCGGGGATAGAGGCTTATCGTGTCGCTGTGCTTTTCCTCGAGAATTTTATTGTGCAGAGAATCCAGCCGCATATAGTTTCTTTCCACTGCAAGCGGCACATATACCAGGCGATAGTAATCAATCCGTTTTATAAATTCCGCTTTCGCCGTCTGGCGGTCAAGATGAGAAAAATCTGGCAGTTTAGTCTTTTCCAATATGTTGAGGCCGAGGATTTCCTCGTCATCATTTACGCACTCAATAAAAAGAATCGGATAATCATCCAGGAACTCCTCGATCATTTTTCGCCGCTTTCTGCTGGCGTTGGTTGCGTCAAGGATAGCAACCTGGCCTGAGTTGCGTAGATATGCTCTGGCCATCTTCATATTGATTTTGGCAAACCCTTTTCTGGCCTCTGCAGCTGAAGCGTTTTCGGGAGAATAAAATTCCGACAAGGAAGTCTCCTGCGGCGGGCTGTACAATCTCCGGAGTTTGCCATTGTTAAATATCCTTGTGGGGATACTATCTCTTCTGAAGGCGTCCCGCAAACGCATAGCCAGAGTGGATTTACCTCTTGCCGGCAAGCCCATCATAACAATGTAAAGTTTTTCATCATTCATTGTGAAACTCCAATTCCGAAAGCGTAGTAACCTAAAGGTCATCTGCGACGTAGCGGAATTGGTAAGTTGAACAATCCCGCGCAGCGGAGGGTATAATACCCCGTAGCTTGCTGCTGAATATGTTTCCAAAGTTTGCTTTGGGGTTCATACCCGTGATTTATTTGTTTTCCATGGAATACCATGTTTTTCCATATACGAAGAGATTCTCAGGGCATGATCTTTATCATCCTTGTTTAACCGCTTAAAGATATCGTCTATCTTTAAGTTTGTTTCTTTATTCATGAAATTTTGAAAATGCAGTTCGCCTGCCGAGTTTTCAATCTCAAAGGCGATGTTAAATGCCTCCTGCCGCAGCGGAGAGACACTTTCTAATTTGTTGATCATAGACTTTAATCTACTGTTTGTGTCTTTCACTTTTTGCAGGCTATCTGCCAATAAGTCATATGGGAATTTGTTCAGTGGTTCAAAATATTCCTTCCCGCTGCGGATAAGAGCGGCATGATTTTTCTCTTCTAATACCAGCTTCCACCAGAAATCTGAGTCTTCCGGGAACAATTTTAAAAAAAGTAAGTATAGATCAGCGACATTCAATTCAAGTTGTATCGATTCGTCAATTAGTGCAATAAAATCTTTTTCCATGCTTTTTTCCCTTATAAGATTCTGTCATGATATGGGCGAGTTCTAATTAAACAGATAAACTTGGAAAATTAAAACTGTTCACGATTACTGTCATGTCCCACTTCCTTGTCCACGTCGGAATCAAAGTCGGCGTTCTTCCAGTCAGGGTCCATAGAGTATTCAGTGAGAAATGTCGCGATCATCTGGTCCATAGGCACGTCGTCGAACTCGCCGCGGTAATTGAGGTACTCCATGTGTCTCTTGCCTTCGAGATCATAGGGGTGGTAGATGGAATCGCTAGTGCCGTCGAACTCCAGCGGCCTTATCCTGAACTTCTCACAAAGCTCGATGTTGAAGGCAGGCGTTGCTTTGACCCATGCGCCTTCCAGATAGATGGAGGTATAACCGTGCCAGAAGAAAACATCTGTCTTCATTATCTGACGGAGCCTCTCTGTGGTCAGATGGTTCCTTACATCGGCAAACCCGACGCGGGCCGGAATGCCCACCACTCTGCAACAGGCTGCAAGCAGTACGGCTTTGGTAACGCACCAACCTCTACCGTTAGCCAGTGTGGTGCTCGCCCGGAGACCTTTCACAGTCATATCTAACGAATAGGGGTTATACCGGATCCCATCGCGGACAGCGTAATACAGGCTTACTGCCTTTTGTTTCTGACCTACCGCATTATTCGAGTGCGACTTGGCATACTCGATTATTTTTGTATTATCAGAGTCAATAAAAGCGGTGGGCATTAAATGTTCTGCGCCGGGTGCAGTCATGGTATGGGATCATTTCCTTCCGATTAGTTTTTGGACGGCATAATCCGGCCTCATTTTGATAGCCTGATTATAGTTCTCCATGGCACGCTGCTGGCAAACAAATTATTGCCAGCAGCGTGTAAGTCACGGGTATTATACCCTCCGCTGCGCGGGATTGTTCAATTTACCAATTCCGATACGCTTCGCTTTCGGAATTGGAGTTTCACAATAATCTAAAGCTCTCTGAACTGCTTCAACGCCTTTTCTGTCATAATCCGAGAATCTTTTATTACCTTTGTTCTCCATGCCGGGGAAGACGGGAAATACATCTCCCTGAAATTTTTCTCAACCTCGTTTTTATCTTTGTCCGACTTATAACCAAAGTTGAAGCCCTGATTTTCGAGTATCGTTGTCTGAAGTGATTTTATGGAGCCTACCGTGGTCTGACTATCGAGAGTACCATACTCGAAAGTCATCGGGAGAAACGCGCCTGTGGTAATGATCTTTTCAAGATGTCCCGGAAAATCTCCGGTGACAGTATAAAAATCCTTGCTATCGCCCCAGTCTATCCTGTAGCCGTCAAAAACTTTCTCCATCATGGCCCTAATTTTTTTATCTTTTATCGGGTTCGGGAACAGGTGAAGTGTGCCCCTTTCTCCATATCCTGTATGGAGGTCTATGTTCATCACAAGGGGATATCCCGCAGAGAATTTTTTAATAAACGGGGTAATGCTTTTAATCTGTGGTTCGGGTGCCGAGCCTCCGTAATATACTCCTTTCGGGAATTCGTACTGGCCTTGCAGGATAGCCTGGCGCAGTACCGGCATCCCCGCGCTGATTATCTTGCGGATGGATCTAAGTTCGAAGAAGATGTTCCCCGCTGAACAGGTATTAACGCTATCCTGAGGATTTATCAGGTCCATCACGGCGGGGTAACCGGCATTTTTAGTTTTATAAAGCTCGTCGGTAGGTGAGCTGTTGCGGTTGAGGTCGATGTTGTTTCCTGTCACGCGCCTGTTGTTTTTAAAACCGTATGGATTCATCCCGTGGATAAAAAGAAATCCTGTTGAAGCCAGATTCTCATCGGTCATGAACTCTTCCATCATCATGTGCTGAACCGCGCTTCCGGTGAAACCCTCAACCCCGTGCACCCCGGATGAAATAATGATGAGACCCTTTTTGTTTTTCAGCGCCGGGATATAGAGCATATCCACAGTAAGGTCGTTGTCATTTTTTGCAGGGACATTAAAAGAGGCCTGCGACGCGGCCTTATGTTTTTTAGCAAGCGATGCCGCCGCTGTTCTGAAAGCATCCCTTGATTCATCGTAGCTTTCGCGGAAATATTTGAGGTTTGCCTTGTCCGGCGCGGTAGTTACCTCTTTCGGCGAATAGAAATTGTAGCTTATGGTCGCCCATGTTAATCCGGCAATGATAAGAACAAGAACTACAATGATAATAATCTTCAGTATTTTCATTTTTTATATCCTCCTTTTATTTTGTTTCGATATCTTTTCTTCACGGTGGGAGTATATGAAGAACTATTTTGTATGTCAATGAAATATATGCCACAAAAAGTGCGGTTCATTGTCGCTGTTTTGTCGTTAGTCGTGAATTATTTTTATTGTGAAACTCCAATTACGAAAGTTTGCTTTGTGTATTATACCAGTGATGGCAGAGATGCCAGCATTGTTGCCCAGAGGAAACAAGTTGACATTATAAATAGTTCGCTGCATAAATATAACACCATTTCAAAATTAAAGATGGAAACCCAGCCATGAAGATAACATACTACGGACACTCGGCATTTAATATAACAACCGAAAAAGGGGTCAGAATTATTATCGATCCCTATGAATCCGGTGCTTTTAATGGAACACTAGCGTATGGCAAAATAAGCGACCAGGCAGATATCGTTATAACAAGCCACAATCATGCTGATCACAGCTATACCAAAGATATTCATGGTAAATTCATCCTTATATCCAAGCAAGAAGCCTTGGAGAAGAAAGGTGTGCAAATAAAGACCATCAGCACATATCATGACAATTCCGGGGGAAAAGAGCGGGGGCATAATTTAATTTCGGTGATTAGCGCTGATAGTCTGGTTTTAGCGCATCTGGGAGACTTGGGGCACAACCTTGATTACGGGATGCTTCAGGAAATGGGGAAAGTGGATATATTGCTCATACCTGTTGGCGGAGTCTTCACACTGGATGCCGCTTTGGCCGTAAAAATTATGAACGATATTAATCCCGGCATTACAATTCCAATGCACTATAAAACAGCCAAGTGCGCATTTCCTATTGCGCCGGTTGAAGATTTTACAAAAGGTCAAAATAACGTCCATGTCTTCAAAGAATCGGCAATCGTGATTAAAAAAGAAACTCTGCCTCGAGAGCGGGAAATTATCATCTTACAGCATGCCTTATAATCTTCCCCAGCCTCTTTTACCCTGAAAGGCACGCATAGAAAAGAGGGGAGTGGTTAAGTTAAAGATATTGAATATTAATAATTACAATTTCTGATACTATAAGGGAGGATTTTTATGAGTACTGATAGTGATTATACCTTAGTTGACAATGAAACTGATCTGGATAAAGCATTAAAGGATAAGGATAAAGTCATCGCTTTTGTTTATGCTACGTGGTGCCCTTTTTGCAGAAAAATTTTACCAGCATTTCAAGAGCTCGCCCAAGACGGGCGGCGTAATTTTCTTCTTGTTGCGGATGACGAGGAAAATATTGCGGAAAAATATACAATCGATGTCTTCCCGACGCTATTGTTTTTTAATAAAGGATCGGTTGCCCTGCGACTGGATGGAAAGCCCGGCGTGGGCTTGAATGAAAAACAAATAAAAGACTTCATTAAATCCTGCCCTCTGCCGGAAGCTTAATGCCGTTTCTAAATAAAAGAGAATATATGAGAATGAGCATGTATGAAGATCTGATGCAATTTTTGCAAAAGAATAAAAATCCCGGCCGCGGCATAAAGGAAAAGGCTTATCTCAAGACTGAGGAGGAATCTCTTGGTATCCCCCGTGGTGTCATTCGTACCTATATAAATAAAATTATCCGCGAAGAAGGAATTCTGACGATAAAGGAACTAAGGAAACTCTGGAGCACCCATATTGTTGACGCGCGCTTTGCAGCGATTGTTTACGCTCAAGCCCGTCCTGACCTGTGGAACGAAAAATGGCTCAGCTTATTTCTCCACTGGGCTCAAACCAAGGATACCGGCTGGCATAACACGGATATTATCGGGCCACATCTGATCGGTGCGGCTTATATGAGCGGCCTGTGCCGGCGCGATGAACTTTTGAAATTGAAGGACTCCAATTACCTCTGGACCTGGCGTACAGCAATGACCTCGCTCATTCCATCGCTCAAGATAAGTGGGAGGGATTGGCTTTTGCTTTGTGCATTCGCCGATGATTGCGTAAAGCCGGGCAGCAAATTTCATAAGCAGTATTTCGCGCTTAAAGGTCTTTCGATGACGATTCGCTGGGCTGTCGGCGCGAATAAAGATCGAGTCTTGAGCTTTCTTGATGACAATGAAATGTATCTAGCGAAGACTTTTGTAACGGAAGTGCGTAATAAGGTGACAATCGGCAGAAAGCGCTAATATCTATTTTAACTATGGTTATTTGCTATAAAAAATAGTTAGACTATGGAATAAAATAATACTTGACAGTGAGACTATGACAGTGTAGCTAATAACAAACTCGCAAAAGGGTATGTTATGGCAGATCATGTCAAAACAAAAAGTCGAAAAGACCGTATTATGGAAGCGGCTCTGCGCATCTTTGCTGAAAAGACTTTTCAGGAAGCCACAATCTCCGAAATCAGCAAGGAGTCCGGAGTTTCGGAAGCCACTATTTACGAGTACTTCGGCACCAAAGAAGATCTTCTCTTCGCCATTCCCGAAAAAATAACCAATGACACTCTGGCAGAATCACAGCTGGTTCTACCCTTCATGAAAGATGTGGAAGGTAGAATGAGGTCGATATTGCTAAGCTATATCCAACTATACCAGAACAACCCTCATTATTCGGCTCTGGTTTTGCTACAACTCATGTCGAACAAACGTTTCCGGCAGACGGCAGCCCATGAACTAATTCGCCGTTCCGCACATGGCCTCATGGATTGTATTCGCGATGGTATCGCTGACGGCACCTTCCGCAAGGACGCCGATGCCTACCTGATTCGCTCTATGCTGATGGGGACTATCGAGCATTTATTTATCCACTGGCATATGCAGGGAATGCCTGAAAAAGAAAAAACTATTCTGGATATGCTTGATCCTTTTTTGGAGCTTATTTTAAGCGGCATTCGAACCAAGAGAGAGGAACAGGGGTTGACTATAAACCTGAAACTGGAAGACGCCAAGGCTTTGGCGCAACTTCTTAAACTCAAAGAAATATCGGGATCATTAAAACAAAAAAATAGTGGGAAGAAGAAAACTAAAAAATAAGAAGGAACTTAAAAGGAAGGAGAACAACCAATGAGAACAAAAAAAGATTACATCAACGGATTATCCAAAATGAAGCGGAACATTTATTACGACGGCCAGTTGATCGACCGGACGGACGAGTTGCAGATGGATTGCATCAACACCATCGGCACAACCTATGATGAGGCGGCCAAACCTGAAAATCAGGATCTGTGCACGGCCATCTCTCACCTGACCGGCGAAAGAATTAATCGTTTTAACCACATTCATCAAAATAAGGAAGACCTGCACAGAAAGCAGGATATGACCCGGATGCTTTGCCAGAAAGTCGGCGGCTGCATTCAGCGCTGCATGGGTATCGACGGCACGAACGCCATATACAACGTCTCCTATGAGGCGGACAAGGTAAACAACGGCGCCACTAAGTACCATGAAAACTTCAAGAAGTGGCTCGCCCGCTTCCAGACTGAAGACCTTATCGGTTGCTGCGCCCAGACGGATACGAAGGGCGACCGGATGCTTCGCCCCGCTGATCAACCAAATCCTGATTCCTATGTGCGCATCAAAGAGAGACTGAAGGATGGTATCATTGTTGAGGGTTGCAAAGTACATATTTCCGAGGCCTCAGTCGCCGATGAAGTCCTTGTCCTCCCCACCCGCGCCTTGCGTCCCGAAGATAAAGACTATGCCGTAGCATTTGCCGTTCCTGGTGACTGGGATGGCCTTAAGCAGGTTGCAACCATTCATAATTTTCGTTCCCGCGAACATTACAAGCGCGGATTTATGCCGGGATACACCGATTCCTATATGATCTTTGATAATTGTTTTGTGCCATGGGAAAGAGTCTTCCTGGCCGGCGAGAATGATCACGGAGGCATCTGCGCGCTTCTTTTCGCCCTGTTTCACCGTCACTCCTATTCCGGCTGCAAACCGGCTATTGGCGACGTGATTCTGGGACAAGCAGCATTGGCTGCCGAGGTTAACAACATCCACAAGGCCGAACACGTGCGCGAAAAGCTGGCCGAAATCATCATGACCATCGAACTCGGTTATGCTGCCGGTTACACGGCCTCCGGACTGAGCAAGCCCGAGGTTTATATTCCTGGTATGGGTTTTGTTCCCTATGGCCCCGGCTCCTTCATACCACATTCGATTTACTGCAATGTAGGCCGTTGCCTGTCCGGTGAAGCAGTCTATCGTGAGGCAGAGATTCTTTGCGACATCTCCGGCGGCATCGCGGCGACCTTTCCCCACGAGAAGGACTTTGCCAATCCCGCAACAGGCGCAGCGCTGCTTAAATACACAAAACGCAATCCGAAGATGTCCGTTGAAGATCAGGCCCAGTTCTGGAGATATCTTGGTGACTATCTGTGTTCCTCTACCGGCGGTATCATGAATATGGGCAACTACCACGGCGGCGGTTCGCCGATCATGGAACAGATTGCTATCACAACCCAGTACGACATTGCATCACGCAAGAAGCTGGTGAAATACCACGCCGGCATGAGCGGCGGTGACCGCGAGGTCTTGAGCCCCATGGCGAAAAAAGCGAAATAATTACGGATATAAAATAATACAAAGTCTCATCAAGAAAACTTTTCCCTTCCTGTTATCCAAAGGAGGATAGGTAGGGAAAGGTTGTAAGCTAACAATGAAAGGAGTATTGCTATGTTCGATTTGTCCAAATTTTCCTTAAAGGATAAAGTAGCCATCGTTACCGGAGGCAGCCGCGGCATCGGCCAGGCCATCGCTTATGGTTTTGCTAAAGCCGGCGCCAAGGTGGTGATCACCAGCCGCAAGGCTCAAGATCTCGAAGCTACCGCAGCGGAGATCAAGGCCTTTGGTGGCGAAGCACTGGTACTTCCCGCTCACTTGGGTAAGATGGAAGAGATAAAAAAAGTTGTTGATACCGTCATTACCAAATACGGACGGATTGATATCCTGGTTAACAATGCCGGTGCCAGTCCAGCCATGGGAACAGTCCTAGATTCTGACGAGCGCCTTTGGGACACCATTATGAATCTCAACCTGAAAGGGCTTTATTTCCTCAGCCAGGCTGTAGCCAAGATCATGAAGAATCAGGGCGGCGGGAAGATCATTAACGTGGCCTCCATTGACGGCTTCAAGCCGGAACCTTTTGTCAGCGTCTATTCCATTTCCAAAGCAGGCGTGCGTATGATCACAAAAGCCTTCGCCACGGAACTGGCCGCCGACAATATCCAGGTGAACACCATCGCTCCCGGCCCCGTCAGCACGAAAATGATGGATTCCCATTTTTTTCATCTCCCCCCAGAAGAAGCCAAAAAAGCCAAGGAAGCGCTGGAAAAACTCCTGCCGATGCACCGTATTGGGCAGCCCGATGAAATTGCCGGGGCCGCTATTTATCTGGCCTCCGCGGCTTCCAACTACACCACGGGAACAGAAATCATCATTGATGGCGGCTTTTTGTTATCCACGATAGTCGCCGGCTAAGGACACTAATCGAAGTCAAGATAGATATTCATCTAAAACAAAGAGGACTTATGAAAACATTAGAGCATTTACTTGCGCCTATCCGGGTCAGATCACTGGAAATACCGAATCGGCTGGTTATGCCGCCAATGGGAACAGCCCTTGGCAATAATGACAGCACGGTCAGCGATGCGAACCTGGCCTATATAAAGCGCCGGGCTGAAAGCGGCGCCGGGCTTATCATTACCGAGATCACGGAAGTGCACCCTCTTGGATCCGCTTCACGAAACTGCCTTGCCGTTTGGGATGATAAATTCATCGACGGCCTGAGCAAACTTGCCGCTGTGGTACATGCCCAGGGCAGCAAAATCGCCATGCAGCTGCACCATACAGGACGCGAGAACTATCTGCTCCAACGGAAAAACAAGGCTATCGGACCTTCAGCAATACCCAGCTATATCTTCGGATTTCTGGGAGCTCCGCGTGAGATGACGTCCGAAGATATCGAAGAGACTATAGCTGCATTCGGCAGCGCTGCCGTTCGGGCACGCAAGGCTGGTTTTGACGCCGTGGAGCTTCACGGAGCGCATGGCTATCTTCTGATGCAGTTTCTTTCGGCCAATTGCAATCAGCGCACCGATAAATACGGAGGCGATTTCCGCGGAAGATCACGCTTTATGATTGAATGCCTCCGGGAAGTGCGCAAGCAGGTAGGCGGCGATTTCCCTATGTCCATTAGAATTTCCGGCGAGGAGTGCATCAAGAATGGCTATACCATCGCTGATATGCAGACCATTATCCCCGATCTGGTGAGTGCCGGCGCAGATATGATCAATGTGTCCTTTGGCACCCATGGCAGCCCCGAAGTGAACATTGATACACCAAACCCGAGCGCTCCTGTTGAATACGATCCGGGCTTTAAGGTATATCTGGCGCGGAAAATCAAAGAAGTGACACAAGTCCCCATCATTTCCGTCGGCCGCTATGTAGATCCGTATGTCATGGATGAAGTCATTGCCCGTGGTGACGCGGATTTTGTCGCTGTAGCAAGGCAACACCTGGCTGATCCTGATTTCCTGAAAAACGCCAGAGAAGGGCACCCCCAGGACACTCTGGAATGTCTGGCCTGCAATCAGGGATGCATCGAGCGGCTTGCATTAGAGCAGCTCCCGATTCGTTGCGCGATTAACCCGCAAACAGGGCAGGAACTTCTCTACCCTGTGGGTCCTGCTCCAGTCCGCCGCAACGTCTGGGTTGTTGGTGGTGGACCGGGCGGTCTTACCGCCGCTTTTGAGGCCGCGCGCATCGGGCATCATGTAACCCTTTTCGAACGGGAAAGCCAGACTGGCGGAAATGTGATTTATGCGGCTAAGGCGCCACATAAATCAGTGTATGCAAAATATATTTCGACGCTCACGGCAAATTGTAAAAAGAAAGGTGTGAATATTCAAACCAACACCGAAGTCACCGAGGCCATGATTGAAGCGGGCAAACCCGATGCAGTCATCCTGGCCATCGGCGCCGGCAAATCCACTTGCGCGGCCGAGGGCATTAACTCAGCAGTTGTTTGTGACGCCTGGCAGATCCTGGATGGTGAAGTTCAGCCCAAGGATCACGTTGTCGTCATTGGCGGCGGCCTTGTGGGTATGGAAACGGCTGACTTCCTGCGAGAGAAGGGCGTTAAGAATATTACTGTGGTGGAGATGCTGGCCACTTCACCAGTTCTGGTATGGGCTGCGCATGGCTATATGCTGCATAAACGTCTTAGGGCAACCGGGATTAAACTGATGTTCGGCACAACTGTAAAACTCATTAATGAAGGATCGATTATTGTTACTCAAAACGGCGCAGACCTAAATATCGAACCTGTTAATCAGGTTATTGTCGCTATCGGTGTTACTCCGAGGAACACCCTCAAAGATATGCTATCGAAAAAAGGTATTCGTCATTTCATTATCGGTGATGCCGTTGCGCCACGCCGGATTATTGAAGCTACAACGGAAGGGGCGAAGGCGGCCTGGGAAATATAATTTGACATTGACAAGTAGTATGCGTAGAAATAACTTGCTTTAATTGTTATACAGTTATTTTAATATTAATTTTATCAAGGAGGGCAACGAGCATGAACAGAGGAAGAATTTCGGTTGGGTTGTATTTGCTGATGCTGATGTTTCTGATGGTTATGGGTTGCACTTCCAGCGATAATGTGGCGCCGGGAGCAACGACAGTGACATTTACCCAGGCCGATCTTGAGGGAAATTGGAATGTTCAAACGCTTTTTGCAAGTGGGGCATGGATGCGTTTTATCGCAGAGACCGATGCAGAAGGGTTTGTGACCCCCTCAGGTTGTGATGACTCTACAGGTGGTTCCACTTATTGTCCGCCTGACGGATATTTCAAGTTTACGATAGACTCAAACGGCGTGGTATCTGCGTGGGAAAATAGCGTCTCAGGCTACGTTTTGTCGGTAACTTTGCATGGGCGGATGACATTAGGTAAAAATTTGATCGCCACTACGGATGGCGGGGATATGTTTTGGATTGCCCAGAAAGTACCGGCGGTGCCGGCGAATGTCTACACTGCAGACGACTTAAAAAACAAGTCGGTCGTTTTGCATGGTTTGCTGATTTCCCCTGTCGACGAGCACAGGAGCTGGTGGACTTATGGGACGGGATATATAGACAGTAAGGGTGAGATGTATCTTTCCTCTACCGACGCACCCTTTATAGAAAATTCTTTGATGGACGCGGGAGCAATAGCGGTGAGTCCTTCATCGGGGGTCGTTACCGCCCTGGGTGATGACATTGGATTTCTTTCGGCCGACAAGAAGACAATCGTGGGTACGCTCACAATGCTTCCTTCTGATTGGGCTGTAATGATGATCATCCAAGTCACCGGGGATTGTGATGATGATGGAAACCCAACGTCTGCCGGACCTTTCACTCTCGGCCCGATTCCGGCCGGCACATACTCCGGTCATTTCCTTGGCGTCCAAGACGATGTGGCTAGCGATTTCTGGGTTCATTATCTCTTCTCAGTGGACAGCCTGGGAAAAATCCTTTTTGACCCTAGTGACCCTAACTACTGGGTATCCAGTAACCCATCCTTGGTAACTGCTCCCACGGGGGACGACTATATCTACATCATGAGCCCGTACGGCACTGTAAGATCATCATTAAATAATTCATACCATGGGCAGATTTCAAGCGATGGAATGTTTATTGTGGGTACACGGACGAACCCATATTGGGACAGCACAGCAAATAGTGGTGCTGGTGGATATTTATATTTTTATTCGCTTGGCATAGACATACGCACGAATGGTGTAGCCGCACCGGAAGAAGCGGCAACGTCTATAGGCTTAAGAAAATAGAAGCCTAAAGCAGAAAACCAAAATGGAAGAAAGCCTTGCCCCTGCGGGGGCGGCGCCTTCAAACATGGTAAAAATAAAATTGGCGGAGGAACGGTAAATGATGAAGAAAAATGAATCGGGGGAAATGACTAGAAGGCAACTGATGCAAGTCGCGGCAACTTCCGGTTTGTGTCTTGCGCTTCCCAATATCAGCGGCTGCTCTTCGTTACCCAAATACACAGCATTGACTGCCGGGAATGATCAGGCATTGGAGCTTATCAATTGTAATATTATCGATGTTGTCGGGGGAGTTGTCCAGCGGAATAAAACGATCACGATTCGTCGCGGCTTAATTGAAGCCATTTCCGATAAAATGCCGCTGCCTCAGGATGTCGCGCTGATTGTCGATATGAAAAATCAATATTTAATTCCGGGGCTGATTGATGCTCATTGCCATTCGACCTTGCCCAGCGAATCTCAGCTTGATCCTTTCGGAGTTTTAACAACAATGCGTCAGGTTAAAAGGAATTATACTTCGCAGCTGGCTCATGGTGTGACAACAATTCGGGATTTGGGCGCGATGCCGAAAATGCTTCACGATAATCTGCAGATGATTGAGAAAGGCGAAATGGCCGGCCCGCGAGTGGTTTATTGTAACGCGTTTACCAATGTTTTTGGAGGACACCCGGATATTGATCCTGCCGATGTCAGCATTTTTTCCGGAATTGTCCTGCCGATCTTTGGTAATTCCAATTTATGGTTTAAAGATACTCCGGAATTAAAAGAGAAGCTGAAGCTAAATTCCACGGGCGGCGTGTCTTTTATCAAACTGACGATGGATAAAGTATCGGTGCTGTGCGGGCATGGGAAAATACCTGTCTATACGGATGAACACTTAAGGGTGATTACGGAATTTGCCCAAGAGAATAATCTGACAACCGCCGGACATATTCATTCAAAGTACGGATTTGACCGCGCCCTGCAATACGGCATTAATTCGATGGAACATTCTATCGCTTACACGGATCTGACCGATCAAGAAGTAACGGAAATGGCAAAAAAGAATATTGCGATTGTTCCCACCATGATTATTGCCCAGGTGCTTGCTGCGGAAGAAGCCTACGATGAACTTCCCCGGCAGTTCCAAACCGATTTTATTATAAACGAAATGAATATCCGCCGCCAATTTCTTAATTCGTCACAAGATGATTATGTAGAACCTTCAATACATAAAAATAATGTGTCGTCTCTGAACAATTACAAAAAGTATGGCTGTGAAAATTTATATAAGAAAGGTAAATTTCACGCCAACCCGGAAATCTATTTTGATATTTTATTGCGGGGGCCGAAGAATGCTTTGAAAATGAAACAGGCAGGGGTTAACATTGGCTGTGGCACTGATTCCGGAGTGCCTTTCATGTATCACGGATCGCTGTGGCGAGAAATGGAAATGCTCAGCAGGATCGGTTTTTCCAACAAAGAAGTGCTGCAGTGCGCGACGATAAACAATGCCAGGATCCTCCGGATGGCGGATAAAATCGGAACGATTGAAAAAGGAAAATTCGCTGATATGGTAGCATTCAAAGAAAATCCACTTATTAAAATTGAGGCCTGCCGGGTGCCGCAGGTTGTGATCAAGGAAGGCCGCATTTATGATGTGGCAAAAAAGGCGTAAACAAAAGAAGAATAGCTGACTTGTGTCAAATTAATCAACGGGATTTTTATGTTAAAGCCTGATTTTACCAAGTATGCGCTGGCATTGGTCCAGGGGGATAAAATTATTTACTCCTCGGATGATTCAGGGCTTAAGCCCCTTTGGGATTGTCTGGAAAAATACCGGCAATCAAAAGATAAATTTATCCTGTTCGATAAAGTTATCGGGCTTGCCGCGGCCAGGCTTATTGTCTATTCAGGAATAATCGAGGCAATACAAACAAGATTAGTTTCACAACCGGCAAAACAATTCCTGAAAGAAAACGAAATTAAGATTGAGGCTGATGAAATAGTAGCCAATATTCTCAGAAAAGATAAAAGCGCGGTTTGCCCCGGTGAGATTATCGCGCTAAACACTGTTGATCAGCATGAATTTTTAGATAAGATAGCGGCTATGACCAGACGGTAGCTTTCATGCAAAATGGTATAATTATTCCAAAGGACATTCACTCCAAAGCTCAAAAAATAAAATATAACGAAAGCAGAATGCCTTATTATTGGCAAGTAAGCTAATTATTCCCAGCATTTCTGTGCCTTTCATTATTTTCTTGACAGTCATCCGGTATTCGCTTATAACATTAAAGTTCAACTTTAATGTTTGGTATTGCCGATGAAACTGAAAATTGGTGAAATAGCAAAAAGGAGCGGTGTTCGTGCCTCCACGATCCGCTATTATGTGCAGGAAGGGCTACTGCCCAAACCCGAAAAGGCCAACGAAAAAATGGCCTACTACGATGAGGTTTGTGTCGAGAGGTTGCGGATCATTCAAGAGCTAAAGGAAAAGCGCTACTTTCCGCTCTATCTCATTAAAAATATTTTACGCCGCATGGATGAGGGACTAAGTCTGCCGGAGGCGGAAACGGTAGAAAATGCTGTTTTCGGTTCAAATGATCGCATTGGTCGAGGACTTATAGATCGCCCAGCTTTTCTTGCGGTGACAGGCCTTACAGAAAAAGAGCTGAAGCAGGCCGAAAAACTGGGCATCCTGATTCCCTTCACTACCGTTGTAGATAAAACACTTTATAATGAAGACGACGTTCGTGTGGGGCGCGATGGCCTCAAGAAATTCGCCGGATTAGGGATGGAGATCAAAGAACTCTCTTTTTGGGTTGAGTTCGGGAAAAAAATAGTGGACAGAGAAATGGCCTTACGCCGCAAAATTGTTGCCGGTAAATCTACAAGAGAAAATATTCGCATTACCGCCGAGCTTACGCGGATTGTCGATTTCTACCGCGAATATATTTTACGGCGCTTATTCCAGAAGCAGGTTGAACAGAACATCCAGAAGAGTCTTGTCAAAAAAAGAAAATCTGCCGCAAAGATTTAGCGGCAACAAAATATAAGGAGGTGTGTAATGTACAATACTGCGATTACAAAAATGTTCGGAATCAAATACCCCATTATCTGCGGAGCAATGATGTGGCTGTGTAAACCAAATCTCTGCGCGGCCGTTTCCAACGCCGGCGGCATGGGTAACCTCACAGCGGGCAATTATGAAACGGCCGATGAATTTCGCGCGGCCATCCGGGAGACCCGCAAGCTTACAAAAAATCCTTTTATGGTGGCGATTACCCTTTTGCCTTCTGTGCGAATTACGCCTGAGCATCATAAAATGTATGTGAAAGTCTGCGCGGAAGAAAAGATTGATGGCATCGAGTTTTCCGGAACGCCGCTGGATAAAGTCGCCGGAATGGCAGCCGTGGAAATGCTGAAAAAAGCCGGTGTAAAAATGTTCCACAAAGTTGGCGCACTGCGTCACGCGCAACATGCGGAAAAAATCGGGTTTGACGGTGTTTACGCGGCGGGCATCGAAGAGGGCGGCCATCCCCTGAGCGACGACGTAACTTCCATGGTGCTGACACCAAAGATTGTTTCCTCGGTAAAGATTCCTGTTGTTACCGTTGGCGGCATTGCTGATGGCCGGACTATGGCAGCAGCCTTGGCGCTCGGGGCGCAGGGTGTAATGATGGCCAGCCGCTTTATCGCGACCAAAGAGTGTGAAGTGCATGAGAATATCAAGCAGGAGTTGATTCGCAGGCAGGAGTTCGAAACAGTCATTTACGGCAAATCCATCGGCCTGCAGGGGCGCGGTCTCAAATCCAAAGTATTGGAGGAAGTGCTGGCTATTGAAGAACGGCATGGTGGTTTTGAAGAATTGATTCCGCTGCTGTCCGGTCAGAAGGTCAAAGAAGCCTGGGAAACAGGCGATGTAAATTACGCGCCGCTGATGGTCGGCCAATCCATAGGTCTTATCAATGATATTCCGACTTGTAAGGAACTGATGGAAAGAATGGCGGCCCAAGCGTGCGAGAGTTTGGCTAAGGCAAGCAAAGCTTGTAACGGATAAACAATACTGACAAATATAAAAAAGGAGCATTTATGAAAACACGTATCACTGAAATGGTCGGAATAAAGTATCCGATGGTGCTATCCGGTATGAGCTGGATCAGCACGCCTAAAATGGTTGCGGCAGTATCCAATGCCGGAGGTCTGGGAATTCTTGCTACCGGGCCGCTTGGCAGCGCGCAAACACTTGAAGCTATTCGGGAGATCAGGAAGTTAACGGATAAACCATTTGGCGCCAATGCTACACTGATGTTTCCGGGAGCCGCAGATAATGCCAAAGTCCTTTTGCAGGAAAAAGTTCCGGTCATTAATTTTGCGCTGGGTAAAGGCGACTGGATTGTAAAAGAGGCGCATAAATACGGCGGCAAGGTTTTTGCCACCGTTGTCAACGTCCGCCATGCCAAACGGGCTCAGGATTATGGTTGTGACGCAGTTATCGCCACCGGTCAGGAGGCGGCAGCTCACGGCGAAGATGTCACATCTCTTGTGCTCGTTCCGCATCTTGCCGAAAATTTAAAAATACCGGTTATTGCTGCCGGAGGTTTTGGCGACGGTCGGGGGTTGGCGGCGGCACTTGCGTTAGGCGCCGAAGGCATCGCCATGGGCACAAGGCTGATGGCAACAAAGGAAAGTCCACTGCATGACAACTACAAAAAATTGACCGTGGAAAAAGAAGTCTATGACACGCTTTTCTCCAAGCGGTTTGATGGCATTCTCTGCCGCGTAATGAAAACTGATGGTGCCGAAAGAGCGATCAAAAGAGGCTTGAACCTTCCCGCTGCATTTATAAATTCGCAGGAAATTGCCAAGCAGGTCAATATTCCTTATTTTAAACTGTTTCTCGGTGTTCTGGCATCAGGCTGGGCCAACGCCAAACAGTTAGCCTTTATGGCCAACGCCTTTAAAACTTTTAATCTGGCGACGGAATTCGGCGACACAAAGACCGGCGTGTTACCTGTGGGCCAGGTTCAGGGACTGATTCATGATCAGCCGACAGTCGCGGAGCTGTTTGAAAGAATGGTGGCAGAAGCGCAAAAGGCACAGGCAAAAGTTAACGCAGCGCTCTCTTAAGAAATTGCGTATTGGGATAAGTCTATTAAAGAGAAGGGAAAAATGCAATCATGTCGGTAGCCGCTGTATTAAAAGATATGGAAAAGTTGATCGGAAAGGAAATATTTGTTTCCGATTGGACACAGGTCACTCAGGAGCAGATTAACCAATTTGCCGATAGTACAAAAGATCATCAGTGGATTCATGTGGATGTGGAAAAAGCCGCCCAAGGGCCTTTCGGCCAAACGATCGCACACGGATTTCTTACTCTTTCCCATTTGCCATTTTTCGTCTATCAGATTCCCATCAAATTCGAAGGTGTCAAGATGGCGGTCAATTATGGCCTGGATAAGGTGCGCTTTATCAATCCAGTAGTAACCGGCGCAAAAATACGTGACCGCATTGTAATGTTCGCGTTGGAAGAAAGACCTGATAACCGGATTCTGATGACTCAGACACACACGATAGAGATAGAGGGGCAGGAAAAACCGGCGTGCGTCGCGCAGGCTCTGTTCATGATTTTTTTATAGGGTTTGCGGGATAATTCCCAATAGCCTTTAGCTATTGGATAATTTGATTAACAAATTTTAGTTCGCTATGCTTCTGAAATTTGAGTCTCATTTAAAAAAGGGGTTGCGGAAGAATCCGCAACCCCTTTTTTATTTAATGCATATTACTGATTCTAACAGGAGAAAGCCTCGTCGACTATTTCCAACGGGCTCTTATCACCGGCTTTGATGGCTTCACAGCGCGCCTTCACGGTCGTCAGAATTTCATTAGCGAAGTATTTCGCGGATGCTATTCTGCCGCTGTAGAAAGCAGCTTCACTATCACTTCTCTGCAGGCCTTTCTTCTTACCTAACGAAGTGGCGCCATTGGCTTCATAGATAGCTTCCAGTTTCTCAAAGGCAACACCAGCTCCGTCGAGAAGGAAATGACCGATAAGCACGTCCCCGAAGATCTCCAGGTATTTGCAGGCATTGAGTACGGGAAGGAGGAAATCACCCGATTTACCGGCCTGAGCAAAAAACATGGTCAGCTCGATCCATGCATTGCAGGCTTCTTCCAGAGTGCTTGCGGCCTTGCCGAGTTCCGCATTAGCTTTCAGCTTTGTGTAACTTCCCTGAATCAGAGCGGCCATGTTCATAACGTTTGCGCCCTTTTTCTGGCCGAGTTTCCGGCCGACGAGGTCAAGGGACTGAATGCCGTTAGTTCCCTCATAGATGGTGGCGATCTTTTCATCGCGCATATACTGCTCAGCGGGATATTCCTGACAATAACCGTAGCCGCCATAAACATCCATTCCCAGCGAACAGACCAGAAGGCCCTTATCCGTGGAATAAGCCTTGACGACCGGTGTCATGAGATCCAGGTATCCTTCCCATTTTGCCTTTTCCTCTTCCGTCTTCGCGGTTCGAGACATATCGAAGCAATTGGCGGTGAAGTAGAGCATGCTGCGGAGGCCCTCAATATGGGATTTCATCCAAAGAAGCTTCTTGCGGACATCGGGGTGATTGATAATGGTGACGGCTTTGGCGTCGGGATTTTTCATTTCCCAGATGGGAGCGCCCTGAACTCGCTCTTTGGCATAGGCCAAAGCGTGCTCATAGGCAGCCGAACCTGTGCAGAGACCCTGCATGCCCGTTCCCAATCTGGCTTCATTCATCATCTGGAACATGATTTTGATGCCGGCACGTTCGTCGCCCAGAAGTTCGCCGATGCACTTTCCATCTTCGCCGAAGTTCAAAGTGGCTGTGGCCGATCCCTTAATACCCATCTTGTGCTCGATGCCGCCGCAGTTGACGTCATTGAACTCGCCCTGGGTGCCGTCATCATTAACACGGTATTTGGGGACGATGAAAATAGAAATGCCCTTCGTTCCGGGAGGATCGCCTTCGATGCGTGCCAGAACGGGATGAATAATGTTCGGGGTTAAATCGTGATCGCCTGCGGAGATGAAGCACTTGGTTCCGGTGATCAGGTATTTTCCGTCGGGAAGACGTTTTGCCGTTGTTCTCAGAGCGCCAACGTCAGTGCCTGCGCCTGGTTCGGTGAGGCACATGGTGCCTGTAAATTCACCGGAGAAAAGCCGATGCATGTATTTTTCTTTCTGCGCTTCCGTGCCATAGCTATGGATAAGGTTGGCGGCGCCATGGGTAAGACCCGGATACATCAAAAAGGCATAGTTGGCAGCGCCGAAAAGTTCCGAATTAGCAAAACCCACCGCAGCGGGGATTCCCTGCCCACCGACATCAGGTGAATCCATGGGGTTGATCCAGCCGCCTTCGCAGAACTTCTTATAGGGTTCCCGGAAGCACTTGGGGACCGATACTTTGCCATCCTTCAGGTGGCATCCTTCGTCGTCGCCAAGTTTGAAAGTCGGTGCAATGACATTGACGGCCAGTTTTTCGGCCTCGTTCATTATCATCAACAAGTCATCTTTAGAAAAGTCCTTAAAGGCTTCCGTTTTAAACAGTTTTTCAATGCCCAGCTGTTCAAAGAGAACAAACTGCTGATCCCGCGTATTTACTAACAAATTGCTCATAATTTACTCCCTTCATATGTTTTGATATTTCAAACGTTAAAAACGTCCGTTGATTATTTATAATATGACTCTAATTCTAAATTTGACCAGAAGTCAATCAAAATATGCTAAACAACGTCAGCAACGGTTGTTTTTGAAATTAAAATTGAAGAAAAATTTACCGATGTATTTAATATTGTTTATTATTTCTCTTGGATACATGATATTCGGCCAGTTTTAACAGGGCGAATATCATGCTTGAAATGTACGTTTATTCTGTGCCGGAAGGTAAGGAAGAACCCGTTAAAAGTTTCATCCCATTGTCCCAAAATATTTTTCTATAGAAATTCTCAGAGAGATTCAGTTTGTGTAGGTAGCTGATTTCATCTTCACGGGGCAAAAATATATTCGGGAAATCGGATCCATAAAGAATTCTGTCCTGATATTTTGTAAGCAAACTTGCATCAAGGTCAAAACACCATGGTGCCTGGGGCCAGAAGGTAAAAGAAGTATCTAAGTGGAGGTTGGGATAGATATCAAGAAGCTGCATAAATTCCCGATACTCAAGTCCGCCCATATGCGCGATATTGGCGGGAAGGTTCGGGTAGCGTTTCATGATGTTGCTGAAGCGTTTGATGCCTACAAATTCATTGCCGACCGGGCCGGTTCCCACATGCAGCAGAAGCCGTTTTTTCTTTTCGATCACCATCTCATAGAGGGGGAAAAGCCTCTCGTCATCCGGATGGAATTGCTGCACCATGTAATGCAGTTTGATCCCGACCACTTTTGGGATGGATAACATTTCCTCCGCATAGATAAGAGCGTTTTCATCATCAGGATGATACGCGGCAAAGCAATAGAGGTTTTCAAATTCAGCGAGAATGCCCTTGTTCCAGTTGTTGAGCCACTGCGCTATGCCCTTTTTATGCGCATAGTTGGAATAAACAATATACTGAACGTTATGTGCCGCAAGGTACTCTATGCACTGCCTGTAATAATATTTATAAAGGATGATAATGCCATATTGCTTATTCAATGTTCTCCATATCGCGTCAAAGATATTATCCGGGAACAGATGAACATGGAAATCAATCAGTTGCTTTGGCAATTATATTTTCCTTTTATCAATGACGCGGCTGGCCTTGCCTTCGGAGCGCTGGAGTGTTTTTGGTTCAACAAGCTTAATCTTCGCCGTGATTCCCAGATAATCTTTCATATCTTTTAGAATCATTTTTTCCAGATTCTGCAAAACTTTCACTTCATCAGCATTGACAAATTGGCTTTCCGTAACTTCGACCTGTACCTCCAAAGTATCAAGAGTGCCTACACGGTCAACAATGAGCTGATAATGCGGTTCCAGGCCTTCAATGGCCACCAGAACGGCCTCGATCTGAGAGGGGAAGACATTGACGCCACGGATGATAAGCATATCATCGCTTCGGCCCATGACGCGATCCATGCGGTAAGACGTCCGCCCGCAACGGCAGGGTACCGGATACAGACGGGAAATATCCCGAGTCCGGTAACGGATCAATGGAAAGGCCTCTTTGGTCAGGGTTGTAAAGACCAGCTCGCCCTGCTCGCCGGGAGGGAGAACCTCGCCCGTTTCGGGATTGATGGTTTCCACCAGGAAATGATCTTCAAAAATATGCATGCCTTCCCGCGCATCACTGCATTCCATAGAGACACCCGGTCCCATGATTTCGGATAAGCCATAAATATTCAGGGCTTTAATATCAAATGCTTTTTCAATCTCCTGGCGCATTTGTTCGCTCCATGGTTCGGCGCCAAAGATACCCACGCGCAGCTTCAAAGAGCGCATATCGATGCCCAGAGCTCCGCCCTGCTCCGCCAGATTCAGGGCATAAGAAGGAGTGCAGCAGATTGCCGTCGGGCCAAAGTCCTGGAGAATCATAAGCTGACGTTTGGTGTTGCCGCCGGACATGGGGATAACGCTGGCCCCGAGCTTTTCTGCTCCGTAATGAAGTCCAAGACCGCCGGTGAACAGGCCATAGCCATAAGCATTATGGATAACATCGTTTTTTGTAAGGTTGGCGGCGACAAGACAGCGTGCCACCAGTTCCGCCCATGTGTCGATGTCCCGCTTAGTATAGCCGACAACTGTAGAACGTCCAGTTGTTCCCGAAGATGCGTGCAGGCGGACGACGTTACTCATCGGCGCGGCAAACATTCCAAAAGGATAATTGTCCCGCAAATCCTGCTTGGTGGTAAAAGGGAATCGCTTAAGATCGTCAAGAGTTTTGAGGTTATCAGGGGTTACCCCCGCTTTGTCGTAGGACTTTTTATAAAAACCGACACTATGATAGACTCGGTTAACAACTTGCTGCAATCTCTTTAATTGCAATGCTTCCAGGGCTTCCCTGGGCAGAGTTTCATATTCTTCATTGTAAATCATTGATCCGTATCTCCTGTGAGTTTTTTGTCCTATAGCATAATTTAAAATAGCAGAGCAAGGAGCAAACAATAATATATTGCATAAGAAGGCGCAGTATGGGAAACGAATACAAAATCAAATTTCGGTATTTTTAACAGATCAAATATTTTTTATAAAATACTGGTTTATAGAGTACTTCCTGAAGTCAGTAAAATACCAATCTTGGAGTAATTGCGATACTTCAATTCACAATAAACACAATTTATACCCGACAAACTTCAACAATGCACAACACATTTTGTGGCCATTATTTCCTTAACATAGAAGCGTGGCTTCCCTATCCTTACTTCCAATGAAAGCAAGTTCTTATCAAAGCAGTAAACAGCATACAACACTACTTCGTCTTCATGTGAGTAACACCATCCCAATCAGCAGGAGGAGGAATTTTCAAAAAATCTTTGCAGCGTTCTATGTACATCTCACCGATAGGATCATTTGGAAATGCTTTAATCAGCTCTGTGTATAATTCCAATGCCAATTGAAAATTTCTGTTAATATAAGCATCAAATGCCTTTCCTGTAAGCTCCTGAGATTTCAAGTCATCCTGTTCAGGTGCAATCTCAGGTTCCGCAGAAGATGCGGCAAGGAGCTGATAAATCTTTACTCCTCGGTTCTTCCCTTTAACTGCAACCACATCAACAGGTCTGAAACAGAATTGAGTTTTAACAACCTCATAAGTATTTTCTCCGACAATAATAACTGTTCCATAATACTTGTTGATAGCTTCCAGCCGTGAAGCAAGATTGACAGAATCCCCCAGAACTGTATAATTCATTCGGTCGCTCGACCCCATATTGCCGACACTCACTTCACCTGAATTGATTCCAAAGCGAGTATTCAATTCTGGTTTGCCTTCAATCACCCATTTTGCATTCAGCTTTTTAAGTTTTGCCAGACATAATAGTGCAGCCTTGCAGCTGTGATATTCCTGTTCATTATCTTCTATCGGAGCTCCCCAGAAACTCATGATTGCGTCACCGATATATTTATCGACAGTTCCCTGCTGTGATAATATGATTGTTGTCAGATTATCCAAATATTCGGATATATGAAGAAGAAGCTGCTCCGTTGACATGCTTTCCGAGATTGTTGTAAATCCGGCAATATCCGTAAACATCATTGTGATCGGGCGTTTTTCTCCACCCAGTTCAGCTCCTTTTCCGGAGATGATCAGCTGCTTCACCAGCGTATAAGGTACAAATTTACTGAAAGCTTTCAAGCCATGTTTCATGGAAGCCAGGGCATCAGCGATGAGGGTAATTTCATAGAAGAATGAATGATGAGTTATTGATTCATCAATTTCAAGATTCTGGATCCGGTTCATATCCTGGGCTATTGCTTTCACAGGACGCAATATCCTATTTGTAGATATGATAACAATTATCAATGATAATATTAATATTCCAATGGATATCAGGGTAATTTTAATAATTGTATTTTTCAATGCTCCGACAAAGTCATTGATCGGAACCAGAACCCCGATCATCCAGGATTTATCGAAACTTTCGGGGAAATTATGGAAACTTGCAAGATACTCCTGGTCTCCGCTATTAAAACGCATATTATATGTATAATTGATCGAATCGAGAATATCCGGTATAGTTGCTTGAATCTCCTTGGACAAATCTTTGTTCAATAAAATCTTTTTTTCATTTTCATCTATCGAATAAGCTTTATCGAATACTTCCCTGCGGTCATGAGCCAGTTTTTTTATTGAAGCAATATAATCTTTATAATTCAATCTGTGAGGGATATTCTTTGGATCGCTCAGGTCGGATTTTACTCTGTATTTTTCAAATGCAGCAGCTAATGGCTCATTTCCTATCTGATTGACTTTATTGAATTCACATTTAGCAGGTTTCCCTTTTTCCTCCTCATCACAATGTGTAATTTTTTCCCGATCCGGATAGGCAATCAGCTTGCCGTCTTCATCCAGAAGAAAAGCAATTCCATTTTCACCTACATGAAGCCGGGACGAAATTCCGTCGCTCAATGAAAGAGCTATGCTTGCAGAGACAACAAGCTTTGTATTGCCATTTATATCTTTAACCGGTTCAGCATTTGACGTGCCGAACTCTCCGTTTGTATAGATTCGTACATCCGTCCAGGTGTTTGCCCTTTTTTTATCAGCATCCATGTACCAAACTTTTGTTCTAGCATCATAATCTATTGCATACGCGGGCACAACCTCTCTTCCGATTTCTTCAAAATTTTTATTATAATATGTATAATATTCCGATTTGGGATAACTGAGCCGATCAACAAAATGCGATCTGTAAATAACTTCAGGCGGGAGTGACTTTGATTTATTTACGCTATATTTTGGGTCTTCAAATATTTTTCCCACACTAAGAGCAGATCCAGAACGATCTCCTACAATGATAGTGAATATTTCTCTTTGAGCCCTGACCTGGCCTGAAATAATTGAAAATATTTTTCCCCTGTTGTCGCGTATATTTTGTGCATCTTTCAGGCTCCATGTTGTGGCTCTTACCGTGCGTCTCGCCATTGACATATAGCGAAGAACGTCTTTTGATATACCTACATTTGTGGATTTCATCATCTGCCAAGCGGATTTCAGTGCTGCGTCTGAAGTTTCAATATAGGTATATGTTAAGGTAACTATTGATGTTATTGCCAGAAGTATTATAAAGAATGTAGTTACCGCGAGATGTAATTTACTTTTTCCCCTTGTGAATATTTTTAATGCATCAATATCTTTTTTCATATAATATCCCTTAAGTTTCAGTAAATTATTTTCTTATAGATATTAATTAACATAATCTGACAGAGCAAACGGTTTGTCAAGAATTATAGTTGATTTGAACATACACCAATAACGAAAATGAAGATGCGTTTGATGGTAGAAACAATGATTCAGTCACAGTTTAAATACCTGTTAAAAGCCACGTATTTTAAAAAGGCGACAATAAGAAAGCAAAAAGTTTTATCAAGTACCCTGCTGGGCGGCAAAGGGGTCAAGTCCACTTGTGACTCATTTAAACAGTTTTTCAACTACCAATTTAATCAAGCCTATCACTCTGCTCTGGCTGATTTATTCGTCAAACAATGCAAATCGTAATCTTCAATTTATTTTTGAAGTAGCATGTGCGGACTTGTAGATGATCTTTACCCAAAAAAGTGGACACCCCACTAAGTTACACACGCTCTCCGTTCAAACTCGGCGGGGGAGCAATAATTCAATGCTGAGTGTCTTCTAACACAATTGTAAAATACTTCAATATATTCA